>Ga0179593_1358407_pt1 | contig 10106 bp, 11 predicted proteins | sample CZODoug2_1_08_16_FD_185931 | JGI IMG/M metagenome (GOLD analysis project Ga0179593, IMG submission 185931) | Vadose zone soil fungal communities from Angelo Coast Range Reserve, California, USA - CZODoug2_1_08_16fungal (PacBio error correction) | ecosystem: Environmental > Terrestrial > Soil >...
CCGGTTTTCGGGGGCCGGGTTGGAGACCATTAAGAAAGTCACCTGAAGAAAAACAACACAAGAAAGCAACTAAAAAAAAACAAATCGCCGGCAAGAAAATTGGGAAGAAGGTTCCAAAAACTCTGAGACAGAATGTTCATTTCCAGGGGGAAGGTAGCTTGGTAAGGCCTGTGTGACAGGGGGCGCGAGCTTGTGCAGAAACGAGGATCTACACGTAGAAATCCGGTGGGCGTAGACAAAAAATGAGTAATTAACTGTTTGGAAGTGCGATACAACTCAGGGAAAAAGATCACTGCGAAATGCGGTAGGGAACATGCCGGGAAGGGGAAGGGGTGTTCTCGAGAAGGGATTCGGATCAAGAATAGGTTAAAACGGCCAAAGAAAAGCAAATGTTACGTAAGAACTTCCGAGCGAAAAAGGGCCACTGAAGGTGAGTTAACGTTCGAAAGCTACCAAGACTGGAAAAGGAAAAGACCTTCAAAGTGGGGGAAGCCCAGAAACTGTTCAGGGTGACACAAGACATGAAGGTCATAGGGCCACGAAGAGTGTGGTCAATCCTCCTTGGGAGGGTGGCGAAGAAATTTCAAAAGGGCATGGGGAACTAGTGTTCAACAAGGAAAGTTAAGGACGTATCTCTCTGTATTGCATTAAGGAACATGTGGGGAGTGTTTCCAACAAGGGGGGGAACCATGGCCACGCTACAAGTGCGTCGGGGGCAGACGGGGGACCGAAAGATGACCGCCCTCTGGCGCAGGGTGAAAGAAGTCACGCAACGAGAAAAAGGTATCGAGTAGGGCGCAGCCCTCGACAGGAAAGAATCGGAAGAATATGCGAGGAACAAGAAACCTTGGAAGAAAAAAAAACGGAAGAACGATTTCCAGAACGCAAACGAGACCAGGACGCCCGGGAGAAAGAACGGGAAGATAAAAAAAAGCAGCCCGGGGGGCAAAGGAAGACATATGGGCATTACTACACCCAAAATCGCGTGGGCCGGGGAAATGGGGGGGTATTCGCGAGGAAGGAAAAAAAAGGGGGACAGGACCGATGGGGCCCCGAACTATCCGTGGAAAAGAAGAAGAGACATCCGTGGAGTTAAAAAAGGGAATAACCGACGGCAGAGGAAGATTGACGACCTAACTGGAAAAAGGAGGCCCGTCAAAAAGATGGGGGGAGATCTAGCCATTTAGGGAAAGCGAGCGAGGACAGCGCCTTTACCCTTGGCCGGAAAAAAAGAACTTATCATTCGAGGGAGGAGTAGGGATTGCTCGGAAATGGAAACCACCAGAGAAGCAGGGAAAAAGCAAACTCCGACCAAAGGAATAGCTGTTGGGGGAAAACGTTTGTCGGGCCCAAAAACAGGAAAAAGACATGGCCGAATCCGTTGGGACGACAAGAAAAGTCTGTCAACAAACTGACGACGACTGTTCAAGAGTAGACAGCATTGTGGAAGAGACGTGCCGTGCAGACGACCATGGGTTGCAGGAAAAAAGAAAGGGCAGAACCCACCACAATTAAAAGAGGACACAACGGCCACACTCAGAGTGAATTGGAGGCAATTTAAATCACCGCAAAAAAAAGGGGGTTTGCGCGGATTGGGACCTGTCCCAAATGGGAAAGCCTAACCACCTGAACAGGGGGGTGTTAAAGCAGGAAAGCCCAGGTCAAAAAAAAAACAAGGAACATACGTGAAAAAGGTTACCTCCCGCGACGGGTCTCGGAACTTTGCGCGGGCCATGAGGGCGGAGAAGGGGCGTGACATGCAAAAAAGGGGAGGGCCGTCAAAAAAAAACCGGTCCGATGGTGCATTTCGGACCTGATTAAAACCATCCCAAATCGGATGCGGGGGACGGTCAACGCAAGAAAGAGAGGGGACCCTGGTGGGTAGTGGGGGAGGAAAGCAAGGTAGCGCTTCAGAGAATCAGGAGACCAAGGGGCCACTCGGGGAGGAAGCATTGCAAACAAAAACAGAAAGGAGGGCAAAGTGCAATGCTCAGGGGGGTCAAAAAAAAGACTACATGGCAAGAAAAAACAAAAAGAACACTAACGGCGACCCGTGGCTAAAAAGCGGCCTCCCACGAAAAAGTCTCCTGGGAATGACGGGAGGCCACCTTGGTCCGCCCACAAAACAAAGGGGGGGTGGCCCACCGGGCAATCCCGTCTAAAAACGAAGTGTCCACAAGTCCGAGACATTAAAAACTCAATAAAAAACTACAGAGTGCTTCAACAAGAGTTACTGCGATTTACGGAACCGCGTCCGACAATTGGGAGTAAGGTTGGAGTTTAGCACAAAGGTGGATACGAAACAACTTGGTGAGAAAGCAACGAAGGAGCCAAAAAAACTGTGCGGTACCAGTGTCCGCAAAACACCGCAGCCTTGCGTGGGGGGTTCAGAAAAGAAAAGCGGGTCAAAGAAAGGACATAAAAAAACTCGCACCCTAAAACCCGACATACAATTCTTTGAAAGCTGCCGCGACGCGAGCAAAAAATATAACAAGGGGGCCTGAGAAATAGGGGGGGGAAAAAGGCGTGTCGCAAAAGGGTGGACCCACGCCACACTTTCAAGCACAAAAAAGAGTTCGCCGACGAATGGAAAGGGGAGCCGACCAGGGGAAAAAAAAGGGGTTAATAACGGGTCATTTGCGCTGACGCGAAACAAAACTGAGGGAAGAGAAGTTCTAGGGACACCCCAATGAAACCGCCCATCTAATTTGTTGCAAAAGGACTTGACCACCTATCTGACACAGACAGAGTCGCAGGCGCAGATTTTCTATAAAATGTGGGAATCTCCCGGGCGCAAACCGTAAAGTTTTGGGGGGGGGGGGGATCGTATGATTTTGGGAAATTGAACCTGAAGGTTGAAGGGAAAAACTGCAGGGAAACAGGCGGGAGGGGCTCCTTATCTGAAACAGTGTACCTTTGGATCGCGGAGGGGGTCCAAAAACTGTCACTAACGGGGGAAAGACCAAGGAAGTCGTTTCAAACCAGGCGTATATAACTACTCATGTGGCGACGGAAAGGAAGAATCACCCATCTAGAAAGGTCAAGAAGATTAAACGGAAAAAGACGGTGCCTCTTGGGGTCCTTTTTGGAAGGAAACGTTGGGGGTCTAGAGGAAGTAAACAATCCTTATGGGAAAATAATGTTGTTGGAATCCGAAAAGTCTGTACGCAGGGGAAGCGTTTGGGGCAACGGAACGGCTATGGTAGAACCGTCCAGAGTGAAAAACGGGAGAAGGGAGACAGCTGAATTTAGGGGGACTCAACGTTGGTGAAATGGCGCGGGGAGCCAGTGTCATGGAAAACCAGGAATCAGGGGGGGACAATCCATTGAGTATCTCACGTGAGAGCAGAGAGAACAAATACGCCATCACTTGGCCTCTGAGAAGAGGAGAAACGATATGGGGTTTATACGCCCCTAACCCGTGGGGAAGGTTCGATTACATCAGAACTGAAGGTAAAGTCCAAAACGGGGGATAACGTCTGGGGAAAACTAAGGTGTGCGCCACCCATCTGCAAAGCAAAAGTGGGCGCTTCTGTGAAAAAAAAATTTTAGAATAAAACAGTTAAAGAAGGGGACAGTCAGAAAGTCAAAAAAGTTCCCGGCAATGACCTCTCTAAATTGGGGTATGAGGGTCAAAAAAAAAGGGAGCGACTGAAAGGGGGCAGCAGAAAAAAAGAGGGACCAGTGAAACGCCGCAGGGAATGTTTGCGCGAAAGGGGACATTCGAAAGTGTGAGGGGTTTTCCAGACCTCAAGGAGTAGGGAGAGGCAGGGCAGTGTAAAATGGGAAAGGGCGTTGGGTGCTGCTAGCGGTGTTCGGTGGCGCCCTCAAAGGAAAAAAGACCACAGAATAATATACCGGAAACTAGGGAAGGGAGCCTCTCTACGGAGGGTGTCGGGGACGACGGGACAACCCTACGTCCAGGAGGGCGTTCAAAGGGGATGTCTCTTACGACCGCCGTGTGGGGATTAAAAGACTTTGTCAAAAATTAGCCACCAAAAAAAAAACACGAGATAAAATAGATAAGGTAAGAAGAGGAAACATTAATTGAACCAAAATAATTAAATAGATCGAAACAGTCTATAGAGAAAGGCCAGGGAGGGGGACTACCAAAATTCCAGAAGAGCAACCGGATTGAGGTCTAAGGGAAACAATACCTCTAAAAGCCTGGGAAGAAGTTACAAGAGCGAAAAAACAACGCCAACCGCGAAATCCCAGCCCCCCAACTAGAAAAAGTTCCAAAGGGGGTAAACGGCAAAAAACGTTAGGGAGTAAAACGGAGTACCTCTTCCAAAAAAATCCAGAGTCTCAAGAAAGTGTATTCCAAGACAAAAGAAAGACGCGTTGAGTCCACCCCCCTGGCGAATCTCTGTGTCTTCTGCTCCAAAGGAGAGAAATCTCCCTCTAAAAGCACACAAGTGGAGACCGAAGACAAAACCAAGGCTATCCTTGGGGGGAAAAGGGGGTGCGCGCAAATGGAATCTATTGGAAAAACCGCAAGGAGACAATTTCTAAAAGACACCTCATAACCATCATTGTTGTCAGTTAAGAGAACACGTAGGGAACTGATCAGAGGGAAGGAACAACTCGTTGTAACAAAAAAAAGGGAGGTTACCGGGAGAGGAGCACGAATAGAGGCGCCTGTGTTTTGGGAGGAAGGGAGGGTGGGGAAGAAAAAGAGGAAAAAAGGGGAACGAAAAAAAGGGGGGGTGGTCGCAAAAGGTAAAAAAAAAAAAAAAAACGGGTCAATGCAATGCAAACCCGGGCACAACCCCTGAATGGACCGTGTACCAAAAAATTCTTGACACGAAGACAAAAAAAATCAACCACGTTGGAAGCAGGAAAAACTAGCGGTACCGAAATGGGTGTCTTCCGTCGAACGCGCCTGGGGAACCCCCTAGGGGACCAAATACTCCCGTCCCTAACAAACTGCAAAAAGGGGGGGGAACTTTCAACAAAAGGACGATTCCAACATAGAAATAAAGATAAGAGGAAGGGCCTTTGCAAATCAGACGAAAGCTACCTGCACACACTCCCGGAACCAAGGACTGGCACTCGGGGGCCTTCGAAGAGATCAGGGGGAGTGAACTTTTGATGCGTTTGGAAAGCCTGGTCTGAGAAAAATTACCTAGCAGCAGGGAAAAGCACACACCGTTGAAACGGATGGACGTAAGAACCTGTGTACAAGGGTGCCGAAGGGTGGTAGGGCAAGGCAGGGACTCCCTTGGAAGATACAAAATGACAAGAGTTTGTCGTTGTCACGATAACGCTAAAAAGGCAAGCCGCAAACGTTTACTCAAAATCCGGTTCACCCACATGGAAAGAAGATCAACAAAAAAAACCGGTAAGGGGAAAAGCAACGTGTAGCTCAGTGCTGATCCTGCACTAAAAAAGGAAACTGCAGAAAGATGCCTCTTTTTCCAAAAAGTGCGCCCCATTAAAAAGAGGCGCATGTTGGGGGGTTCGAGACCTAAGAAAGAGTACAGGGGTCGGGGTAGAAGAAAAAGAAAGGAAACCAAAATAAACCCCAAGATTTGCAAAAAGAAGGAGAATTTGGCAAACCCGTCGATCACAGAAGAAAAACCCCTTCAGGAGAAAAAAAAAAAAAAGGGAAAACGGGGAAAGAGAGGGGCGAGAAAGTTGGGCGTTGAGACCAACACAGTAAAACAAGACACAATCAAACAAGAGACTTCTCTATGCCTGACACACGATGTGAGGAGGGGGTGTCAAGTTAACAGAAGTAGAGAAAGGCCTTGAAAAAAGAAGATCGGTCAAGGGGCAGGTGGCCCGGTGGGGTTGGAACCCCTGGGGGAGCCGTCGCTTATAAGGCAAAAAGGGGCGTAGAGGAGAAAAAAAAAAAAAATAGAAATGACGACAAATGAGGAGACTGCCCCAAAGAAAAAATACCTAGGGTGGGGACGGGCCCGAGAGGGGTTTCCTGTTAGTCAAGGGAGTGGATGACAAAAGGAGTGGGTGGTTAGAGAATGGTTAAGGGGAGTCGCCAAGGTTCTTGGGAACCTTTGGGCCGGGTGGGGGGGGAGACACTGGACCAAAAGGAACCCTCCAGCGAAAAAAAAAAAAAAAGAATTTGCTTTGGGGGGACGGGACGCAGGTAGAAAAACGAGCACAGGGTTCAAAAAAGATTGTTTCTGGAACCCGGTTTGGTTCTGGGTGGCTTTGTTGTGAAAACTCGGCAATCGCTTGGGTGGGTTTTGTGCAAGGTCCGGGGGAACCCCACACCAGATCGGTGGGGTTTGGTGGGACGCTGCACTACGGGTCGGGGCCAACAGACGTCAGGAGCGGTAAGTCAAATAAACATGGAACAAAACACCTCAGTCGGGCCGACTCGCAAAAGCCCTAAATAGAAAGCCAAAAGCAAGGGTATCTATCGACGTTGAACCTTTCCGCAAGGAACGGTGGTGTGTCGTTCGTGGGGAAGAGGTAAAGGCAGGCAAGAGTAACATCTCCCCAAGTGTTCCACCAGGCGAAAAAATAGTTTGCTCCTTGCCAAAACATGGCAAAGAACAGAAATCGGAGAAAACCTGGGGAAAAAGCGCAACAAAATCGGGTCCGGCGGGAAACGGTAGGCGGGGGGGAAACGTAGGTTCCATTGGCCCATGGAGGAAGGTAAACAAACAAAAAAGCTGACCGGCAAATGGGTCAATCAAAAATCCAAAATCCAAAATTCCAGACGAAAAAAAGCGCGAGTGTAGACAGGAGCCATCGGCAAAAACAAGTGAAACTTGGGCTTGGGAAAAATCTTGCCTTGGGGGGGGAAAAACTGCCACAAGGTCTGTTTGATGTGGGGGCAAACCAACCGTCAGGCCGGCCAGCAACAAACAAAAGAGGAGACCAGAGGGGACTATGTCGTGGAGGGGGCCAAAAAAACCCTTGGGGGTTGATGGGCCGACCGGTTGACGGGGGGTAAAAGACCTCTTTAAGTTTCTCTTTGGAAAAGCAAGACAGACCCGATGCCCCAAAACACGCTTAAGGAGTGGTTGGGGAAATGGCCTCATAATGGCAAGGGGGGGCTCTGTGAAAAGAACGAGGAGAGAATCGAAGGAGGAACATGAACTCGACACGAAAATGGAACCGCTTTGAACCAGGAGGGGAGGCAGAGGGTTTATCCTCATATAAGGCTTGTCAACGATGCTCTCTGGGAATAAAAAATACGCAAGTCGAAATTCAAGAAGCCGAGTTCTTCACCACAATTCCTTAATTCGATATCCTCCTGTTCATTGTGCGTTGTCATGGTAGAGTGCAGGGCAAGAGAGTAGAAGGGGCAGTAGAGGAAATTAGGAGACGGGGAAGTTCGGGTGGAAAGTTGTTCCCTCTTAAGTGTCCCAAGACAACGGACAGAAGCCGAAGTCAGGGAAAGCAGGTGTCATGGGGACTCGAAGTACCTGGGGGGTTTGGTGACAGAGAAAAAGAAGGGGAGGGAACCAAAAAGCAAGGGGAAAAAATGAGTGGGGTTTTTCTAATGGAAAACAAGGGAGAGGAGAAAGTCCCTTGCAAAACCAAGTGGTCACAAGATTCACGGTAGATAACTTGGTGGGGGGGGCTTGAAATAGCGAGAAAGAGAAATGTGGCTCAGTTTAGGTCCGGACACCCAAGAGAACCGGCAGTCAGGGGTTCCGAACTAAAGTGAATGTGTGGGATAATTCAAGGGAGGGTCCATCAAAGAACATAGAAAAAAGCTCGGGTGGGGGGGGTAAATAAGAAAATCAACAGCACAAGAAAAGAAAGGCGGAAAACACAATAAGGTCAAGAAAAAGACGTACAGCAGCGGGTGAAGTCGTCAATGGAAGTGTTAAAGACAAATGGGTATTGAAAGCCAAAAATGGTATCAAAGGGGGATAACTTAATGTGTTTGGGGAAAAAATAAGAAGACCTTCCAAGAGAAAAAGATTTTCAAAAAGAGCGCACTATGAACCTGAAAATCGAGGTTATAAAAAAAACAAAGAAACAAAACAAGCGACTATGGGGGTTTTCCGGGTCAGGGGTAAAAAACTACCCGGAAAGGGAGCCTTTACCGAAGCAATAAAAAAACTTACCGGGCAGGTAGAAAAAAAACGAACAAAACCAAACCAACTCATACGGGGAGACCTCCAGAAACTTATAAGAGTTGTCTGACGAGACATCGACACCTTGGGGTCGCACTGGGTTGAAAACCTATTCGCGAAACCGAGGCGTACAAGAGCTGACAACAGAGAGAAAGCTCGGGAAGGAACTTGTTTACAAATAGTCGCCCCTATTGAGGCTTTCCTGTCTTGAGCTCCGAGAACGAAAATATTCCCCTGGGCAGCAGGTCGGAGGGAAAGCACCGGCTCATAGGGGATCGGCAAAAAGAAGAAAAGCAACCACCAAAAAACACAAAAGAAAAAACGTCTTTTTACCAAAAGAGATAAGTCCAACCAAGGAAAGGGAAAAGTAGTCGGTCAAAAGACGGAATTAAAAGGAAGAAAAGAAACACGCGAAGGCCTTTAGGTTCGCACACGCTGGTCAGGGCGAAAACAAGTGTCCGAATCCCTAAGTCCTCAGAGACCGAAATCAACCAATCACATAAGGCACGTATGTGTGACCGTTACCAGACGGGGGAAGCCTCAGAATGTAACTAAAAGTTCAGAAAGCGCGTCTAAGGAACAAGAATGGGATGATAGATTAACAAAGTGGCAACGACAAGACTTTCAACTGGAAAGGTATGGCCGGGGGAAAAAGACAAAGAACGGCCAGGGAGAGGGGGGGTCACTGATCAGGAAATAACCAGAAACCTCAAAAATAAGGACAGAATGACAAAAAAAGAATCCAATGTTCAAAGGACTAAGTACAAACATAACACACAGGCTGGGAACCTAAGCTAAAACATCTAACAAGAGAGACACCACCGAGGGAAGTTCGCTTGGAGTGCGAACCGTAACGACGAGAGGAAATATTGTCCACGGGAGTCGATTGGAAGCCAATTAAGGCCTTCCAGTGAACTTGGCAGGTGTGGAAGAATCATTCCGGACCACAAGAATGGGAGACAGTTACGGAGAGGGTACGGATACAGAGGAACAACAGGGGGGTGTTGGGTGAAAATGGGTAAGGGCTGGCGAAGGGGGATAAGATAGGACGCCGAAGAGGAAGCCGTGCGGAAGAAGAGTCAACAAGTAGGAGTGGGCAGACCCACTGTTTAAACGAGATCAACTAAATCAACGGGATATCCAACGAATTTGGATGCATTTTTGGGGTCTGAACATTGGTTATCAAGGCGCAGCAGAACAACTGCGCTAAAAAACCTTGCGCCTATCTCATTTGCTGGTTACGTGCGGAATAATCTCACCTAGTAAGGGAGTAGGTTGGCTGGAAAAAGCAACAAGGGGGGGGATGTATGCAGGGTAGAGAGGGGTAGAGGGCGGAGGAATCCTAGAGATAAGAGCTAAAAAAAACGGGGATGTTTAAATACGCGTTGCACATCAAGAGCGGCCATTTTAACGAGGTAAAAATACCGCAGTGGCACGGGTGGGGTCATCAAACAGTTGGGGTCGGGGGGTTCGTGCTCCCGCCCTAACCTCAACCGTCGTAGTGACGCAGAGGTTGGTACTGAGAGGAAAAGGTCGGCAACGCCAAAAATGTCAAAGAACATCTCAGGAGCTAGAAACGACAGACAACAAAGGGATTCTGCCTGGCTGAAAAAAAAACAATATTCAAAGAGGATCGGAACACTCCAAGGGATTAATGGAGTGTAAGGACTATATAATGTTGCGGCCACAGAAAGCATACGGAATCTGAACGGTGGAAAAAAGACTAGCAAAAAAAATAGTTACTCGGAGGGGGGATTTCGGGAAGGGAAAAATCCTCAATTCCGAAGAACACCCATTAGCGGTAATCTCGAGTGGTAGGTTCGTTTTTGGGAAAGGTGCGTTCGTGGACTTTCACTCCCCATACGCTTGCAGTCGAGCTGAAAAAAAAAAAAAAAAAAAGGGGAAGGTCGTTCCGCCTAATGTCGAAAAAATCATTGGAAATCTTGGGTCTCTGGGGAGTTTGGGACGTGTGCAAAGTCAAAACACGGCGACGAAAAAACTGCAGAGATAGAGGTGGGGACGCCCAACGGCAGTCACGGCAGA
>Ga0179593_1360103_pt1 | contig 10106 bp, 15 predicted proteins | sample CZODoug2_1_08_16_FD_185931 | JGI IMG/M metagenome (GOLD analysis project Ga0179593, IMG submission 185931) | Vadose zone soil fungal communities from Angelo Coast Range Reserve, California, USA - CZODoug2_1_08_16fungal (PacBio error correction) | ecosystem: Environmental > Terrestrial > Soil >...
GGGGAAAAAAAAAAAAAAAACAAACAGGCAAACGCCAAAGAGGTCTTGCGCCAACCACAGCGTTTCCCAGAACCAGCAACGCAGCACTAACGGGGGACGATTCTTGATGGGGTCTAAAAAAAAGGGATTTGTAAAAAAAAAAATGGGTGAGAGATCCCCAAAAAAAAAAAACTCGCCGCATCCTATCGGGGCGCGGAATTGGAACGAATGAGGATGGCCCGGCCGAAGATCTAAAAAAAAATACGGGATACAGGAGCAACAAGTGGAAATAAAGGAATCCCCGTCCGAACCGGAAAGACAAAAGACGGGAAAACGCCCCGGTCAAGGAAAAAAAAACAAAAGAGGGAAGAAAGGGTTTTAATTAACCTGACAAAGCCCGGTAAAAAAACAAAACGGGGGGGGTTGTCGCGGGGAGGGAAGGGAGAGTGAAACGAGCCACCACATTGGGGGGGCGATCTTTCCAGGTTCGAGATTAACCCGTAGAACCCCGGAAGGAGAATTGAGGGAAAAAAAAAGGACAGGGGAGCTAAAAAAAGCTGTTCGACTTGTATGAGCTTCAAATCCAATGGGATGGGCCGAAGAAAAAAAAAGGGAAAGGGAAAGTACCGGGGACTCGAAAAAACAACGGAAGGAGGGGATGGCACTTCGTCAGGTTTAATGTTGTCAGCAAGGCAACTGCGGGAGTAAAAAAAACTCAAATCTTAAAAAAATAAGCGGCCCGAAACCAGGAAGAGCACCGGTAGAAAGAGAGATCAAGTTGGGACGACGAACGGATGGGAAGAATCAAAGAAACAAGGAAAGTGAAAACAACGCCTCAGACAAAGGGGGAAGCGTCACATGGACGGGGACAAAAACACCAAGGGGGGCAAAGCCTTGGGTTTAAGGCGTTTTGTTCGGGCACACGTGTCAGTAACCTAAAGGTAAGGCGCCAAGGGGAGCCCGACGGACTAAAAAAGGCTCGAGAGCGGCGACATACTCAACCGCAGCTGACAAAAACACAAGGGAACGGCGTCGGGAACTGTGTTCACGAAGACGTGGGAAACTGGTTTTTAGGGGACAACATAAAAAGATAAACGGGTATCTCCAAGCAGAGTGGAAGGGAAGTGGCACGGGGCGTGGTGCCAGGAAACTTAAGGAATGTCCCCACATGGAGAGTGGGCTGGGGGCGGTAGCGAAGAAAAACAAAAAATCCTGCAAAGAGGCTGATCTTGGGCCAGATCAGCGACTCACAGGGAGACGGAACCAGATGTGGCGGGTGACGATTCCAGAAAAGGCATTTAGGGAGGCCGAGTATCACGTCGCAACCCACCAACAAAAAGAGAGAAATAAGAACAGACGGTTAAAAACTAACGAATTCAGAAAAAAAACCGCGCAAAAAACAAACGAGGAAGAGGGCGGCGGAGGGGAAGAATGAAAAAGAACGGGGCAAGATAGCCAGGTGGCTCTCAAAGGAAAGCGTTATGCCCAGTAGAAGGAAAAGACACGTGGGGGGGAAAACGAGGAAAACAGAAGATCCGAAAAAAAAACCGAGACCTAGGTGTGTCCAGCCAGCGCAGGGGAACATCAAACGTCCAAAAAGGGAGGAAGTTCCTAAAAGGGTCCTCGGGCGGGCAGTACCGGTAGGATCCCAATAAACTTTCCATCCGCGCGGATTCACCAACTACGGGAAGGGGATCCAGAGGGGTGCATCTTCCGCGAAATAAACAATGGCGTAAGTTAGTTCCTCATACAAAAAAAAAAACAAAATTGGCTGGGAGCTTAGGAAGCCTTTTAACGAGCCACCGAAGGAGAACAACGGAGTAGATCCACAAAGAGAAGTTTTTGTCTCGAAAGTCCAAGTAAGATCAACTATGGCGAAAGGGTCAGGACAAGGGGACCCAGGGTCACTGTGGAAAATCAATAATCAGGAATCCGTCCCCCAGGGAGGAACAGTAGGTGTAGCACGACAGGGACTTACGCGAAACCTCGGAAGGCTACAGGGAGAGGGGAAAACTATTTTAACAAAAGCAAGGCGGGGTGCAGTTAAAAAAATTAATAGGCAGGGAAATGCCTAATTCAGGAGAAACAGGGATCGCCCTTCTAAACTGTTAAGGGGTGAGAACGTAGAGGGAAGGGGGGTAGCTTCAAAAGATGAGGGGGCATTAGAAGGGATCAGCGTTTTCCTCAAATCCGAAACGGAAGTCAGAAGATCACAGTCCATAAAACGTGGGAGAAGGATTGTAAAGCGAGGGTTCAGCCCTAACATCGAACCATCCCCCACTAGGAAGACGTTCACGGTGAAGCAAAGGGGTTTTGCTGAAGGAGAATTGACGAAAAACTGGGAAGGTCACCCGAGTGTCCCCCAAATGCAATCGAGGGCATTACATACAAAAAACATTGGGGGGAACCGTGAAGGATGAAGAAAACCATGAAAAAAGGGGGGAGGGGAAAAAGGGAAAACGGGATTCCGAATATCAAAAGAACGGTGGGGGGGGAGGAAGGAAAGAGAGGAATAAATACAAAACAAAAAAAAGACAAGGTTTGGCAAAGTGGAGGATGGTTGTTTTTCGTGATCAGACACTGAAATTTGCCACAAAAGCCTGATGTCAAATGCGCAAGCCGATGCGTTGGGGCAAAATCAGTTTGTATGAAAAGGACAAAAAGGAGATAATCCGCCCCCCCCTTGACACAACGAAGTCAAAAAAAAAAGGGGAGGAGGGGGGCCGACCTATATTATAGAACGCTTCAAACACCAGGGGGAGAAAACTGTCTGAAAAAAACTGTTGTAGGAGGGGACGAGCGGTACGGTGGCGAGTGGCAAGGACAAAGCGCAAATGATAAAAACTACTCGAACAAAATACGCGCCGTGGCTACAACGGAGGGGGACCCAAACAACGGAGAACGTTTCACCGAGGGAAGGGGCCGGTGCGTCAAAGGAACCGCCCTGAAAAAAACGCTACTGAAAAAAAAAAAAAAAAACGCAACGACAAAAACCTCGCCAAAAACGGGTCGAAAGCCGGGATGGGAGAAAAGAACCGGGGGAGTAGGAGAAGGACGAGAGACTCACCTAAACCGCGTAGGGGGGAAACTTCACTGCCTTGAAGAAAGGAATTGAAAAGATAGAAGCGTACCCTACAACGAAAAAATAGTGCCGGATAAACTCCGGATGGGGAGTCGACCCAAAAAGGGGATCTGTGTGTGGGATGAGACCCTCGAAAGAATGGCGCCAAAAAAAATCGAGGCAAGCAGCAAAAAGGGAAAAAAAAAAAAAAAGTTTGGCGGTGGTGCAAGAAAACGAAAAACCGAACAGCTTTTTGGTAAAAAAAAAAAGGCGACTGCAGGCACAAACGGAAAGGGGAGCTCACAAATGCATCTAAGCGCGGAAAGGGCAAGTTTCGGAGATACTCCTTTCAGAAGAAAAAAAAAGAAAAGGAAAAAAAAAAAAAAAAAAACTCCGCAAATGGGCCGTGAGGGAAGGGGGTCGTCTGGTGAGTGGTGACACGGAGGCCCCGGTCGGGGAGATCTGGAAAAAAACGTGTACGACCGCGGCCAACCCTACCGTTTGAAAGGGGCATCATGAACTCGGAAAAGAAGAAGGGGGTCAGGGGAGCCAACCGTGAAAGAATAACCGCCTTTGAAAAAAATGGGGACTGTCGGAAAACCAGTAAAGTAATGAACGGTGCCGGGAAAAAAACAGGTAAGATGGTGGCACAGACGATGGTGGCAGGGGTCTGCGGACATGTGTTGGAGGGGGGAGGTTCATCGAGCGAACGACAATCCCTGAGGGGGAGGAGAGAAAAAAACATTTGACACATACGGGTCGAAGGGAATGCCGGTGAGGGGACATAAATCATGCCGAGGGGGGAAGGGTCTCTTGATCAACCGTAGAATCAATAACCATACAGGGGGGAAACTTCAAGGATGATGGAACACAGCCCACGTTCTTTTCTCCCCCAATGGCCAGACCGAGCGGCCAGCAGCTTAGGGGAAATGAAAATGGAAAAGGATAGTCACAAATGTAACGGTGAAGGAGAGAGACGACTAGAAAAGATCGCCGGCCTTTGGGGGGGGCGAATGGGGAGCCAATGCAACGGAGGAGGTTGTCGCAGAAAAGTATCAAAGCAGCCAGGGGGGAACGTCGTCAGGGGGAAAAATGGGTAGGCCGGCGAGGAAATAATCTGATAAGGTGTAAAAAAACCAACCACGAACTCCAGTAAAGGAACCAGGCAAAAAGAAGAAAAACTGACGGGTCGTTGAGTGAAAAGGAGTCCGGTTTTGGGGGACGGAGTCAAGGGGAAGTGACTGGCCATCCACGGTGGGGGGGGCTGCCTTCCTCCGCAACGGGAGAAAGGGAATGGCAAGTCCAAAAAAAAGAGAGACAGGAGTACTCTAAGACTGGGAAAAGGGCCGCAGAAAATCTGTTTCGACGATGTTTCTTAAGAAAGACAAGAGAAAAGAAAGTTATATGGGCAGAAAAATGGAATGGACCAGTAGATAGACTCCTTCACAAAAAAAAAAAAAAAGTCAGAAGGAAAGAGAGAAAAAAGAGGGTCTCGTGACAGGAATGTTCAAAAGGACATGGAAAAATCACTGCAAGTGTGCATGGAAGAAGTCAGACCAGAAAGGGTCAAAGGGTCAAAAAGGGGATAGGCTTAAGAAAAAGAAGTCGGACGGGTTTCGAATCAAAACAAGGGGAAAAAAAAAGGGAAAAAACCGCCAAAGTGGGCGGCCAGGTCACAAGAACAAATACAAAAAAAAAAACGTACCAGGGTCGCCCCAACTCAAAGGACCGGAAGCAGGGCATGAGTTTACAAAAAACGTTGTTTTTCGAACCGCGAAAGGGTGAAAAACGGCCGACCCGGTCGCCGACCTTGCTAAATCAGGAGAAGGGGAAGGCTGGCGAACAAACCAACAAAACAAGATGCGAACAAGCAGGGCTCAATTCTCGAGCGTGTTAAAATCGAAAATGGGGGGGGAAAAAAACGCGACGTTGGCGATCGAAAGCCGTAAAAAAAAAAACGCAAAAAATGGGACGGCAAGAATGGGGGGAGCCAAGCCGAAAAAACCGGGTGAAAGAACTTCAGGGGGGGGAAGGGGGCACCTGAGGAAACGCTTGCTGAAGGGAATGTCAAAGAAAAAGCAGACGGAGGGGTTCTCTATGGCTCGAATCCAACGCGGGGGGACCAGGAACACGATGTGAAGAAGAGGGGAAAAAAAAAAAAAAATAAATGAAGGATTCCGGGGATCCATCGCAGAAGGGAAAAAAGAAAGATACCAGACAGAAAAGCAACCAGCCGTCTGTGGACAAGAGGCGAGGGTCACACAGTCTGAAATCGGGGAGGGGAGGAAAGGGGAAAGCGCCCTAAAAAGACCGGGGGTTTATCACATGTGGAAAGAGGGACAGGGGAAGAGCAGGTAAACATCTATGCCGCGACAAAAAAGGTCATAGAAAAAAAAGTGGGGGGAAGGAAGCCAAAGAGAAAAAAGACCGTCAACGAACGACCGGCCCGACAGGGGGTTCAAATGGAAAAAACGGAGCCAGTCACACGGAAAAACGGCACCACATTTCAGGATGAACGGAAAGAAAAAAATCAGTCGGCATCCAAAGGGAATCCCGAACGGGGGTCAAAAAAAACAAGGAAATCCGCGCAGGGCGGCGCCTTGCTGAAAAAAAGAGGGGCTGGGAAGGGGGAATCAGGGGCCGCGGGAAAAGCACAAAAATCTTAGGAGAGACGGTAACATACACATCACATGGAGGGAGGCGCGGGGAAACCTCCGAACGTGAAAGGAGAACCCAAAGGCAACTCAGGCGAGATCATACCCAAAAAAGGGGTGTTTAAAAAACATCATCACGGAGCGATGCAGCCCGAGGGTCGGTGGAAAATCAATCACTAAACAAAAGGGGAGGAAGGGGGGAAAGAACAAAAATGAAGGCCGGGATCCGGGAACTCACCGCAAATGGGGAAAAGGAACCAAAATGACCACGACACGATGCGCTAAACTCGGCTGACCAATCTCTTGGGCGCAATCAGACGAGAAATGGTCGAAGACAAAGGGGGGCTTGGTTTCAGGATAGGGCCAGTAAGGGGGTTCAAAGGAAAAGTGGGGGTGGGGGACTCCACTTGCTCGCCCCGTGACCGAGAAAAGGGAAGACTAGTTTAAAAAAAAACAACGGGTGACACCCGGCCTAAGAGTAGTCCACTTTCGAGGTAGGGACCGTTGGGTCGCAAAGGAATAAAAAAAACGGTAAGCAAGAGCGCCATCAGACACGTGGTCAAGGATGGGTGTCTTCTCTTGTAAGTCGCCCGCAAAGGAGGAAGGGAAAAACACGAACGGAAACGGGGGGAAAAAGCAGGGGGCGTTATTATCAAAAAAAAAAGGTACGAACGACGGAAATGAACAACACCGTAGATGTCCCCAAACGCAGAACCCAAGGTTGCACGGCTGCATCAAGAAAAGGATGGGGTATCCAAGGGAAGGGGGAAGGAAACCAGGCAGGCAAGGGGAAAGGGCCAAAAGGGACAACCACGAAAAGGAGAGAACTAAAACAACACTCTGGGGAAAGGGGAGTGGCCAAACGGGAAAGATGAGGAAGGATATGGAAGAGGAAACAAAAAGGTCACCCCGAGGGGAGGGTGTGGATTGAAAAAGTGGGCCACCAAAGGGAATTGCGACACAAGGGATGGAGGGGGGGCAAAAAAAGAAGGTGAAAAAAAGGAAAAAGGTTCCCAAAAAAAACGGGCGGAAAAAGGGACCGAAGTTCGCCAAAAGGGAAGGGTAAAGTTTAAGTCCGCCCGATGGGCCGAAAGAAACGAAAAGGGGTCTACCAGGGAAACGCCGTAAACAGCAAAAAAAGCAGACCAGGGGTGGATGGGAGGCTTACAGTGGGGGGGGGGTTTTTTTTTTTTTTTGTCGGATTTTAGGGAAAAAACAACTCAGCAAGACCTTACGGAACGCAGAAAAAAAGACATTGGAAAAAGGGGGGGAAAAAAACGTGCTGCACACGAGGGTCGAACTGTGGGAATAGGGAGGAAGTGAAAAGTATAAAAGTGCGGAGGGGGCCGCCGATACGATAAAGGACCTGCCGAAAAAAACGATTCAAAAAAGGAGATGCGCCTAATCTAAGTCGATGCGCAAAAAACAGGAAAGGACCTGTAAAGCCGAGTTCAAAATGAAGGAACGGGAGGGACAGGAGTCACCGCGGGCTATACCACCTCAGGAGGAAAGGTGGTAGAAACAGTGACAGCAAAAAGGAGGAAGCCTGGCAACTTCGAACCATCGGTGGGTAGGAAAAAACGGGAGTAGAAAGGAACAAAGAAAAACGCTATGAACACGAGCCGCTCACAGGATGGGCCTGCAATGTAAAAAAAGAAGAAGGAGTCAAACCAGCCAGATAAAGACACGGGGGGAGGGGGTGGCGAAAGGGAGACTACCGACCATCTCCAGGGTTGGATCTACCAGGTTCGGAAAAACGAGCGAACCGTACGAGAGGGAAGGCGATCCTTGGGCAAGTCGGTGTAATCGCAGGAAGAACAGAGCCATGCAAATCCGAAATTGGGCGAAGGATCCAGGAAGGGAGGGTCAAAACTTTGTGACACGAGATCTGGCAGGGAGGGGATAAGAGGGGTCTACGAGGATCAACCCATAGGGGTTTGGGCAAATCATGGCAAAACCGCGGGGGGAGTATCATTGAAAAAAAGGGAAAAACACCCCCGGGAGGAAGAAGCCCCTTCTGGGTTTCGCGCGCTGCAATCGAACGAGAAAGAAAGTGGAGCGTGGAAGAACCTTGTAACAGACGAAGGGTGCGGAAATCAAGAAAAGGGGGGGACGCGCTGCGCTGGAGAACAACCCCAAAGAAAAGGAGGGAGAAGGATCGTACAACAAAAAAAGACTTCACACAATATGGGAAGGTGGGGGGTCCGCCGACGACCGCTTGGGAAGAAAAAAAGAAGAAAAATGATAAAGGAAGAACCTGGGGAGGCTGAGGGAGGACGTCCCAGACCCGAAAGACCGCTCCCCAGGGTGGAGGGGCTCGAGGGAGGGAAAACCGCAGGAACACGGAGGCCAGAGTAGGGGAAAAAAAAACAACTTGCCCGAACCTCGCGGCCGGAAAGAGGACGGGGAGAGGAGGAAGGGTAGAACGACAACGAAGCTGAAAAGGGGTGACGAAAGAGGAACGGACAACTACCTCTCAAGGAAAGGGGGTGAGGAGGCGCAGCCTTCTGAAGGAGTGAAAAAAAGGGTCCGAGAAAAAGAATCGGGGAGAAAGTCGGCGCCCTGGGGAGGACAACCGTTCCCAGAGGAAGAAGAAAAGGAAAAATCACCAAGCAGGAGGAAAAAGAAAACCGCGGAGCCCTTGTTGGGTTCCAAAATGAGGAAAAGGAGGCAATCCCCGGTTTGTTGTCTGGGGGGACGGGGGGCAGAAAAACTGATGGGAAGTCAAGAAACATTTGGCCGGCTTGTCCAGCCCGTTTACGGAGGTGGTTCACGTCCGAAAAAAGAGAGGGGAGCCGCCATCACTGGACAGGGGAACGGCAGGAATGTGGGAGATGTTCTCATCACCCAGGGGGAAAAGAACGGGACTAACAAAAGGGAAAGGGAAAGGGAAAAAAGAAGAATAAGAATCGTCCGCACAAAAAAAAAACAAAAGTTGGGGATCAAGGGATTCTCGGTACAGGGAATTGGCTTCGAAGGATGAAAAGGAGGGGGGAAGAAATGTCGGGAACAAGGGAAGGCAAAAGAAAAAAAAGACCGGTATGACTAGAAAAAAAAGAGGTACTCGTGTTCCAAAAAGGGAACGTGGTAAATCGGAAAAAAAAAGGGGAAAAAAAGATGGAACCCAGTCGGGATGAGAAGGGCCAATCAAAAAAGAAAAAAAAGGGGGGGGAAAGGGAAAAGGGCCAGTGGAACACTCCAAGGCGTCCCGACGTTATGGGTTGTAAAGGAAAAAAAAAAAAGTTGGCACCACGGGAGAGAAAAAACATGTGAAAACTCGGGAAGGAAGACGAAATCCCGAGCCACCTTCGGCGGCGACAAATAAAACGCCTCCGCATCGCGAAAAAAAACAAAGATGACAAAGCCGGGGCGTGCGGGGGGTAGACGAAAATGGGGAAGCGGATCCAGTTGTCGGATCACTCAAAGAGCGACGGCAAAAAAAAAAATGTTGAGTGGAGGGATTGGTAAAAAGCCTAAAAGTTAAATCAGAAAAGGAAGGATTGAACACCAAGGAGGCTGGCTGGTAGGGAAAATCCCCAAGTTGGAAGAAAGGAGAAAAAAAACCACGCGCTTAAGAGAGTCAAGACGACTTCAGGAAAGTGCACCACACGGAACCCTGGAAAATCTGGGGGGTAAGAGCAGGAAAATTAAGGTCCTGGGCGACGGGGGGAAATAGAAAAATGAGGTCAAAAAACAACAATGATCCGCAAAAATCGTCTGGGGAATATAACAGAGAATTTTGGAAGGCGGGCGGGCCGGACGCAAAGAAAAAACTGAGCGAAAAAAAGAAGGGCAGGTCGAGGGAAGATCAGGAAATGCTAGGGGGCCATTATCTATAAGATGGGGAATAGTGGCGGGCATACACGGTGGGGGGGGGACTAAGAAGAAAAGAAATCAGGGAGAAAAAGAACGTACCCTATCTGGGTTTTCAAGAACTATTCTACCTCCGGGGAAAAAAAAATGGAAAAAAAAAAAAAGGATAAAGGAAAGGGCATGCTGCAGACGACCTGGGGAAGACAAACAATTCCACGGGAATCCTCGCGCGACACGCCCTCGGCAACATAGTCAGGAGGGGGAACAGGCGCAACAAATAGGAGGGAGGTATCAGGTAGAAAAACAACCAGAAAAAAAAGTGGAGCGGCCTGGAGGCCGAACGACGTTTGCACCTGGACGCTCCCAAAAAAAGGGAAAACGAGGCGCACAACCTACGTGGGGGGGTGGGGGACCGAGAAGCACGGATAAGAAAAGATGGCGGTACGTTGGCAAGACGAAAACAAAAAAAAAAAAAATTTGAAAGAAAGAAAGGCAACGGTGAGGCCCCTACAAAGGAAAGGGCATTTGAATGGGACGCGAAACAGGAAAAAAAAGGACAGAGACGACAAAATCGACGATTGTCAATACGCCGGTTGCCG
>Ga0179593_1379120_pt1 | contig 10106 bp, 13 predicted proteins | sample CZODoug2_1_08_16_FD_185931 | JGI IMG/M metagenome (GOLD analysis project Ga0179593, IMG submission 185931) | Vadose zone soil fungal communities from Angelo Coast Range Reserve, California, USA - CZODoug2_1_08_16fungal (PacBio error correction) | ecosystem: Environmental > Terrestrial > Soil >...
GCGGAGGGGTGGTGAAAAGGCCGTCGAAAAGGGAGACAGTGGCCGCATCCGCCAAATGTGTCAACCCAGAAAGCTTCTGGGACAAGGCCCGGAAACGGGTGGTCTGGGAAAAAAAAGTTGTACTGAGCAGGACGTGGTACGAAGGGGAAACACTAGGGGGCTGTGTGGGAGCCATGAAAGCTGGTGGGTAAGGGGTGTCGGAGAACGGATGAGCCGGGAGGGAAAAATGCCTGGCCCGGAAAGCCACAGTAAAAACTAGGGCGTCTAACAGAAAACAGGATAGAAATGGTCAAAGCGTCGTACAGAAAAAGGCACGCGGCCTTAGAGGCAGACGCAATCAAAAAGTGAGATGGGGGGAAAGACAGGGCCTTCTTCGAAGAAAAAAAATAGAACTGCGGACATAACGGGGAGGGGTGGGGACATGTATTCCCGAATGGGGAAATGGAACCGTGGCCCGTGGAAGTTGGGGAAAAAAACCCGGGGGAGCACGTTTTAAAAACTCCTGAATCAGTGGGAAATATTTCATACGGTAGGGCCTTCCTGGAAAAAAAACCCTTCCGTAGTGAAAAAAGTAAAGGGCGCATGTCTTTGAAAATTTAAACGACAACAGTAAAAATCCGAATCGAAGGGTCCTATGCATAGCTCACCACGGAAGGGGGAAAAGAAGGGGGTTCCCGGGGGTAGGGTCCAGTGAAGGCCCCAAACCATTGAGCCAACGGACAACGCTTGCCCGAAGGGAGGGGTGACGGGCCGCGCATCCGTCAGTGGCATGAAAAGCCCGCGAGTCTTTGATCTGCGACTAGTCCAGGGGGGGGGAAGATAACCGCCTAGTCTAGTGATATGTCAGGGGGGAGCAACTGCCGGGTGACCACGATTCGTGGAGGCGAAAGTGACTAGCGCAAATTACGACCCTAGAGTGATGGGGCGGGAAGCAGATTCTCGAGTTTGAAAGAGATTTGAAGTCATTGTGGAGGCTAGAATGAGAGGGAATCAGCAGGATGGGGGCGTTGAAATGCCAACTTAACAAATCAACCCTCCCGAGCAGCGCGCCGAAAAAAATCAGCTTTGGCCCTTCTTTGGTACTGTAATCCGATGTAATCGAGTCAAAGGGAACGTTACCCCCTGAACAAAGCCCGATGGACCCAAGAACGAACGGGGCGGGCGAGGTAGTCACCGACCGCCAAGATTTCAAAGAAAACAAAAACCGCAACATAAGAAAGAGACAGGAGAGGCGGAAGCGGAACCAAAGGGGGTTGGGGTGGTGCCTGCTTGGAGAGGGAGGTTCCGTATATTACCGTCTTGGGGGCGAAAGGGAGGATTATAGGGCACTAAAAACGCTGGACTAGTTTGGAGGTAACAAACGGGATGACCCCCCGAGAGAAGAAACGGGCGGGGTGGCTGACAAGGGGCAATATCTGTACGTCACCGTGAAGGACGAGTCGCGGGCCAGCAATCTCACCGAGTATGACTCAGTTGGGGTTGGAGCCAGACGCCGGCAGTAAATCAACCACGGAAGCTGGTGATGAATACAGGAAAAACCTTCTCGCAATGGGGGTACAGTTTCAAGAGACAAAAACGCCCCAAGCGTCAGATCAAGAGGTGTATATGAAAGGTTTCTTGCAATTGTACCATCGGGGGGAAAGTGTCAGCAAAAAAAGGGACAATCTGTTGCACGGGAAGAATGCGCCCCAGGGACTAAATTCATCTAAAACAAACAGTGGCAAAAAACTTGCAACTGGAGGAAAAAATCTTGGGGGGCCTTGCAGGTCCCATTGGCAATCATCAAGTCCGCTGGGAAACCAGAGGCGACTGAGGGTGTGAAGGCTTTGCATGAAACTCCCACACTAAAAATTTGGGGGGAGGGAACGACCTAGCATTTTGGGAACAAAAAACAAGTCTCCACAGGAGGCTAGGGGGAAGATTCGCACGCACTGGTTACAAAAGGAGGGTAGAAAAGTGGGAGTGTGGACTGGGGAAAAACCCGTACGCAATCAACCTCCAAGCCGCCTACTTTACCACATTGGGCCAGCAGGTGGGGGATCTGGCCCTCCGTGGAGCAAGGTAAATAACGGGGGAAAGTGCCGTGTTCGTGGGTGAAAACAGTGGGCTGTACGGAAATGAGAATAGGACATGTCAAAACGCAAGGGAGCCTCGGGGGGACGGATGGACATGTCGAACTTCACGTGGCAAGGAATGACGGGCTCGGCGGATGACGGGGAAGGAGAGGGGACGGACAAATCGGAAACAAGACCTTGAGTTCGGACTGTTCGGACGCTTCGATGGGGGCGTGTTTACCTTTTGAATAGAAGGTAATGTCCAGTCTGGTCAGTCACATACAAGACGATTTGCCTAGTAAAGCTCTTGGGAAGAAAAAGGCCACAAAAAACTGAAATATTAAAAAAGTATGGGCCAGCTTGTCACTGAGTTTTCCTGGAACGAAGGGGGTTTATCTAGGTGTGGCCACTGGGGGGGGTGTCGGGGGGCTAAAAAGGTTTTTAGAGTCTCCCAAAAGGAGGGGACGAAAACTAAAAGGCGTGAAGTCAAATTAACGTATCGTCTTCTATGGGTTTGGGACTAATTAGTCGGGGGAACTAGTGTACCGACTTTCCACTCGGCTGCGTCGGTGAGTTCCGTTCAGAAGGTAAAATCACAACCACGTAGACTTCACTCGATCTCTTGGGGACACCAAGGATCCTGCGAAATCGTAGGACTAGTGGAAAAGCCCTCCAAGAGGGTTGAATCAGGCAGCTTATAAGGGGGAGGTCTCGATCTGGTGCAAGAGGTTCATTCAATGGCGAGCCCCCAAGAGTTCACATCGAAACTGTCTAGAGAGGCAGACTGGCTCGTGGCAAGACTAAGGAAAAATCCGGAAATAAGAGGAATGGGTCGGGGCCAAAGAGGGAAACGTCATTGGACTGGTTCTAGTACTAAAAACCAAAGAAAAAGACGTAAGGAAACAACTAGGCATGAGAAGATTCCATCCTTTTGGGAGTGACTGTGTCGAAAAAAAAAAAAACAACGATCCTCGAGGGTTCTATGTCTGGGGGATAACGTCAGGTAACCTCCTCTCTCGACCGTATTGATTGTTTAATAACGGTTCAAAGAAGCGTCTCTCAAACCAAAAAAGACCCCAAAAAAAACCCAACACCCGTCGAGGATAGAGAGAGTTTTCTGTCAGGGGTCCAATGCCACTCTCCCCCGAAGCAAGACGGGGATGGACTGCGTACCTTGCACTGCAAAGCACGGTATAAACGCGTTGAAAGCTCGGGGCGAAAGCGGGTGACTCAAAACAGAGGGAGGGGGGCGGAAGTTGTTCATCAGCAGAAAATGTTGGTACGGGGGAGGAATTCAAGATCGGACGCACCAAAGCAGAATTGGACCGCATGAACGGGGACGCTTGGGGGGAAAAAGAATGGGGAACTAAAAGGACCACGTTGTCCGACTAAAGGATCGCAGGTCGAGGGAAAAGAAATCGTGGATGCACGAATGCCCTAAAAACGGGATTGACACGCCGCATAAACTGAGAAAGGGGCCACTGAGGGGGATTTTGAAGGTGCATGGACGAGGGGGGGAAAGAGGATACTGGGGTCAAGTCATCGGAGTGGGCAATTTGATGAAGGCTTCTCCAGGTAATCCCTGCTTGCCAAAGGGAAACGACGGGGTTGAAGGATGCCTAAGGGGAGAATAATCGGAAAAAGCAGAAGATAGGGCGGCCGCGCAGGTTGCTGAAACTTTCTTGGAAGTTAAAAAAAGACAGTGCTGGGGGGGGACACTTCAACGAAAACGTGCAAACATTGAAAAAAGGCAACAGGGAAAAATAAAGGACAAGGGCCCCGGGAAAGGTAATTTTAAAAGCAAAAAGGGTGGGGGGAATGGGGAGGGCAAGGAGTGATGTGCCACGCGCAAATAACTCGCTCCTGGCATGTGAAAATAAAGGAATGGGGAACAACAATTCAGGGCAAAAAGCAAAACGAAAGGATGGTAAATAAACTGGGGGGAAGCTCAGAAAGGTCTGGGCGCTGGGCAGGAAGCTCAAGGGTGCCAAACCATAATAATGGATTGAGGGTTGGGAAGACAGTCAATTTCGGGCGGTGGAGCCCCCCCACCGATTTGCTTCTAAAATTGATCACGCACATGGGAATGAAAGCCAAGTTTTTTCACAAGAAGAACGGAATGGGAAACTCGTATTGACTTTGCCCGTGGGGAGGAGACAATGATCTTAAAAAGTTGGGCATTATAGTTTGGGGGGGGGGGAGGGGGGTTAGGGGGGGGGCGTAACAATTTGTCTACTACGCTGGAAAAAACAGTGCGGCGAGCGCAAAGACTAGATAAGGGGGGGAACTGTTAAAACTGGAAAAAAAAGGTGGGTACAAAAGGGCCCCCTCAGAAAATTCAAGGTGGATGAGGCAAAAGAATTCAACGGAACCGTATAGCTGGGGTCCACGAGCTAATGGAGTTCAAAAGGGAGTAAAAAGGGGCCCAAGCTAAAAAAAAAATGTGGGCCACGGTAGCGCTTAATGGTCCGGTTATGAACGTTAAAGCGCTCCGCGTCTCCGAGGCCAGAAAAAAAAAGTTGACCGCTGGTCACTGCAAACTCCCATGGGCACTACACCAAAGGGCCGAGTAACGGGGCGCTCAAGTGAGGGCTGCCTCGTTTTCGTGTTGGATTCCCTTTTTCTTACCGCGTTCTTGGTTATCCGTATTAGCCTTTCTGGGTGCGTTGACCGACGTAAGGGTTGGGGGGTCTACCACAGCAAAAGGCTATACGGGGGGGTCGATGAATTGGGGGGGGGGGGGGGGTCTCGAAGGACGTAGTCCAGAATGTTCAATTCGTGCCTAATCTCTTCAAAACGTAGAGGGTGATTACGAGAGGTGGGCGCGGGGCAAGTTGGGGTCGTCAATTCAAACTAAAGATTTCAGGAGGGAGTGGTAGACCGGCCTTTCGAAAAGAATAAGGTTTATGGAGACAACATCATAACGGACGCAGGCTTCTAAAAAACCCGTGAAGCAGAAAGATCTAGCGTCTTACCATTTTGAGGGGTGTGCTTAGGAAGGGGGCGAACCGAAAAGGGGGGCAAAAACAGGACCGTTCGATGCGTGGGGGCAAGATCAAAGAAAAAAATTGGTAAGGTGGGTTCCCGGTTCACGAGGAAAGATAAAAAAAAAGCAAGTCGTAAAAGGCAGTCCCTCGCTCTGGGGGGGAACCCACTTTGCGAACTCATTTGGATGCCTTCCGCCAATCGTCCGTGAGTCCCGAACTCCGTCGAGTCCCTCTGAGTCAAAGCACCTCGTGCTTTAAAAGAAATCGCGCCCTGATACTTTCGGTGTTTTTTTGGGGTGTGTTGGGGTGTGGGGGGGGGGGGGTTGTGGGGTGGGGTGTTTGGTGGCGGTTGGGGTTGGGGGTTGGCTCGGTACGGAAAATGGTTTGTCATTCTCAGACTTAAAAGAGGAAAGTAGAAACAACAAGACCCAGGAATGCTACTTGCCGGGACTGACATGTACCGGCAATGGTTAGGATACAACCGTATATTAGTCGATGCAATCTTATTGGGGTATATAACCAACAGGCACGCAAAGCGCGGGGGAAGATGAATGGGGGTGCCGTCACGCCTGGCGGGGTCCAGAAGGGTGAAAGCTTGAAAGCAAAATATTAAGTATTCAGTGGGGTGAGGTTACGGTTAGGGACAACAAAAGATTCCCCCCTCGCAATTGATAATCAAGAACCGTTGTGGGATGCAATGGGTACTTAAACTTAGAAAATTCCTGCAGTCCTTACCCAAAGTAACATGCTGGTCCGCTCCAACGGGAAACCCAAGAACTTTACAATTTAGACGTGGTCGATCAACTGGTGAATAAGATAAAGCGAACCTGGGAAAGCGATGGGTGTGGGTTTTCTAGCTCGAGGACAAAAAAAAAATGAGAGGTTTATCAAGAAAATTAATTTAAGGTTTTACAGACAGGTACATTGGCCTAAGGGGTTGCTCAGGACCGGGGGAATAGGGTTAATGTGGAGGCAAACGGCAGGGGGGAGGTTGAGCATCGAGGGGGAGCGTGAAACTGACCCCAAAAGCGTTCGAGCAATGCAAAAACAGCCACCTATTTTGGGAAAAAGAGCCAGGGAGAAACATCCAGGGGGGGGGGGGGTTTGTTTGAGAACTACACGTGTTGACCCGTCAAATAAATGAAAGTGTGGAACTGTAAACGCAAATAGGGGACACAAGCTACCAGGTCGCGTAAACCTCTATATCCGAAAAAAAAAAAACTGAGATTGATGAACGATGATAGTTTGATCATTGCGCGATGAGAACCGTCAGGATGGTGGCAAGCGTCGATCGCCTTTGGGAAACATACTAGTTAGGAAGGGCGAGAAAAACCCCAGTGTCGGTGGGCTGTCCAAATGGTGGAGCCCCAACACAGGAGGTGGGGGCTTAAACGGGGGGTGCGGTGAAAGTAAGAACCCGCTCGAGCGGGCGAAAAGGGCGCCCGGGCAAGGACAAAGAACAGTAAAAGCAGGCTCAGGGGCACCTACCTTATAGGAAGTGGGGCCTGGAGGACGGGTACAACTGAAAAAAGTACGAGCCTTAACCTGCATAAAAAAAAGCCCTAACGTGGGATATTGTTGGAGAAACCCGTTGGCCTGAGGAGCAGATGCTGATCACCGCTTCAGGAACTTCTTTACATGGATTCCGAGTTAGGCCTACCTGGAATTTACAACGTTCTCAAGTTTCGCGGGATACCTCACTTAGCTTGATATGAATAAGGGGGCCTTTACATTCAGAGTTAAGTCAACCGGCCGGTTGAAGCAAATGGGAGAGGAAAAAAGGTCGGTTCTCCTTACCGGGAAAAAAGTGAAAAATAAAAATGAACTGATCGGAGAGGGTGGGCATGCCAGGCCGGCGAAGGACTTGGGGACCGATGGGAAATTAACGGAGCAAACAACCATTGAGACTCACCCAGCCAACGGGGCCAAGTTTTTTATGTCCGGGGGCTACTCCGTGGCAAATCCGCGGGAAGAGTGGTAAATTCCACCCGAATATAAGGGGTAACCGCAACAGGAGGGTGACGAGGAGAGACCTAAACTTACCGTCCTCTTCAGACTTGGGGCTAATGGATAAGGGAACGTCATCCCCATTCCTCTTTGGACTTCGGGAGGGTCAAATGGCTTCGTCTCTGCTTTATTTTACCACGAGCTTTTTATTCAGGTTTGTGGCCGCTCTCATAGAACTGGAAACTCCTTGGCCTCTTAAAGGGGCCGTTAAACAAGAGGGCAACCCAATTCAACTCATGCAACCCTTATCGTGGGGGGGTCCCTGACGGTGGTGGACAAGGCACGAAATGTCCAGAGGTTCCACATAAACGACCCACATTCAAGCCCGTTTGAAACGTGACCCGAAAAGGGAAGGCGGGGACGAATGACGTCGCCTGCAACCGAGCCCACTCACAGAGGAAGATACCGGCGATGCGTTTCCCCAACGGACCGGGTTTGGGGGGTTCAGCCTCGCTTTGGGGGATAGTGAGTGTGTGTTCCTAAGCCCTAATGGGGAATCCAAGCGTTCGTATTCATCTGAAAAAGAAAAAAGCTGGACCCTATGTGTTGAATTGAAAAAATGGACCCCCACTTCGGTGGGCCGGGCATAGAGACGCGAAGGGGCCTCGCGCACTGGGCCAAAGGAGAAAAAAGGACGCAGCACAGCCGCCATGAACGCGAACACGGAAGTCGAAGTGGGGTTACCATCCGTAGGTCACAGCAACCCCAAAAACAGGCCCGGGTTTCCGTGAAGCCTCCCCACATTAAAATGCTAAAAACGGGGCCGGAACACCATGTCCGTAATCCGAGGGTCGAAATTGGATGCCATTGGCGCAGGGCGGAGTGAAGTGTGAAACATGGGGACAGCTGCGGGCGGCATAGGGTCGCGAGTCCTAAAGGCGTACAGTAAAAAAGAGAAAATGGGCCCATGGGGGGACTTTTAGGCGGTTTGGGGCGCTTAACTCCTGGCCCCATGGCAATAAAAAGTCCATGGCCAACCATTAAAGTAAACGAACGGGCCGGGTGGAATGCCAAAATACCGAAACTTTAAGGAAGGTGGGAGAGGGAACTACACAGGTTTGAACGAACAATGCTCCACATTACTTAAACTGGGAGAAAAGACACGCAAATTTGGTAAACCTGTTGTTAAAGGGGTGGGGGGGTCCACCGGGAAATACCCAACAAAACCGATTACACTGGAAAAAAAAAAAAAAAAACAAAGAAAAAAAAAAAAAAAAAAAAGAAAAAAAAAAAAAATACAAAAAAAAAAAACCAAAAAAACAAAAAAGGATGCATTAGGGTTACGCACAAAGCTTCTGCAAGAGCAGAAAAAATGGGAACCTGAGGTGACGGTCTAAGTGGGTCCTTTGTGGTTTACAGTGCACTCGAAACCATGCCATGATCTCTGTGTAAAAGGCAAAACTCTGGGGGCTCCAAAAGCCCCGGAGTGAAAAACCGGGGGGGCCTCCGGTCCGGATTCTGTATGGGAAAGAGCGAAACAAAAACCATTGAGGCGGAGCCCCATCAAAGGGGAGGGAACGCTTGGTCGTTTTTAATCTTATCTGGTTGGACCATTCTGGCAGGTCAATGGGGAAGAGGTGGATGTCCAGGGAAAATAACTCAAGGAAGGGGAACCAAAACTTGGAAATCACAATACTGAAGGGACCGGGGACCAACGATGGGTTGCCGTGAAGGAGGTTTGGGAAAAGGGAATGCTTTTCCAGTCTTGTTTTTTGGGGAAGGGACCAAACGCCCTGGAAATGGGGTTACGAAAAAAAAAGCGAGGAAGTGACAAGCCAAGTCTCGTCCGGAGAGTGAAAGGGGTTGACGATGCGGTCGTGCAATAAGCCACGGACACTAATGGGCGGAAACAGGATGGAAGTAACCCTTCTCACAAGGACGGCCTCGAAGCGTACACATTCCCCGGAAAGATAACGGGCAAACGGGGGAAGACCTAACCTAGGAGTGAACTCAGAAGGATCAAAGGCAATCATCAGGTGAGTCCAGGGGGAGCACGGATGGCAAATCGAACGTCGAAGCGAGGGGGAGACAAAGGATAGGTCGGTGGCATAAAAGCCGCCACGAGGGTTTCGGTCAAACCTCGGGGGAAAGTTTTGCATTGAGGGGGCAGTCGCAAACTAACCTTTTGCGGCGAAAGAACTGAGCATAAGGACGTTTGGGGGGGGCTTTTAATAAAGGTTGTCGCAAAGAGAAAAAATTTATTGATTTTATGAGAAAAGGCGCCAGCGAGAGCTTAGTTGATGGGGGATTCTTCCAACCACTATCTGCAGCTAAAAACAACTCTAGGGGTGGATGAAATATAGATAGCTTTCTTTACCATGACGATCTCCCCCAGAATAAAGAAAAACGGTACGCTATGGGGGACGGGACAATCATAAGGGGCAGATCCGGGGTATACAGAAATAAAACATCCACATCGCCAAGCAGGGGGTCTCTCGCAAAGTTTTCACGGGGCTTTTATACGACTCAACAAAAGACGGGTATAAGGGAAAAAGAAATTAGGTGGAAGCTTTTGGGTGAGTCTGGGCCCGCCAACGGCCGGAGGAATGCGGGGTTTAGATTGGGGGGGGACATATTGCGTAGACGAGAACGCGAAGATGCCCAGCGAAAGAAGGGGAGTTTTACACCCTCCAGTTTGGGGAGGTCCGGCAAAAGGGAAGGGCTCGATAACATGGTCAGATCGAGAGGGCCTTACCATCCGTGGGGGGGGGGGGAGATAGACGTGAAAGACAATGAGGCCACCGGCACGGACGTGGGCAGTCAAAAGTGACAGAACCCTCTTCCTCTCGAAAATAAGAATGGGCGCCCGGTGGTCTGCAACGCAGGGCGGGGTAGTTGAAGTGAAACTTTACCATGGGAGGGATAAAACGCGCGAAAAAACTGACAAGGAAAGGGGAAGGAAATAGAAACTATTTAGGGTCATCATAATGGGCCCTCTCTCTCTAGGACAGAAGGTTTGGATAAAAAGCTAAAAAAAAAAGAATTAGTAAAACTGGCAAGAGGCGTGGTTCTGGGGGGGGGGCCGCTGAGATATGAAAGGTGCCACGGGTGGGAACGG
>Ga0179593_1429014_pt1 | contig 10106 bp, 17 predicted proteins | sample CZODoug2_1_08_16_FD_185931 | JGI IMG/M metagenome (GOLD analysis project Ga0179593, IMG submission 185931) | Vadose zone soil fungal communities from Angelo Coast Range Reserve, California, USA - CZODoug2_1_08_16fungal (PacBio error correction) | ecosystem: Environmental > Terrestrial > Soil >...
AATAAAAGACAGAGGTAGCCGACAACAAGGGGTCAAACCGCTGAGAGAATCCAGGGGGTGTTGGGTATTGAACGAGCCAGTTTGGACACGCAGAGAGATAGATTGAGTGGGGGACTATGACGGAAAAGGGGATGGGGACCATATAAAGAAAGAAGAAGGTGGGTGCAATTTCATGCGAAAAACGAAAAAAGCTCGCATGGCGATTCATCAAAAATGCAGACACAATTGTCTCAGGGACAGTACAGATTATAGACACACTGTTTAAAGTTGAGTCAAGAGGAGGGGAAGGGTCTAGGTTCGACGGGATATGTGTGAAAAACATTAACAAGTAAATACTGGTCAGGGTGGTGTAAGGTTTGCCTACCCCGAACTGTTGCCCGACGCGCGGGAACGGGGCGGCTGTTGTTGATGTGGGGGGGGTAGAGAGTTATGACACCACTAGAGGATGAGAATGAATCACGACGACGTGGGTGGGTGGGAAAGAGGGGGCCCTGACATGGGGCCCTTCAAGCAGCAACAGGCTTCCTGGAAAGAGAGTGAAAAGGAACTACTGGAAAAGTGGGGATGGGATGAAAATGATGAAAGGCGAGGCACGATAGGGGGGGGGGGGGGGAGTCAGAGAGGGGTGAGGGTTGATGGCAAAAAAGAGTGAGTTTTGGATCGTAATAATGGATGGGAAGGGGAAATACTTGGTCAAGAATGAGATCTGAGCTGAGTATGCAAGAAGGGGGGGAAAAAAACCCTGTGGGAGGAGCAAAAGGTACCCGAGGGGGCCGGGAACTGTTGGGGAAAAGTTGTGATCCAATTCAGTTGGGGAACACGGGGGGCGAGAAGAAAAATGAGAGCTAGTGAGAGAAAGAGAAAAAGGTACCCCCTGCTTGGCGGGAATTGAGGGGTCAACCCGAACCACCAAGAGGATGACCGAAAAAAGGGGTGGAAGAGCAGGAAATAAATGAGATTGTGAGAAAACAAAGGTGCACCATAGGAAAGATCACCGTAGCGAAGGGAAAAAAAAAAAGGAAACGATTACCAGGGAAGGGATGTACGCCGGCAGTCAGAGGCGGGGAGGCAGACCGTGTTTCTCCGAGGTTGAGAGGGAGTGGGCGGAAAGGATCCAAACGAGGGGCGAAAGGATAGAGGGTGCAAGAGGGAAGGGGGGAAGGATATACTTAAAAACTGGGGGGATCAGCAAAACGGAGGGACAAGAAGCCAACAAAAACGAACACTGTCCGGATAGTTACATGGACAGGAGGAAACAAAGAAATGAAAGAGGGTTCAAGAGGGAAAGAAAATGTGTGGTGTAGGACGTGGCAGACCTGAAGGGGAAACTCTGTGGAAGGAAAAACAGGTTTAGGGAGAGGAAAAGAAAGGCTGCGATGAAAAGAGAGGCCGTGAAAAAAGAACTTAGAACCAGAGAGGGGGCTAAAAGGAAAGACAGTTCCCCCCCGGTATAAGGAAGGAACGGGCGCCAGGTAAAAGGCTTAGGATGCAGAAGAGTTGGGTCTGAGGAGCATCAAGGTACGAAAAAGGGGCGACGCGGAGGGGAAGAAGTCCAATCATGCAGGATTAAAAACAGTAAGGGGAGGGTGGTCTATCTTTGAAGAGTAGAGGGGTTGAAAGCAATAGACCACCAGTCCGGGGGGGAGACATCTGAGAGATGCCGAGAAGTACCCTATTTCAGAGGGGATTACACCCAAAAAAAAGGGTGGTTGGAAAAAGTATCCCTTGTCGTATGGGGAGGGAGGATGGGGCCACATCAGGCAAGCAGGGGGGGGGGGAGTCTCACAAGAGGGGGGGGGGGTTGGATATTAGGTGGGAAAAAGTTTAGGACTGGGGAAAGAAGAAAAAAAGCATGGTCCAAGTACATCCAGGTTTTGTTTAGAAAAAGGCAGTGTGTTCAGGGACCCTGGGTGTGGGAAAGTGACCTGCAGGAGTCAGGGGGATCAGGCCTAAGGGCCGGAGGAGGGCTGGAGACCCCCCAAAAAAAAACACCCAAAAAAAACAAAACCCACCCTCAAACCAACCAAAAAAACAAAACTGAGGAGAAGCGCGTCCCGTGGGGAAGGGAATGCAACAAAGATGGTGGTAAAAAAAAGCAAACCCACGGGGGAACAAAAAAAAATTTAATTGAGATACGCTAAACCGATAAAGGAGTAAAAAAGTTGCTCTGTAATCCCGTGTGTAGTCAGAAAAAAGACCTAGAGAGGGTGTAGGAGAAGAATGTTGGAAACAAACCCCCAGTCAGGTGGAATGGTTTGTTTGTGGTATAAAAGACAGGAACTCGGAAAAGAAAAAAGTGAAGTTTCAGGACTGGTGGACAACGGAAATGGTGCAGGGGCACTAGGTTTCCACCGAAATAAAGGGAGGTACGAATGAAGAAAAGGAGGGAACCTCCACGGCGAACTAAGGGGTTGCCGCGAAGGGGACGGAGGAAAGGTGGCATTACAATAGGGGGGGGGAGGGAAGTTTAAGAAAAAGGAAGGGGAAAAAAGATTTTGTGTGGTACCTGAAAGGCCAGGAGGAAAAGGCGGCCGAAAGGGGAAAGTTGATAACTTCATAAAAGAGGTCACCGGAATAGGGAGGAAAGGGGGAAACAAAGAAGGTGGGGAGTGAAGAACATCAATCCGGGATCGATTCAATAACAAATAACGTGTGTAAAGGCGAGGGAAAATTCAGGATTGGAGAACGCTTCCAACACCACGACAACCGGCTTAGTCTGTCCCGTCAGTGGTTGCTTACCAACGGAGGAGAAAAAGGGGTGAATATTCCGGCCGTCATGTCGAAGGAGGGAGGGCAGTCGTTTGAAAACGGGGGGCAAGAGATTCTGGAGATGGACTCTACTGTCACCTATTCCATGCTCAGGACACGGAAGGCAGGGGGCTGGGTTGGAAAAAAAGAGAAGGAGAGGGCAATGGAAACAATTGGAAAAGTGAAGTGAGGGACCAATGTCCTTGAGGATAGGGGGACGTGGGGAAGGGCTGGTATGTCCGGAATAAAGGGAAGGAATAAGATCCTGGTCAATAGGTTGTTTGTTGTTTCCATGAATGTATGAAAGGAACCTGACGAAAAAAACTAAAACCAAGGAAAACAACCGGGAGTTTCTTCAGAAGGGGGGGTCACTCAGGGAATCAAGGATAGGCAGCCATGAGCTGCTACTGAAAACAAAAAGGAGAAGAAGAAAACAGAACCGACCATAAAGGGCCTGCGAAAAGAAGTAAAGGAAGGGGGAAATAGAGAAAGTTCTCGAGACGGAGGTGAAGGGGTGAAGGGGCTTTGGTAAAAGAGGAAGTAGGTGAAATCTGCTATCTGGGGATAAGGGTGACGGCAATAGAGAGAAAAACAACTTCTAAAAGAGGGAGAAGGGAGTCAGAATTCAGGAGTTGAACGCTCGGGGAAAAGGGAGGGATTTCAATTACAGTAGAGAAGCTGAGGAGTACCCAATCAGGGTAAAATTATCCCGGAAGAGGTATACGGGAGAGCGGGATCTTTCAGGGAGGGGAGAAGTTATGGTCGGTGCGAGGGTCAGTTGAAGGTAAAAAAAACCACACAAAAAACCCAAAAAAAAAAACAACCACAAACACTACCCACCCCAGTCAATGGATAGTGCAGTGATCAGGAGGAGGAGGGCTGCACCATTGGGGGAAATAACTTAACAAGCAGAAGGGGTTTGCAGGGGAAGGGGAGTGGTAGGAAGAGGGGAAAACAACTAGTAATGACTAGGGAGGGCAAAGGAGATATTGCAGACCTCCTTTAGTACGGGCAATACCTTAGAAGGGGATTACATCACAGTCAGGGGGTGCATTGAAGTTTACCAAAAAAAATGGGGGGGAAGAAGAGCAAAAGAAGGGAAGGGTTACTCAGGTTGGGTGAATTATATACGGGGACCTGCAAAGCGGAGGAAAAATAAAGTTACAGGAGCAGAAAATAGGTGACCTTAAAGCGGAGAAAGTAAAACTGCAGAAAGATAAAGTTTTAAGGGAAAAGTCGACAGAAGAAAACAATTGGGAGGGGACGCTTTTTTACAGCCTCGTCTAGGAAAGGGTGGGATTATCAAGGGGGGCGTCTGAACGAGAAGCAACTGAGGGGGGGTGAAAAGGAGGGAGGGTAAAGAAAGTTAAAGGGGATATCGAGAAAGAGGGTTGAATCAGGGACGTCTTCAAGAGGGTATTGCAGGTAAACCAAACCATCTGTAAGGGGGTCAGTCAAGGAAAAAATAAGAAACGATTTAATACTCACTACGCGTAAAAACTTCACGGATAAATGGGGACTTAGTGGTCGAAAGGGGATCAGGCTCAGAAAAAAAATCGCAGGCCAGGCGGTGGGCAACCATAACGTCACCCGAAACATTCAAAACGGTGTCCTAAAAAACATGATGAAGACTGGGCGGTGGTGGAAGAAAGGTCCAGCAGTAGAAAAGAGACTGAATACACAGCATTATGGTCCAGTTAATTAAAAGAAAAGAGGTCTTTTGACTCCCCTTAGAAAAATAAGGTGTGAGGGGGACGCGAAAACAAGAAGCGAGGCTAGGGGCAGAAGATGGAAAGGAGGACTTTGCAAAGGGGCCACCAGGAAGAGGATGGAAGCTTTTGAAAGAGAAGAAAATACAGATTGAAAAAAGGGAACTGGTAGGCGTCCGAAGAAAAAAATTCATGCAGGAGAAACCAGGGAGAAATATGAAGGAAAAAACCTACTGGGGAAAAGGTGCTGTCAAAACAGGGACCAGGGCCAAGAGTATGGGGATGAGTCAAGGGGGGAGGGGAGGGGAAGTCTAGAAAAACCACACTAGGGGGGGAAAGACGAAGAAAATGCTGGACATGATTTTTTCAAATCTGGTACAGAAGACAGGGCCGGTTGAGGGCCTGATACAAAGTGTGGGGGAAGAGTAAACATAGTAGAGACGAGGCATTCATCAGACCACAATTTTATAAGAGTAAATTGCTATTGACGTCAAAGTCAGAAAAAGCAGCTAATAAAAGGGAGTACATCACTAAGTTTGGGGGAAGGGGAACGGTCATAAACAATCAAGGGGAGCGAAAGGAGGGAAAGGGGGGATTTAGGAAGGTATAACCTATACAGTCACATTTCGGAGGGAAAAGATCACAAGCCAAAAACCCTGCGCACCGTTGGGGACGGTGGGGGGAGGGGTATAAGGGGGAGGGTAAGGAGTCAAGTTGGAAAGATTAGGGGGGGGGGAACGGGAAAGGATAAAACTAACTGCAAGGGGAAGGTAACACAAAATGGGGACATTTCCTTGAAAAGAGGGGAAATCCTGAATCAGGGGGAAAAAACAGATAGAGGTTTAACACTCAACGAGGGAAAACCTGCCTGCGTTGGGGGAGTGACGGACATGTAAAAAAGAGATGGACAGTTGGAAGGGGGGGGGGGAAGAACAGTTGGTGTGGGGCTTATAAATCTAGGTATGAGGGCAGGACAATAGGGAAGGGGGTGGCAAGCAGAGGGAAAGGCTGTTGATCAACATTTTCATCCAACAGCCCCGAAGAAGATTAAAGGAAGCACCAAGGCATGAAAATGCCGTCGCATCCAATAACAGGGTGAAGAGAGTAACGTTGGGGTCATGAAGAACTATTATGGAAGAAGGGGAGGGTTACAGGGTCAACTCTGAAGGGTATATTGACATATCAAAGGCAATAAAAAAGGGAGTCAAGGTCAGAAGGGTGGAGGGTGGAAAAGGGTAAAAAAGGAGCAGGGGGTGGATGGGGGGGAACGGAGCTTTAAACTCTGGAGACCACTCAGGGGTCATAACCCGTGTCAACTGCGTCGACCAATCTATGAGGGGGAGGGCAAATCGAGTGGGACAAAGAGGGGAGGGGGGGTCGGGGTTTGGTCAAATGAGGAAAATTAAGGATAGAGGTGAGGGAAAAAAGTTGGAATGGGTGGGAAAGATGGAAGACTCCTTTGAGGCAAAATTCCTAAGGGGAAGTAACCCTCTGAGCCATGAGAAAAGAAAAAGTAGCGACTTGACAAGGGGGGACTCGGCTGGGTATCAATGACACTACATTAAAGCGCAGGAGGAAATCTTTGGGGCACGAAGGTTAGAAGAAAGTGGGCGTCGAAGGGAAAGGGCGACTGTCGACCATAGTTTAAAATCAGGAAAATGGGGCGAAAGAGGAAGATGGTGAATGTCAATAGGGGGAACTAGGAGAATTGAAAAATGTTTGGTGGGGTGGAAGGGAAAGTCAGGCAGACATTATAAAGAGAAAAAAACCTGGACCATAAAACAAGAAAGAAAAAGAAGGGAGTATGGGGATGTATGATGAAAGGGAAAGTCCTTGGCTAAGAGCTGGGGGAAACAGGTTTCTAGGGTTGGGTAATGGAAGCAGGATAATGGTACTATGTGGACTTAAGGAATAAATGGGGTATAATGGACCCAAGGCACATGGGCTTGTGGAAAACGGGCAAAGAAAGGCAGAGGAAGAAACGTGTAACTTATAATGGTGTGCGAATTACTTTGGGGGGGGTTGTTTTGAATCTTGAGGGGTCTGAGGGGTCTTCTTTGTAAGGGGTACGTTGACAAAAAGGGGGGAGATTTTGAATTGGGAGAAAACGGGAAAAAGGGGGTATGTGGGACAAAAACGGGGGGGGAAAAATTGAGTAGGAGAGACCAAAAGTGCTGCACGTTGTCGGGGAGTTAAAATTTAAGCATGTTGAAAGGTAGAAAAGTGCTTCAAAAGAGGGTGAAAAATTTGGGGAGGTAAGGAAGGGGCAGGGCCACTGGAGGAATCATAAAAAGAGTGGTAAATGGGGGGGAAAAATTCTCGAGAGAAAATATATGCAAGGGAGAACTAACTTCGTTCGAGAGGGAGGGTCAAGTGAAAAGGGGATAATCGGGGGACAATGAAGTGGAAAAAACATCAGAAGACAGAATGTCGAAAAAGGAAAGTAATACTAATATTCTTACAGTTGCTTCAACCCAGAGGTTTTAAAGTGGGGCCTGATCACCATTAGTCTGGAGACTAGGAGGGGAAACGGGCGCAGAATGGGTCTGAATACAATTAAAAGGGGAACTCAAGTAAAAACCCGGAAAAGGGAGAACAGAATGACTTCCAGTAGATCGACAATGGATGCGAAATGGAAGAAAAAGAAAAGGACGTCGAAAGAGGAAAGACAGAACCCACCCTCAAGAGGAAATCTAAGAAACTGAGAGGAAGAAAGAGCCCACTTGAACAAGGGAGAGCACTGCACAAAGAAGAGACTAAAACAACTTCGAAAGGAGAAACCTGACATGATGAAGGTCGACCAAAAAAAAACAACTAGTAGAGAAATAGAGGGCTGGAAAGGATAAAGGGTGTGGGATCATTGAGGGGGGTGAGGGAGTTGGGGGGGGGAGGGGGGGGATACTAACGGGGGGGGGGGGGATAGTTGTGGAAGCGGGAGTTGGATGTAGGGAGGTTTTGTGGAGGGGAGGGGGTAATGTATAAAGGGGAGGGGCAGGAGGCAGTGGTAAAAGCAGGTGAGGAGGCAAAGTTTCTAATCTCACTACATTTCATGTCATGTTCGCTGAGGGCTTTGGGGGGAGAGTTAAAACTGACAGGAGTGAGAGTAAAATCGGCTGGCAAATGCAAAGAAAGTCTACTACGTTAGGAAGAGGGGGGGAGAAACAATTAAGAGAGAAAAAATGGGTGGAATCAAATGGTAGCTCCGAGTCAGCCGAGAGTTAATCACTTATGGAGGAAAAGGGGGGTGTTGATGCAAAACTAAACGAAGGCCAATCGGGGAACGGGGAAAAGGACCACAAGACGAGGCAAAAGCCGGAAAAGAAAGGCGCACGACGGAGGGGGGGGGGAAAAAAAGGGGGGAAACTCCTATTTCTGATTCACCCACACTTCGGAAACGGGGAGGGGGAAGCTAGGGAAAAAGGTGTGGCAACACGAGGAAGCACTCTGGTGAACAAAAGGATGAATTTTGCCAAAATCACCGAAAGAAGGGGAAGGACGGGGGAGGGCGAGAATTGGTGGGGGGGACAGCCTTCTTTGGTCGAAAAAAATCATTTGAAGCAGGGAAAGAACTAAAGAGGAATGTTGGACCGTGCACACGGCACCCATAAATAGGAAAAGAAGGCTGCAAAAAACAACGGCAAAAAGGGAAGCAAAATTGGCAGACTAGACAGAGTTGGCCCTTTGGAAGAAACTGCCAGTGCCGGGGGGGACCGACTCGTAAACACCCCCTAAAGGTGTGTCCTTATCAAGAGTAGGATTCACGAGAGGGTTAGGGGAAATACACACAGACAATAGGTGGGAAATAGGAGAAAAACACATTTCAGAATCTCCAATCAAGATACGGGGGAGAAATATGTTTGGTGTCTCGGAGGGGGGTCCGTCAGGGGAGAGGGTGAAGATAAGAGGGGAAGAAGCTCAGTTATAAAAATGATGGCGGGTAGGAAAGATAGGGAAGGTCAAAAGGAGGTTTTATCCTCCCCAATCCATGAATCGCAGGGGGGGAGGAAAAAGAAGGGAGTCCTCAAGGAAAGAGCAATCAGCAGTCGAATCAGCAACGGCGGGCGTGGAATCGAGGGAAAAATAAAGGGAAGCGGGGGAGAAAGGGATGGGGATATTCATCGAGTTAGAAAGAAGGGTTGACAGCCGCGAAAGGTTTCTTTGAAAAGGGAGACGAGTTTAAGGGGACCGTTTAAGAATAGACTAAGGTATCGGACTGAGCCAGTTAAAAGGAAATGGGAGGGAAGGCGATAAGTAAAGCAGAAAGTGGAACAGAAAAATAGTGGGGCCTTGAGAGGGAACCCAGAGGTGAAAGGGAGAATCTTTGTACAGCAGGAGTGACAGGCAGTGTGGGGTAAAGGTAGATAAAAGGAAAAGGGATTAGTGCAGTCCGGATCAAAAGGTAAACCCAATAGGGAAATTAACTGGAAGGGAAGAAACCAGGATAGGGGGAAGTCTCCTCATTGAAGGGGAACTGCCAGGGGATGAGGGAAAGAACAAGGGGGGTAAGATTTGATCCCATAAGTTGAAACGAAAGAGTCATGTTAAAAATCTAGAACAAAACGCTGAAAGGGGGATGAGTCGAAGGGCGTGGAAAGTAATTTGGAGGAAGAAGTGTTCATCACGAGGGGATCGGGCTGTGTGGTTCGGGAGAAAGAAAAGAGTGAGACAATATCAGGGGGGGAAGTAAAAAAAGGTAAACTTAATGGGGGACGTGCTATCAGGCTAGATTGAGAAAAAACAATAGGAAGCACAACGAAAGGGGGGAAAGTGGAGCAGTTGTCAAGGGAGGGGAAGGCCCAATAAAAAAGGGCAGGGAAAAAAAAAGGGGGGGAAAAGAGAGGAATGTTTGGCGTTTATGGTTGAATAAAAGGGTTCCGAAACATGAAAAAAGGAAAGGAAAGTGGGGGACGGGGGGAATCTCAAACGGAATGCTTAGAGATAAAGTCCCTTGGACAAAAAAAATCAAGAGAACAATATCGACTCAAAAGGAAAACAGGTACCTACTCAGAGAAAGGAAACTTCAGGGTAAGGAGCTGGCAGAGGAGAGGCAACCTAACTTGTTGATGGGATCAATGGCCAGAAAGGAAAAGAAGGCACGAAAAATCGTGACGAAGTCAGCAGTCTGGAAGATCTCACAGATGTGGGGGGAGTCTATTTGGATCTTATCTGAAAAAGTGGTAAAAGGTGGATATCAGAAAGGATATGCTCCAATGATGGGGAGGGAAGGCCATAGGTCGATAAAAAAGAGAGATTCTGCCACACCCAAAAGGGTTGGACTTCAGGAAAAAAAAAAAAAAAAAAAAAAAAAAAAAAAAAAAAAAAAAAAAAAAAAAGAAAAAAAAAAAAAAAAAAAAAAAAAAAAAAAAAAAAAAAAAGAAAAGACGACTGGAATCAGGGGAAAATGAGCCGCTAATAATGCCACATCATGGAAGCGGGGCAACTCACCCGTGTGTTTGAGGGGATTCGTTGCAGCCAGGCACATAGGGAACCGCCCCAAAGAAAAGATGGGCAAAGTAGAACTAAGGGGGGGGGTGGAAAAAAGGGAGAAGGGTTTCTGGGGGCAATTTGGGGAATTGACTGCAGTGGCGAGGGGAAGACAGGGCCGATAGTGGAGGATGCATGGCGAGAAGCAGATACTCGAGGAGGGTT
>Ga0179593_1486102_pt1 | contig 10106 bp, 10 predicted proteins | sample CZODoug2_1_08_16_FD_185931 | JGI IMG/M metagenome (GOLD analysis project Ga0179593, IMG submission 185931) | Vadose zone soil fungal communities from Angelo Coast Range Reserve, California, USA - CZODoug2_1_08_16fungal (PacBio error correction) | ecosystem: Environmental > Terrestrial > Soil >...
CAAGAAGAGTCAGGAATAAAGTCCCAACTGAAAAAAGCAAAGGGTATTAAAAGCAAGGAAGGGGAAAAACGCGAACAAGAAAAAACGAAGGGATATAAGAAAGAAAGCACTGGGTGAGAGAACTAAGAAGGGTGCGGAAACGCTCGGCAAACAAAATACCAAGAAGATCTTCCAGCGGAAAAAAAGGCTCAAAAATCAAAGAAAAAGACTGCATCAGCACTGGTCATCAGACAGTAAGAGAAGAGCAGCACAACGAAGGAAGGAAAAGGGATACAGGTGAAATGAACATCCGAAACTCTAGGTCTAGAAGAGACAATCATTGCGTCAAGACGATGCCGCGGGGAAAGATCTAAAGGAAACGGATGACTAAGAGAAATCTAAGGAAGGGGAGGCTGGATAAGGTGATACGAAAAAAAATCTACTGAATTTCGGGATGAACAAACAGATGAGTCGCGGGAGGAGGATAGAGTACACACCAAAGCCGCAAGCTCACCAGGAGAGAGAAAAAAATCAAGACAAGAGAAACAGTATAGTTCAGCCCCTCTGCCTCTACACGAGAAAACGTTTTCTCCCGGGGTTACGACGAAGGGATGGTCTGGGGGTGAGACTTAAACTTAAAGATGCCTAAGAAAGGGAATTAAAGGGCGACAACCGGCATGAGAGGGCAACTGATTGAAGAACTCAAAACGAAAGGAAATCGTACGCCAACAGCGATATGCCTAACCAAACGCGTGTCGAAAAGCGGTAATTGAAAAAAGGGAGAATGAGTGACGAGGCCAACATCTGGACGGATGGGGAGAAAGGCAGAAAACGGGTCGTTACCAATAAACGTGGTGCATGGGGGGTCGAAAGCGAGAGAATAAAAAAAAAAGTCAGGAATACTTGGGGGGCAAGTGAAAGGAGATCAGTGAGTGGAAAACCACAGGGGCGGACAAAAGACAAAAGTGGAGTCCGGAGACCATGACTGAAAAGAGGGGGACCGCGAACGATCGAAGAAGAGCCAGAACAAGTGCCAAAAGGGGCGCATGACGAAAGGAGATGGGAAAACCATATAATTTGGGGGGAAGGAAAGGTCAGGAATAAACATGAGAGTATAGTCGCAAAGAGCTGAGTCGTCCCGACTACAACAAATAACGCAAGGAGGATCAGATACGTGGGAGATGACGGAAACTTTCATACTTCGCATCAGCAATCGATCAACACCACGGACAGAAACCTTCCAGCCGTCTATCAAAAAACCAAGTTATCACGCTGGTAGTGGAGGAACTGGACACACTCTCGGGGGGAGGGGGCAATTACCGAAAAAAAAGAAATCAGCAGCTAGGGGGGTAAAACGAAACGACGGGCAAAGGGCGAGCATACAACTTCTTACAGGGGATTGATGATCTCGGAAAAAAGGGACGTACTTCAACTTCATGACTAAATAACCGGGGGAATAGGACATTCCAGCACAACGAAGACGGCGTGCAGTGATCTAAAGGAAAAACAATGCAGCAGGAGTAGTGCGATGGCAGGAGCATGATATGAAAAAAAAGACGGGGGGAAATGGGAAAGTAGAAGGAAAAACACTTGCCAAATGTATCTAGTGGCGTGACCAGGAACTCCAACTAGCATGGGGCTAGGACACCTGAAGAGGAAAGAAATGAAAGATAAAGGAGAAAAGTAGGCCAGGAAGGCACGGTCGACGTCTACGGGGCAAAGACGCCAAAAAGAGAGTCACGCTTCGACTGAAATCTCACCGAAGACTAAGGTCGCCACCGAAGAAACAGTCAAAGTGTATGAAAATCGATCTCGACAGAGAGAGTAAGAAGAGGAGTTCCCATTTCGAGATGTATATCCCACAAAAATACATAACACCAGGGAGACTCAGATGGGAGACGGAACGTGAATTGAGGCTGCTTGGAATGAGGGGAGGAGATCGAGGAGAAAGCAACGACCACTAAATGAGAGAAAAATAGAGATAGGTCCTAAGAAAGAAGAACACCAAAGGGAGCGAGACAGTAACTCGACTAAGACTGGATGGTAGGTAATGTGAGTGATAAAAGAGACATCTCGAAAAGAAGGTGAAATCAAGTAGTACGCAGAGAAAGGTAAGGAAAAACGTGGGACTCAGTGATCCCAAGCATGTCTACGTTTAGAAACGAAGGGGAAAAGGAGACTGAGCGGGAACGTCACAAGTCAATATACAGTAAGTAAAAGTTCGGACGCGTCGAAAGCGTGGGCGGCAGGATTAGTACTGGGTAGGACAGGGAAAAAAAAAGATCATGAGCAGAAGTGAGGGAGCCGCAAAACAGCAAGGAGGGTGGGTATCGTCAATGGGGGCATACTGTAAAGGGGCATAGGCGACGAAAAAAACAGCAACGCCTAGCGATGAAAAGAAGCTTTGCCATGTGGACTTGGCTACAAGGGGAAAAAGAGAATCACTAACTCGGTGGGTTGTAACAGAGGAAAATTGCGGACACCAATGATAAGAAGACTCACGACCACAGAACACGAAAGAAAGGGAACAAAGAAAAGGTTACCTGCGAAAAAGTCGAGCAAAGCAAACAAAAAGGGAAGAACGGCAACAGGCATCAAGATGAAAGGAAGACGTCGAAAAACGGCAGTCCCAACTTCAGATCTCAGCGGTCAAGAAAGAGGGCTACGAAAGTAGGAGGAGAAGGTCTTGGACGTCGCGAGACGAAGTGAGACCAAGCGGACACGGAAAAAAAAGCAGATCGAACAAGGAAGGGAGAAAAAACGGAAAAAAGAAAGTAATCAGCAACTAAAGAGCCGAGGAAGAGGAAAAAGGAGAAACTAAAATTTGCCAGGAACAAAAGGGACAACATCTGTAGGAACGGGAGGCGAATGTTCGGGCAAGTTCACTTAGAGCAGGGCAGGGAGAAAGCGGGAAAGCTAGCAACTGGGGGGGGCCTAACTACGGAGAAACAGGTGACGGGTCCCTCGATCAAGACAAGAGAAAGGAAGACAAGACTACCTAGCTAGTGAAAGTCCGCGCTGGAGAAAAAAGCGGAAAACTGAAGTAAGGCCGCGAACCCTATTTTGGGGGTAAACTAGGAAAAAAAGAAGAAAGATACACGCTGGAAAGCTGGGAGACCTCGGGGTTCGTGAAGAAAAACAGGCGAGATCGCTGCGTACAGAAGAGACGAAGGGGCAGACTCATCGGGGGGAAAGGGGTGAGACCCAGGGACGAAAATGATGGCATCTTTCGAAGAAACCTCAAATAGTGACTGTTAAATGGTCGCTGAAAAGGATAAACTATTGAGAGATGCCGCTCACGCGAAGGCAGGGAAGACGAAAGATAAAGAGTTTAATTCGAAGGCAGCGAATACGGGGGCAAAGCTGTGGAGGGGAAAACGGGGGAGAAGGAAAGAGGTGGAAACGCGCCCAGGAAGGGAAAAAAAACAGAACTTCTATCTAGGAAATCTACGAGATTACTCAGGAGGTAGGGAAAATCTCAGAATAGGTCTGCTAGCCATAGGGAGAAGAGGCTCAAAGGAGAAAGGGGGTAGAGGGGGTGCAGGAGGATAGGGTACACGAGGCTATGCGCATCACTGAGGGGGGGAGATGCGTTCGGCTGCGAGGCAAAAGATAAAAGAGTAAAGAAAATACGTGAATCTGCGCAGCAGGAGGAGCGCGGACCGATTCTTTGGCCAAAAGGGAGCGAGAGGCTAATGAATTCAAGGTCCCGAGGGAGGGGGGGCTAAGGGGGGCTGAACGTAACAAGAGACGCAACGGGTCCGGTCCCTTAAGTCAGTCCGAAGAGAAGAAAGAGGGCCCGGGAGGGGTTCGGGAGCGTTTAAAAGATGAAGAAAGGAAAAATCCTCTAAGGAGCGTATGGTGTTAGGTCGACTCATCGCCACGCTTGGAGGTGGCGCAGGAAAAAACAAAACAACTGAAAAGGAAGGGAGGGGGTAAAGCCGCCGACGCAGGCCCGGCCGGAGAAATTAGGGGAAGGGGGGGAAGAACATCAGGTTCAAACAGTGAGCTCGTCACGATCTAGGGGTGTGTCGGTGGTCTCGCGACCACAGAGGTCGGAAAAAGAGAGCAGCCTAAGAATTCGGGGAGGTGGGACGGATCGGACTGGAATACTCATTGCCGTCGGAGTCGGCGACCAAGGACAGCGGAAGCTCCATACGAAGAAACCGAAAGAAAAGGGCTGAAAAGGGAGGGAAAAAAAAAAGTACAGAGGGAAAAGCGGAGAAACCAGACTCTAAAGCAGCGCGATCATGTCGACTAGAGACCTAGATGTCGAACAAAAGAACCATAGAAACGACAACATACAAAAAAAGAACTCTCAGAAAGGGGAGGGAAAAAAGGCACAGACAGGGGGCGAGAAACTATACGGCAGTATACTAGCCAATACGCAAAAAAGGTCAGGAAAAAGAGAAGAACCGAGAGAAAAAAAAAGAGGACGAGAAAAAATCGGTTACCTCGTCGTCGATGATCGGGCAGACGGGCTGTTATTCCGGGCCGAGGGGTGTTGAAAACTCAAGGGGACATGGGGGGGGAGGGGAAACAGCCTACGAAAAAAAAAGTATCGTAAAAAAATAGGACATCGAGGGACAAAAGTCGGTCGGCACCTACAGAAGCGCGGCTTTGTAGGGATGTAAACACCTCATCCCAAGGAATTTTCAGAATGATCCAAAAAACAAATCGGAGAAGAGTGTCCCAAAAAAGGGGAAGAAAAAAGAAAGGGACACAAGACCACATAAGAGGGGAAGGATTTTCGGACGTCGAGGCACAACGCGTTTCGAGAGAGTATTCAGGCGGCTAAAAGAGGTAAGGGACCGAGGAACAACATCAGAGCTGACTTCAATATCCCTGAAGAGAAGAAGAAGGAGACGGACCGTGCGAGGGAGAAAATTAAAGGGAGAAGGAGTCGCTTTAAGTATGGTTCTCGGCCGGATACGACGAGAGGGGGGCAAACTTCGTCACAGAAGCCCGGAGAAAAAACAAACTTATGGGGGAAAAGTAGAGAAGGAAACCCGGCGTGAGGGGCGCAAGACTTTCGGTGCACCTCGTATTCATAGCCGAGAAAAACATATACAAACCGGAGGATCTCAGAGCTCGACGAACGGGAACGTTAAAACTGACGGCGTAAAGGATCGGGACTCCAAAAAGAGGTGAGAACTGCCTCCGAGGTCAAAGAATGAGGTATCTTTGAAATAACTAAGGCTCGCCGCAAAAAAAGCACTTTGACTAGGCTACATCGAGAGAATACTGCGAAGAGGAACGGTGACACAAATCCCCTTCTTGACGTGCTAAAAGTCTAAGTCATCATGATACAACAGTTACTTGGAAGGAAAGGGGGAAGTTTAAATTCTAAAACAACATCGACACGAGGGAAGAAAGGAAAGAAAACTCGCCCGTCTAATGGAAAGACGGCAAGCCTGGAAAGACAGCGCGCAGGGAACTCGAGGTGGAGCAAAAAGAATGGACCGAGCATAACACGATGCAGCGAAAGCGAACGAACTAAAGGACAAACGAATAATCGCCATTTCAAAAAGGTGAGACAAAAGGGAATAGGACCTCCCGAAGTGCTGTAAGAGAAGAGACAGGGGGGCGTGTGAATGGCGGGCGCAGTAAAAAGGTCGAAATCAGGCGAGCTCGAAAAGCGAAAACGTAGTGGAAAGAAGAATAGGGCGTGGGATAAGATAAGGTCAGGGGCCCGAGATGGGGGAATCAAAGCCGCGGTGATCAGGTCGCGACGACAGGGAAGTAAAATTCAAGGACGTTCCGAGGAGAACAGAAACGTAATGAATCTGAAGGTTAACGAGGGGTGCGTAAAAAACAGACGGGGTGCGAGATACGCCCAACAATCCTGAAAGAGGACAAAAAAACCCGTTCAAAAAGGATGCATCTTCAAAAAAAGCTGCCCTCGGACGGGAGAGGGGAAGAGGATGAGAAAATAAACGAACAGAGTGGTAGTGAGGCGCTTCGAACACAGAAATTGAAACAAGAGCGAAAGGTGGAGGAAAACACAAAACCTCGCGAGAGGGTCTCAGAAGAGAAGGAAATCACGACCCGGGAAAAGACCATCGAAATGAGAAAACTTCGTTGGCCCCGTACGTATGCCGCGATCAGAAGCTACAAGGAAAACGTCGGAAAACAAAACAGCGGGGGCCAAAAGGGCGGGACGGACGCAGCAAAGAAGCTCTGCAAACAGACCGCGGGGGACCACAACATGCAGCCAAGAATAAGCGGTGAAAGGAAAGGGAGGATCAGGAAAAGAAAATAGTCGAAGAAAGGACGACTAACTCGCACAAACAACGAAAGGGAAACTCATCAGGGGTACGTGTACTGGCGCAATAAAAGACGCGCTATCAGAGTCGAGCATCTTCTGTCAGAACGAATGAACAAGAAAGAGGAGAGGGTCCGGACATACGCCCGACAAGAGAAAGAGGTCGTAGAAGAGAGAGAAAAAAAATCTGACAACAGGAAGTAAACGGTAATGGAAACAGGAAAAAAGCACGTCCCGGGACTAAAACAAAAAAAAAAGTCGAGGAAGAGAAAGTCCTACCCGATAGGTCGGAGGAGCACGAGGAAGCGGACTTAACGTGTAGAAAGAGACTGACTGGAAATCGCGGTATAAAAAGCAATCGCCGCGGGGCACATTGTCCAAAAGATGGAGATACACGGGCTGTTACCAGCTATCGGGGGGCTCCATCTATGACCGCGAACCACACGAGGGGAGTCACGAGCGTGATCGGGCTAGTCGATAACAAACATCTTGCGTCGGGGATGATACAGTAAAAGGAGCCTCCCGGAAGTTGGGGGGGGGGGGGGCGGGGGGGGGGGGGTGGGGGGGGAGGGGGGGGGGGGTGGGGTGGAGGGGGTGTTTGGGGCGTTGGGGCATAGGGGCAAGAGAAAGCTCGAGGAGTTTCTTTATCGACGTAAAAACCTTCGTCGTCGAACCGCCATCAAAGCAACGGGATTGATCAGCAACTGCAGGCACAGACCATGGGAGCACGTTCATCAATGTGCAAGTGTTTCCCGGTGAATCCTATAAGGAAAGATCGGCGAGCTAAGCCAACGACGTAATCAGGAATAAAAGAAGGTTCGCGGGCGGAAATGAAAAAGAGGATTGACCACTCCGGCGACGCAGACAATTCAGGGCTTCCGTGAGCAAGGATTGGACTTCCGAAGCAGGAAAAAATACAGGGCATATCTCCGCCGGGGGGTTTGCGCAGCATAAGAAACCGGAACAACGTGAACGTTTGGAGGTTTGGGGGGGGGGGGGTGAGAAGGGCCCATGCTGAACCAGAAATTTAGCCAGGTCCGGGAACAGCAATCGGGCGGGGATCAATGCAAACACTTTTAAAAGAGAAAGGGCACGCCTTGCCCTCGAGTCGAGGGGCGTCAAGTGAACAATCCACTAGACGTGGAGAGAAAAGCTTCAAAAAAGGAGATCATACCACAACTAAGAAACAAAGAGGAGCCGGATGAACGGCGTCTGAAAAAGCTCAAAAAGCCGGAAGAAAGTTTTACAACGACGACCGCTTGTGCGCGAGCAGCGAACGAATGTCGGGGAAGCCGGCGATGTGAGATAAAAAAAAACATCCAGTTATCGGTCTCCGAGAGCGATTAGGCGGGCCTGTGGGTCCGGAGTCAATCAAAACAAAGGGAGGGGAGGGGAAGGGATTCTCAAACACGACAACAGCGCCGAAGCGCAGAGGGGCGCGAAAAAAAAAAAAGATGCCGGATGAGGTATACAGAGCGGGGGGGAAAAGAAAGAGGGGGGCCTACATCTCTCTCAAAAAAGAAAAAAGACGCACACTGTCGGCCGGCGGCGGCTCTAGGAGGGGAGCGGAAAGAAACGAATTACAGCGAGAGGAGGGAGGGGCGTCTATGTTCTAGTATCGGAAGAAAGAAAGCCTCGCTGTGACTCTCACGGCGAGGTGGCGTAAACAGGGGAATCCACTCTATATATTTGAAAAGGAGGGGGGGCAATGTAAATGGCTACACGTTTCATTAAAAATCACGAACGCTGGTGTTCGGGAGCGGAAAGGGGTAATCAGGTGACTACTACCTAAACAGAAAAAACGGGTTTCGTCTCGCGGGAAATGCAAAACCAACAATATCGCGAGGTTGCGCGTCAGTGTAATAATGGTCAGGAAAATCCTCACGCACGAGTAAAATAGGAGCTGAAGGAGGCGTGCGAGGAGCGGAGAAGGAAAAGATCAAAACCAACTCTATATCTGGTTACGGATTAAAGAGGACGCTAAAACCGATCTCATACGGAGAAAGGGACACAAACAAAATTATTCCAGTGAGAGAGGTCTTCAAGACGTCTCGCTCTACGCCGCGGAAGCACGAGGGGTCTGGGGGAAAAAAGAGGGTGACTTTTCCGCGAAGAAAACGAGGGAGGACAAGCTACCTCGCTTGGGTTCGCCAACCAATCTGGAAAACCTAAGAGGATCCGGGGAACAAAATTGTTGGGGGGGAGAAAATTTTCCCTAAAAAAAGTCCCCCCCCCCAACCCCGTGTCAGACGCGTGTTCGGGGGAGAAGGGGACGAGGCGCGGGAGGACGAACCGATGGTGGGGCCTCGAAGAGGGGGAAAATGGGACGCAGGCGAACGGAAGGGCAGCACCGCCCCCTGACGTAGGGGGAACGTAAAAAACCGGGCAACGGTTGAAGTGCGCCAGGCCTCGGGGCCAAAGACCTGGAAAACTGATAAGGGGAAAGAGGAGATCTCTAACGTCAGGTAATTGCCCCCCCCCCTCGGGGTGTGGGAAAGAGGGGAAACGCTCCCCGGGTGGTAACTTACCGGAAGGGAAATAGATCAGAAAAAAATTCAGTAGGGAGGAAGTCGCCGGTGGTTAACGCGCAAAAAGCGACGATAATTCCAAGAAAGGATCGCGCTATGTTGAAGGGGCAAGGTAACTGAAAGAAGTCCGTCGTGCAGGGAGAGGGCGTATTAAGAAAAGTGGCGGAGCATAAGAGGAAGCGTAAAACGGGCATCTAGGTACGTTTCAAGGTCTTGGGAGAGGAGAGGGGAGTCCCAAAGGGCCTTGCAGAGGGTTGCGCGCGGGAAAGCGAGGAGGGAAAACGATGCGGGGCCCAGAGATATGTCGAGCTGTGGGAAAGGGGGACAGGTGCTGTTTCGTATCGCTAGGGCAAAAAAGCGGGGCGGAAAGTCGGGCGTTTGTGGTTTGTTGGGTAGGGGGGGCCCTCTCACACTCGGGAAGGGGAGGCCGCAACTCCCAAAAAAAACCGACGTTCGCGCGGCAGAGAAACATCACGGAATATGCAAAAAAAACATCGGTGCAGAGGCAGCCGCGACCTGGCTCGAGAACGAGCTCGGCAATGTGTCAGTGTTGGAAGAACCCACGTCCAGGCACCCAAGAAATCTGACTAATCATTCGTTTAAAACGGGGTCGAATCAAATTAAAGAAAAGTGTCGAGTCCGAGGCGCCAGGCGCGCTTAAAGGCGCCGACGAGAAAAAAAAAAAAGAAAAGAACATACGAGAGGGACCTACTCGAAGCACGCAGAATGTCGACGCTAGGAAGAGAGGGAGGGGAATACCTAAGACGACCGCATCAAGAATCAGACGGCTGACCGACGAGGGCGACCGTACACGCGGGGGGAAAAATCTTCACCGACTGGAAAGAGGAAAAGGAGGTTCGTGTTCCTCGGAATGACTAGTGACGCGATAATGGGGCAGGAAAGAGTTGGTGGGGGATCCGCGAGTCGGAAGGGAGGGGGAACTCATCGAATTATCGTCGAAACATCACTCTGAAAAGGAGGACGGCAATCGCGTCTAAGGAGGGGTTGGATAAGGAAAAAAAATTCATGCCCCAATTACCGTGACATGCAAGCCCCACCCTGGGAGGAAAGGACAATCCGTCCAGACACCGGTTCCAAAGCCAGAGGCAGGTAAGTTCGAAAAGATGTCAAATCTTGGGGAGAAAGGAAAAGTTCACAGACAAGGCGTGGACCGAGGCGGCAACCCAGAGCGGCTCGAGAAGGTAAACGTGCCTGCGGGAAAAACGGACATGGAGTCAGGGGGAGGAAGGAATCCCAGAGGAGGGAGTAATGTTGTGCTACGGGGATGAACTCAGGAGAAAAACGGCACGAAGGAGCAAGAGAAAGCAAGGCTA
>Ga0179593_1555246_pt1 | contig 10106 bp, 10 predicted proteins | sample CZODoug2_1_08_16_FD_185931 | JGI IMG/M metagenome (GOLD analysis project Ga0179593, IMG submission 185931) | Vadose zone soil fungal communities from Angelo Coast Range Reserve, California, USA - CZODoug2_1_08_16fungal (PacBio error correction) | ecosystem: Environmental > Terrestrial > Soil >...
CATTGTAAGGAAAGAGATGACCGGGGAAGTCGCGACTGGGTGATGAAACGGAGGGGTAGCGGCCGTCAGGGCAAAAGCAAAGTAGCCTTCCTGGAGGGAACACTGACTGAAAAAAAAAAGTAGAACGAGCCGAAAAGGTTGCAAACAACCCACTGTTTGCACAGCAGATGAGAAAATCCGAGTATAAACTTGGAGACATGAAGGGTTACAAGCGACTAAAGCCAGGGCGGTCGTCGTCTAAAAGAGGAGAAAAATCCTCCGGACTTAAACCCGTGAGGGAAAAACTTCTTAGGGAGAAGGGTGCGATCCGAAATCAAAGACGGTAGTCCGGAAGGAAGCTGCCAACGACAAAGCGGCCGATAACAGCATCGAGAAGAAGGAAAAGCAGAAGGGCGCTGCTCCTGCTGGGGAAAAGAACTGTAAAAAGAGCCTCGACACGCAGCGTGGTGAGGAAGCAAAGCAAAGGAAGGATGGGGCACAGTTCGGGCGAAACGAAAAGGGGAGACCGCCCGGTAGCAGATGAGAGGAGCTTCGAAAGCCGGCGAAGATGGAGAAGCATAAAAGACTTGGGGGCTCGCTGAGACCCAGGGGGGCGCAGGGAAAAGGGATTTCAATCGAAGGGGTATAGGAGAGTCCCATCCAAAATAAGGTTGTGCAGCCGAAAACTCACCGAAAAGTCAGCAACGTGCCGCGACCACAAACTACAAAATGAAGAGAGTTGAAAGGGAAAGAAATCAGCGGGGGACCAGATGACTCTTGTAAAAGACATTGGCTGCATCGTGCGCGTAGAGGGGCAGGTAAGAGGGACGGCGCGGGAAAGAGGGTTGTATCGGAGGGTTATAGTTAGCGGGGGGATGGGGGTGCTGATCCGCTGCTTACAAGGCCAAAAAGGTCCGCAGGATGCTGAAAAAAAAGCCAAAAAGTCGGCTCAGAGAGAAGAAGTTGCGCGAGACAGCGTCTTAATGTGGACGCAAAAATGTCTCGGGGGTAAGGAAGGGCTGTTACTGGGAATTTCAGTGGAAGGAAAAGCAAACGTGTGGAGAGAGAAAGATGAATGTTAGGCACTAATCCGAAAGGAAACTGGAAAAAATGCGAGATCCGGAAGAGGCCGGGTACGTCAACTTGGGGGAAACCTGAAGGAGAAAAACTCTGGACAAAGTCAAAACCCAAGAGATTCGCAAGCCATGAGGATGGCGTGCACGTCAATGAACTTGGCCTCGCCCAATGCGAGAGAAAGGGGGAACGGTGGTCGTCAATGATAACAGACCTTCAAAGACGCGTTGGGGTGAAGAAAAAAATCCTGAAAATGAACGAACGTTCAAGAGGGAACCCGTCAGGAACGTGGGAGATCGGCGGGAGGGGCTGTAAGTTCCAAAAAGCGGCGCGATATCAAGCAATCAGCTTGGCCCCCAAAAAAAACGCCTTGTGTAGGGAAAGGGGGAGAAAGGGAAAAAAATCGGCCGGAGAGATATCGAGATAAACGTCATAGGGGGGCTCATTGCATATGCCGTCACTTCACCAGCCATTCCGAGGCAAATCCGGAAGGAAGGCCTTCTACGAAAAAAAAGATGGCCAAAAGGAAAACAACAACAAACGGAAATGTTCACTAACAAGCGCGAAAAAAAAGGAGAGGCGGCTGGTGCCAGAGTCCGGTAGACTGCAATTGACCGACGAAAAGAGCCTGCAAAAAAAAAGATGACGAAACTCGTGGAAAGAATCATCGGTCGCCGGGAAAACAACCAGCAGACACTCTATCCCTGCTACTGAAATCCAGCCGGCCGGAAAAGACCTGCGAAAAAATCCAAGAAAAAGAGAGGGAAAGGGGGGAGGAGCAGCAACAGCGGAAGGGGGATGGCTCACCTCCCCCTGAATAAGGAAAAGACAACCTTATTAAGAAACCAGACTCGGTCAAGAAACAGCTTTCATAAAAGGAAAGTGTAAGCAGACAGAGAGGAGATGATGAATCGACCAAACGCAAACAAAGAGGGGGCACACGTCTGACAGAAAAAGTACGAAACCAGATGCACGGCGACCCCAAGGGAGCCTACTGCCAAGGGGAGAGGGGAAACGTCACGGCATAACGAAGGGGGATAAAGCAATAGGAGACGATCACCCCTCTCACCCAATTGCTCAAAAATAAAAGTTCACGCGAAGTTTTAGAAGTGGGTGCCAGGATACTTACAGAGGCCAAAGGTGAAAACGAGAGTGATAGCGGGAAAACTGCCACATGAACCAATAACCTAGCAAAAAATTAGGGAAAGTCGTAGCGACGGGGGCGTAGGCCTAGGAGAAGGTGCGCATGGTGCCCTCATAATTTCTGGATGACCAGCTGTTCTCCCGACCTATGTGGTGTGGGTTCAAAAAGAAAAAGTCCTGTGTCCAGTCAAAAAATCCCTCAAACCATAAGAATCGCCCAGAAAGGGGGGAGACGCCTCGAACCCGCCCCCTTAGAAGAGCCGTAAAAGCCTTATGAAACACTACAAGTAAATCTCAAAAAGAGAAGAAAAGGAGATCACAATCACCCGCGAAGTTTGAACTGGGGCGGCCACTGGGGGAAACTCGATGGATTTGTGAGAAAGCGGGCTGAAAAAAAAAAGCGGAAAGGGTAAAAAACAAAGGGGCAGACCGACTGCCTACAACCGCGACCCAAACACGTCATCAAAAACCCCAAGGCTGCCGCAAAAACCATGAGCAAAGAAACGGTCCAACCTAAGCACAAGGCCTAAAGGGGCCAGGAAAATACCCGGATGGCTCCGAGCGTAGGAAAAGGGACAGCGGAAGCGGCTCACAACCGATGTAGGCAACTAACGGTCCTCGGCGCTCACACCGAGTGAAGCTCTAAACAAGGGAATAGATATGGAAGGGCTGAGGGAGGGGGATGAGCGGGTCTAAATACACTACCATCTGTGGGTGTCCAAAAGCCGGAGCCGTAAACTCTGAAGGGGGAACTCCGAAAAAACGAATGAAACGGGAAAACCTTGTAGCCGTCCGGCGCCGTCTCGGTGAGCAAGAAAGGAGAGCTTGAGAGCAACAAGGGGGTTCGGGGAAAGTACAAAAAGGGGGGGCTTGTAAAGACGTACTGGGTTCAAATCGGAAGGTATCCTTGTGAGGGAAAAACATCCAGAAAAAAAAAAAAAGTTGGGGGCCGCCCTCCCCCACACCCCCCCACCACCCCCCCAACCCCACCACCCCACAAACCCGAAGAAAAACACTTTCAAAAAGAAAGAGCAGCCACGAGAAAGTTTCAAGAGGAAAGTTTAACAACGCATCTCGGAAGGGGGAGTATTGGAAAAAAGCCCTTAGGAAAACTTCTGTGGCCTCTCCTCGTCTGTTGGAAAAGGGAGAAGGGGGCGAGTTAGAGGCAGGGACAGAGATGCTACAGGGGGGGGTGATGATTGGGAGGAAGGACGAAGGGAAGACTGAGGCGGGGGTCAGGTCATGTCGCCCAGAAAAGGAAGAGCAAAATTGCAAAGCCCTTACCAACGCAAAAAAGCTTGAAAACACGGCGACTTCCCGCTGATCAAAAGGTTCAGCGACAGCGATTGGTATAAAAACTCGTTGAAAAAAGCTTAAAGGGGGCTGTGGGCAAAATAAACAATTCGCAAGTGAACTTGGGGAGAAGACAGGTGGGGGGTCTTCAGGGTACGAAGGCCGCACAAGATGCGGGGAAAAAGAACAGGATGGAAGAACACAGCGTTACGTCCTGGGGAGACTACAAGGAGAAAAGGGCCTGAAAAAAAGGCAGCGTAAAGGCCCAGGGAAAAAAAAGAAGTAAATATTAGCGGCTTTGGGTGTACTAATCTCACTTTGAATAAAATGGTGGGTGAAAAAGCGGAGTTACGGGCGAAGGGAGCTTGCATACCTGGAGGAAGGTCGCGGGCGAAGGTGAGCAAGGACGAGTTCCACTTTGTTGCTGTTGAAAAAATTCTTCCAATGGTAGAACCGACATACGAATCCGCACCCAGTGGACGGAGGAGAAAAAACGGCGGAAAGACAGACCGCGCGAGTTTCCTGGCCTAGAAAGAAAAAACGACGTTGGAAGAGGGATTATCGATATACAAAGAATAAGTCATAAAGGGCGGAGCAGAAGGCAAAAGGGCCGTTATCAAGCCATGCCGGCATCTCGCCGGCAACCGCTTCCTCGGACGGGAACAAAAGGAAAAGGGGAAGTGCCAAAGAAAGGAAAAGACAGGAGGGGAAAAAACGGACCTTGGGGGGAGAGGGACGGTGCCTGGCAACGGTGCGCATTGACCAGACGCTTTATAATGAAGGAACCCCTTTCGAGACTCGCAAGAAAGGGCGGCGGAGAATAACAGCGGAAAAGACTACAACAGCGCTGATTGAACCAAAACTCGCCGATAAAAGCACCGCAAAAAATTCGGCCGACAAAAAATCTAAAAACAAAAGACTAGTATAGCACACAACTGAATAACAAAAGAAAGGGGAAACGGTCGTTACCGATTTTGCGCTATCCTGATCGAAAGAAAACCTTCTTCACCGACGAAAAGGGGAAGGTCGAACGATGGAAGGCTCCATAACAAACCACCCGTTGACCGAAACAAGAATACCTAAAAGGCCCAGTTCAGATGGGCCGAAGACAAAAAAGATCTCGCAGGAAAGGGCCGGAACTGCAAGTATGGTGCCGCCATTAGGCGCGAGCAAGAAAAGAAAACCATTATTAGAAGAAAAAATGCTGGCGAAAATTGACGAAAAAGCAAGAAGCAAACGCAAGACTCCCTGTAGAAGTCGAGGGGGCTTCGGGATCAAAGAAAAAGGATACAGGCAAGATCGCCCTCGCAAAGTCAGGAAAAAAAGAACAGCTTGACCAGTCCGCCACCCCAAGCTACTCGAGCAACGAGTGATAGGTCAGAAGAAAAAAGAAACAAACGCGTACGAACCTCTTCTATGACGGGGAACGCGCAAAACACCGGCGAAGAAGCATCGGGCCGACAAGTCGTGCCCTGAAGAAGGGAAGGGAGCAAAACGAGGCCGTGAATTCGCCGTCCACTCCGAAGGGAAGCCAACCAATAAAACCGTGGACAAGAATCAGAAAAACTAAGGGTTTGCGCCACTCCTAAAGAAAAAAAATTAGGTTATCACCCCTCCTAAGCCGAGGAGTTTTATGGGTCACAGAACGGCGGGCTACAGAATTACAAAAGGTTCTTGTGGGAAAAAAGTCAGCTGAGAATAGGGACTGGCCCAGTGAACTTTTGGAATGTCGCCGAGGGGGGGGGGACGAACCACGGGTCGGGATTGTCGGGAGGGCAAGGCGAGGGAGGCAACAACAAAGAGGGCCGCAGCCCAAGGATCTTATCGTTTGAAGGAGAACGGCGCGGGGAAGAATCAAAAAAGCGGCATTAAAGACCTGCGCCCGTTTGACAGCACTACCGCGAACAGAAGAGGCGGCAAGACCCAACCACGCGCACAAAAATCAACACCGAACCACCGATACAACAGAACAAGCAAGGTTCCTTCCGCAGCCGAGGAGGAGTGAACCGTTCCTCAAGCTTCGCAACAAAGTCTCGAAAGTCAACGAAAAGAAGAAACAGCCACGTCCGCCAGTTCAAGAAACGCGGTAAAGAACAACAACGATGAGGACGCGGTTCACGCGAAGTTATGAGACGACCGGATGGGGGTCCGTTACGAGCGTAGATAGACGCTCCGGTCTAACCAGTGCCGAAGAAAGGGAAAATCAAAAAGCCCTGGCAAGGCGGTGCGAGAACCGTCCTGAAGGAAGAGCAGCGGGGGATGTGCGTACTGGGTTGTCAGGATCTGGATGCCACACCGTGGGGGGGAAAACGGCCGCCGGGAGAAGGAAGAGGTATCCGGGGGCATCCATGAGTGCTGGGAAGACAGGGACCAAAAAACGTTCGGAACGTAGCGACCCGGAGGCAGTAATCTCAGGACTCGCAGAGAAAAAAAGAAAGTACAAAAAAGGGGGGGCCCGAGGAAAGAAGCCATTCTGGAAGGGAACAGAGGCCTCGATACTCTAAAGTCGGTCGAGAATAGATGGGAGGGGACGGGAAAAAAGGAGAGGGTTAGGGGGGTGGGGGTGTGTGAGGAATTCCCGGATTTCAAAGAAAATGCAGAAACTTGTACATACAGTCCAAGGGAAAAAATAAGACTGAGGCTTGATGGTCACTTAACCACTGAAAGAAAAAATTCGTGCCAAAAAAGTCTGTCAAAAGCGACTCCGAAGGTGCGAAAAGAAGGGGAGGACGCAGAAAATAAAAGGAGGGCTTGCATGGCTGTTGCAGCACGACAATTTAGGAAAGGAAAGCGGTTAAGGAAAGCTGGGACAGCAGGAAGAAGCGAGGGGAAGGAGATGTTGACCGACCGAAAACTGTGGCCAGGGCGGCGGAAGAGGGTTGTAAAAAACCAGTGAAACCGGAGGAAGATCGAGCGAAGGAAATGAATGACTTTGGCCACTATCGACTGGAACATGTGGGAAGGAAGAGAGGCACACAATGCTATGGGATTGTAGGAAACGCACCTTTGGACGACCAAGGACGAGGTGAAAGAAAATGAAGTGGAAACACAGAAGAGCTTGGATTCGTGTACTCTGAAAGTGACGAAGAAGAGAAAAACTTTGCTTGAAATGAAATGAAGTAAGTTCCACGGCAGGTGCCCGTCGAAAAAAGACAGAAAAATTCCCGCTTGCCGAGAAAAGGGCCTTCCCAGGTGTTCTTCCGTGTGAATCTCGAGAGAGAGGAAAGGAAGCCGCTGGGCGGTGCGAAAAAAGGGAAGGATTAAGATAATCACGCGAGAAAGAGGGGGGGCTTCATTGACGCATCCAGCCTGGAACGGAAAAAAATTCGGAACAGGAGGAGCGATCGTTAAAAGCTAGGCCAAAGACCAATACGCTAGGGAAAAGGCAAAACACAAAAGAGATTTGCCACGCGACACGGCGCGGCGGCCGAGAAGGGGGAGGGTGAAGCCGCCGGACTAGAAAGGCGAGAAGAAACGAAACTGCAGCAAAAGTCCGATGAAAAAAGAAAGGGGAGAACCAAAGAGGCTGTCAGACCCATGCCCGAAGCGGGCAGAAGACCGGCATAGAGAAGCCACCGATAGCCTACACGAGACGTAAAGGAATCAGACGGCCCAACAAAGGAATTACAGCAACACGGGGAACCGGGGAAGAAAGCCACCGATGGCAAATTCTGGAGGAGGAACCGAAACCGCCAAACAAGGTCGGCGGCACAGAAAATTCGCCCATAAACAAAAACAAGTTCAAAGGAAAGAATCACTAGGGCAAGAAAAAAAAAAAGTGCGAGCACCAACAAGAAAATCCGAAGGGAGGGAAGCGTCTACAAGGGTGCCGGCCCAGGGACGAAGGACGAAGCGAGGAAAAGCGCGGGTACAAAGCGAATGGGAAAATAGACTTCCTTGAGGCATCGACATTGTCGAGCTAGTCACACAGTGATAAAAGTCGAAAGACCCTCACTCGAAAACGACTTGAAGGAAGGAAGAACATTGGAAAATAAAAGGAGGATCTGAATAGGAAACCAAAAAAGAATCCCTAAAAATATCTAAAAGCCACATTGCCCTCAAAGGTAACCGAAAAGGGGGTAGGAGAATCTAAGTCTAAGAAAAAAGCCCGGCGTCCGAAGAAAATGTAATGGCGTTAGTTTGCACAGGAAACCGCAGGGGGGGAGAATTCTTAATCAGGAACTACCAGAAACAGACCGGAATCGACTGATGAAAAAAAAAAGGAAAATCAAAAATTCCCTCGGACTCAATCAAGATACGCAGTTGAAAAAAATCTCCCCCCTCATAAAACACTACCGGGGCCGATGAAGAGAAGAGCCAGAAGAAAGGCCTCCAGGTCCATGGGCCGGGAGAAAAGAAAGGGTGACGTTATGAAGGGGCTTCCACTTCTCCCGTCGGTGTCGAAAAGGTGAGAGGCAATCGATGTAAAAGGGCACTGTAAAGGGGAAATCAAGAAAGAACTATCAGGAAGGGGGGGGAAAAAAGAAGAACGGCGTCGAGTCAAAGAAGGTTCCAAGTCCACAAAGAAAAAGACATTTGGGGAGAGGAACGGCCATCCTTCTGATAGAACAGCTCACACCCGCGATCCAGGGCTTATCGTCCACGATCATGGGACCAAAAAAAAGGAGGCAGAATGGGGGGAACCGTCCCAAAAAATAGCAACCAAAAAAGAGAGAAAGCTTCCAGACGGTAACGTAAAATAAAGAGGCCGAGAAGGAGAACGAAGCAGCCGCGTGACTATCCTCTCAAAAACAAAAAGAGAGCGAGATAGGTGACAGGCTTGCTAAGGGAGGCTGGAGGAAAAAGCCTCGAAAATAATGACGAAACCGTGGCCAGTCCCGGACATATTGCGTGAAGACATGAAACGAACGCCGAAAATTCGGCTTCATGCCTACGAAGAGCCTTCCTGGAAAGGGAGGGGAAGCGGTGAAAGAGGAAAAGCTCAATGCGAAGGAAGCTTCGTGATGGAAAAGGGCAAAGTTAGCTGATAGGGGGGGTTGAATCGCGTTCTCCACGGGAAGAAAGAAAGGTTAAAAAACCTTCATCAAAAGGTGGGCGGGGCGACTTTTCCGGCCCGGCATAATGAAAAAATCGACGTGGGCAAAAAAGCTCACGGGAGGGTACGACGGAAGACTTAAGAAGGAGGTATAGACCTTAGAACTACTTGTGTCCGACCGTGGATAGGATCCGCCTAGAGAAGAGGTCGTGCGCGAGTATAGGAGGGGAAGAAGAAAGCGCACTGGACACGAACGTAGGGGATTGGGGTTGGGAGGAGCGCCTTATTCAATAAAGGGGCGGGATGCCGAAACTAGAGAAAAATCCCCGGATAATAAGCCACGGGCGCAGGGGAAAATTACCTAGACTGCGGCCGCCTCCTCGCCTTGTCGGAAAGGAGACTTCAAAAAAAAAGGAAGAGTTGCTACAAAAAAAAAAAAAAAGGAGGGCCATGGGAAAAATCTCTGGGAAAAAAAAGACGTGAAGGGGGGGGGTTTGGAGAGAGCTGCAAAAGCTTTCTCGTTAACCTGGGGGAAAAGTCCTGATAAGAGGTGCGAGGGAGGGGGGAAAAAGCAGTTAAAGGGAAGAAAGTCGATTTAGACAAAAAATACAGGGGTTCCGGAGCGGGGGGGGGAATCAAGTAAAGGAGGGTACGCAGAGTGGTCGAGTCGGAAAATAAAATAAAGCAAACCATCTTGGAGAGGAGGATTGTACCCGGCTCTGGCTTAAAGAGATTGAAAGGAAGGAGGGGGGATTCCTTTCAAAAGAAAGGACATTAAAAAGCAGTAGGAGGAAGAGGGGTGGGGGGGGAGCTCGTGAGCTTCAAAGGGGTCGGAAGAGTGTAAAGTGGTTGGGAAGAGGCCATGAGGGAAGCAGGCGTGAAAGGAAAAGACACGTCAGTGGTGAGTACCATAAAGGGGAGACCTGACGTCCACTGACGAACAGGCCTTACATTGGTGTCAAGGAAAAGACGGTTTAAAGGGTCACTTAAAAAAATGTGCTTTGAAAGGAGACTGGTACCGGAAGAGCTAAGAAACGGGCGGTGTCTTCAGCCTTACGTCATCCAGTGGCGCAATGCGAAAAAAAAGCTCTAGCGTCCGAAAAAAAAGGCCTTCTCAGGAAGAACAAGGACCGGAAAGAAACGTAGAAAGACGCTAAGTAAAACGCGGAGATTCGTGCCAGAAGCTCATGCCGGGGCTTACGGAAGGCGAGCCATGCCATGTAAAAACAAAAGGGAGATTTCTTCAAAAAGAAAGGCGTCTAAAAAGAAGTCGCCTTTCAAAAACAAAAGGCTAAAGCTGATGCCACTACTCCAGAAATCCAAAGCCAAAATCAGGAAAAGAGAGCGGAACGAAAACCAAACAAAAACGTCAAAAAAAAGGGGGAAACTGACTGATTACAAGCCAATATACCTGATGGGGGGAAAAGAGCCCCAAAGAAATTCGCTTGGGGAAACGTCACCAACAGAAGAAATGAAAAACGACAGAGCTGGGATAAAGAAGAACACAGGAACAACCCTTTCACTCTCGTGAACAAGGACGATGGCCAAATAGGAGAAGGTTGCGCCTCTCGAACACACATCCGTACATGCGTCGGTAAAGCGTCCCATGGAGTAGGAAGTC
>Ga0179593_1625532_pt1 | contig 10106 bp, 13 predicted proteins | sample CZODoug2_1_08_16_FD_185931 | JGI IMG/M metagenome (GOLD analysis project Ga0179593, IMG submission 185931) | Vadose zone soil fungal communities from Angelo Coast Range Reserve, California, USA - CZODoug2_1_08_16fungal (PacBio error correction) | ecosystem: Environmental > Terrestrial > Soil >...
AGGGTACCGTCAAGGCTCCTCGACGCGCAGGTAACGGGGAAGGACATTACTCGCTTGAAAGCACCCTCTCCAGAAAGCAGAAAGGGCTAATCAGCTTTGAATGTCGCCTTAAGGAGGTAGAAAAACGGTCCTGTGCCCGGCTGTTCGGGCAAGGAGGAAATCCGCCTCGATACCGGCGCAAAAGAAAACCCGGTCGGTTATGGTCGAGATAAAAAGGAAGAAAAAAAGGTGGGGCCCTCACTTCAGCGTTCGGAAACGCATCTCCCTGATTAATTCCGAAAGGGGGAAAGCCCTCATGGGGAAGGAAGACCCGTAACCAATGGCCCGGAAGGACCTCACTCTGAAAAAAACAGCCCATTCCCCATCATGAAGAAAAAAGATTTAACATTTCACCGGGGGAATCATCACGAGAAGCAGGAGGGAAAAAGGAAAGAAGGACACAATGCTTACTCCCAGCTAAAAAAAGCATCTCCTGGCATTCCATCTCAAAAGGGAGGGGGGCCCCCCTTCGCCCTGAGGGAATACACCGAAGAAGCCCGCTACTACTACTGGGGAGGAACCGTTCATCAGCCGCGCGGAAAAGAAAGAGAAGGCTGAATGGCTCCGGGGATGGGGAAAGCCAATGAAGAGCAAAAAAATCATCTCCCAGCGGTACGAAAACTGGTCCGACCCAAGAAACCGCCACCCACCGTTGAACCGGTGAAAAGGGAATAGAAACCAAGGGTGAAAAATTGTTAAAAAGACGGGAGGAGGGGGATCTGTTCCTCTTAGGTCGGGGAGGACTACCCGGGGGGGGAAGGAAGTTTTCCATACTAAAACCCGTTACCAAGGAATCTTCACCAACCGCTGCGAAAGGAAGGGACATCCGCCAAAGAGAAGGACCTTTTCCTTCAGGGAATGTGCTGTAGCGAGGTAAAAAAGACTAGCGCACCAGAAAGGAGAGCCTAAGAAAGAAGTCGGCGCAAGATCCGACGCAACGCGGACGCTGCGTGACCGCAAAGCGGTCCACAACAGAGGGGCTTGTCCGCGCTGGGGGGGGGGAGCCTGACATCCTCCGCCACTCCGGAAGCGCGGTCGACTCGAGTAAAAGGAAGGAAATACTTGGGGGGGAATCAGAAGGCCTGGGTGGTTCTGCCGGGAAAAACGTTTATGGCGCACCCAAGAAAAAAAAAGCGGGCCTTATGGGAGAGGCTTCCCTGGACCTAAAAACTGTCAGTCACCGGCCAGGGGGTATGGATGAGGAATCTCATTCTTCCAGGCTTCCCTCTCGAAAGGCATTCTTTCAGAGGAAGAAATGAGTCGAAAACCTTTCCTTCACTCCAAAGCTGGCCCGCGGACCACAAAGCGGCCCGCACGAAAAAAAGAACGCCACTGAGAACGGGCGCCCGTTCGTGGTCAAACAGCCGGTGACCGCAAAACACGGGGGAACGCGGGCCAGAAAGGGGAGATAAGGGAAAAAAGGGACGTGTCACCCTCGCCCGGGGTGTGTCCTGCTGGGGGGAAGGCACTGGCGGGCCTCAGGCCATCGAAAAAAAACGGCAGCCAAGAAGCAAAGAGAAGCCCGGTATCACCGCCCTTCCTAGAAAAGGCACCGCCCGGTCCGTGCAGGAGGGAGACCCAATCAAGGAAAAAAAAGGTTCAAAAAAAGAGAAAGGTCTACGGCGGTCTCGCGAAAAAAACCGCACGACAGAGAAAAAAGGAAAAAGCCGCGGGGCGAGGCGTGCAACGGGAAGGGGGAAAAAAAAAGCGAAAGGGAGGAAGCGTTAATCATCTGATTCTGCTCGAGAGGAGAACTTGAGTCAGCCGCAGCAACAAAGGGTTGGATCTTACCGTCGGACGGGAGAAAGGAAGAAGAGGGGAAAGAAGCGCAGGGGCACCGTTGCTTGGAGAGGTGTTGCTGGGCTTCCTCACGTGAAAGAAAAAGCATCATCTGTTACGAGGAAAGGGGGGTGGACGGGAGAAAAACAGAAAGAAAGGAAACCTTTTCAAGGAAAGAAAAGAACCGGGGACAAAGAGGAGAGGTCTTGCTGGTCCGGCGGCTGATGAGTGGAAAAAAGGGCTAGGAGGGGGGAGGAAGAAGGAAGTGAAACTGAATTTCTTAGCTGGGAAGTCTAAACGAAAGGCCGGGGGGGGAAACGGACCGTGCAGGTGAGGGGAAAGGATAGGGAGGGAATAAAAAAGGGGAGTCTGTCCTCGTGCGGGATGGGGAGGGGACCGGCAGGCGATTGGCAAGGGAGAGGGGCGATGTCCAGACATAAACCACCTCCGAGGGTAGGTGCCACTGTTCTCGGGAGGTATATACCGAGAGCAAACCAGTGGGGGGGAAAGTAGGAAAACGGAGGAAGCGGGCCCCAGGAAAACGCACCGGGCGCCTGCTGCCAGCAAGGAGGGGGGAAGGACTTGAGGGGGAAGAAAGAACCGGTGGCAAAAGGCTATTCTTGCCGGGAAAGAGGTGTCCAGGTTGAGCACCGGAAAATGAAGGAGAGGGGGAGGGACGCCTTATTGCCAAAGCGCGGTTCTTCGTCAAGGGCGGCAGGGAGGGGGAGGAGGGAAAAGGCGACCGAAGAAAGGTCACGAAGGGAAGGCACCAACGCACTGGGTGCGCTGACCCCGACAAAAAAGGGAATGCAGGAGACCCCACGATTCCCGAAGCTTCTCATTCGGACCGCGCTGTCACCCGAAAGGGCACGAGAGGAGGGGAAAGGACCCTTTTCGTATTAAAAGCGGACCACTCCCTCGAAAGGGGAAGGGGAGACCCTACCGTGAGCAGATCGGGGGAAAAGAGGGACTAAGAGGACGGCTCGTATTTTCCTCCTGGAGAAAACCCTCAGGGAAAAACTGCTTGAGCTGACAGCACAAAGAAGGGAAGAAAAAAGACCATGTCGTGCGAGGCGCTGTTTACCCAGGAAACCGCCGCCAGGCCGTCGCAGGGAATCTGAAAGAAGGAAAGCAGTTCCTTACAAAGCAAGAAAACAGACGTCCGGGTCCTGCGAGAAAGGCGTACGAAGGAAACCGAGAGGAAGAGCAGGAAAGAGGGGGGGGGGGGGATAGGAAAGCGCTGGCGGCCAAAAGGGTCACTCCGGGGCCGGAAAAGCCCATCTGGAAGGCCTGGAAGGCGAAGGAGAGAAAAAATGGTGTCCATTTAACGTGGGAAAAAGAGGGCCGCTGCAGCCAGCCATGTGGTGCTGATGACCGAAAGGAGAGGCAAAAGAAGAGGATGCCTTTAGGAGAAAAGGGGTCCATCAATCATAAAGGAGGCCATTAGCTGCTCTGGGGGAGAGACAGTGAGAGGTGTCATTCGTATCAAATCCAGGCAAAAGGCTGTGATGATCAGGGGAGGGGCCGGAAGAGGGGAAAGGGGGGCCTTTCTCTTGTGGGAGGGAAGGCCTGGGTGGACGGGCGGAAGGGCACGGAGGACTTCCTCCGGGAAAAAATGAGGACAAAAAGGGGTCAAAAAAAGGGACGGAATATCCCCATCGGGGAAAGGGGAATCGCTACCATAAATTCGGGTAGGAAGTGAATCTGGTGCTGGAGAAAGAAATGCTCCTATGGCTTCCGCCCGGAAAAAAAGGTCGGTGGCTGAGGGGTTCCATTAAGAGGGGAAGGGGGAAAAGACGAGATCTCGCTGCCCGCTAGGGAAGGACCGGATCGGAGATAAGCGAGAAAGGAACGGGTGACAGCATTCAGGGGGGAGAAAAGAGTGAAAAGATGCCGTTACCCCGCATGGAGCGAGAAAAAAAAGGGGAGTATGACGAGAGAGATAAGCCTAGGGGCAAAAAAAGATAAAGTCCCCTTTAAGGACTCTGTCAAAAAGAGAAGGGCCCGCACCCGCTTCCAGAAAAGACAGGCTTTGATGTCAGCCTTCCACGAAAAAAGCATGAGGAGGGGGAAGCGGGGGGAAAAAAAAGGTTCGGGCGGAAGCCATATGAGGAAGAGAATCGGCTCCCGCACCAGAGAAGCCCGGTCGGTGAGGAAAAGGGCCAGGAAAACGCTTGGGCACCGGCATCGGCCGGAAAGCACGACCTCAGCTCCCTATGAGAAGCCTCGATGACCTCAAAACGCCAAAAAACCTGAAAGTTTGTTACCGGACAGGCCACCATCGGAAAAAAAGATTGAACAGGAACGAAAGGGGAAGCAAAAAAAGGGTGAGGGGGAGGCCCCATTACCCGTGGGAAAAGGCGTACTCCAGCTCCCGGAAGACCCATCAAGGAATGGAGGAAAGAAAAAGGATGGCCCCCTTGAAAAAATGCTCTCCCGCCTCCGCAAGGCGACTACTGGGCAAGAAAAGAAAGCAAAAAAAAGGGACTGAAAGAAGGGAAGGCCATTCTGAATTGCGGGAGAAAACGTTCACGCTCACCATGTACGAGGAAAAAAAAAGAAGGCAAGCATCGCCAGAAAAAGGAACGATGGGGGAACTGGAAGAAGGAAGTTGACCGCAGGTGGCCTCCATCTCCTGGAAAAAAAATCCCATATCCACAGGGAGCGGGGAAGAAGGGGTTGCCATACTCGTACGCCTTTCCTCATTGCTAAAAAAAAAAAGGCCCTTCTTTCCTTGAAAGGATGGTTGAATAACGGAACGAAGAAACGGCTACCCCCTTCTTCAGCACAGACCGGGGAAGGGAGGAGGAGGGGAAAAAAGTTCATCCCCGAAACTCGAAAAAATGGTCCTTGCAGCTGGTCCGCAGAAGGGGGGCCTGAGCGGGAAGAAAAGAAAGCGATCCTTCCTTTGGGAAAAACGCCTCCGCCGGAAGCCGCAGACTAAAGAGGGGAGGTACCCAAAAAAAAAATTCTTTAACCGCATCTATAAAGAAAGAAAAGTCAGGAAGAGTTTTACTGTTCCCTCTTCGGGAGCCGGTCCTGACCACCATCCGCCACTCCGACGAAGAAGGGGACAGGAGGAGGGGGAAAGGGCCGCCCTGCTCTCCTACTTGAACGTCGTGGGAAAAAAAAAAAAAAAGACGCTGCTCAGGGAACGGGAGCCGGAAGGGGGGGAAAAGAGAGAAAAAAAGAAAGGCAGCGGGCCTCGTGGGGCTTTCATTCTCCCGGAGGGCTAATGAAGGCCGCCCTTTCTTTGAAGGGACTACTACCTAATAGAAGGCGAAAGAAGGAAAAAGGGTCCGCGCCGTTTCTGTAAAATGACCGCCAAGGACGAGAAAGAGAAGACGGCCACCCGGTAGCCCACGACAACTCTGCAAGGAAAAAAAACTGGCAGCATGCGCAGAGGAAAAGCGACGGACAACGAGCCGCTGCCAGGGAAGCCCTGTTTAACTCGGTCCGAGAGCAGCGGAGAGAACTACCGATTGCACCAAAACGTGGATCTGAGGGTCGGGAAGAAAAAAAAAGCGGGCCCCTCGAGGCCAGAAGGGAACTTCTTTCACCCTAAAAAAACGGGAAGAGATTAAAGCGGCACCTTTATCACCACTTCTCTAATCCCTACACAAAACTCCACCACGTACTGTCGGAAATCTTCCTTGAAGTCTCAAAGGGTCCCTAAGGCCTCCATAGAGCACCTACATCTCCCTTCTTAGGGAGGAGACTGTCTTCTTCGAAATAATAAGACTAAGGGAAACTTTTGGATCTACCCGGTCAAAGAGAGTTCTTCACGGGATTACGCCTCTCGGGAGGAACCCGAGAATGGAATCTTCTGAGTCGCTCTCTAAAAGTTTTTATCTAAGAGAATACAAGGGAAAGCCCTCATACTTCCTCCCCCGTGCTGAGAGCGCATAAGTTTTCTGAGGGTTGCATGAGGAAAGTGGTCCAGTAAAGACTCCCCCCCCCCTGGGGAATCTCCTCCAATCCAGGGGGGTGTAAGGAGGGGGGGGGGTGCAGACGAAATGCTCCTGCTAAAACCCTTTACAGGTTAGAGCGTCCTTGGTTTTAGATCAAGCCTCACGGTCCCTTCTTTTGGGGTTCTAAGAAATGAAGAGTTGCCAGAAACATTCTCAGGGAAAGGTCCCGAAAGTCAACAGTCCAGAACAGGAAAAAAGACTGGTCGTTACCCGGGGAAAGAAGGTCGTTCGGGGCCAGAAGGGGTCAGTCTCGATCCTGAAAAAACGGGGAGAAAAAAAGAAGGCCGCTGAAACTGATGCGGAGAGGGAATCGGAGAAGGCCGGTAATGCACTGACCTGGAGTGTGTGAAGGGCGAGGGGAAGTAAAGGCGGAGGGGGAAGTCGCCTCTTCTTGGAAGAGGGGGGAAGGGGGGCGGCCCTTATTGGAAAGAATGAGCCAAATAAGGGTTTCTCTGTTCCCAAACCCCCGCAGGTTAATGAGAGTCTAAGGGTACGAAAGTCTCGGGAGGAACTCTTTACCGAGCCCTAATGGAGGGAACGCAGCCAGAAAGACCCCCGTGAATCCGGGCAGCGGAGAAACAAAAGGTGAGTTTCGCGGCGCGACCAGGAAGTCTGTTGAAGCAGGGCGGGGCCGCTGTCTTCTCAGAGAGCGTGCCAGCATTGGGGGAAATGGCAGAATGAGGGGAAGGCACGCTCCTAACCAGGGAACTTAATTCCTTTAAAAAGATCTTTAATCCTTAGAGCCTTATCTCTCTTCTTCTTTCTCATACAAGAGAAAGGAGACCTGGGTGAGCATGAATCTTCAGGAAGAGGGGCGTCTCCTATCACCGAGAAAAAAAGCCCAAGCAATACTCACTTGGGACGGGAACTTCCTTCATCCCCAAAAGGATCAGTCTCTATTAGAAACACAAAAGGGAAAGAAGGGGTCGTCTTCTGGAAAGGGAGGGAACCTCACCTGAAGAGTTGGGGAGATTTGAAAGTAACCTTTGGGGAAAGACCATCCTCTTACCAAAAGGCCTCCTTCTCTGGAAATCTGTTCAAAGGGGACCATATGCGTTTTCACGCAGGGTTGAGTCGGGTGAACCCGGGAGGCTGACTCTTCTGAGGGCCGTCTTCTTGGAGAAAAACTCCTTCGTTAAAGAAAGCGACTGATACAAAAAGGAATCTTCGGGGACAATTACGCAGGAAGAAACACGATTCGCTGGGAAAACTCATGGGGAAAAAAGGGTCCCCTCCTCCTTAAGGAGATGTTTAATCTTAGACAGAAAAACGACTAGGGCCGTTGCAAAGGGAAGTTCTTCATTCCATAGAAGGACAATTCTTAAATGAGTAACAATCCCCAAAGAGAGGGGTTTATATTTTCCTGGGAGAAAAAACTGTTTCCACGGGGGGAGGAAACTCCGTTTAAAAGGGGAGTGAGGAAGGCAAATGCCTGCGGGAAATGGCGTGATTCTGAAGTGTCAGAAAGGACTAGAAGGGGGGTTATTCATGGGAACCATCCCCGAAACCTTAAAAAAACGAGAAGGATGTCGTACTTCTATTAGGTTTTTTGGGTGGTTCTTGGGGGGGGTGGGGGTAGTATTGTGGGAGGGTATCTACCAAAAGGGTTCACTTGGGGAAACCTCATTTAGCATTCATAAATTAATTCCATTATCTGAACGGGGGAATTATCTCCTTTTGGCTTATCACCTTTACGGGGGTGTCCCTTCCACCCTTCTAATGGGGCTCGGTCATCTCCTTTTCGGGGGGTCTTTCTCCTAAGAGGAAAGGGGGGGTTTTCCTTTTTCTCTTTGGGGAAGCTTCCAGAGGCCTTAATGGGGAATTCTAAAGACTTAACGTGATGGATTCTGGAACCTTTCCCTTCTTCCTCCAGCCAGGCTCGTGAGAGAGAAAAAGGAACGGAAGGGTCTCCTAAAAGGATATTTTCTTCCAAGTCCCAACGCGTGGGGAAAAAAAAAAAAAGGACGCGACCATGAAAGTAGTCCACGAAAAGGTAATCTGTGAGGGGTCGAGAATTCAATAATCTCGCAGAAATCCGCCTGATGAGGAATTACAAAGGGTTGTAAGGACTTCTCCTGAATTGCTCTGAGTTGAGCTAGAAAACTGCAGGAAATCTCTCTTCTTCTTAGAGGGAACCCTTCTCTTGTGGGAAGGAAAGGGATAGGTTGGAGAGGTCCAGCCTGGGGGGGAAGTTTCCTGTCTGCGGGTCTTTCGAGTCATACGAGGGATAGTTACACGCTAAGATCTCTCTCAAGATAAAGTCTTATTATTCAATATCTATATAAAAAAAGAAAAAGGGGTGGGGATCCTCCTAACTCTCAAAAATATTTGGTTAATGAATTCCAACCAGGGGTTCTCAACGCTCCCTCATACGCGAAAATTCGAGAGATCGAAGCAGTAAAAAATCTTCCTGAGAAGAAACAGAAATTTATAACCTCAGCGCAGAGTTTCCCGCGGTTCGGGGGAAGGGAAAGGGAAGGATCCTAAAATCCCTCTCCCTCGGACTCCTTAAAAATGGGGGGGGGTTCGAGTCCAGATAACATCTTTCCCCCCGAATGGAACAATAACCTAACCGTCTTTCGTAGGAGTTTCCCCATTAGAGCATCTGACGGAAGGATCCTCCAGGGCCCTGACCGGTCGGGTGGGTAAGGGAAGTTTGCAGGAGAAGGAAGTGTCCCGAGCAGAGGGAGTAGGCCTTTCCCGGAGCTTCCCTTTTTGAAAACCCCCCGACCCAGAAAAAAATGGGGGGCGACAAGGGAGGAAACCGACCCTGAAGACATCACGAGAAGCAGTTTGGAAACCCCCAGGGTGCTCAAGAAATTGAACCAGCGAAGGAGCAAGGAATAGAGGAATTCCATTCTCCAGGGGGGGGGCCCCCTTCTACGGGGGAGCTCCTCAAGTTTATCCCGCGAAAGTGGTAGGAGCCCAGAAGTTTGGGTTTCATCATCCGGAAGAAGGCAACGTCAACAACCGGGGGGGCCATTCGTACTTTCTTGTTCCCAATGCTTCTTCAAAGTAAACGGGGGGCGCCCGACTAGGGGAAGAATCTCCCTCGGGGCCAGGACCTGAGAATGCCTTTCCTAGAGCAGGGGCCCTCTTAGGGGAAAGAAACACGCACCGTTGAAAAGAAAAAGATTGAAAACTTCCAAGAAGCATATGGAAAAGCCTGAGTTAGATGAATCTCGTACGAAGGAAAAGGACCCGGCCCGTCTGGCAGTGCCTTGTCAGGAAAGAGGAAAGCTACAAACGATCATGATAAAAGCGGGCTACTGCCTTGCGGGAGCCGCCTGGTAACAGCGGGGAAGCACGACCTGGTCCGCTTGAAAACCGATTGTAAAAATCAGCTCCCTCAGAGAAGGGGCGGGGCGATCCACGCCGAAAAACGTCCATAAAAGCGACGAGGGCTTGTCGCACGAGGAAACCCGCATCTTCTGAGCCAGAAGTCCAGAAAGAAAAAAGCCGGGACACGCGTTGAAATAACTCACGCGGGAGCCAGCCGAAAAGGCTTTCATGTTCGGGAGCTGGATCTCTAATGCGGAAAGGGGTAGAAAACCTCTCTCCTACTTCTGAAAACTGGGCCGAAAACGAGAGAGAGCATTACCTTGGGGAGGGGCCGGTTATGAGCGAAGGTGCATCAGGGGACGGAGCGGCGCGGGCCAAAGACGCGCGCACTGGCAGGAAAATACTTTGTCTGAAAAAGCGGAAGGGAGGCAAAAGGGGAAACAGCGCTTCGACTCCGGAACCCCTGTTCGGCGGGGAAGGAAAAAAGGACCCGCCGGGCATGCACGAAAGAAGGCCACGGCTGCGAGAAGCAACAACCGTCCTGCCACGCAAAAGAGCTGGCATCAGCAGAAGGGAAGGACACGGGTGATCCTTTGACCTCCTTCCTTAGATCTCACTTTTAACTCGTTCCGATGAAAAAAAATTATCTCAAGGGGCCACGAGAGCCCTCTCCCTGAGGTCCCTCTTTTTTTTACCCCCTACTGAATCTAAATCGCACTCAGTAAAGGGCCTCCATAAATCACTTTCCATACAGGAGACGTATCTACCGAAACCAGAAGACCCGGGATAAAAAGATCCTTGCTTCATCCTTAACTCGAAGATCAGCGCCAGAAGGAAAACCTACACGACCTTGATTCTGGGGGAAAAAAATCGGCAGAAAATCATGCGCTCCTTCCCAGCAAGGGCCCCCGTGGCGGGTCGAGGGAGGGGATTAAGGAAAAAGAGCCCGTCAACAAAGGAAGCTGACCTGCTCGCGAGGGAGGGCTCACGAAACAAAAGCAGACAACTAGAGGGGGGATCGTCTCCGGGAAGGAA
>Ga0179593_1627839_pt1 | contig 10106 bp, 13 predicted proteins | sample CZODoug2_1_08_16_FD_185931 | JGI IMG/M metagenome (GOLD analysis project Ga0179593, IMG submission 185931) | Vadose zone soil fungal communities from Angelo Coast Range Reserve, California, USA - CZODoug2_1_08_16fungal (PacBio error correction) | ecosystem: Environmental > Terrestrial > Soil >...
TGGATGAGAAAGGAGATGTGCCTAGAGGAAGGTCATCCTATGAGCGGAAGGCCTGGGGAGAGGGACCTTCAACTTGATGAAATGCAAGACCTTTTTAGATACGAAAGCAATATCGTTTAGTTTTATATTCTAATTGAGGGTGGGCGGAACCTTTCCCGCCGGTGTCTCACGAAGGGTAGATTAAGGGGGCAAAAACTGGAACATTTTTCGATGACGACAAAGAAGAAAAAAAGGGCGGTAGGGAGAGAGAGGAAACCGATTCAGCAGAAGAACCCCGGAGAATTTGGAAAAAGGAAATCGTCAAAGCAGAAGGGGGATTAAGAAGGGTGGGGGAACTTCTACATCACGGCAGTGGGGGGAAGAAATGGGAAAAAAAAAAAGGTTCCGATCCATTCAGAAGTCGCAAGGGAAAGAGGAATTATTTAGCGACGGACTGTGGGGGGGAGAAAAAAAGAACCGACATTAGTACGTTCGACAAACCAGAGAATGAGAAGTACAAGGGGGGTACACTGAATAGTGATCCTGCAAGGAAGGTATAGAAAAGTCCAATCCGAGACCATTCCGTTAGGGAGGGAAAGGTGTGAGTTTATTACTAGAGGAACTGGTTTTGGGGCACATCATCAGCCTGACGTTGAAGAGGACATAGACATCCGGGGGGAGGGAGTGGAAACACGGCGTTTTCATATTGTTTCCGGTTAAAAGGGTAAAAACATAGCTAAGGGGGGAGGCGCTTCAAATGTTTAGAGGGTTCGGAAGGGGTGATGACAGCAAGGGGTAGGGGGGGAAGAGGGACATTGGTAATCTTGGTCGGGGGGCCATTTTTGCGCCTCACTCTGGAACGCTCGAGACCTTTACGTTCATCTTTACTTTACGGACAGTGAACCTGGGTTTCCAACCGACAGAGAGGGCAACAGCGTTGGGAACTGAAAAAGACGGCCGCTGCACGTCGAGTATCGGCAGCGGCCGGGGGGCAAAAAAGAGACTAAACAGGGGAAGAGAAGACCCAGGGAACAAGATATTTGAGTAAAACGGAACACGAAACACAGCGCTCCTTTGGACGAGATGGGCTAGGGAAGGCGGGGAAAAACAAAGCTATCGAAGGATGCTGCAACTACCGAGGGAAAATGCAGGGGAATAAATTACGTGAAGGAGGGGGAATAGGTCAGGAATGCTTGATCTCGAATGGGAACACGAGTAAAGACAATGTTAACAGTCGAGGGAACAAGAGGATGGAATCAATAAAGGGGGTATGCAAACACAGGAAGGCTACCGAATCTGCTCAAGCAGGGTGAACGGGAAGGGTGACCTCCGATCGAGGCAGGGGGAAATGAGTTGGTTGGGTGACAGATATCGCAGTCAGAAGGGGGGGGGGGGGCGTTGCAGGTTTTTCTGAGGGATCATAATCAGAAAGTGGGGGTCGCTTAAATACAGAGGAAAGGGGGAAAAAGGTGAAAACTTTGATAGTACGGGAAAAAGGAGGGACGGATCTAACTGGTTCCAAAAAACCGGCCCATCACGAGTGTGGTCGTGATTCCAACTGTGCAGCAAGAAGGGTGGGGAAATTCCATTGGATAGGACTGTGGAGGCCGAAAGATTCGACTTCGGGAAAAATCGGTGACATCCGAAAAAAAAAAAAAAAGAACCGTAAACACAAGATAAATTCCAAATCAACCGAAAAAAAAAAAAAAAAAAAAAAAAAAAAAACTAAAAAAATTTGGGAAGGGTGGTTCACACCCAGAGAGTCAGTGGTCAGGGGGCATGGGTTGGAGCAGCATATTTACGGTCCACGAAGTCAATGACAACCGGGCTCTGATGGAAGCAAATGGGGGGGGTTAAGGATTTTTTTGCAGGGGGGGGGCCCCAGGTCGGGAAGGGGGCTCAAACCTGGGGCAAAAAGGAAGAAGTGGAATTTAAGCAATGTCAGCAGGGTAAAGGGGAGTCTGGAGGGGTATCGCAGGGAAGGGGGGGAGTCCATCCCATCAACAGACTTGGGAAAAAAAAAATGACCCGAGCTTCTATTCAGTCCGGCTGGTCCCCCTTAGTCATACTTTAGAATGTGACACTCATGATGCAATGCGGGGCCGAGCGATTATTCATGACGGTAAAAAAGAAAGGAGGGGAGTGATGGGGAGGCATTGTCGGAAAGAGGAACTCGGGGGGACTCGAATTGGAAAAGGAGATAACTAGAAAAAATCGGGGGGTTATTTAAGAGTCCATGCTTGTTTGTTTATTCCTCGAGGGGCCCGGACTAGACAAAGAGAAGACAAGGGAGATCTCGAGTTTTATGCTACTCTTTTTATCAGGGGGTATTGGTGGACTCCGGAAGAAAGGCAAGGCTAGTGGGCTTATTCATTTGTAAAAAGGGTGTGGATATCCATTGCTCTTCCAAGAAAATACCCGGAATGGGGGGGCTGGAAAGTCAGAAGTGGGGGGGAGGAATCTCCGCATGGATGGTGATGGTGCCGGGAGAGTTGGTGCGTCAAAAGCAGATGCACGAAATCGGGGAAACGGAAAAAGAGAAGATCTCTAAACTCAAAAAAAAAAAACAGAGTGAAAAGATGCGATCTAGAGTAAAAGGGGGCTCGGAAATTTCTTGAGCCTGATAAGGGTAACAAACTCCACGAAAGAGCGCGAAGAGGGGGGGAAAAAACCCAAGGAAGCAAGCAAAGTTCCGGGTCCGATTCTGCGGGGACAGAGAGTGGGGGGTTGGGGGGGGGGGGGGTGGGGGGGGGGGGGGTAAAGGGGGGGGGGGGGTGGGGGGGGGTTTGGGGGGGGGGGGGGGGGGGGGGGGGGGGGGGGGGGGGGGGGGTGGGGGGGGGGGGGGGGGGTGGGTGGGGTTGGGGGGTGTGGTTTGGGGGTGTGGTGTGGGGGGGGGGTTGGGGGGGGGTGTGGGGGGGGGGGGGGGGGGTTTTACTCTTGTCACAACCCCATAACGGAATCTTTCGAGGGGGGGCAAAAGTCTGAGCCTTCATCGGGGGGGCCAAAAGATGGAGAAGGCTATAACGTTTTGAAAACGTGGAGGGTGGGTTCGCGCAAAAAAATAAGCGTTACGTAAATAAAAACCATCCGATTATTTCGTTCGTAGCAATCGACTTAAAAGTTTCGGATGAGAAGAAAAATGAAAAACAAGAGCCCAAGAATCAAATGGGGAGGGCAGCAGAAGAAATCCGCAGACCGCCGGGCAAGGCAAGGAAGGGTCAATCTCAGCTCGGGGACCGGAATAAGGCCGACGAAAGAAAAAATTAAGGTAAGCCGACGGCTGGGGAGTTCTGGCGGGGAGCCAAACAAGCCAAGAACCGTCCCTCAGTATATTCAGCGGAAAAAAAAAAGGGCGTGGGAGCATACATTAGAAAAGGTGAGCTACACTGCGGCCAAAAAGACAGGAGTGGTTACAACCATCAAGAGGGGAAAGCGCACTCGATGGTCAGGCCATTGCCATTCTTGGGGAAAAATGCAAGGAATTGCAGAACAAACAACGCCCAAGGTGAAACAAGACTTCCAAAGGGGGAACTTATGCTTAACAGTTGCGTCATCGGAAACTGAGGGGAAGACGGACGAGCATAAAAAGGGAGGCGATCAGTCAAAAAAAAAAAAAGGGCAAAAAAAAAGTTGAAAACCTATATATCTTCCAAAGAGTGTAACAAGGTGCCTTGCAAAAAGGCCAGGGGCAGCAGGCGAAACGGTGTGATTGAGTCCTAGAAACTCGTATCCCGAAAAAAAAGCCTGATTTACGCGGGAAAAGGGGAAGGGGGGTGAGACCCAGTCCCTCAGACAAGAATGAAAATGGGCGAAGAGGGGGCGTGTCGGATATGAAAACAAAGCGAAGTGAAACGAGTCCCATCTGAGGGACCGAACCTCAGGAAGGCTTGCAGATGAGGGACTGGTGGGGGGGGGGGGGGGGGCAGAACCGGCTGTCTCTTTAATCTAGTTAACAGACGGGTACAAAAAAAGTATTTTCTTTCCAAAAAAAGAAAAGGACAAGCATTCAAAAGGGAAGATCGCAAAGCGCTTTAAACCGAATGATTTACCAGGGAACGAGGAGCAGGACTGGCTGCATGGGCCAGCCAGCTAAAGGGCCATCTCGAAAGTCGCGTCTGGTTCAAACTTCGGGAATCTGGTTGACAAAAAGGAGTGACCGGGAAGCCCCGGAGCGTCCTGTCATCTCTGAAGGAGAAAGCCGGAACGAGAATAAGGACGCTATAAACTGCAAGTAGGAAAAATCTGTGATAGGAAAAGCGGAACCTTTTGAAAGAAAAAGACAGCATGCCGGTTCCAAGCGCAAAAATACGGGGGGGGTAAAGCGTTCTCTCCTGGGGAGGCAGCCAAAGAAAGCATTCCGAGGCATGGGAAGCCGTCCCATGCAGGAGCGACGCAAGGGATGAGAACCGGGGAACTCCGACATACAACCAAGGGAGGAAAACAGAGCAAGGCAGGGGGACCCTCAGTGGGGCAAATCTGCCCCTGTGCGACAGCGAAGTGCGGTAAGCAGTCAGGTTTAAGAACGCCTGGAGCACGGTAACGCTAAGGAAAAAAATGCGAAGTATCCCGGGGGGGAATCGGATTCGGGGAGGTTACTCGGAGTACCGGAAAAAAAAAACAGAAAAATAAACTCTGCAAGGCAGAGAGAAAGAAATAGAATAGGGACCGCGGACTGTGCAGTTGTGTCCAACCCAAGTAAAGTCAAGAGGGAGCAACAAGTTGTTAAAAAAAAAAAAAGGAGGAAAGGGGCCAAGGGTCTCGGCTAGGGCGGGCATCCTTCATAACAGGTGTATGAACGACACCTTCAAAAGAATGAAAGGATCGGGGGACCGGAAAATCTCAGTGCCTTGGGAAATCTTGCCGACAGTGGGTCTATAAATTGATGATGGGACGGCAGGGAAAATTGGCGAGGGTGGAGCGGGACTCGTAAATAATCTAAGAATTTGCCTAATGGGGGGGAAACGGAAGCTCAACAAAAAGGAAAAAGAGTAAAAGAAGGGGTATACCAGGTGGTATCATCCCGAATGACTGTCTGTCTAAAAAGGAAGAAATTTCGGGGCTTCAGAGGAGGTTGGTCCCCCTGTAAGATAGAAGGACGGAGGGGCGCTCCATGCTTCCATCTTCCCTTTGCTGAAAGGCGGCAGAGAACCTCGCAAAAGAGAAAAAAAAAAACAACGGATAGGATGATGAAGATTGCTCGTCAGGCCAGCAAGGAAAAAATACGATGGAAGAAATTTGAAAGCAACGCCGACTTTCCCAGGGTAGGCTAAAACTTTAAGACGGAAAAACGCGGTCTGGGGTGGCTTTTATGCAATAAACTGAGGAAACAGTGGGGGGGGAGCAGGAGCGGGAACGGCTGGGTCGTTTGCAAACTCGCAAAGGATTCGAGGATCGCACTCAAAAGGAAAAAATGGGCGGGCTTAAAAGTCACAGAATGATGAAAAGAATACCCAAAGGTAGTAATTGATGGTTCAACCTAGGAGGGAAGACTCCATAGCTTTGAGGAATGGGGGACTAGGGGAAGAGTGGGGAGACCGTCGAAGCGATCACCGCAAAAGAAGCCGGGGCGCGAAGATCAAAAAGTCCAATGGGCACGGCATGGCAATTCCCGGGGGGGAGGCGTACAACCTGCAAAAAAAAGAATCGAGAAGGGAAAGGGACGGATGACCTTTACGGAAGAAGGTTTTTCAGACTGCATAGGTACCGAGAAAAAAAAAGCCCGTCAAAAGTGGGGCAGTGACTTGTTGGTCTGAGAGTTAAAAAGTCGAAAGGTGGTTTGTTTTACCATAAAACCTGAAGGGCGTGGAAGATGGGAAGCATCCCCTTAAACTCATTCCGGGGATGGTTACACCACTTCGGGGGGGGGAAAGGGTCGCTGGCCAAATGGCTGGAAAACTGGACCGGGTCTGGATTCGAGTCAATGGCGGGTCCGAAGAAATGGTCTTAAGGGCAGCAACGGAGAAAAGGCCTCACAGCCGATGGGAGTTCGCGCGGCATGTGGGGGAATTGTTGGTACAGAAGTGAACCTCAAAAGTTGCAGGAGAGGGGCCGATTCTTTCCAGCATAAACGGGGGGGGGGTTCATAACAGCGAAAGTAGGGAAAATGGGGGGGAAGGGACTTTGAAGAGCGCCGCTGCAGTACGAGGCGGGCAAAGAAGCGCCTCCAAAAGAGAGAAATGAGGATTAGCTCCGCTTTCACCAGTGAAAGGGGGTCTTTTACGTCAACGAGGAAATAAGGTGGAACATCGCAAAACTTTCGAGAGGTCCAAGGTAAAAGCGTCTGTGGCCGGGAGGGAAAATATATGAAAGACTCTTCTTCTTTCGCAAGAGGGAGGGTCCTAGGTCATGGGGAAAAAAAGAAAATAAATTCTTGATGCGAAATCTAAAAGGTTCTGCTTGCCAGTAGATTAATGGGCAAGAGGATAACACCTTACCCAGAATGAGCTGCTTTAGGGGGGGCAGAATGTCGGGGAAAACAACAGGGAAACGAAGTTGGGGAAAAAGGCATCAACTTGCCCTGGAGGTTTAATGGGGCCGGGGAATCTAGAATCAGGGGTGAAAGCAGGGTTGGGTGGTCCTAAAAAACTATCCTCAGAAAAGGGAGGTGTCCCTGCAGAGGATTCAGGTAGGTTTCACCAGAGTCCCTCACTGGTATCTTGAATGCGGGGGGTACGAGAGGGGTGCCTGCGACATTCAAAAGGGGGTGACTTAAGGGGCATTCATTGAGTCCAGACGTAAATCGAGTTGGGGGGGAGCAGAGGCAACTTTGGGGGGGGGGGGGGGGAAACAGAAGGGTGAATGGCCATTGGATAGAATCGTTTATGGCGGGAAAGTCTGTCGGGGGGGGGAAAAAAAAGGAAGGAATCCAAGGAAAAACTGCATTAAGGCAGGCCGGTGGGGAAAGAGGTGGTTCAAAAGGTCGAGGGGGCGTGGGCAGCGCAAATCGAGGCCCTTGGGTAAGGGAAAACCAACATGGAATACCAAAAAAGTGGGGGCAGAGATCCAAAAAGAGGGTTTGGGGGGGGGTGAGTACTTCGCGCTGGTCTGGAGCATGGAAATGCGGCCAAGAAGGCGGGTGGGAAATGTCGGCTATTTAAAGAGTTGCAACTGCTGGTTGCTGACAGAAGCGGGTCAGGAAAGACCTAGCAGCGGGGCAACCAGCCCCGTTAAAACAAAAGGGATAGGGGCCCACGGAGGAGAGGGGGGACTCTGCAGTAGGATGAGGGAGAAAATTCGGATCTTGGATTAAAAAAGGGATTCATTTTGGATGGCTCTGTATTGAGGGGGGGGCCAGGGTAGGAAAACTGAATCTGCGGTGCCTTTCTAGAGGAAAAATACAAAAGCCGTATGGGGTTTCGCCGTCGGGGAGGGGGGGGGGGGGGTGAGACCGAAGAGGGGGGAAGTGCTGTTTGAAAAGTCGAGAGTATAACGGTTATGTCGATATTGGGTAGACCGACGATACAAGAAAAAAAAAACCAAGCTAGAATTAAACGCTTGCTGGAAGGGGGGTGAGGGGGTGGGCAAGAGGGCGGTCTTAAACGCTCCGACAGACCTGGTGAGGGGGCAATCATTTTTAAGGGACGCATGGCGGCGTGGTGCCGGAGCCGTTGGTGCTTAAAGGCGGCAAAAAGACGAGAAGCGGCTAAACAGGAACCGCTCTCTCTCACCACCAAAAGGAGAGGAGAAGGGAAATCAGTTGGAGCCGCGGAAAATTATCAGCACAACAAATCTCAGGCAAATCACCATCCATGCTGACAAAAGGGAAGGGGGAATCGTCAAAACTGCAATCAAGAAAGCGGGAGCTGAGGGGGGGGGAGGGGATAACAAAAATAAACAACTTGACTCCGGAGCCCTCTGGCCGAATGGAGGCCCAAGACATGGAAGCTCCGGAAAAAGATTGACAGCAATTTATCGGAAGGGGGGGGGTTATACCGAAAAAAGTAGGAAACACCACTCTTTAAATTAATAAAAAAGAATTGGGATGGCAGTCAGAAGAACGACCGTGAAAAAACGCATAGTTAGTAGCAAGGGCATAAAAACAGAAAAAAAGCCCGCCCAATACTTCAAACGTCAGCGAAAAATAAAACGCCTCACCAAGGTACGGGGACGCATGCAAGGGGAATAAAAGCTCTTCAGAGCGAACTAGAAGGGAAAATACAGGAACCACTGGGATCCTGTGACACTCGACGAAGGATTATGCAGAAAAAAGGCGAAGAAAAGCAAAGTTACTCTTTTCCATAAGACATTTAGTCAGATACTAAGAAGTGGAGAACCACCAGGCCATAAGGCAGGTGGGACCAAAACCAACCAAGAGTGCTTGAGCCTCGGTAAGACAGGGGACGGTGTCAATGGCAAGGGAGGGGTGTTCAAGTCCATGAAAATGTCGCTGAAACAAAAAGCAGAAGCAGGACACAATACAAGGGGGCTGACAGGGAGAGGGGAATTCATTCCAAGGTTAAGAAAAGGGGGGCAAATACCGGGAAAAAAAGACTTGAAGGAGAAGAAAACTAAAAAAGGGAATTGTAAAAACCACGTTCTGAAAAAAAAAAAAAAAAAGTTTCAGAGAGACTCGGGCAACCTCGGGGGGGGTCATCGACGGGGAAAGAAGTGCCATTTCGCTCCGTGATGACCAGGGGGGTTTAAAAGAAAGAGAAAAGAAATTTAAAACGCCTGTCTGGGTACTCGAAACAAAGGAAGGGGATGACCCGAAAAGACAGAAAAAAATAATCAATGCGACACATTCCTGAAGGAGTATCAGCAAACAAAGGAAAAAACTGATCCCATCGAAGGGTAGGAAAAATATTGAAGGGGGGAGTGATTCTGAAAAGCGCTTCGGGTTGGGGGTTGGGGGGCATAAGGATCCTCTGGAAAATACGGGGGTACGGAGACAAGGGGGGGGGAGGAAATGAAGAGCGGGCAAGCCCGCGAAAAAAATCTGGGGCACGAAGGAAAAAAAAACGAAGGGGGGGGGGGTTGGGGAGGGGGATAAGGGCAGCAGCGGAGGGCTCGGGGGGGAAGAAAGGGAAAAATTACCGAAGAGATATCGGGTCCAAAAAAGGGAAGCGGGGGGTGGAAGAAAAAAAAGAATATCGTTGTCACGTCGACAAAAAGCCTGCCTGGGAGGACGACGAAGAACGATCTCCTACGAGGGCAATAGGGCTCTAGAAGAAATTCTGGGGAAAGGCCACAACTGGGTTCTAAGAAGGGAGTAAAATGGGCTGTAGTACAGCAGTTCCATAAGGACTAAGCACTGTTCAGGGGCAAAAAAAAAAGGGGGGAAATCGCAAACTGGAACCATGCCAGCGGAATTGGGAAAAAGGCCTTAAAACTGAGGAACGGGATTCAGAAAGAAACCCATGCGGAGGACGACAGTACCCCGGGAAATCCACTGTGAAGGGGGTCAAAGTGGGACCAGCGCCATCAAGGCCAAAACGAAAAGAAGGAAGGGGATTCCAGCTCAAGAAGGCTGAGATGTAACCAAAAATCTTCAATAAAGAAAAGATTCTCTCTACAAAAAGCAAACCGAAAAGAAGAAGGGAAAAAATTTTTGCGTTTGTGGAAGTGGACAGTGCTAGGAATCCGGAAAGAACAAGTTCTTCAGGTAAGGGAGGACTTAAGAGAAGAATGGATGAACAAGTCATTTGGGGTCCACGAAAAGGGGAAAATAATGGAAAGAAAAAGGTCAAAATTTGGGGACGGATATCCCAGAAGTTGCGGACAAGTGGGCTGCTCTTCTAGGGGGAGAGAAGAGATCCCAAGACTTGAATGAAGGCACAAAGGGGAAAAAAAAGAGGGAAGTCTTTGAAATTAATCTCGAAATTTTTACGGAGGGGGAAAAAAGTTAGGTCTAGAGAAGGTTCGAAGTTTAAAAAAAGCCCCTTGGGCTGAGTTTTAGCGTTCTCTCTATCCGAAGAGGGGGGGACAGGGGAAAACAGGGTTCAGCTCAAGCCTCGAAGGAGGTGGGGAACTAGGGGAAAAGGGCGTATTCATAAGCTGACGGGAATGAAAAGAAAAGGAGAAGGTCGGTTCTTCTATTGGAAGGGTCTGAAAGGGCTAGGTGAATGAACGACGGCGGCGGGCTCCGGATTCAAGGGCGGAAAAAAGGGAAAAACATTGAAAAGAACAGC
>Ga0179593_1338772_pt1 | contig 10105 bp, 11 predicted proteins | sample CZODoug2_1_08_16_FD_185931 | JGI IMG/M metagenome (GOLD analysis project Ga0179593, IMG submission 185931) | Vadose zone soil fungal communities from Angelo Coast Range Reserve, California, USA - CZODoug2_1_08_16fungal (PacBio error correction) | ecosystem: Environmental > Terrestrial > Soil >...
AAAACCTCAGGGACGTTCCAGACCCAGAACGTCGTGTGCGCGTGCCTTGGACCGGGCAGGGGGAGGCTAATAGAAGAGATCGAGAGTCGGCCGGCCTCACATAAAATGACAAACATCTGGTGAAACACCAAAAAAAGGACCTCCTGTGAAACGGAAATAGGAAACAAGACGAAGTTCAAACGAAGGTAGAAAAACATGGTTAGGGAAGAAGTGCAGGGAAGGGAGGGGAAACAGGGGGAAAAAGTGTTGACGGAAGTGGGGAAAAAGAGAAAGTACGGGGAAAAAAGATCGAGGAGGATTGTATCTGGTTGACTCCATCAAGGAATTCAGGGGAAGGGGAAGCAAGGCGAAAACCCCAAGAAAGCAGCGTGGGACCAGAAACCCGAGGGTGAAGAGGGAAGGACAGTAGACATTAATAAATATGCCAAGGCACTCAAAAATCAGACCCAAGGACTCGATCTCCATATAGGATGAAGGGAGAAAGGAGGAAAGTGTTTTCGAGGTCAAAATCGGGGAAGAAAAAAAAAAGGCGGTATCGAGAGTCGCGTTTAACTCACGAAAAGGGGGAAAAAGCAGGCTCAGGCTAATAAGTGCCTCAGTCCCGGTCAAGCTAGGAGAAGTTCGATAGGGAAAAAAAAAATCAAAGAACCAGGTGAAGGGAAAAGAGATTACGAAGGGGGGCCTAGGACCTCGTAGATATTGCCAAGGCCGAGGTAGGAAACCTTAAGACGGCGTCCGATCGGTTCCCCTGCCGAGGGGAAGGGGAGGGAACCGAATCAGGCGAGCAGTAGGGTTATAGTTCCATTTACCTCCACAAAGCGTGGGAGGGAAAAAACCTCAACTCGAATTTAGGGAACTTGAAGGGGGAGGAATAATTCTAGCCGTGAAACCTAAAAAAAAAGAAAAAAGATCAGCTCAGAAAGGACTGACACAGCTTTTCAGAGGAAAGGGCAAATGGGACGGAAGACCTTCCGTAAGGGGGCGGGGGGGGGGGGGTTGGGAGGGGGAAACCAAGAGGGAGAATTGGTGATTAGGGGGTGGTGCAGTACTCCTTTATCTCGCTCTCTTCACGCGGATCGGGTGCGTGCTGAAATCTCCCTCTCGTTTGTGCAAGTCAAGACTAGGTCCTCTGCAGTGGTGTCGGAAGCATCTATTGAACGAAGAAAAGTGTTGGAAAAGGAGAGGTGGTCACCGCACGATGGTTGAAGGCCGTTGGAGGGGGAGGAATCTCATGTCAGGGTAAGACGAACGCGAAGGTTGGAAAGTAAGAAAAAAGTGTAGGTCGGAGTACGAGGAACGGAATCGTCTAGGGAAGCCCGCAAGCTGGGGCTAAAATCCAGCAGCAAAATCGAAAAAGCTCTCTGGTGAGGTCGGAAAAACCAATTATCAGCAGAAGGTTCAACTATAAGGCCCATAATAAAATTCGATAACAAAAAGTCAGGCCGGTGCGCTTCGCAGCGCATCATGAATTCAGGACGTGGTCTGACAGAAGCATGTGGAGAAAGCAGAATTGAAATGCAGGGGAGAGAGCTGGGGCCGGAAATGCAGTCAGTAGCGAACCTGGGAAATATCAAAAAAAGGGGTTTTAGGTGGAACAAGGTCAGTCCAGCAAGGATCTCTGAACAGAAGCGAGAAAGAGTGGCTGTTCCATCGAACTGTAATAAAAGGGGACGGAAAATCAAAACGATTTCCACAATCACGGGCGAATGGAAAAGCCATTAAGGGGGGGCAGGTGGCAGGAACCATCGCCCGCGTTCGGAACGATAGACGACCTTTGTGAAAGTATGGCAGCATCGTAACCGGGAAGGGAAATATTGTGGGGGGAGAGAGCATAAGAAAAACCAAAACAGAGGGGTGGAAGTCTTAGGAAACATCAGAATGGGTTCGGGGGCAAATTCCGGGGCAGGGCGGAGAAAGAGATCCGGATAAGGAACAACTTCCAGATGTGCTATGATTTAGCGGGCTAATTCATTCGGGGGGGGAGGTACCAGGATGGAAATCACAACACATACTCGGGTAAGACGCAAATCGTTTGCCAGCAAAGTGAAAAATAAACCGGAGGAATTCAAGCTAAAAGCAAGGATCGGGAAAGACGGAGGGCTGAATAGGGAAATGTGTCAAGGCAATCGCGCACAAGACCCGTTTGAAGACAGCGCCACAGCCAGAAAGAGAGATAAAAACAACACCAAAAAGAGAAAAGAGGAGATGAGATGCGGTTTCTCTTGGAGGAAAAGCGTGTGAAGAGCGGGAACTGTGCAAAAAGGGGGGGGAAGATTGAAGGAGGGCCCGATCCCCAGAAGCAAGATTTCTGATGCACACACCACCCTTGAAAAGGAGTTGATACAGGGGCAGGAAAATAATACTAGGAAACCGTCAAGCGATTATGGGAAGTCCGGGGCATCCACCGAAAATTGGCGCCAGGAAGACCAAGAAAACGGCAAGGGGGGAGAGGAAGGGGCTCGTCGTAAAACCACTGAAATCCCTCTGCGGTCATGTCAGGGAGGGCGAAAAAAAAAAAACAAAGGGTTGAGGTGCGCGAATGAACAACGAAAAAAGAAAAGCGGAAAGTCGAAAACCGTAATACTCAAAGGGTTCTCTTCATAATGGAAAGGAGAAAAGGGCATGCCATCATTGAATGGCAAAACACGGAAGGTTCTAAGCGATCAACCATTTCTTTCCGGCCGGGCTAAGAAGGTGGACGTCCCTTGGAAGGAGTGCGATCAACCGAATCGGACAGGAACTAAAGCGGAAGGTACGAGAAATGGGCACTCGGGGCGGTTCACTTGAGGTCAAACAGGGGAGAGAAAGTATCGGACAGGGAGACCAATGCGTAAGGACTCCACGGGGGACTCTCAATGGGCCCATGAACGAAAGAAGACAGCATTATCTGTCTACACCGAGTATAGCGCGTCGGAAGCAGGCCGGAAGATGGAAATAATACAACCCGAGTCAAATTGCAGGAGGCCTTTGAAAGCTGCAGAATGTGGGCGAGAAGGAGGAAGGGAGAAAGGTGGGGGGGAAAAAGATGGGATAATGAGAGGACAACGGAGGATTTAAGAAACGATTCAGGAAACGACATCTACGACGAAAGGTGTAGGAAAACGTGTCGGGTTCGCCGGACAGAGCAAAGGCTCAGGCAGCCCAAGAAGAATACAACCATCAAAGTGCCGTGAGTCTTTACAAAGGTGTAACTGTTCGGGAGAAGCGCACCTTGGGGAGAGGAGAGAGGGGGACGCATGGAGAGAGGAAGACGTCTAGGAACGCTATCTGGGGGGGGTGGTTGCCAGTACGGATAGATCATTCCGCATCAGGAACCGGGGGCGGCGGGGTTATGCCTTCTATACAGTTGGGAGGGGGTGGGTCTGGGTGGGAGAGGAAGCACTGCGGACGCCTAGAGTGCCGAATTTCCTAAGACGAGGGGTCCTCAAGCAGGTTAGATGTAATACAGGAAGCTAGCAAGGGAAGGCCCGGGGGGAAGAAAAGAAGATAAAAAGACAAGGGGGCAGATAACCAAACGCAAAAGGCACCGGGAGTCGGAATATGACGCGGGCGGATGCCCTTCTCACTATGGTTGTTACGGAAAAACATGGTCAGTTAATAGCAGTCTCTAGCGGACTGGGGGAAAGGAGTGGAAGGCGGAAGGAGCGCTGATACTGGTCCGAGTTTCACGAGAAGCCGCGACCGAAGGGAATCGAAGGTAGGTTGGCATAAAATCCACAACATTCATGGGCTACGTCTCGAGGGGAGCGCGATGGCGGGGGGTATGGGGAACGGCGGAATCTTCTATCTTATTAAAGAGGACTGAACAGAGCCCACGGTATTTCCGTTCCCAGAGGAAGGGGTCGGGGCGGGTGCGGGGGCCTCTTTCGGTGAAGGAAGGTAAAAAGGCGCGAAGAACAATAAAAATCGCCCTATCTCGTTGGTCGGAGAAAGCAGGAGCATCAACGAGGAAGTCAACACGTGGGGGGAGTGAGGGAAATCATGGGGAAAAGAAAGGCGAACATACAGTCTAAAGGGAAGGTTTCCGATTAGGTTTAAAAACCTGCCCTTTGGGGGGGGACTCACAGAGGGTGGATGACGTATCTCGGGAAGAAAGATAATGTCTGCGGAGCTGAGAAGATAAAAGGAAAGAAGCAGACTTGATACAAAAGACATGAGGGAAGACAGCCGCTTAACAAACAAACGGAGAGTAAAAGAGAGGAGGCAGGCGGCTTGGAAAAACATCGTAGTGTCGCGCGGGATGGAACTGCTTACTGAAGACGATATATCGAGCTCTTAAAGGAGGCAGGGAACTCCAAAATAGGTTGAGAAATGGAAGGAACGAATCGAAAAAATCAAACCTTTGCGCGAGGTTCGCATAAGGGCTCAGATTGTCCGGACTCGCCCTCCGTGTGGAATTTGAACTCGAGATGACTCCACCAGCGAGGGGAGGGAGGGTGATAGGAGCGACAGAAGTGCCCGTTAAAGCAAGATGCCCTCACCAAGCCCCGCAAATAGGTTGAAACGGGAGAAAATAAAAAAAAAAGGGGAGAAGGGAGCCGTGATAAGAGATGCATTCTGCCACAGCACCTCAACCAAATCCTCGAGAACACTATGCGGCCGGAGAAATGAAGGCTTGGGAAGTTCTAAACATAGCGTGAAGCGAAAGGGCGGCGGCGTCCTGAACATTAAGAAACAGTGAGCAAGATTACGGCTAGAGAATAATTATAAGGCAAGGGACGAGAAGACGAGATAGGATCCGGAAAAGGTTCCGTCAAAACCCAGAAGAAAATTCACCGGGCGTAAGAGGAGAATAGTGTTGACACATGGCGCCTCAGTTGGCAGCTGGTAGGGGGGGGGGGGGAAACCCCCGGCACCTGGAGAGGAGGTGGGAGGGAGAAGGGCGACAGGAGTAGGAAATTAAAACCGGCGGAAGCAAACCGCGCCTAATTGAAGAAAGGAGGAGTATCGCCGTGATCGAGAAAACCCGCGCAACAAAAGAAAAGAATAATCTCCAAAAGAAGAAAAAGGGCGGGAATGTGCCGGATTATGAAGTCGGGAAAAACAGAGAGGAGCAATAGAAATGGAGGAGAGCTAACGAGAAGAGACACTACCCCAGTGAAGCGTTATCCTACGGAGAAAACATCACGTGAAGGACTTCAAGATAATGGTTTATGAGCCGTGGGGTGGGTGATGCCAGGACAGGCGTAAGGACTACCAGCCGGGTTTACGCTTCGGCCAACCATGGGGGCTTCTAAATGAATAAATGTCTAGTAGAGCCTAAAGCTTAGGGGAGAACTAAAAAAATATGGTCCTGGATTATCCCCTTATAACAAGAGTCACCTGAAGAGATTTGTAGAAAGAGAATTTAGGAAGGGGAGAATGAACAGAGTAATATGGACCGGTTTTTGACAGAAATCTACTTCGAACGTGAGGAGGGCATTGGTGAAGAAGTGGAGAAGGAAACTCATGGTAAGAAACGGGAGAAGGTTGTATGGGAAAGCCTAGCTGGCCCAGCTAGTAAGGAGAGTTAAAGAGAGGCTGCCTTAAAACTCACATCGTAATCCCTTATACAGTCAATACATGGATAACTGACGTAAAGCCTGATTAAAAATTTGGAAGGAAAACAAAGAGTAGGGGTTACGAAGAATAGAAAACAGTTAGTATTTCTCGTGGTACCGTACTAATTTGACGGAGGATGAGGGATTTTCATTCAATAGAACATCTTGGGTGTTGATGTGTGGAGAACACAATTGGAAAATGGGAGTGGAATCCGGGGACGGATAAGAGGAGAGACGGAAAGAATAAACAACCGTACGATGGCTATGGAGTCAGGTATCGCCAAATAGGGGGGGCCCGGAATAACAGGGACGGATCAGATGAGAGTGGGGCAGGAAGTCGTGTTTACCGCCATTGAAAAACAAAGGGAGAAAAAAGCTTAATAGAAAGCAGCTTATTCTCAGAAGGTCGGGGGATCAGGGGCGGGAAGTTCACAATGACAAATGGAAAGAACTTCGGCACAAAGCCGTTGACTCCAGAGAACCCCGTAATACAATAAATCTATCAAAAAAAAAAAATAGTAGTAGGAAAAAGATAATATTTTAGTTGAACGAGGGGGGAGTCAACTCGTTTGCGGAGACTTTCCAAATTTTGCCGATGGAGAGGAACCAATGATTTCGATAAAAGAAGGGGGAGGGGGGGAGAGGGTAAGAAAGGGGATAAATACGATGAAACTCTGCATATGAAGACATTTCAATTCCGGGTCGCCAAACGAAGGGTCTAAAGAATCCATCCTGTTTGAGAGAGTCCGTGAAACTCCATTCGCCGCACAGAAATGAGGACAGTTTTAAGGAGGGTGGTCGGAAAGAAAATAAAAAAAAAGGTTTAAAGTTCGCTGCAAAAAAAAAATCTCGAAGGAAGGGTCGCAGAGAAATACTACAAAGGTGCGTCTCGGGGGAACGAGGACGAGGGGGCAGGAAAAGAAGGGGTCAGAGGGGAAAGGCAAGTCGACGATCGAGAGGGGGAAAGGCCGGCTACGAGGGGACTGAAACCGGTAGTTGAAGTTCAGAAAACGATAGTCAGGCACGCGAGACAGAAGAGGAGGGAAGCACAGGCGAATGTGGAATGGTAAAATAACAAAGGGAACCGTCGAAGGCCATGACGTACGTCAATATCAGAAATGAAAAGAGTAGCTAGACGGGGAGAAAAAGAAGGATTGGCGAAAAAGAATTATTGCTCAAGTCAAGGGGGGGGGAAAGCTTTCTAGCTGAACCTATATTCTTCGAGTAAGGTAACTTGGGGGAAAGGGTGCAGGGGAGAAGCAGTCAACTATAGTGGAAAGGGAGCGTGCTGTCCTAGTTGGGTGAAGATATGACGCCTCGACATCAAGCAAACTCAAGGTGGGAGCACGAGGAGTTCAACTTCTGCAAGTTAGAAGAAAGGGCACAAGGCAGAAAAAATACCACGCTACACAGAAGAGAGGGATGGCACGTGCGGTCACGTGCGCAAAGGAGTGGGGTAAGCGAAGCTAGAGAGGGGTGTAGCCTTCGAAACAAGGCTGGCCAAGGAAGAGGATGAAATTAAGCAGATAGAATCCCATCAATGACGCGCCGCAAACAAAAAAAAAATCAAAAAGAAAAAAAAACAATAAGGTACAAAAAAAAAAAAAAAATAAAACAAACCCACCAAAAAGGAAAAACGAATACTTAAAAAAAGAAAACCCCAAAAAATAACAAACCAAACAAAAAAAAATACAAATAAACCCCCACGAAGGAAAAAATGCAAAAAGCGTACACCCACCAAAAACAAGCCAAAAAAAGTGTATGAAACAAGCCAAACAAGTCCTAATAAAATGTATGGGTTGGTCCTTCGCGCGTTGCGGGGGGGTTTCTGGGAGGGGGACGCAGATCACGACTGAGAAGAGAAGGGGCGTCAGATTAGAGAGAGGGGGGTTCGAAAGAATGAATGGGATATAATACTGCTCTCCAGGATGCACTTTATTGGGGTGGAAAAACAGCTCTACTTTTCACAGAGAAAGGAAGCAAAAAAGGGCGTAACTGTTCAAAATTTCGCAAGGCGGATTCCTGCAGAATCGTTGTTTTTTGCACCCTGGTCCGGAGTTTCAAGATCCAAAGAGAGAGGCCGGACTGAAAGTGAGAAGATAGGAAGGGAAGCGTGTTAAAGGGAGATTTCAAGGAAATAAAGACTGATACCGCGACTTCGGAAGGGACGAGTTTGCTCGAAAAACGCCGCAGGAGAAAGGTGAAGTGGAGAGCGTAGGAGGTTGCGGCCGGGGATGTGAAGCTTCTTTCGGGGAACGGAACCGCGCGCCAACGGAGGGACTTTCCCGGAGGAGGGTCCTGTGCGGGTCAAAGGGCCAGGACATGGCAGGGGGGGAAAGAATGATTAAAGAGGGAGGTCAGACTAAAATTCAAAAGGAAAAACTCTGGGTCCAGGCGACCAGCGCCTCACCGCGTACAAAATGGGCGAGGAGGCCTGCATCAGTTCGGAAACTGTGAGAAAAATAGAAAAGGAGATGGTGTCAGTATTGAAAGAAGCGCGGCAAACCAAACAAAAAAAACCGCCAAACACAAACAAAAGAGGGGGGTAAAAGTTGTGCGAAAGCTCTAGTCTAGAAGAGACAATATAAGGGGAAGAAGGGCAGAACCGAACGAAAGCTGTTGTCGACACGCAGAGGAGAAGAGGAGTAAAAGAGGAGCCCTGGGAGGGTTCGGACCACAGCGTAAGTTTTCAAGAAGTGCACTTGATTCAGGCTAGCGACATAGATAGAAAGAGGTCGTACAATCTAGGGGAACCCACAAGGGAAAAAGAAAAAAACGTGAGTGCGAAAGTCTGAATTCGCCCTTTCTCAGAGGTGTCTAAACAAAACTCAGAAAATGAATTGGAAGCTAGAATCAAGGGGGGGAAAAAGGGGACTCGGGGTTTAAGAGAGAGCGTGTCGCCAGACCAAAGAAAGAGGCGATTGGGGGAAGGTAGTCAAGCCAAAAATTCATGGCTTAAAAAAGGGTCAGGCCCCGCACGCAAGACAATCGGGAAAGAAAATACCGACTGGTGGAGAGAAGTAGAAAGATTCCGAACTGGGGCAATCTTCACCGAAAAAAATCCTCGAGATCCAAAGAACCGGGGGGGGGGCGCCCGAAGGCGGTGTTTGATTGAAGGAGGAACACATTCAACAGACCGCTGTAGCGAGAGGTGAATCAGGAAAAAGGTGAAAGCGCAACGCGAGCGATAATTAAGACAGTAACCCGGGGGGGAGTCGAGCCGGAGGAGAGGGTAAACAAAAGAAAAGGACCAGGTGAATCAAAAGAAAGGGCATACCTCGGAAAATTTTTGGAAACGCCGATGAACCGTGCTTTGGCTGTCGAGGGGTATCTGGGTGCACAGGCATATCGGTTTGGGAGTACAAGAGAAGGAGAAAGGTATAATAGTACAGGTCCACCTTGGGAGGCAACCCCAGAGAATCGTGGGCAGTCACGCCGAATGAGGAGAGAAGGGAAAGAGGGGGGATTAAAGCGAAAAAAAACGACAACTCCTGGAGAGAAAAAAAGAGAATCACGGAGGGGAAATGTGGAAATCTCGCGAAAGGCACACCTCCCTCTTTCCTGGTAAGGGGGGAGGGACTGTGGAGGCAGAGCTAAATATCTGCTACACCCAGAAAATGATCCGCCCGGGAGACAAGTTGGAAACGACGTCCTGAAGATTGGGTTGTGAGGAACATTGGGAAGGGTGGTATGAACGAGCATTGAGGCAAACACCTGTTTTTAAAACATGGCCTGGCCAAATCGGACCAGGTGGGAAGGCGAAGGGAGAGACGAAAAGGGCCTCTAAAGAAAAATAAAGTCAGAAAAAAGAATCCTAGGGTGCAATTCTTATCGCCAAAGGAGAAGCCGACGGGAAAGGCCGCAGCAGAAGAGGTCAGATCGGGCTTGACGAAGAGACGAGGAAGCATCAAATGCCTGAGGGTCGGGGGGCGACGCAGACTGGTCGCACGGTAAAGAAAGGGATGGAAGTTAGAGCGTTGCGAAGTAAAGGCCGGGGGGAAGAAGCACAGGGAATTCGGGATGGAAGCCCAAAGGGAGTCGCGGGCGTGCCAAAAAATATCTTCCAGGAAGGAGTGAGAGAAGATCTGAAGTCCATCAGACTGAAAGAAGGCACGCGTCCCTGCCCCTTCTTTCAGGACAAACATGTGAGCTATGGGACGGGAGCCATGAGAAAAATGAAGGCAGGCACCCGCAGAGGTCGGGGAAAAGGGGAGAAAAGGTGTTTATTAATGGGCGACTGTCTTTCGCTCGAATGAGAAAGATTTGGAGTGCGACATAGACACAGAACCTGGTGGGATTCAGCGCAAAGGAAAAGCGTTCATTAAGGACCGCGAGCGGAGAAGGATCTCTAAAACGCCATGGCGAGGGGAGTCGCAGGTCTCGGAAAATCGTTGCGCACGGAATGAAAGTCCAGGAAATAAAGTACACGGCGTTCCCCGTGAAATCGCACCGAGCCGCAGAAAAGAGGGGGAATGTGTCGGGGGACAGCGGGAGGAAAAAGGAAACATCGAGGGGAAGAATTTCGATCACAAAATAAGGTGGACTTCAGTCGCCAAAGACCTCAC
>Ga0179593_1390097_pt1 | contig 10105 bp, 19 predicted proteins | sample CZODoug2_1_08_16_FD_185931 | JGI IMG/M metagenome (GOLD analysis project Ga0179593, IMG submission 185931) | Vadose zone soil fungal communities from Angelo Coast Range Reserve, California, USA - CZODoug2_1_08_16fungal (PacBio error correction) | ecosystem: Environmental > Terrestrial > Soil >...
ATAGTCCCAACCCACCAACGGTGACGCACGTCAGTTTCGAAAAAAAAAAAAAAAAATTCGGGCTACGACAATCAACAGGGACACTGGCACGGAAATGGAAGAGGGGAACAAACAATAGACGGGAAAGAGGGACATAAGAAACGCGCTATGCTAATGGGACGACAGGGTGTCCTAAGTTCAGGTGTGGGAAGTGAGAGAAGATGACGGGGACAAAAAATCGAGGTTCGGCTGAATAGCTTAAATAAGAACGGGGGCACAGAATGAGAGAATTGGGATTAGCGCGCTACAGATTGAACTACAGCTGGAGAGAGGAATTAAGCGGATTCGGGACTGTTCTAGGCGCGGCCCCTCGGGGGGAAGATCTCGCGAGGCATGTGGCTTCAAGCTCCCACAAGCAAGGGAAGGGAGAGGCGGGGGAGGCCTTAGAAAGGGGGAAGCACGTGGCTTGAATCAGTCTAGAAAAATTGCCAGAAACTAAGTACAGCGACAAGATGCCAAGTCTTTCAACGCCGTGTCCCTAGGAAAGGGAAGGGGCGTTGTGCGCGTAACGGAGGCCGTTACCAATCCTGTTGGTACGAATTGTTGATCGCATCCCCGATTCTCCTGGTCGATGTCGAACGGGGGAAACTTCAAGCGCAAACGGAAAAAGGGAGAAGCATTTAAACAAAGAGCAGAACAATTGCGAAAAGGCTCACAGGTGAACCTTCTTGGCAAGCCACATGCGGAGCGGATTGCAGAGGGCCGGAGGAAAGCTTTGAAAAAAGGCTGCAGCAGGGGAAATTAAAATACCTGGGAAAAGACGGAAATCTTCCGACAACCTTGGGGAGACAGAAAGGAGCGGGAACACGCACTCGCGGAGGGGTAGGTCAGCTGAGCCTGATGAATCAAGCAGGGGCGAAGAAGCTACATTCATAGGACGGAAACGCAGAGGACAGAGGGTGCTAGAGGGGCACAATAACAGGAAGAACGCTCGAAAAATCGCAGCGCGGGAACAAGATTCAATCGAGAGGGGAGACTCGAAAATACACTAGACTACTCAGTGGAAACGCGGCAAAAGGATGACTGTCTCGCGAGCTGGCGAGTTCTTCCAGTCTAAGAGACTGCAATCGTATTTTAAGCGCACAGAGGTCGCGATCTGTCGCCAAAGCATGGCCCAAGTGATAAAAGGTTCAAAAAAACAATAGAAAAGGCGCGTCGGAACATGAAAGTCACCAAGAGAGAGAACAAAAAATAAAGGACTGTAAATAATATTCAAAACCTTTGTAAAACGGCCTGCACCGCCCTGGAAACGAAGGAGTGGCCGCAAACGAAACAGCCTCCCTTCCCTGGCCTGCCAAAAACCAATCCAAAGCAATAACGGTTCCACGAAAGATGTCACAGGAACGGGAGCGGGCACATTCAGGGGGAACAAGCAAAAGTAAGGACGCAAATTGGGGGGGAAAACAGAGCTCAAGGGAATTGTACTTGAGACGAGCCTCTTTTTAAACCAGTGCGTAGTGAAAAAGCGCGGAGAAGAAGGACAGGGAAACAAGAAGAGAAGAGCTGTGTAGAATACGATTGGGAGTCGGAAACGCAGTGGCGAGTACGCCCCAGGACGACATGCTGCTGGGAAAGACCACCAAAGACGCAGACCATGGGAGAGGGAAAATTGGGGTCGAAAAGATCGGGGAGGTAGTCAAGCGAGAAAGGAATGAGACCCCCACAGAGAATTGGGGAGCCCCCCTGATCATCGGAGTTCCTTCAAACAAAAAAAAATTTTACAATCAAGTTCACGGAAAGAAGCGAAGACAACTTGGTGGGGCAAAAAATGCAGCGTCACAACAGAAGGCTCCTTCAAAGAAAAAACTTCGAACGACGACTTTGATCTCCTAGGACCAAAGGGGGTCTTGGATTGGGACCGAGGAATCTCGCACTAGGGGGCCAAAAAAGAAGGGACAGGGAAATTCTATAAAAGGGGGGGCTGACCGAAAAAGAGCAAGTGGCTCGAAAAAAAGCTTATGGGGAAAAGGGGGGACAAGAGACGGGCCAGAAACGATCAAAAGCATCACAAGCAAGGTCATCTGACTTGCTCAAGGGTTCTTCTTCCTTCGTACCATCGGCAAAAAGGAAGGGAGGAGTAGTTCGAAGGGTGATCCAAGGGGAAAGGAAAAAAAAGCAAGATCGGACATCTTCCAACCTGCCGACTTATAAGAAAACATTCTAACAGATAGGGTAAAAAAAACGGCAAGCAAACCGCCCCCCACAGATTAAACAGAGGGGGGGCACAACTCATGAGGCAGAAAGAGTCGAAGGCTTCGAGCTTATCAGGGAGAAAACCGTTTGTGGCGGAAAAAATTCAAAAGGGTGGAGACAGTTACCGGGAGCAAAAGTTGAGCGTAAAAAAAGAGTCAGAATCGACGAAAAGAGGAAACGGATTTTACAAGAGGTCAAACCCATAAGACCGCGAATTTTTGTAATGAAGGGCGCGAGGGGGAGAAAAGGGACAACGAAGTACGACTTATCAAAAAAGAGTCAGGGACTCAGATCTTCGAGCGTGGACAAAAGCGAACGTGACGTTATCAACAAAATAAAACAAGAGGGTTGCTCTGTAAAGTTGGGGAAAAGGTGGGGAAAAATTGCAGAAGGAAAGAGGGAAAGAAGAGAGCGAAAAGCAGGAGGGCCTTGAACAATCACGGATTTTCCATAAAACAAGTCTTGAGGTAAGACAAACACAAAGGAAAAAGCAATTTGCGCGGAGATAAAACTGGCCGGAAGCACTGATGATACGTGGGCTGTTGATAGAAAGTGGAAATCGATGCCTTGAAAAAACCGAAACCAAAGTAAGATGAATTTTGAAAAAAAAGGGGTCACCCAAAAGATAACTAGAGAAGGGAAGAAAAAAGAGTACAGCAGGTGGACCTGAAAGAGGGGGAGGGCGAGGTTGGGGGCTAAAAAAAAGCAAAAGCAGTCGGTTAGGGACAAACAGATTGCGTGAGACACGAAGTCAAAAACTTTTTTGCAAAAAAAAAGGGAGAACCAAGGCTGGAAGTTCAAAAGAGAGTGAAAGGGGGGGAAATGGAACAACGCAACGGAAAGAGAAGATTTGAGGGTTGGGACACAATACCGGTTAGGGGTGTTCAAGGAGATGACGAGGGGAGGGAAATAAAAGTCAAATAGGAAACGAAGAGAGGTGAGAAGCGAAAACGAAAGAACTGTGAACAAAGGGGGGAAGGAACGAAAAGAGGTAAGACGAGAAGGAGGGGAAAAAAGATGAAAAAAATGATTATCCTCTCTTCAATTGAAACCTGTTTGTAGGGAAAGACGTACAATTTGTGGAAAGGGCACGAGAAGGGGGGGAGAAAAAAAAAAAAAATCTGACTTCAAGGAGAATTGGAGGGCCGGCGTACGCTCAAAGGGCAAGAAAGGGGGGGAGAAGATATGGAAGGAAACAAGTATGTAAGCGTGGGCCACGTTCCTTTTGAGCGAAATGCACATGAACGAGACTACCCATGCGGCATCATAGGTACTAAGAAGGAGAGGAAATGAAAACCGGAGGTGGTCCAGAGTACTTGTAGAAGAGAAAAAGGCAACAGAGACAGGGTAAAAAAAAGCGCCGTCTTCACGGGGAGGAAGAGGTCAAAGGTATATTCTCTCTGAAAAAAAAAAACAACAAAAAAAACGGACAGGGAAAAGAGAACGGTAAAGTTTCCAATCGACCAGAAGAAGAGAAAAGGGACGCACGCGGACAGGGGCAAGTTCAGAAGGAAAAGCGAAGGGGGGACGAACACCAAAAAGGAGAAACTGATTAGTAAGCTTATTCCAAGGTATTCCCGTGGGGGTAAAGGCTATCTCAAAAATGAGAAAAAGGGGCAACAAGTCGCTACTTGGTAACGGCAACTATAAGAGGGAGGAAAGGGGAGGCAACGTTGAGGTCACGAGGAAGAAAAAAGACGTTTAAATCAAGGGTCATATTTGGTGGGGGGAGATAAGAGAGCCTTAAAAAAGGCGGTGAAGGGGAAACGAAACAGACGTTGCCGAAAGATGTAAGCAGGATAGTCTCGGTTTACTCATAGCTTTGGTTGACTCAGAGGGGGTCAGGACTGGCAGGGTCTCAACCGACCGTTGTCGGAAATCCTTTACAAATTTAACCCGTTTTGGAGAGGTCGCCCTTCCAAGCGGGGAAGAGAGAAGAAGCTATGGGGTCAACGGAAGCACCAACGAAAGTCCAGAGTCATTGCTCAAAAAAAGTCGGGGGAAGAAAAATCCGTGTTCGTGGAGTGGTTCAAAAAAACAAGCCCTTGAAATAGGAGGGGGACCCGTGGAGAGAAAGTTTGGGGAAAAAATCCATATCGAATGCATCAATAAGTAGCTGTGGTAAGCAACAGAGGTGTAACCAAGGTGCTATAAGGAACAAAAGGGAGGCAAGGAAAAAAAAGGCTCAGGGAACAAAAGGAGAATCTTTGGGCAATGAACGACGGAGATTTGGGGGTAATTCAAGAAAACAGAATAATGTTTATTAAGGTGATGTAGGGGAAAAAATCGACCTCAATCGGAGAGAAAAAGATAGGGGAAGCCAAGAAATATTAAAAAAAAAAAATAAGAGCAAAGGACGAAGGTGGGTGTGTGCTAAGGGCAGCAAAAAAGGGAAGTGGACCCATGAACAAACGGGGACTCAAGAAAAATATTTTGAAAGGTCAAAAGAAAGAGACAAGAGAGCGCCACTGAAAGTCAAAAATAACTCACAAGAGAAACCAGACAGTGAGGAAGAGGAGGGCGTCAAAAGCCTTTGGAAACCAGAAAAAAAGCTGCCGAAATATTTGGATGCCGACCTCGTTGACTTGAAGCAAGACAAAAAATTAAAATTCGTAGAGGGTGGAAAGACTCGGCCGAAGGAGGATCCGAGGGCCAAACACCGAAACGTCGTGGAAACAGGATGGGGTCAAGCTCACCGTTTAACTTCTCCAACGGTGACGACGAATCAGCAGCCAAAAAAAGTAGAATCCATGGCAGCTAGAGCTCGGTCCTGGGGGAGATCACGTGGCAAAAAAATGGAGAACGTGGGGAGGTGTATGGGAAGGGCTGTTGCACACAATGGCTGGGGAGAGGAAGACGTCGGTCCTGGCTTGATATTACGCACCTTCTTGGGTCCGGGTGAACAGGGTGCTCAAGAGGGGAAACCTGAAAACTAACAGAACAGGGGGTGGGGTTGACGTGACGACTTGATCACCACGAAAAAAGAGGGATTTGGGATGTGGAGAAAAAATCAAGGACCGCGGTGAACTATCGCAATACGAAGGCGGATCGAAGAAAGAGCTGGGGATAACACGTCACATAACACTTATGTCGTCGGGGGAACAGAGGGAGAGGAAACAGGCGCAACCATCCACCATACGCCAGTTTGGGAACGAAATATGAGGCACCGAAGAAAACGTGATTTCGGGGGAAAAGGGAGACGACTCAACAAAAGGTAGGGCGGCGCTGGAAGAACAAGAGAAAACTGGAAAGCGTGGTGTGAATGAACCAAAAAACAGGGGGGGGAGGCCAAAGTCTAGGGGGGGTGAAGGCATGAAATCACGGCACGTACGACCAAAATTCAAACAAAGATCCAGACCAAAACAGCGTCAAGGCTGTCAGACGGAGGTCCGAAGAATCAATCATCAGGCAGGGGGAAGTGGATACTGGACCTTGATGGCAGACTCCCAGGATCGTAAAAAGCAACGAATGACTCAGGTGCGCGGGGACCTAATCAGGGCCCTTTTAAAAACTTCAGGAAGCAATCCCGGAAGAGAAAAATGCACAAGTTTGGAGAATACTAAACCTATGGAGAAAAATGTGCGGCAACGTGAAACCGTGGTGGGCAGGTCCGCGAAACCAACCTGGAAACAATTTAAAACACTTTGCAGTGAACTCAAAAACTACGTCTCCGGAAGTCGGGGGCGGAGAAGAACAGGTCTAAAGAGGGAGGAACCAACAATCAACTTCAACGTTTGTCGAAGGGGGGGATACCTATGAAGCCGAGCAGCTGGGTGGGGGGGTTGAACATAACTTGGGAAGCCTTGATCCAACCGCAACTTTAGGCGAAACAAACACAGGAGAAGCGCGAGCACGAACTCGAACGGAGCGAAAAGCTTTGACGCGCTGTAACTGAGGAGGTAAAAAGAGGATTAAAAGGGACCTCTAGGGGTAAAGCCGTTATCAAAACCGTCTGGACAGGGGCAGGCGGTCCTGGGGGGAGAAAAAACTGGGACACCTCTATCACACAAGCATGTCCTCTGCGGAAAAGCTGACTTCTTTCAAGGCAAAGTTACAGCTCTGCCAAGTAAAAGGAAAGCCAAGGTCGTTCAAGGACCTGGGAGGTATCCAAGGTTGAAATGGGACAGCTCAAAAGGTAAGTAACTAGGAAGACATGCCAAAAGTCAGCGAATCAAGTCAGCCTGGCCGAGCCGATCTGCATGATTCTGAAAAAAGGTGCAATGTGATATTGCCAAGAAAAGCCGAGCTCAGCCATTGGGGCAAGGGGATAAGAATGCCAAGTAATCGGCAAGGAGCGTGGGAAGAAAAAGTCGTAAAAAGGAGGTGGAAACGTCGCAAGTGAGCCAAAAAAAAAAATATGAAAAGCAGAGGGGCACTGCTTGTTACGAGAACATGGAAGAGGAACGGATTGGGAATCGCAGGAAGTAGAAAACTAACGCGCGTCCACGCCCTATCTAAATCGAAGAGAAGCGTTTCAGCATTGAAGGCAAAAAAGAAGAATGAACTCAACGAGGGCAGGTCAAACAGAGGGCGCGGTAAAAACTGACAAAGCGGGGTTCAGAACGCGTGCCGAACAACCCGCATCATCGCGAGAAAAACGGCGTGGGGGAAAAAACCGCGCTGAACAGGACAAGAGGGCGGTCCGGAAAATCAGATGGGTCGCAGAACCAATCGACCTGCTAGACCAGGAGGAAAGGCGCGGCATAAGGTCAGATGACAAAAAAAAGGATGTGCGCCCATCGATCCAATCTGCAATAATCAAGGACGTTTTAGGGACACTAACGACGCGTACCCCGAACGGCTTCAGGGATCAAAGGGTCAACGCCAGAAGGAATGTCTTGGGGACGGAGCTGAGGTCCTGAAGGCGCCGAGAGGGAACCATAACTGCAATGTCCAACGGTAAGGACTGCCCTCACCAAAGGGTGACCATAAAATGGAAAAGAAAAAAGCAGATGAGGAATACGATTCATAGCATCTCGAATCAGGAGGGTGGCTGTATTCACCGGCCAGGGGGCAAAGACCAGCAAAAGGGTGCTGTTAAAAAAAACTTTGTTTCCGAAGCCCGCGGGGGAAACATACGCTAACGGGAAGCGGGAAACATCATCAAGAAGGGAAGAGCAGTACCGAAAATTCGGAGATACGCGGCGAAAACCAAAGAAGCAAATGGGGTCGTCAGAAAAAAAAAACAAACAATTTGGAGCTGACCAAGTGCTGAAGAAGAGAAAAAAGAGAGTCCGAAGGGGGGGAAGACTATATTGATATTGGGGGGGTAGTTGGGAAAGCCCAGATCCCACGAGGAGCAACTTAATGATAATGTAAAACGAGAAAAAAAAAGGGACAAGAGCGAAGCAACAAAAAGAAAGCGCATCGCGGACTCCTTTCGGTCGAAGAGGGGAAAAAACGGTAGTGACGCACGGACAAGAAAACCGGAAAAAAACGCAAAGCATGGAGGAGCAGGAAGCTTCACGGGCTACGAAATACGTAGGTTTTGCCTGGGGAGCGAATCTGAACTATCACCAGGACGAACCCTCAAGCGACGGAGAGGGTAATAATCCGAGGGAAGGGCAAAGGGGTGGGACAAAAAAGGAGGGGAAGGCTCGCCTCAGGTAAAGAGGGGGCAAAACAATGGTTAGTACCGCAGGGGGGCAGGGAAGAACTGAAAAAAAACAACGAAAAGAGCGATGGAAAGAAACAAAAATTCTTTTCGTCTACACGCAAACGATGGTAGAACATCGGTCAGGAAGGAGTTATATCCAAAATCGGGGAAAGAATCGGGGCGTATTTAAACGCTCCACTAGGGACGGTCAAAGGCGAATGGATGATACGTCGGCCCAGGAAAAATACTACTAGCTAAAACGAATCTAGAAAGAACTGGGCGTAGAAAATACGAGGGTCGTGGCGCGAGAAAGAAAAAGTCCTAGACTGAAACTAAAAAAGTAAAAACGACGAACGGGGTGGGCGTTGAGTCTAGAAAAGCCAATCGAAAAGACCTCATTCCGTTGCAGAAGGGGGGGGGAGCCGTGTGAAAAAAAACGAAAAAGAGAATCAAACATTCAATACATCAGACTCCGAAAAAGAGAAAAACAAGGAACTGAGGCAGCGAAGCATAAAGGAGGAAACAGGTGGTGAAAAAAACGCAAACAAAAAGAAGCTTGACAAAATAAGGAGGAATTGTGGAGCCGGCGCGCGTCATCAATAACAAAGTTAGGGTTGAGGAAAAAAAGGAAAAAGGATCAAAAGAGCCACGCAAAATCGTCACCCTGACTGAAAAAAGGCAGAGCCCGCTCTATGAAAAGAACGAGGCGGAAAAAACTGACAAAAAAGGCAGTGAGACGTGTCATGCTCCTTGGCCGGAAAAAGCAACCCGCTAAATGCAGGACTGAAAAACAAGTATTCCCACAAAAAAGGGTTGGATGGGACTCTGACAAGGGGGGAAACAAAGTCCAAAAAATATTGAGTAAAAGTTCCTGCGGCTATAAAGAGAGCATTCATCAAGGATCGACCGAACCTGATAGGGGAGTGAGAAAAAATAATCTAAAAAAAGGCGGGGCCCGTGGTAAGTGCGCTACTACGTCAACGCCTTCAGGTGGATTGGGGACAGCCGGGAGCGCACATGAAGGCGTGCGACGCGAGATGAGGGTACTAAAATGGAAAAAAAGCAAGATGGGTGTGGGGCTCAAAAGCGATTCAAAGGACAACAGTTCCTTAGGAATAACTGGCAAACGGAGAGATGACCTAATTGGGGCTGAAACGGAATAGGTTAAACCTGAAAATGAGAGAGATTACTCTTCTTAAAGCTGCCAAACGTCAGGGAGAAAGAGGTGGTGGGGTCATCTCGGCATAAAAGGGGCCTTCAGTCGAGGGAGAGCGCAACGACAGTAATCGGGTCTCTTAGGCGCATCGTGAACGGAAGAAAGTTTTAGGAGATGCCTACAACCGAATCAAAAAAAGGCCAAGCTGGGCGTGGAAAAAATGGGGGTTTTCAAGGAGGAAAGGATAAGGGGAGTGGGGGAAGAGACATTGAGACGTGGGAAGGGGGGGGGCTGCGCATCTAAAGTAACTGAAGAAGGTCATTCACTTGAAAACCGTTCCTCTCCCGGCCAATGTCTCGATAGAAAGACGAAGCTAGGCAACTGAGAAAAGGCACCCAAAGATCATGCAGGTCGGCTTGAAAAAAGACAGCTTTTAAAAGATTACAGGGCTTTGAAAACTATAAAGGGTGAGACGGAACAGTCAGAAAACTGGGGGGGAAGGAAAAATCGTGGCAAGAAGAAAGAATTCTTCAGAGGGGAACCCTGTCAAGGAGCCAACTCATGGCTACCGCGAAGTCATAGCTGAGGAACTCGCTGGGGGTGGAGAGAAAGAAATAAGAGAAAACAGAACTCGCATAGAAAGGAAGGAGAACGCAGACTAACACGGGAGAGGGCGACACTAAAAGAATCATGAAAAAGCGCGGCAAAAAACTATCTTCTAGAGTAAAGTTCGTATTAGGGAAGCAGAAGGCAATCGCCTTAGCGGAAGATCTGGGAAAAAACAAAAAAAACAACTCGCTAAAAAAAAGTAAACCGCCAAGGTCCAATTTCAAGCCATTGTCCACACAATAAAGGGGCTCGGCGGAACGCAGGGCATAAAACAACTCAAGAAACCTGAGCGTGATGGGTTCAAAAAGCAAAAGGGGGGGTTCAAGTGGCCCTGGAGCCCGCCGTTCAAACACGGAGACCGGTGGCAAAGAAAAAAACGAGGAAAGTAATCGTGGTCAAGGAAGGGTCAAAAGGTGGGGCAAAAGCGGCAGTAGGGAAAAAGGAGGGCAACACGAAAGGAACTTAGAAATGGGAACCAGCGAAAAAAACTATCGGTTATAATGGGAAGAACT
>Ga0179593_1636802_pt1 | contig 10105 bp, 14 predicted proteins | sample CZODoug2_1_08_16_FD_185931 | JGI IMG/M metagenome (GOLD analysis project Ga0179593, IMG submission 185931) | Vadose zone soil fungal communities from Angelo Coast Range Reserve, California, USA - CZODoug2_1_08_16fungal (PacBio error correction) | ecosystem: Environmental > Terrestrial > Soil >...
CGAAAAAGGAGGGGTGCAGCGCGAGCGGAGGTGAGGAGTTTCGTGCAAGCTTGCCATTGGGGGGGGGGGGAGGTTTCCCCCAAAGTGGAGGGGGTGAATGGGACCAGAAAGGAAGAAAACGGGAAGGAGAAAGCGTGAGCAGAGAAGGGAAAAAAAGGAACAATTGAGGACCAGGAAAGCGCTCTGCTAAGCAAGCAGTAAATGGCCAACTTGGCATTCGTCCGTGATCGAGGGACGGGAACAAAAGGGGCGCCGTCGGCGTCAAAAGGAGAAGAGAGGGTCCGTCGTTCGGATACACAAAAAAAAGAAAAAAAAAAAAAAAAAAGACTTTCACTCTGACAAAAGGAAGAGCGTTCTTTCCAAAGGGGAAAGGACTAGTTTGCTATCACTCACTGCAAGATCCCAAGAAATAATCACCGCTATCCTAGACTAAGGCCCCTCCCCTCGAGACTCTGTAAAGGGAGGTCGACCTAAGAGAGGGATTGGGTACGTGGGCCATGCTGTAATCAAAAAGGAACTGCAGGTGGGACAAGAACTGGGCCGTAGCCGCGTAGCCAGAAGAGGAAGAGGCATCGGTAGGGGAGAGGACGAACACTAAGGGCTGGCGTCTCGATATCCATCAGGCAGAGGCTGTCAGGAGCAAAAAAGAGGGGGGCAGGGGGAGTGACTTTCCGAGGCTTCGTGACAGAGAAAAAGAGGTCTCTCGGAAAGGTCCTCTTGTACAGGCGCTGATGAAAATAAGGAAGCGAACGAAATGTCAACGCGAAGGCGGGGTCGAATCAGCGCCGAGGCTCGGACAGCTCTCGGCTGGAGAGCAGGAAAGGGTGCAACAGACCCGGGAAGAGTAGACTGGCGCCTTGCAAGTGGGGGCATGAGAAGGGAAAGAGGGGATCGACCAGGGCGGGCAGCCTGCAGGGAAAAGGGAGACAGTCACTGAGAAAATTATCCCTCTAAGGAGGCGGCGCATGTGACTGCGTTTTCCACAGCAAAGAAGGCTCTTCATCGAGGACCGACAATTCATGGGAAGGCGACGAATGATTTTCTGGCGAAAGGGCAACGTCCATGAAAATGGGGGTCGCAGCGAAAAATACGGATCGCTATCGATAAAAGCATATTCGGAAAAGGGAGTGAAGGGAATAATAATATAGAGATATGGGAGTGTCCAAAAGGGACCATTCGCCATTTGGACTAAGAGCTTCAGTAAGATGAAGGCAATTTAAAGCAACTAAAAAAAAAGACAAAAAAAATAAGAAGCGGAAGGCCCAGAAGGTATACAAAGACATGGCCGAGGGCCATAGGAAGGGGGGGTTGTACAAAGGCGGTGGAGGGCGGAGGGGCGGGCCTTGGAAGAAGTCACCTTTTGGGATACAAGAAAGGGAAATACATGAACCGGAAGAGAGGGGCGGGGAGCCGCTAACCACGCCGTCAGCCCTTGGGTTTCACTGGACATCGGCTCCTACTTTGGGACTACTAAGAAGGATGGGGGAGATTCCTCGAAAGATCGTGATTGGGGGCACCAATTTAAGTCTTCTCGATACTGAGGGAGATGGAGGGACAACGGTACACAGATGAGTGGCGTGAAAAGTCATCTGTATTGAGAAAGACCGAAGTCTCAGAAAACTGATAGCAAACGTTAGTCGACGAAGAGAACATTTTTTTCAGACCTGCAAGCAAATGTTTGTCGATGGGGGGAGTGGAGAAAACGGCATGATTTCTCGAAACCCTTGGGAAGGAAGCTTGGGAGAAAAGACTGAGAAAGGCGGCTTGGCACGGGAGAAACAGTTCAGTCCGCCAGGGAAGATTGTGGGAGATAGAGGGAAAAAGAGGGGGGGGGAGGATCTTCTGGAAAGGCCAGTAGAATCTCGACCAAGGGGAGCGGTCCTGGCCGGCCAGCCGAAACGAGCAAGAACGCGAGGCAGATATTCAGAAGGGGGTCTTGACGCGGAAAGCAAGGAAAGAGAAAAGTCGTCGAGGGAGACGAAGAGAAGAGAAGGTCGGGAAATTCGGTCCTGAGAATTCACCCCGCCCTCAATGGGCACACCTTCAAATAGTCAGAAAAAAAAAAGGGCAAGCCGAGATTGAAAAAGGGCTAGGTGGAAAAACCGATCACTCTTCCGCGAATCGTTTTCGGGAGGGAAAGGGGGGGAGGGTTTCGGCCTGCAGAAGCGCGACGGAGGAAGGCGTAGAGGAGGTAGTTATTTGGCTTTGCCGAAAAGAGGTCAGGTGTTCTTGCTCTTTGAAAGGACCGCGCTATTGTAATGGCTCGAGAGATCCTGACAGGGATTAAAACGTACGCTCAGCGAAGACAAGAAGGGGACACCAAACCCGCTTGTTGGAAGAAGTTTGGCGGCTTTTAACTCTCCGGAAGGGGGGGAAAAGGAAGCAGGAGGATCGTTGAAAACCACCGCTGAAAGAGTGAGGGGGGGGGGGGGGGGGGGGGGGGGGGCGACATCCTCATTTAGCTCTTCCGTGAGTAGATTTCCGTAGAGGGGAAGGGAGGAAAAGTCTTTGGCCTGGGCTGGGGTGGTATCCGGGGAAAGGAACATGCCAGGCTCTTCCGACGAGGAGGGTCGTGCAGCGTCTCGAATAGAAAGAAGGAAAAACTCACAACCTACGTTGAAAGGAAAACAGAGGAGGAAAAGCCACGCCCTGTTGAGGGAAGGGAGAAACCAGTTCGAAAAGGAGGAAACACGGATACATGATTTATCGCGGAACATCAAATGTGCACACTCGGGGAGGAGTACCGAGCAGGGGAAAAAAGGAGGAAAAGATCACCGAACCATCCGGAAGTGAAAAAAAAGGACGGGGAGATCGAAGGGGTAAAAAGCCACACACCCGCCGAGAAAGTAAAGAAAATGACTGTTTGTAATCGGCCGGAAAACTCATATTGCAGAGGAGGACGGGAAGGTATCAACGCAGTGCGAAAGGAGAAGGACTGGAATACATAAAAAAGAGTTTTTTTCTAGATTTGAGCTTGGAAAGTGATGATCCTCGGGGAATTAGCACTGTCGGAGAAAAAAGGGGAAGAAAAAAAAAGGAGGACTATGAATGGATGCGGGCAACTGAGGGGGAAGCTTCTCCCAGACAGAAATAATTAAAGTGGTTCGATTATACCGCGAGAGAAAAGAGGGAAAATGTGATGGCTGTAGGAAAGAAATACGTGGACGACAAAAGGAGGGGACGGGCTCGGCAACGAAAGGACGGAGGGGAAGATCGCGGGATGGAGAAAGTCAGTAGGCGGTGGACAGGACAAGAAGAGAGAAAAGGGGAACTTTGGATGCATCGAGAAAAAGGGAAAAGAAGAGATTACGAACTCAAGGAAAAAGGGAAGAAGATCGCGAGGCAATTGAGCGTTTTGAAAAGCGGAAACCACAACGGCAATAAGAGATATCTCTCTCAACAAAGAAAAAAAAAAAAAGAGAAGATATCGAAAATGGGGGTGTGGGGGACGAGAGGAAGGGCGGTTGTGTGTTTCAGAGGGAGAAGACATTTGCTCGATGATATCTGGGTTAAGGGTCCTTTGGGACTCGATGCATCAAAGGAGGAAGAAAGTGCCTGGTCAACCGCCTAAAAAGAGGGAGTCTCCATCCCTCGATCGGACAAAGGATTCGTTGCCGAGAGGGGTATACGCCGGAGGGAGATTTCCTACGCCATCACAGTCCTCTGAAAAAGGAGGTGATACTCGAACTCAAATTCGGTAGAGTCCATTGTCTTCCTTGGAAGAGATGGGAGCTGACCCGCAGAAAGAGGTAGAAAACGGAGCCGAAGGAAGAAAAAAGTGGAGGGCCCCGAAGGATCAAAAAAAAAAAATCTAGAAAATTCGCTATGCGGAGTCGCGCCTCGCAAAAAAGAGGGGAAGGATGGATCCTGTAACGTCCGAAAGAAATGAATCTCGCGCCTGGGAACAGACTAAGTGCAGGACTTTCCCTCAAAGGGGAAGGAACCGGCGATCGCGCGACTTCAGGAAAGGGATCTTCTGCAAGGATCTTTGGCAATACGAGTCCGACAAAAGAAAAAGGGGGGGGGCCATTTGCGGCCGGGTCGGCGTAAATCTCTTATCGAACCGTGTTTAGCGTCCGCAGCGTGGGAAAGAGAGGGACACACTGATCAGGGGGGAATACCGTGGAACTTAGGGGGGGGGGGGGTTCCCTCTATTTTCTAGGAAGAAGGCCCTACGGGCGTTCCTCTTAATAGCTTTCATGGGGGAGAAAGGATAAAACCACCAGGCCAAAGAAGGGCAATCAGGGGTACCGCTAACGTAGACTCCCGTCCTATGTGCCATCTGTTTCCTAGGAAAGAGAAAATTTGAAGCGGGTGGTAAAAGAAGCATTGCGAGAAGGCCCTTTACGTGGAAAAAAGGCAGAGGTGGTAACAAAGCCGAAAACGAGGACCCTTCTTACAAAAGGTGGGGGGGAGACGCCACACGCTTGCGAGAGCGAAAGGTCAGTAGGGCAGGAGATTCTGAGGAGGAGGCGCGCTATTCAGAAAGTCACAACCATCCTGACAGGCAGTGGCAAATCCAAATAAAGGGGACCTCCGGGTCTGCATGCCAGAAGGGGAACCACCCTAACCGCCCCCCACCCATGGGGTAAAAAGGAAAAAAAAGGGTGACGCGGTACGCGGATATTTAATAGGAGGGGGAAATACTTCCAAGGTGAATCTGCGAGGGTATTTCTTCTCGTTCTTTGAGGGGTTGTCCATCTAAAGGGTTTTTTGGGGGGGAAGGTCTTCACTCGCCTCATAACTCGAAAATGTTCGACTCTACAAAGGGGTCAAATCAGCCGGACGGCTGAGGAAAAAAAAAAAAGGTCTCTCTTCAAATGACAAGAGAAAAGGGGAAAGCCAAGCTGCATGAGAGACAAAAAAAAAAGTGCATCTCGCGTTTAGCAAGCAGTACGCTCGAGAAAGGAGCTCTATAAGCCCAAGAAAGAGAGCGCGGGAGGTGCGCTAGAGAAAGGAGTCGGACTTGCATCGGATCGTGCCGGTGAAAGGTGGGGGAAAAAGTGACAGCCGCAAAAGGAAAAAAGAAGGCGCAGCGGCATTTTCTCTGAAGCATGCCCGTAAAAGGAAACACAATCGTACCAAGTGAGGGAGGAGGGGCCGAGACGACGAGGACGGTAGCAGTATCTTTCACGCCGAGGTCCTCTACCGGAGAAACTGCAGGAAAGGGAGGTCAGATGCAGTAAGGAAGTCAACCAATCGATCAGGGAGGCCCGGAGTGGCACCCAAAGAACGATGCGCAATTGCCTGAATAAAAAAGGGGGAGACGAGCAGCTGAAAGGGAAAGGAAAAGTAGACCCTGCCGAACCACTAATGCACTCTTAAAAAGAAAATCTGGCGTTTTGTCGAAGGGTTTAGAGAAAGAAAAAGGGACGGGGGACGAAAAAAAGAAGCCTGAGATCAGTCTTCTCTCACAAAAGGAGGAAAATCTATAGATCTTGAATCGCGAGCGGGGACAAGGAAAGGGAGGGGAAGAGGGGGGGGGGATGGGAAAAAGGAGGTAAAGAGGGCAAAGGGGATGGAGAGGGAAGAAAGGGGGAAGGAGAAGAAAAGGTAGGGATGAGGGGGAGGAACTGTAGTCGGGGAAGAATAGGTGGGGGGGGGGGGGGGGGGGGGAGTTGTGGGGGGGGGGGTGGGGGGGGGGAGGGGGGGGGGGGGTGGGGGGGGGGGGGTGGATTCAGAGACTGGACGCGGAAGGGGGGAAGAAGAGAGAAGTTGCCACGGAGGGGGCAAGGAGTAGAGTATAAGATGAAAGAGGAGTGGAAGGGGAATAAAGGGGATGGGGGGTGGGGGGGCGGTAACGGGGGGGAGGGAAAGCGAAGAGTGAGTTCGGAGGGGGGGAGAAATAATGAAAGAAAAGAAAAGGAAAGATAATGCCAGAAGGGTGGACCGGAGGGGGGGGGAGGATGGGAAAACGAGAGAGAGGTGCGGAGGAGGACGTGGAAGAGAGAGGAGGGAAGAGTGGGTGTAGAGTGGAAGGATTAGCAAGGGAAGGAAGGGAGAGGAGGTGAGGTGGACGGAGAGGTTAGACCAGTGGGCGAGGGGTGGGAGAAAGGGGAGGGGGTGAAATTTGGGGAAGAGAGGAGGGAGGGGGAGGGAGAGGGGTGGGGGGTGAAAGAGGAGGGAGAACTTGGTAGGGGGTGAGAGAGGGGAGAGAAAGGGAAATGGGGGACGTGTAGGAAAATATTGATTTGGAAAAGAGAGGAGAGAAAGCAAGGTCGGGAGAAAGGGTGCTTCTTTCAGGCGTGAAAAGCGTCGACAACGCCAGCATGGAGTGCCTTCGTGGAATCGGCGTCGCCGGGGGAGGAGAAAAGGGGGGGGGGAAGAATTCAGCTGAGCGGGAGAGAAGGGAGGAGACAGCATTGCGCCCTAGGAAAAAGGGTTGCCACTCCGTAATGCAGAAGGGGGGACGACCATTGTCTTCTATTCGAGGCCGCACAAAGAGCGGGGAAAAGGGAGAGGGGAATAAAGCTCTGACAATAAGGAAAAGGAAAGAAGGCAAAACAGTTTGTTCGCGGAAAACGCAATTTGTCGATTGTTTTGACGGGAGGAGATCGCCTCCCTCCCTTGGGGTCAGGGAGACGCTACGGAGGACAGGAGGGAGAGGGGGGGGGAATTGCGCTGAAGAAAGCAGTCGCGGCCACGATCCGCAAACTCTGTGGGAGATCGCTAACTAGGGAGAGGGAAACTGCCGTCATAGAAGCCAAGTCCTGCTGCGGCCAAAAAGAAAAAAAAAAGTTTCTGTAGGCGACGCAATCGGAAAGAAGGGCATTGACGCGAAAAGAGGGGAAAGAAAGCGGCTGCTTGGGCGGCAATGTCCTCTTCGAAGAAGTCCTTCGGTCGCAGGGAAGGAGGAAACACGCAATTGTGAGAGGGAAAACACTTCAAAAGAAAGAGAAATCACGAATTTCAAGCTCGAAAGGGACTACCGTTTTCGTCTTGAACGCACAAAAAGATCAAAAAAAAAAGATGAACTGGAGAGGGGAGTGAAGGGGGGGAAAAAAATTCCGACTCGCGAAAAAGGACGGCCATATTCTTTATGGGCTTGGAAGAAAGGGGGGGGAGTCTTGAGCTGTGAACGTAAAAAGGAGAAGGGGAAAAGATTGTAATTCTCGAGGTCCTACCTATTAAAAAGGCGTAGCCCACCCGCTTGGTTTAAAAGGGAAGAGGCGGGGGGGGGGACGAGTTGTTACCAGAAGGGCTGTGCCTAAAGAAAAAAGGATCGGACCACCTCTTCCAATCTGGCACACCTCAGGGGGAAAAGAAAGAGGCCTGGAGTAGGGGAAGGGGAAGAGACCAACGGAGAAGTTCTTTTGAGGCTCCTTGATTACAAGGACGGAGAGAGAGGACGGACGATATCGAGGTAAAAAAAAAAAGGCAGCGAAGGAGGGAACCTGGCAAGTTAGGTCACGATCCTAAAAAAGACACGTTGAGCAAAGCAGGCTCACCACCGTTTCTAAAAGCGATGATTTATCCCAGTTAGCGAAAAAGAAGGGGGGGGGGAGGGCGTGGGCGAACCAGGGAAGGGGTCGAGGAGCGTGCCGACGAGAAAAAAATGTCGCGCGATCGCCGTGAAAAGGGAAAGTCCTGCCTTAGTCTGAAGAATGAAAGTTGTAATCGAAAAGGTGGGGAAGGGGGCGTCGGAACGGGAAGAAAGAACGCAGTGCGAGAAAATACATTGCGCCGCATAGAGGAGGATTTGTCGGTTGTTCCGGTGGAAGAAGAAGGTTCGGGGGGAGGGAGCTTCCGTCCGCGGGGAAAGTTCTGCGGGACAATCTCTTCCAATACAGACATGGAAGTTAGCGGGTGAAAGGAAAAAAAAAAGTATAACCGCGAGAAGGAGGAGAAAGAAGGGGATGGCGGTAGGCAGAAAATACACTTCCTAACCACGCGAGGGAACTATCTGGCTCACCCATTCGGGTCAACGGGGGGAGAGAGAAAAGGGGGGTCATGTAGGAGAAGGGCTGAGATACAGATGAAAGGAGGAACCAAAGGACGAAGCTATCGAACGCCTTGAAAAAAAAAAAAATTGAAGCGTTTTGAATTCGAAAGAGGGAAACAAAGAGAAAAAACCATTTTAGAGAGAGAGAGAAAAAGGAGGAGGAGGAAAAGAAGGAGGGAAGAGGACCGCGCTCATATGTTCTTAAGGAAGTGTCGCTGCAAACGAATTTGAGGAAGAGGAGTCGAATAGAGTCGTCCTTTGGGGAAAGAAGAAATCCAAAGTGAAAAGAACTCTCCCTTAACTCCCCGATAGTGGAATTGACGAAATGGGGGTAAGCGCGAGAAGAGGGGAAAAACCTTAGATAGAGGGGGGGGGGGGGGGAAATTGTATCTGCTTCTTTGGAAAGAAAAAATGGCATCTCTGCTCGATCAGGGAAAGAGGTATCTTGGTCAACCCGATAAAGTCAGGTCAAAAAAAAGGGGAAAGCCAGGAAAAAAGAAAAAAGAAGCTGTCTCCAAAAGAAAAGTGCTTAAAACTGAAAGGCCGAGGATCAGACCATCTGAAGGAAACCAACCGCCAAGAAAGGAGGGCTCATGTTTCCGGAAAGAAGCGCGCACTGCGTGTGCATCAGAACTGAGGATAAATCCGCCTCGGCATAGAGGGAAGGAGGAGCGATTACAAACAGTCTTCAGGAGACGGCGGTGTGTGTCGAGATGACCGGCGAGCGCAGAAGGGGAGGGGTAGTCGCAAAGAAGAAGAGAAAAAAAAAGAGGTACTCCTACGGCTAAAGTGCATTTGCTGCCCGCAAAAAATCGGCGCTAAATCATAGGCAAAAAGTGGAAAAGAAAGACAGCGTGTCTCACACGGGGGGTCCTCCCCGTTATCAGGCGCTCCGTTAAAACGTAGTTGTGGAGGAAAAAGAAGGGGAGAGGGGAGCCGTGCGAAAAGAGGAGGAAGAGCCTGTCTGGGGGGAGTCATCACGGAGAAAACCCATCCAAGGCCGCGTTGTTCTAGGAATAAAGGCCGATGGCCAGCTGGGAGGGGAAACACTCCTGAAAAAAGGGTCTTTTTCACCGGAAAAAAGAAGTTCCTTTACGTGCACACTTCCTGAGTGGGAAAAAAAAAGGCAGAGATTCCTGCGGAAAAAGGAGGGGGGGGACTCGCCACCGATGGAAAAAAGATCAGTTAATCTTTCATTATGATGGGGGCTCTCGGCGAATCCGAGTTTACGGGGGGAAGAAAAAAGAAGACCATAAAGAAGCATTCGGTCGGGAAAGGCCGTCTGTACGCAAAACGCGCGTCGTAGCACCAAGAAAAAGAAAAAAAAAAAAAAGAGACAGTCATCCTGGGCGCGGGAAAAGGTGGGTCGCGCAGAAGGGGGTGCAAGCTCGAGCTGAAAGTCGGGGGATGAGGGGGTGGGGAGGGGTGTGGGGGAAAAATTGCTGGGGTGAGAAAGCCCAGTACCGATCGTTGAGGCGAAGAGAGGGCAAAGCAGCGAAGGAGGAGAGGGGGAAAAACGTTGCTGTCCGAAAAGAGCCGCCCAAGCTGCATTCCTCTGGAAACCGAACTTGGCACGCACGCGGAAAGGAAAAAAGGAACGCGGAGAAGTGGCTCAGTGATCTCTAGGAAGGAAAAAGATCATCACCTATCCTCGCTCTTAGTTGCGGCTATCGAAGGGAAAAATTTCGGGAAGGGAAGGACGGACTGCAGGGGAGCAGCGCAATCCCCTTCCGGTCAAGAGGTAAGAGGCTCAATGACGGAAGGGGATATGACAAATTTCTTGGGAAAAAAAATCCGTCATCAACAATCGACACATTTGCTGTATGTAGGTCCGACAAGGGAAAAAAAAGGGGGGGGGACTTCTCGCTTATCTGTCCAGCGCTGAGGGAGAAGGAAGAGACCGTAAGACGAAGGAAAAGAGTTGTACGTCTGGCTAATTCCTCGAAAGGTCTTCAACCAATGTCTCGGAGAAGGGGGAACCCGCCGAGAAGGAAAAAGGCGCAATTCTAGAACGCACTAGAAAGCTTCAGGATAAAAAGGGGGAGGGAACCGTAAGCCGAAAAACGAATCCCTATAAAAAAAGGAGGTTTGTGTGGCGACGATGGGGTCTTCGGTAACTCCTGAAAGGGGAAGGGGGGGGGGGTTTCCTTCTGGAAAAAAACC
>Ga0179593_1320972_pt1 | contig 10104 bp, 7 predicted proteins | sample CZODoug2_1_08_16_FD_185931 | JGI IMG/M metagenome (GOLD analysis project Ga0179593, IMG submission 185931) | Vadose zone soil fungal communities from Angelo Coast Range Reserve, California, USA - CZODoug2_1_08_16fungal (PacBio error correction) | ecosystem: Environmental > Terrestrial > Soil >...
ACTTTCGCGGAAGGGGGCTCGTTGGTCACAGGCTCTCTTACTACGGAACGAAAGAGAAAAAAAGTGATCCCGTGGTTCAGCTTAAGGGCTTAAAGACACGGGGAAACATCAATACCATGCCATGTTACCTGGGGAAAAAGGGGGTGCCCGAGATGAAGAGCTTGTGGAGTTGAAAAGCTTCATCTGGGGTAGCGCGCCTCTCTCCGTCCCAAGGGGGGGTTAGGCAGGACACATGGAAAATGGCTATTAGAAGAATCCTCCGGGAGAGCGCCGGTTCCTTTAGAGCTGAGCAAGTCTTTGAATGCAAAAGCGGCCGCCCCTCCTACCCGGGCCGAAGTATACAAGGGATTTCGAAGGGAAGGAGCACTTCAGGACCCCACGCACGGTTGATGAAAGGAAAGAACTCCGAAGCTCGTCAGTATCACTGTTTCGAGTAGCTCGCCGGGAAGCAGGGGAAGGGGGAAACTAAAGCACAAAAATGGGTTCATGAAAATGAAGGCTGCGGGCGGGTAGAACGAGGCCCCTTCTACTGAATATCGCGAGTAAAACTGATGTCAGATAGAGGATGAGGTGGAGAGGAAAAAGACGCCATCGTCCTTCGAGGAAAAGCAATGGGGGGACTCAGGGTCCTTGGCGTAGTAGAGATAACACCCTACTCATCGTTCTTGGGGTTACCCGAGTTGATAGCGTCAGCGCAGGCATCACGTCGGAACAACTTGTGAAAACCAAAAAAAAGGATGGGGGGAACTGAAAAAGGAGTTGAGATTATCGACTACTTGGCCTCTTTTCACAGGATTTTCGGGGGGGGGGGAAGCACCCAGGTAGGAGGGGGGAGGGACCTGATGAGGCTCTGATCCTCAGAAACGGAAAAGAAGGAATAAGACTCAGAGAAAGCCCGAAAGGGGCTGAGCCGGAACTCATGGAAAAGATCGTACATATATTAAGGAGGGGGGAAAGAGAGGGCCCACTGAAAACCTCATTTCGCACAAATAAAAATTGGGGGGGGCGGGCCTGCATACTGCACAGTTCTCTGAGGTGGTCGGGGAAACCCTCACAAGAGGAGTCAGATTGGAAATATATAGTACGAATAGTAAATTCGCGAAAAATCGGGTGTCAAGAAGGACAATTGCCTTGCTCATGTATTTTGAGGGATGGATAGAGGAAAAACTAAAGAAAAAAAAAAATGTCGGTGAGGGGGAGAAGCTGGCGAAACCGATTCTTAGACAAAGGACAACCGGGCTAACTCGCGCGAACTGGGGCCGGTAATGACAAAAAGAAATCGGCGGAGGGTCGAGGAGCTCGGGAAAGGGGGGAATCCGGAGGGGGGGTTCAGTTTTGGGTGGGGATGAGATCAAAATAGTTCTTTGGCCGTCTTCGGCTGATGAAGAGGTAGAAAAAAAGCCGGACAAGAGGGCCCGATTCAAGCGAATGATGGGAAGGGGGGGAGAATGGTTACTAAATGAAACAGAGCTAATTATCCTGAGGAGGCATAAACGGAAAAAAAAGGGACGGGAGCCCACGGTGGCGGTTGGAAAAACCTGCCGGGAACCCGAAAAATGAGGAGTCCTACTACGGCCTCTCTGCCCGCAAAAAAAACCCAGGAAGCAGAACAAGAAGTTCTGGAACGGCGTGGAGAAAAAGTGGGGGGGGGGGGGGGGGGGGGGGGGGGGGGAGGGAATAAGAGGACGAGTTGTCTCAGGAATACTGGAACATAACAATGGCAGAAACATATGGGGAGGGAGTTTACGCTGCGGGAGAGCAATTGACGGGAAGAAGCAAAGAAACAGCAATTAGGACCAGCCCTTGAAGAGTTAAAGGACTTCTAGGGGAAAAAAAGTACTTTCAGTCAGGCTTGCCTGACAGGAGGAGGGCTGTTGAACCTTGGCCGTCCGCAGAAAGGGTGAAAAAGGAGTCGAGTAAGGAAAAGGTAGAGGTGTTTTGAGGTCTGCTTAGTGCACCAAAACTACATCTGCGGAGCGCAGGTCTAGCAAAACAAGAGAGAGAGAGAAGGGAAGGGAGCAGAACTTGGGGGGGGGGAAACTACCTACCTAAGCTAGACCGAATTGCAATCTACCTTCCGCGGGGGGCTACTAAGATTATTAAAAAGGAAAACGATCTTGCTAGGGGGGGGACTCCAATTATTAGTCCCAAGAGGAAGCCTTAAAGAAGAGTCTCTGCCAAATTCCGACTAACAGGAAAGAATGACGAAGTGCGGACAAAATATGCCCGTATTGTTAATCGGCTGGGAAAAAAATTTCCATAAGGAAAGGAACGCCAGAAAAGGTGACAGACGGTCAAAGGTTTCTGCCTTGCTGCTTACACGGAGACATCAACTGACCCAAGCGGGGGGGCCCTTCAGCTCAGAATAGGGAGCTCCGGGCGTTTCTTAAAGCGAACTAAAATGGTCCTAGCGAGCTCCAAAAAAGGGTCGGTGGTTTTTGAGATAACAACCGCAGCGGCAGGGGCCTAGTTCTCGGGCCGTTGAGCGCACTATTCGAAGTTAAAACGAGGTCTTCCTCGTCACCAAAGGACGGCCTCGACCGAGCCTAGAAGGATGACAACCGGATGCGAATCGTTTCAAAAAAAGAATCCCAGAGTATGTTATCCTCGCAAAAACTAGGTAGAAAAAAAGAAAAGAACCTCCCAGGGGCTGATCACCAATTGTTCGAACTGAGCAAGTAATGCGCGTCTGATCAAAAAAGGGGACACGAAGAGGAAGGGGATACATTCTCGAGGCTATAGGTAAAGATTGCTGGTCATCAATGGTCCTTCCTTAACGAGGGGAAACATCCTCAGTACGGTCCAAGTCGGCTTTTATGATTCTCAAAAGAAACAGGGAAGAAATATATAAGGGCCATCACCGCGCCATGAGGTGACTGTCTGGTCGAAGACAATACCATGCAGGTGAAAGTGTCTAATTAGGAGCATCAATGCAAAAAAGTGACGGGGGGAAAAACCAACTTGAGTCTGATTTGCTGGCACAGCGGCGGCACAAAAGACGTATAGGTAAGAGGCAAGCGGCAGACGGGCTTTGCTCTCGCTGCAAAGCATCTACAAACGGGAAAGAGCAGACGGACAACCTTGCTAGGAAAAGGAACCCTCCGGGTTAACTCTTAACAGTACAAATGAACGTAGGCAAACGAGAACCTTCAACAATAAATTCAAAAATTTGGTTTTTCGTCGAGAATTTGGGCCGATTGGAGGGATGAAAACCGGTACTGAGGATCTTTAAATAAGGTTAAAAAACAATATGGATTCCGGAACAAAACACAAGTGGGGGGGGGACCTTCAACATGAGGCGTGGAGATGTTAAAGGCAGAAATGCGAGATTCCAGAGAATTCGAGGCAGGTCCTGAATCTGTACTTCGCGATAGGGGGTCTGAAAAACGAAAAGGGGGGCAGACCCGCCATCTGTACCGCTGCCAGAGCGTGCTCGCACGGCACGTTACTCAGTTGACTATAGCCGGTTCGGAGATCGAAACCGGTGAAAAAAGAGACTTTTAGCGGTGATACTCGAAAAGAGGTGGGAGTCTGGATGAGAAGGGAGGGCTGAGGTTTTCAAATTGAACGGATCAGTTCGAAGCCTCTAAAGAGACGGACGGCCGGTCCGAGGAGGGGCCGAATGGGAAAAAGTACCTGCTTGGATCTAAAGCTTAGAGCAAAAAACAGAATATGGAAGAGGGGGGAAAAGAAATATAGACCCAGTTCATTGGCGGTTAGGTAGGAGACCAACCCCTTCCGGAACGACTGAGGAACCGCTAAAAGCAACAAATGGAAGTGAGTCCGCAACTCCAAAAAACTAGTCCTCAATGGATCATTTTTCCTGCCCCTTACAACGGAGGGGAACCACATGGACATGGTAGGCTGTTTTCAACAAAGGGGGAAAATAGTCCTGATATCTTGGGAAGAGCCGTAAAAAAAAAAGAGAAGGCTGGCGGACGGCGGCAGGAGGCAGTCCCCATGACTATAGGTGTGGCAAGGGGAAATTGTCAAACGGAGGGGGGGGGGGCCTGGCTTCAACAACGGCCAGGAACATGAATGGATGGGTTTCCCTTCCTTGGCCTACCCAACTAATCAATGTCTAAAGAAACAATGTGTTTTGGTCCAACTGAGGTAGGATATTAGGGGCCTTGTCACCAAAATAGAAAATGCTTGAATAAAGGACAATATCAACTGGGGTGGGAAAGGAGAACTATCAATGAGCGACCAGATACGTCGGCATTTGGGGGGGTTGAAAGCCTAAAAATACTACAAAAAGGAGGTCTACAGTCCGCGTCCTTAGAAGAAAAGATGTTAAGAGCTTGCGAGCGGCTGCGGTGAGACGAGGGTCAAACAAATCAATCCCGAGGGAAGCCCTGGGACTCTGGTGGAAAACGGGAGGGGGGCGAAAGGCGAAGAACAATACAGGAGGTTAGTGGCAGGTGGGTGGCAGAAGCTCTCGTCCGACGTAACCATTCTCGTGAATCGACCAGCGTTTCAAAAGTGGGCTTGTTAGAACGCGGAAAAAAATACAAAATGGCACGCGTGGGGTAAAAGGAAAAAGATCTGCCTCAAAAAAAATTGTCTGTAGGAAGGTGACAGGAGGGGAGACCAGCGGGGGCCCCACCCGAAGGAGTGTAGTAAGGCAGGGTGTCTTAACTTGCACCCGAGTACTACTATTCTCTAATCCGTCTAAGGGCTCGGGCAATAAGAGGGCCTAGATGAGCCACGATTCTGAAGAAGGACTATCGGCAAAATAAACTCCGCGAAGAAGTCGACACAACGTTCAAAAATGGTCTCCAGCCGAGATTCTTTCAGAACGGCACGCATCACGAGATCGACGAAATGACACACTCAGCAAGCCGGGGAGATTGCTAGCTAAATCGGGAAGAAAAAGAGCCTAAGACTCTGAAAAAGTGTTCATCGATCACTCGGCGGCAGTTGGAAAATGAATGCCGATGTCAAAGGGGGCGTGAAAGGAAATAGCTTAAGAACTAAGCAGGCGAAATCCTCAACGAGACGAGGGTTTAGATGGCGGGAAAACCTCATAACATCTCCAAAAGTGGCGCAATCCTTCACCCCCCATGGCGTGGTGGCAGGGAGTAAAATACGTAACAGACGTTTTTATTGGCAAACCGTGATAGTACTGGGGTTGGGGAAAAAGGGAAAAATGAATAAAAGGAAGAACAAACGTGATGCCCCCATAAAAATCTGGGGCTAACTTTGGGGAAAAGTTGGGGAGATCAGAGACTAGCTTGTGGGGGCTCTTGTGAAGTTGTTGGAGAAATAACTGGTGCTGGTTGAAAAGCAGAATGAATTCGCGGGATACTCTCACAAAAGAGGAGGGAATTAAGAGCATATCCATAAACGAAGCCGCTCCTTGAAAGGAGAAAGAATGTTTCATTAAAAAAGATCTGAAAAAATACTTGCACTCCTCGAAGCAAAGTTCTAACTCAAAATTTGGCGTAACCCCAAAAAAAAAATGTTTGATACGGCCTCCGAACCGGGGGGGAGGCGTATCACTAGAATATCAACCGAATCCTAGTGTAAGGGGGGGTCGCTAAAACACGCCTAGTGTAAAAGAGTGCGTGTCCTCGATTATAGGGAGATGGATGCATCCACGCATCGACCAGATGCAAAAAACGCTTTGGGCGCGAGATTTGATTTCTGATCTGGGGGCGGAGAGGCACACGGGGAATAAGGAAGAAAAGCTGGAAACGAGGGGGAGACTCCAACTTGGTCTAGTTCTAATTCTTTCAATCGAGGTTGAGTCTGGATAATCAGCGCAGGTGCTGAACCCTGTGGGGAATCAAAAAGGTTTACGAGTGATTCTTCTGAGGCAAGGGTCGTTGAGAGGTACGCGGATGATAGTAAAAGAATGGGAAAAATGTCTTAGAAAGGCTGGCGGAGAGAGATGGTGAGTGAGTACCTCCGTGCAGCTAAAGCATCGCTTATCGGAAAGGTAGGATAACGGAAATCTGTCCGCCAGTCTGGGGACGGGTTACTGCAAAAAAACCCGTGCCGAGAAAAACGACTAAGAATCGCGACGACGTATACGTGGAGGCACGCAACTCCACAGGCAGGGATCAAAGAGTCAACTTTATCCGTGGTGGGCCCAATGCAAAGGGGGGACCCCCATTTAGGCCAAGGAAAAACAATCCTGAGGCCAAATGAAAAAACCTATAACCTGAACTAAGAGTACTGGTTTTGAGGCTCTGCATATCAGAAACCGCCCAAAACGGTCAGAGATAGTAGAGGGGCCGGCGGAAAGGCGGTGTTTCGACTGACGTGCATGGGTTAATTGAAAAATCCGATACGAAGAGAGGAGGTTTGGCCCGAAGGAGAAGGGTAAATCGCGCTCGGGAGAGCGTTCCGAAAAAAGAGGGCACAAACTGGCTTCAACCTGCACCATCTTAGCTAAATGGGGGAGTCTGACTGTGCCACCAGGGAGGTCAAAGCGGTCTCAAGCGAAGAAAAGTCTCCTCTAAAATTATTGCTAGTGTAGAAGACTTTAAGGGGGGGCAAAGAGCCGACCTAATAAAAAGACAAGGCAGGAAAACAACTTCAACTCCCGATAATATAAACTGAGGGAGGAGGTGCGGGGAGGGGGGGGGGAAAGGCGCAAAGGTCAAATTCTTTTGACTAATTACAGGGGTCCACAATCCGGAATAAGTGAAAGAAATTACAGTAGGACACCCCGAGAATCTGAGGAGGAGTGGTCAAAAGACTCTCTCACATATACGAACTTCAACTCTTCGGTAGAGAAATCAGTCTATGGCGGAAAAATAGTGGTCAGTCTTGAAATTCGAAAATAGGGGTCCCTTGTCAACATGGGCCAAAAAGGAGAACTGGGAGACGCAGGGGGTGGACTGTGAGTTTCAAAGCAATCTCCTGCTGGAAGAAAAAGTGCAGGGGAAGGGTTGTTCTAAGCGAAGACTAATTGAAATGTGCTATTAAGGCCACTCGTACAGAGAGGGCTCCGTGCTCTGCTACTACGAGCTGAGACAGTATTGCCATGACCGCAATAAAATAAGATAAGTAAAGGTCATCTAGAAAATGAAGGCGGACAAACTTTTATGGAGGAAAAATAATGAGTGAAAAAAGCGCCTCTACGATAGTACCGCGAAGCGCCAACACACGATGAAGATTCGGGGATTCCGAGAAAAAAAGAAAAAATTGCACGTCGCAAGAGGAAAAAGGTGGGGGGAAACTCTCGGTCGCGCCGTTCATGCCATGGCGGACTGGGGGCGTCGAAAGTGGTAGTGCCGAAAACTAGATAGCAATTAAAGGGGTAAGTTCCCTGGGAAAACATATAAGGTTCCTAAGAGGGGGAAAGGAAGAAGAAGAGAACCACTAATACATTCTAGGACAAGCCTGCGAAAAACCATTTCTGGGGAAGGTGTTGCAGGGTGAAGTTCACATCGAAGAGCCTTGTTGGGACTGATCCGGGGTGAAAGTCATCAAGGGGTATTACAACTTAAAAAAAGGAATTTGGAAAATGCAGGCCCAAAAAGGAGGTGGGAAGGGTTAGAAAGGGAAAAAGGATCGGAAATTTAATTGAAATAAAAGGGGTAAAGGAAGAAGGGTCCCAAGGGAGGGCAGACTCACAAATTTAACGACAAACATTAGGAGTAATCGAAAGACCGTAGGTTAATAGGTCGGAAGAAATAGGAGTGCAAAGTTAAAGAACCTCGGATGCCACCATAAAGGGGAAAGAGAAGGAGGTGAAACGAAAAAAAAACAGATAGTCTCGATACACTAACTGGGGCCTCATCCCATTTCTAACGAAAAAAAAGGGGGGGTATCGAGAGCAACGGGGGGGGGGGAAACGTTGGTAACAAAAGTACCGGGCGGATCACGTTCAGCCATCATGATGAACGTGTTTCGTAGCAACACGCACGGAAACGGTTGTCAAAGGAAGGAAGGGCCTGTCAAAGGAGTGCTAAAGGGGGGAGGATTGAAAGGGAGGACAAAAAAAGCGGAAAAAGGAAAGACTGCTAGTGACGGGGGTATGCACTTTTCTAGGAGAGGAAAAAAAGGGTACAGAATACCATCAAAGGGGAAGAGGGATCCAACTGGGAGGCGTCATGTCCCGCCACCGGCGAAAAAAAGAGGCAGGAAAAGAGGGGGGAAAGAGTGCTGCACGGCATTGCAGCTACAGATCTCTGATCAGAATCTGCGGGGTTAGGTTCTTCGGGAAGAGTGTGTGGGTGATCTGAATTGAAACGTATAGCGGATACCAAAAAGAAAGAGGGAGGAAAATGGAAAAAACGCATCAAGGGGAAGCCTTCGGGGGGATAGTCTTCTTTGTCACGATAGCTGTGGTTATAAGACTCGCGTGCATCTAAAATAATTAAGACTTAAGTGAAGCCGAGAAAACGGAAGCCAGTAGAAAAGATTATATAGCAGACCAGTTAACAATTGAAATGTCGCAGAAAAAAAAGCCAAAGAAAGGAGGAGTACCGGGGAAGAATGGAAGATTTGCAATTAAAAAATCCAAAAAACCGCCGGGTCTCACTGTAGGGGTCCGGGGGCCGCCCAAGAAAGGGGAGACCGTAAATGGGTTTATGTTCGCAAGGTCCAGCAGCAAAACCAAAAGAGGCAGACCGACGCTAGCCAAACCGATCGGCGGAATAGTTAAAGCCATAAAGGGGACCCGCATAGTAGGGGTGTAAGAAAAGGAGTAAGAGGGGGACACTGACGGTTCGCTTGTACGGTATGAAAAACAAAAAACTGCATCGAGGGGAAGGGAGTTTGAACATAGGGGGAGAATGCCAAAATCGCATAGGCGGGGAAGGACATAGAGGTCGACGCGTGCAACAGGGAGTGGGGCGGGTCTTCATGATTTTAAAAAAAAAGGGGAGACATCTGGGACAGGGACGGTATCTGGAAAGAGAAAAAAAAACGGAGGATGGAAAGAGAGAGAAATGCAACTCAATCAACTGGGGTTGGGGGCAAAAAAATCAGACAGGGTTCACGATCAACAAGTGAAGTGCGGCCGCGACGGAAGAATCGGAACCTGCTAGGAGCGGATCCTAGGGGAACATCCCTGCACTCAAGAGGGGGATGAATCGGGGGGGTAAGGAAGTGAGCCGCGTTAAAAAAGAACCCACTACTATGAATCCACATGAAAAAATGACGTGCGGGGAATCTACGCTAGAGAAAAGAAACGTGAAAGCAGAACTCTACTGCGGTACTGCTCCCGGGGCGGGAAAATCCATACTGGCGAACTTAAAAGAAAAAAATGAAGGCCAAAAAAAATGGGAGAGTGGGAAAGGAAACAGTGAGGATGACTCTGGGGGGATGTACTTTAAGAGAAGGGGGGATCCGTAGCTGGGTCGGAGACCCTCAGGTTTGCTGCCAAAAAGGTGGGACTGAAAATAAACGCAACAGGGGGGTGGTGCTAATAAGGGTCCCCTCATGTGGAGAAGTTTGCCTAAGGAAGAGATGATCAGAGTCTTTCAAACCGCCAAAAAAGAGGGCCGGAGCCTCTCCCGACGAAGCCGCAGAACGTCGACTGATCATAAATCAGGGACAAAGAAAAACCTACGGTTCATCCCCTCAAAGGAAAGGGGAAGGAAAGAACGGATGACGAATATAAATACAAATCAAGCCTTGGGATCACTGTTGGATCAAAGCTCGGGGAAAAAAGCTCGCAAGAAAAATTCAACCTGATTGTCGGAGAGGACGGGGACATGGCACGTTTTCAAAGTGTCGGTCTATAGGTCTTCGCATCGAATTAAGGGGGGAAAAGAAGGAACAAATTCCTAGGGGAGAGAGAAGGTTCCTCTGGCGGTACCTCGCAACCTCAGATCATCAAAAAGTAAATCGGGGGGGGGGGCAACCTGAAGGACACCAGCCCAGGGCTGCCGGTGTGCTTGGGGGGGGCAGGGAGAAAGAAAGTACTGCTCAAATTGGGGCTGACGTGATTTAACAAGGAAAAAACAAAAGAGGTCTTCAGGAACGTAAACAACAAAAGTGGTAGGCAAAGGAAAGACCAAAAAATTTACGGGGATTCGACTTGCTGCTGCTTTGCAGGAAGCTATTTGGTCGTTCAGAACGGAGTGGAAATTGTATTTAACAAAGGGGGAAGGCGGCTTTGAGCGCGCCTGAGGAAGGGATCGG
>Ga0179593_1411952_pt1 | contig 10104 bp, 13 predicted proteins | sample CZODoug2_1_08_16_FD_185931 | JGI IMG/M metagenome (GOLD analysis project Ga0179593, IMG submission 185931) | Vadose zone soil fungal communities from Angelo Coast Range Reserve, California, USA - CZODoug2_1_08_16fungal (PacBio error correction) | ecosystem: Environmental > Terrestrial > Soil >...
TAAGGAGCGCGTTCGGACAGGGCGTACGTACTTGTTAAGGGGCAAGGCCCGTAAGTGCCCTGTGTTCAGGTAAAGGTGGGATGAGAAAGGACGAACAAAAAATGTCCACCGGGGGAATTGTCAGAGGACTTAGGAAAAAAAAACAACGTGGTGGAAACCGGTAGTTGGGGCTCTTCATTTGCAGTCTATTTGGTAGGGGAACACCGGACATCTAAACGATCACAATCTGCTTGGACAACGGACCGGACGTATCTTCTCTGTGTTTTCCCAACGGTTCAAACCATCCCCAAGACCTGTCATGACAAGTTTTTAGGGCGAAAAAGGGAATTCCCTTAAAGTCCCCCCAACTCCGAAAATTTTCACACTTAAGGGAGAAAGCGAATCTCGTTTGTAATTAGATGAAACTTCCTAGTGTGTGCTCCTGGGCCTTGGGAGGCTGAGACGACGGGGAAAGGGGAGAACCATTTTGTAAAATGACTGGAGGAATTTTTTCGAGGAACTTGTCTTTGTGAGTCAAGTTTTGCCCTTTGGGTGTGCCGTTCTACTCTTACACCCCGCAATGTGGCGATGGAAGGGGGACGCATCTCTTCCGACCGTTCCAAGTCCCCTCTGCGTAAGTACTATGAAACCGAAATGAACAACAACCCCCCCTAATACAAACTCGTCTGACCCAAGGCTCCAGATCACTTTGTGTAGTTTCAACAGGGCGCTCGCACCAAGGACGGATACAAGATGCTTTTCTTGCCCTAAAGAAAAACAGCATCCGGACGGTTGCGTTAAACCAACAGGAGAGAAGGGACATTGGACCACCATCTCCGTCGCGAGGGGGGTTCCCCCAATTACCCCCCAACAAAGGGTGAGGTTTAAGAGGGCGCAACGTAATCCGAGTCCCTTCTTCAACTTTTCTTTTCAAGGACCACAACGCGCCGGGGCAACTTAAACCCCAGTTTAAAGCTTTGGAGGTGACTTCTCTAGGGGGGGTTTGCCCTTCTTTCTTTGAACTCCTCACGTGGGAAAAAAGAAACCATTGTAAACGACGCAGGCACGGGTAGGTGAAAGTCAAACTGACGTCTTCTTCTGGCTACGTCTCTGTTTTGGGTGGGCCTATAGCAATAAGGTGTCGGGGGGGGGGGGGTGGGGGGTGCCGTGAGTGGGGTTGGTGGAATTACCCCTCTGCGCGTTTCGGACCAGCGTTGGGAGGGGGGAAAGGGCAGGAGCCGAGCTAAAGGACACGAACTAAACATCGACTTGCCAGCTGTAGACGGATAGGGTAGGACCAAAACAGTCGACGAGTCTCATAAACAAGCCAAAGCGGCGGGGGTGGCGGCCCGCTGGATGAGACTCACCTGGGGTTTGCGGTGGGGAACAACCATTGGCGAAGACGCCAAGTGTCAAGAGCCAGAAAAAAATTTCACACACCCACCACCCCTACTGCTTTAAAAAACTTGGTCAGGGAAATTTTTTTTTGGACGCAGGCAACAGAGCATTTATGTACCCAAACCTGGTGAAGGTGAGCGGGGAAGGGTCACAATAAAGAGGGGGTTATCCCCCCCAGGAAAGGGGGGCGCATTTGCTACCACCCCGTCAATACATACTTTAATGTTCGTGTGTTCCACAAAAAAATGGGCGGTGAACCGCTTCCTTGAACAGTACATAGTAAAAGTTGTGAAAAATGGTGGCGGGACGACGGATTCTTGGTCCCACCCGTTAAAACAACGGGTCCTCAATCTGGAAAACCCAAACACAACATTTTGTGGGTTGGGTGGGTTGTTTGTTGGGTGGGGGGTGTTTTTGTTGGGGGGGGGGGGGGTTCTTTTTTTTTTGGGTGGCGAGGAAAAGGGACAAACACAAAAATTTTCCAAAATGGTGGTCCTCTCCCTCATACGGTATCAAGCAATGTAAACTTCAAGGGAGTGGATTACTACTACAACGTATCTGGTAAGGTCGGGGACATGCATCGGTGTCCTGGCCGAAGGCTAACCCAACAGTGTCCTACTTTGTGGATGGGCTTGGAGTGTTTGGTGTTTTTTTACCCCCCCCCCCCCCTTTTTTGGAGGGTGTTGGTATGTGGGCAACTTAGGGTCAGGGCAAGCGGAGGGACCTGGCAAGCTTTGGCCCAAAATACCTCCGGGGAGTCTATTTGTAGCGCTTTGGTGTCAGGAGGAGTTGTGGTGCCGTGGGGGAAATGAGACGCTCGGGAGTGGCCGCCCTACTGATTAACCGCTACATCTCCCTGGGTCCACGGGCCCAGGGCTCGATACAACCAGCAACACCTTGGCCCTCCGGCAACGGGGGAGGGGGGCACATGAACAAACCAATAAACCGCGTTTCACCATCGACGGGGCGCGGAAAGGAAACACAGGGGGGGGGGGGGGGCTGGATGCTCCCACTAAAAAACGGCAGGGGGACAGAAAGCCTACGAGGAGGAAAAAAAGTTGGACAGTAAACGCTAGAGGAGTAGCCCGGAGTGCGACGTGCAACCCCAGGGTGAAGGAACACGGCGAGGGAATCGACTGGACGTGGACAAATCCGACCCCACACCTGTATGTGCGCTGTAGGTGGGGAATCAGGCCTTGCCGGCAGTAGAAGCACGAATAACACCTCATGAACTACTTGCACTCTCCTGGCATACACATGTCCTGGATGACTGGGGGACGGTCGTCACAAGTGGGGTCGCATGAGATGAAGTGTTAAAACCGGCCCACTGTGGGTGTGACATGGGGGTGGGGGCAAGAGAACTTTGCTCAACAAAACAGACCGTGAAGGGCGGAACTTGGGGATCGATGGTGGGTGGGTGGGGGGGTGTGGTTGGTTTTTTGTTGACGGTGCCGGGAAAGGAGAAGACGGTAGACGGGTCTCCCCCCCCCCACTATCCACTTTGAACCATGGCACTAAAACTGGGACAAAAAAAATAGCTAACCCTGGAGAGAAGCAACGACGCAAAAAAAGAGTTTACGTCCCAACCCCCCTGTTGCCAACCACGGCCGCTGGGGAGACGACGCCGTCAAAGTGCATCACATTCCTTCGGGTACCCTAGCCCCCCTTGGAAACACGTAGCCGGGGGACTGGCGGTGGAAAGACGGGATGGGGGGATCGGTGGCGAGAAACCAACGGGCGACGGACGAGCAAGGGAAAGGGGGGGGGGGGGGGGGTGGATGGGAAACCTAAAGGCATCAACAAGGGGTAAAATCGGGGCCAAAAACCACCCCCGACCTAGACTGAATCACACACAGCGGTCTCCACGTGAGCGTCAACGTCGGGTTGACGGCTCGGGAGCGACAGTTACTCACTGGGGGGAGGACTCTCCCCTCCGGTCACAAACACCAACTGGGTTATGCAGGAAAAAAAAAAAAAAAGACTACGCGAGCACCATCCCCCCTAACCACCGGCCAACCCTACGTACGTTCGCGTATTCCCGGACGGGGAAAAAAAAGGGTGTCTATCAAAAATTTTGGGCAACGTAATAGTACGGGATGTTCGTTGGGAAAAAGACACAACCAATGACCATGGGAAGCGGAGAAGCCGTGGGGGGGGGGGGGGGGCGCCACGAAAAGGGAAAACAAACTTTTGGGGGGGGCAAAGAATGCCTAAAAGTCTCGGTTCGGGTCTTGGGGTCACGTGCGAACCCATTGCCAGCCGGAAAAAAAGGTCCCAAAAAACACTCAACTACAACTTGTTCGCGCCCACAAATCCTCGCACCGGACCGCGTCAATCCGAGGTCGGCTCTTATAACAAGCCTGCAATAGCCAAAAGAGAGTCATACCGCGAGATCACCAGTTTTTGGGTCTGGCGTTCTTCCCCGTACCCGTCCAATGAAAAACGGCAACAGGGGGGCATCGTGCCGAGGAACACCCAAACACCGGAAAAGTTCACGCGTCCGATCTGTTCGCCCGTCGAACAAAAACAACCCAAAAAACCACCCCGATAATGGCAGGTGGAAGGTGGGGCTACCAGGCACAACAGATCAGGGGTCGTCACAGTCCGCCAGAGGGAGTGACCGGCCTGGGGAGGCACAATCCTGCCAGGGACACAATTGGACCCTTTCACGTCAGGGTGGTGTAAACTTCATGAGCTCCCGCAGGACTCGCGCCCAGAAAAAAAATCGGGTACTTATGTTGGGGGGACTGGGAAGGCGCGTGGGACTTCCGCACGGAGCCACACAAAACCCTCCCCACCCTCCGGCAAGGGGGGGGGTGCACCGTTGATTCCCTCCGGAGAAACAGAGTTCGACCTCACGGGACTTGGTACGCCCAACAAAGAAAGATGGGGTCCACTAGACAGCAAACACATTGTGGAAACGGGGTGAGGAGGGCACCCTACCAATCCCCCCACAATGGCTCTCCCCATGGGCAATATTACTTCTCGAAGGGGGGACGTGGGGAGGGGGGAACCCGCCGCTGGGAAAACGTCCCCTCCCCCACGGTGAAAAACAAACGCCCACCCCGAGATGTGGTAGAACCGGCGTGAAACTCTCCACGGAACAAACTGAAGTTACCAGCAACCGCCACTGCGCTCCGACGGCACCTGGAAGAGCGGGGGGGCAAAAGATGGGAGGGGGTCCAAATCGCCCTGCTGGTGTTTAGGGGGATGGATAACGGGGGAAAAGGGTGCTAGCATGTAGGTCCAGGCCAGGAAAAAAACCCAAACTGGGGTACCACTAAAGTTTTGCAAAACCGCCACGACGGCCCCCCCCCCCCGTTTGCGCCGTCAAAAGTGTTGCAAACACGAGACACTTGGTGGCGTGGGGTCGGGTGGGTGGAGGCGGGGGGGGCGGGGGTGGGCGGGGGCACCCGGGAAAGGCGTGGGGCCTGGTTTCCCACCAAAAACCGGGGGTTGTGCATGTTTGTGTTTTTGGTCAGTGCGGGCCTTGTTCTGTCCCCATTTGAAGGGGGCGGGACGGGGCAGTAGATCCATCTACAGGGAGGAAACGAGGGGCAAACACACCAAACTGCCAAGTACAGACAGTGCACCATGAGACCCTGCAAACACGGAGACGCGGGTCGGCGAAGAGTGAGTGTGAGGTTTCCGGTCGCACCGACCTTGGGAGACGACATACCGCCAACTCTAGTTTTTGGGTCGTGTACGATAATCTCTCTAGCATCTGGCGGTTTACGGTTTTGGTGGCAACCCAATGCCGCGGAAGCTAGGGACACAGGCAGTCTTTAAAAGAAGCGGTCGGAAAAGATTGCGGTGTGGTAGGCGGGATTCACCGTGTAAAAATGGGAACGGCGCTCGGGCCTGTGCAGCGCGCAAAAGGTTCGCTGCCCTGTGCCCGCACCCCAGCTCCATCATAAACGAGGCGGCCAAACCACCCACCCCCCCCCCAAAAACCCACCCACAAACCCCAACCACCGCTCTCTCTTCCCGCGCACTCGTCAGTGAGAAAACGGGGACGTGATCTGGGCGCGAAACCACCAGCCAGCCGAGTGAAATGAGAAGACTAGGGGGCGCGGCGACGCCGCCCCCCCCCCCCCCAAACCACAGATCCGTCACCGGGAACAAAGCCGACCATGCAAGAGCACCCAGCCTGCCGCCCCACCAATGGCACACCCAACATCCTTTTGGTTCTTGCGTTGCCTGGGGGGGCGGGGGGTGTTTCTCGACCCGAAAAACCAGAAGGGCACGAATTCGCCCGGAGGCAGTTGGATAACTTGACCAGGGACGCTGTGCCCCTTGGGGTAGCCCCCCCGAAAGGGGGGGTGTGGGGGAACCTTTGCACAGGGGGGACCGCGGGAGCACCCACCACCCCCCCTAGGTTGCGCAGGACTTGAGGAGGGGACTTTAGCTCGGCGCGAAACACCCCGAGGGTAAACTAGGGGCACACCAAAAACCCCCCCGGACTCCCCATCTTACTTATTTTTTGGCGAAAAAAGGGGATTGCCTCCCCACCGGACACCACCACGGCGTTTACACCCTAGGAGCACTTCTGCCTTGTGGCAAAGGACCGAAGAGTGCTTGGTGAGACAAAACGTCCAAACTGCTCTCAAGGCTCCCCGGGTGAACTGTTCAGCTCGTGCTGAGCGACTTGCAAAAGGTGTGGCACCATGTTCCGCGGGCAGTTCAGTCAACCCACATAGCTGAAGTAGCAGGCAAGGATAGGTCTTTGGGGGTCGAACATTCGGTTGAGATTCTCCGTCGGGACCTAAGGAAAGCGGAATTTGAAAGATCTGAAAGCCACACCACCCACAAGCCCACCACAGGAAACACGCACCGACTTAGTCAACAGTCATTCAAAAGTCGATGTCGGCCGTCGAAAAGGAAAATCGTCCACTCATTTCTAGATCGCCGAAATACGATGGGACCCTTCCGGTCGCTCCAGGAAAAATTGTAATTGGGGGACTCGTGCCTTTCCGCTCAGACCAAAGATTTGTCCCGGATGGGTACCTTTGGGGGGTCTCCAAAAGCGAGCGCGCGTCTAGGAAAAATATTCGGTGATTGCTTAGGTCTGTCGGTAACAAATAAGGAGGGGGAGGGTGGGGGGGGGGTTCCCCATTTATGGCGAAGCACTAAAAACGGGAAAACACCGTTGAAAGCGTAGCGTCACGTCCGGTTACAACATCCTGAATGATGCTTGTCGCTAGGAAAGACGCCGTGCGGTTAAGGGGTGATCGAATCTCTCAACAAAAAACACCTGAGGTGCTTCCAAGAGATGGGATCATAAACGGAAAAAACGTCGACTCGCGATGGGAAGAAAAAAGCTCGGGGCGCGGATGGGGGGGTGTGGCTCCGAAAGAAAAATGGCCACCCCCCTCCCCCCCAAAAAACCACACCCCCAGACGTCGTACGAGGGTCAACTGTTGGGGGTTACTGTTATTCGGGGCGGACCAGCAAATTATCAGAAGTGGCAAAACACTCAAAATATTGAAAAGACCAACTCTATTTGGAATACGCTTGCCCCGGCTGCAGCTGCTCTGGGGGGGCCTGCAGTTGTAGACAAGACACATTAAAAATGTGTGTGGCTGAGACGCAAGGAAAGAGAAAACACCCCCCACCACCCCCAGAACGTTTCAACGTTAAAACGAAAGTGGAGAAAGTGTGTCGACTTGTCCAGGGGTGCAGGCCGAAGGGGGGGGGGGGGGGTAACGGTAGCGGAAGAAAAGAAAATGCTACAGGGGAAAATAGGACCGGTGGGAAAAAAAAAAAAGGTCTAGCGGTTGGATGAGTAAAAGGGGTAGCAAAAAACTCTCAAGAAGAAACCCCCCCAGAGCCACACGGACGGGACTCGATAAACGAAGAACCAATATCGTGTTCGCCGAAGAGCGGGAGGTAAAACTGCTCGGCACAACCCCCCCACCCCGGGGGTCTGGTATCTGCAAACCCACTTGAAATCCTGGGCGCTGGACCCAATGTCGCGCTGTAAATGTGGGAACTATAAAAAAACAACCGGGGGACTGCCTAGGACTCTTCATTTGCTCCGTGGGGCAGAACCCCACCCAACATCTCTTGGGCCGTGGTTTGCAACTTGTCGATGTACGGACTTTGCGAAAAAGGAGGGTCCGTGACGGGTTGGTCTTTCGGCCCACCTCGAAACGCGCCCCAAACACCCCCCCAAAAACCTTGTATGAGGTTAAGCTTTTGGGTGTTGGAACGGACTTACAATGACGCTTCATTCAACCAAAACCGCCCCCCCCCCACTCTGGGGTCTACTTTTGGCGCGTGCCTCATCAGGGGCCATAATTTACTTTTCTAACTAAGGAAGGGCCTTTCAAGTTGAGCAAGACGGGGGCGGAAGTTTTTCGATCGTCAGTTTTTGACTTCTACGGGATGCATCGGGGGCTGGGGTGAAAACCGTAAACAAAAAATGGTCGGCGGGAGAAGAAATAGGGGGCCTCTTGGGACTTGTTACTTGTCGAGGGGGTAAGTAGGCAACTTCTCATCCTAATTTTTGCAAGGTCTTCTGTGAGGGGGACTGCTACGATTGTTCCAACACCCCCCCCACTCACAAAAAATGTTTACCCCTCGAAGCGCCTGAAGAGGGAGGCTGGTGGGGGGAACTATTTTTACGGATCCACCAAAAAACACCTACACTAAACCCCCTGGGACAAAAGGGGTAGTGGAACCGACCAGTGACAAAGAGAGGGAAAGGCACACGTCAACCTTTACAATAATACGCCGGACAGACAGTGGTGCAAAAAAACCGACAGATCCGGTCGAACCTGGAACCACTGGCAGCACGCGGCCCAACTGGAAGTGACCGTGACGTGAGAACGAGGGGGCGGCCCGGACAACCCCATAGCATAGTTGTGCGTCGTTAGTTACAAGGTGGGGGCTACGTGAAGGGGGAAAAAGTCGCAAGTTCTGGCCCCCCCCACGGAACCGTCGCAAAGAGTACCGCGAAAAACTGCTCGCGCCCCTGAAGTTGACTCCCCTTTCCCACGCCCCACCCCCCCACCCCCAACCCACCCCCCCCCCCTGGGTGATTACTGTGCCTTGTTTTGTTTGTTATTCCCGCCCCCCAGCGTAAAAAACACCCCAGTGGCAAAAACCCCCCAACTCCTCCACCCCCCCTTCCCCCCCCACCTTTGTACTATCCCCCACCCGCCACCCCCCCCCTCCCCCGAAAAACCCGCACCTTTCAAAAAAATTTAGTAAAATGGGGGGTGCGGCGGGTACATCATGCGTTTGTCTTCGGGGTGCAACGGAGACTCGGTGCGTATAACGGCCTTGGGGGGGGTCAACGTCGTGAGGAGGTGGGTTTGGGCGTGTACATGGATAACTGGGTCAGTTGAAAGTGACCACCCCCCACCGGGCGGAAATTTAATCACAAAAGAAATCAGGGTGTCGAGTTGTTACCTGAGGGGTGAAAAGGTACGACAGGGGGGTGTGGGTGGAGACAAGGGGGCGAAGCGGTCTCTTGGCCCCCGCCCCCCCGGGAGTGTAGTTTCAAAGAATTCAAACGCAAGGGGGGTCTTACAACCTCAGAAAAAGCGTGTCTGCAGTGGCGGGGGGCGAGGGTAAAGAACGGGTCTCAAAAAGGGGGAAATCTTCACGTACTGTTTGTTTGCTACCGACCCAACGAAAAAAAAACGTGAAAGTAGGAGTTTGGGGGGTGGTCTGAAGGTCCGGGTCAGGTCGTATTTATTCAGGTTCTGACGAGTGTGTCTTCCCCTGCACCCTTTCAAACCCTCTCCTCCCCAGCGGTCAATTATTGTTACACGGAGAGGCTACGGGGTGCACCGGGCGTGTTATGGTACATAGAGAGGGGAAAAAGGGTCTCCGAAACTCTGAAACGAAGAAAAAACTGGTGGAAGGGGGTAAAATAAAAAAATTACGGTTACACTCCAATACACACCCTTGACCTTCACTAAGAATGGACTACGGGGGTACCTCGTTTCACATATTTTCGCAGGCAGCAGGTAATGGGTCCGTCTCAGAGCGTCCGTTGCCTAACTCCCCCACACCACCACCCCCCGTGGGGGTGTTAAGAAGGGGATTTGCCTCGGTCTTCCAACACCCGGCCAAGACGGACCCTATGCGCCTAAAGGGGGGGGGGGTTCGGCAGTGGGTAAGACAACCGTAGGTGACTGGAGGGAAAAGGCGAGAGGCCTGTTACGGGGAGATCTAACACCCCCCCAATCTCAAACACCAAACCCAAGTATACTGGGAGTAAAAGGAGAAGACGCTTGTGGCCCTGCAGACCTGGGTTGTCTAAATTGCAAATGCAATTTGAGTTAAACCAAACGACTGGAACCCAGCGACGGTCAGGGGTGATGGTCGGGTTAGTATAAAGAGTTTGACACAGGAAACACGAGAAACTGTCAGGGGGGGTTGACCCTAAAAACCAAACCTTAACCTAGTCATGCCTCCACCCCACCAAATAAGGAGGGTATTCGATTACTTCTAGAATGGGGGTAATTTCTTAACTTTTTACTTTTGCAAGTGTGAGTTCGAGGAGTAGGAAAATACCCCCCCCCCATCTTGTGGATCTAGAAATCTTAGAATGTCCAGAAAGAAAAAGTTGGGGAGGTTGGCAGAGACCCCGGGGTTAAAGGTTCAACCGCGAAAAAAGACCCAAGACACCGATCAAGGGCCTAAATTCCCCCCCACCAACGTGATTGGGACACGATAGTAAGGCTCGCGAGAGGACGTAAAGGGGAAACGGAG
>Ga0179593_1708189_pt1 | contig 10104 bp, 13 predicted proteins | sample CZODoug2_1_08_16_FD_185931 | JGI IMG/M metagenome (GOLD analysis project Ga0179593, IMG submission 185931) | Vadose zone soil fungal communities from Angelo Coast Range Reserve, California, USA - CZODoug2_1_08_16fungal (PacBio error correction) | ecosystem: Environmental > Terrestrial > Soil >...
CGACCTCATCGCAAAAAGGGGGGGGGCTGAGGGAACAGAACAAATAAAGAAGACTACGACGGCACCCGATTGGTTCTCCCTAACGCCTTCGGTGCGAGAAACGTTCGGATGATCGATGTGGGGGGGGGGCGCAAAATTTCCGCCACGAAAAAATCCCCCGTATCCCATTCCAAAAAAAAAGACTTCATCAACACCCAAAAAAAATAAACAAAAAGGCTGCACAGTGGTCCGAGGCCGAGAGGGTCGCCAGGGTACCTTTGGCGGGGCCAAGGGCAGCCGTGAAAAGCCGCCCTGTTCCCTTCAGGGAAAAGGGGGGACTGCGCAAAGATCCCAACGCGAGTTAGCTGGGAGCCGGCGAGTCAGAGAACCTTACCCGACGGGGAAGGAGAAGAACTTGAGAAAAAAAACCTCTCCCAGAAAAAAATCCATGACGAAGATCTCCCGAAAACGGAACGCCCCAGCGGGAGCGGCCATTACACCAGAAGACAAAGATAACACGCCCACAGGCAGAGCGCCAGTCAGAAAGACCACTGGTCTCGGGGAAAAAGGGGGCAATATGCGGACAGGGGGGGAAAGTTCCCGTATCAAAAAGTCCATATCATCAAAAACAAATGATTCATGGATCATCAGGAGCATCAATAAAAGAACTACTCCATCCGATAGGACCCACAGGGGAAGTAATGGCCAAAGAGGTACTGTCCAAGGCACATATAGGGGAAGTCCCAGCACCAAAAAAGGTCATCTAACATCACTCAGCCTACAGGCACAGACAGGAAAGAACGGGCTTCACACCGCGCCTCGAGTGTCTTGCCGTCTAAGCTTGGGCTGAAGGGATGAAGGCCTCGTTCAGAAACACGCGTCGTGACAAAAGACAGATGGAGTTTCGGGAGAAAAAAAGGGACCACCTCCTACATTCCCTTGGGAGGGAATATTAAGACGGGTTTAAGCCGTCCCAAACCATAGAAATAAACCGAAAGAATAGGGGGGGGTGTCTTCCCAAGCCGGAGCGCAAAAAATGGCGAAGAACGGGTAAACAACAACAAGGCCTAAGGTTGGGCCGCAGAAAATTCGAGGCGTCCGGAGGTTGGGGGAAAAACGCCACAGAAGACTCCGGAGCGCGAAAGGAGGAAATCCCCCGTAAAACTAAAAAAGTGGGGTAAAAATTTGTCTATTCCCCCTACTAACATAGGGGTTTGCTGATGTGGGGGGGGGGACAAAAATGGTCGATCGGGCTTGCCGAAAAAGAAAAAAACCTTGAGGTCAGGAAAAGAGAATCTATTCGCTCCAAGACCTCGGGGGGGGAAAAGTGTCTTCTACGTGGGGGGACGTCCTCGAGATAATTTTGCAGCAAGGGGACTCTCAAGTTGGGAAAAGTCTAAGTTTAAATCAAGGCCGAGGAGGCCCACCGGAGTCAAAAAGCCAGGGAGGTGGAAGGGACTGTAACTTCTCGAAAAAAAAAGGAGTTGAAAAGGGCTCACTCATACAAAAGTAACCAAAAAAAACACACGTCTGAAACTTGAATAGATCGTGTCCTAGCGATTGGGCAGGGGGCCCAAAGAAAAAAGTGGGGAAGAAGGGAATCCTCCTATCGGAATTTACAGACACGCAAGGGGGCCCCCGTAAAAAGAAAAGTGAATATACGAGAAAAGAAAAGATCCACCCCTTTACGGGGGGAATAGGGCCCAAATGTCCGATGAGCTCCACCCCGTCGCCGGATATATACGCCTTGGAAAGGGACAGGGAAGAAAAAAGGGGTCCGCTTAAAGGGATCAAAAAAAAAAGAGGGATCCAAGCAGGGGGGGGGGTAAGAAACTTTGTGGAGTCCGCCTGTTGGTGTTCGGGGCCGTAGGATCGAGCCGCGCGACCCAAGAAAAAGTTTCAAAATGGGGTTGGGGGGTCCGGTTCGACTCCTAGGGGGGGGGAGGTACTTAAGGTGAAGGGGAAAGATAACCCAACGGGGGGGAAAACACAAAGGGAAGGTGTGGGGAAAAAAGGGGGGGAAAGGTTGAAAGTGTACGAAAAAAGAAAAAAAAAAAAAAAAATCCAGGGGGCCCGACGGGAAAAACCCTACGAGGGAAAGGTGTATCAATAGGCGAAAGAGGTCCTTCAAGGGGGATAAGGATCACCGTCGATAACCAGCGGAACTCGTCAATTGGGGGGGGTGAGTTCTGGCGACTGGCGGAGAAGGGTATGAAGCGAAGGAGAACCCTTCAAAGTTTCCCAGGAAGGAGAAGTTCCCCCTAAAGGGGGGGACGGGCTGTTGAAGGTTTGGAGGAAGGTCTCCGAAAGGAGAAGAGACAAACTGACATCGAGCGAGAACTCAGATCCTATCTGGGGCTGTTCCGGACATTAGTGGGTCTGATGAAGGGGGAGAAATTGGCTGGGACCCCGGTGAGAAGAGCAAGCTAAAGGGAAAAAAGCCGGGAAAGGCCCGAAGAGAACCAAGGGAAAGGAAAAGCTAGTTGGGGGAGGGGAGGAAGAAAGATTCTTAAAGGGGAACGCCGCTCCAAAACTGGAGTAAAACAACAGGTTTCCAAAAAGGAGGGATGAAAAACGGAGAAAATCGTGATAGGGGGGGGGATCGGGTTTCTGGCCGTGAAAGGGGAAGGCCTGCGGGGGGAAAAGGGGGGATCTCCAAGGGACAAGTAACTCAAGAGAAACCTCCACTCAAAAATGGAGGAGCCGGAAGAGTCGAAAGGGGGAAAGACTTTTTGTTTGACTGAACACAAAAACCACGCCCCGGAAGAAAGGAAGAGGAGGGGAAGGGCCTGGCACCTGAAAGGAACGACGAGCCAGTGGGGGGAGAGCCCAAAGAGGGGGATGCCTCAAAGAGGGCCGGAACACGCAAGGTCAAGGGTTTGGATCGCAAAAGTCAGAAATCCCGGGGGGGATAGAGAGGGTCTCCTTCAGCTGTTTCCAAAGTAAAAGAAAGAAGAGATCGTCTTGAAGACTCATGTGCCCGATGAAAAAAAGCAAGACCGACGAAGGGAAAAAAAATAATTGGGCTAGTAAGGCGAAATCGGCGGGGGGGGGCGGAACGGGGGAAAAAGGACCCTTGCCGAATTTACCCTCCACTAAAGGGGGGTGTAGTTGGAAAGCAGGGGGCCCCCCCTCAAAAGGGTGTTTTTCGGTATGAAGGAAATGAAAAAACCGAAGCGGAGTTGAATGGACAGAGTGTGCTCACGTTTGCTGAAGGGGGGGGTGAAGGACGCTCTTCAAACGCGCGGGGGGGGGAACTACCCGGGGGGCAACGCAGGAAAAAGTGCCCGTGCGGGCGCGAAATCGATTGGAGGAAAGGAATGTCAGGAGTTTCGGACAAGAGGCAAGAGGACCGGCGGGGGGGGGGGGAACCCGGTGCCGTCGGAGACCGGGGTGGAGGGGGGGGGGGGGGGAAAATACGAGTTACTTAGCAACTCGGAAACTCACTCCCCTCGGTGACCTTTTGATGGGGGGCAGAAAGGCCGAAGGTCCGGTTCAAAAGGGGAGGTAATCCCTCCCACCACCCGGGGAGGAGACGACAGCGCCGATTCGTCAGTGCGCTCGTGGATTCTGTCCTTTCTTGAAAAAAAAGGGGTGGGGGGGGGGGCCCAGAAAAAATTCGGGGTGACGTAAAAGTTACATGAGGGTCTGTTGTTGTGGGGGGGAAACCGGATAAAAAAGAGAAAAGCCTTCCTAGTCAGCGATCCGGACGCGCAAAACTAGGAAGGATGATCAGAAGCCGCACTGAAGGGTTCGAGGACGGAAACAGAAACCCTGGGATCGCCGAAAGGGTCCTAAAGAAATCGAGAAAAAAAGAGACGGAGGGCCAACGGGAAATAAAGATAAAAGAAGGCGGCGTGAAGTGAAGGCTAAAGGGGGGCCCCGAAGGGACACTCTTGTGGGGGGGGCATTATATGAAAGCCAAGAATCCAGAGGGAAAGATAACCAAAACACTGGGAGCTTGAGGGAGGGCACTCAAAGGGTCAAAACCAGACTTTCGGACCAAATAAAGAACGTCTTCAATCTCGAGCGGGGATCTCTCGACCAAACACAACGGAGGAAGTAGGGAGAATGCCGTTACTATCCAGAGAACGGTTTGGAACGAAAGAAAATCGGGGAACAGATCAGGCACCTGTTTTGGAGATTTTATCGTCATGACTACCTCCAAAATTTCAGACCCCAGAACGTGGACCCTGGGAGGCCAAAATTGGAAAAAAAATACCGAGAAGGAAAAGCTGCCTTTCTCCAGGTCTTGAGAAAGACACGGATTTGGAAACGCATCGCTGGGAGACTACTCCGAAAGGGCACCTCTTGCAAAAGGTCTGACAGGGTCAGGCGGGCCCCTTGGAAAGTCCGAAATAGAGGGAGCGAAATGTCTTCCTCTCGAAAAGGATCGAATGAACGGGAAGGGGAACCGTAAGCAACAAAAGGCTTGAAAAAAACTCCTGAAAATGGGAAAAAAAGCAACGACTTGAAACAAAGATCCAAAAATTGAAATCTGCGTTTGGGGGGGAAGGTACTCGGGTTTTATCAGCCATTCCATCTGAAGAATTATAGGGGAGGCCCCTTGCGTGGAAATTTCCACCTTAGTCCCAAAAGGGTCTCAGTTACCAAACGCAAGAAAAACTCCCAGATAATAACTACTGAACCAAGGGGGCCTTTCCAAACCTCGAGGGTCGATCGCAAGCCCCATTGTCAAGGGCTTTCTCGGGAGGCCTCAAGCTCGAGGGAACGAATTCAAAAAATTCACCAAATAAAGGAGGGGCGAGCCAGGAAAAGTAAAAAACGCAAATCGGAGGGTCATCCCACTGACCCCGCGTGCCGAAAAAGATCACAAAAGCGTTTGAGGAGGACTTCGAGCCATCTGAGAAACAACATCGGAAGCCTCCAAAGGAAAACTCTGCAAAACGGGCAAGCAAAAAGCGTCGATTTAAATCTTCTATCGAGGGGTAATCGGAAATGGAGACGCGAAGAGAAGTCCTAGAGTGTCCCTCAAGGGTTTTGGGTTTGGGAACACTCTGGAAAAAAGCGCTAAAACTTCGAAAGCCGAACACACACTGAGGGATCACAGGGGGGGATGACTCACTAAGGGGGGAAAGGGGAATCCACTACGAATGTGAAAAAAAAGCAATGGGGAAAGGGAAATCCGAGGATTCGGGATCGATAGCGCTCGTCAAAACGGGCTTTTGAAAAAAAAAAGGAGTCAAAAGGGGAAAACCGCCAAGAAAAAAGCAGGGGTTGCGGAGCAACAGGCGTACTCCTCCCCCTGGGAAAGGGCCGGAGCCCAAAGGAAAACAGCCCTCGGAAAAAAAAAAGGAAACCGGAAAAACCGAGATCAATTCTTTCTCCGCCTCCACCGCGGAGGGGAAAAAGGGGGAACCACGGATATCGAAGAGACACAAATCAAGAGGAATGCCGGGAGGGGGTAGAATCGCGAGGAAAAAAAAACGTTGGGCAAAACGGGGGGAAAATGCCGAAACGTTCGCCAAAAAAAAGGAGGGAAGTCAAAAAAAAAAAAATCGCAGGCCCCGAAAAAAACGACAAAAACCCGAGGAAGATCTGGGGGGGGACTTCGAAAAAAAAAAGCTCAAGAAAAAAAAAACTTCAAACGTAGCTTACCGAATGGCACGGCGGCCCTTCGCATTATGAAGGGGGAGGTCGAAAAAGGGAGCGCCATCGGGAAAAAAAACTCAGCCGGTGACGAAAAGTCGCGCCTTTCACGACCCGCTTCATGCGCCACCTTCGCCAAGGAGCCCGGAAAAAAAACCTCTGATCCAGGTCAAAAAAAATTGTGTCCCAACGAGGACGAGTTTGTTGCTAGGCCTTAAGGGAACGACAACCAAAGAAAAAAAAGGAAATGAAAGACGGAAAAAAAGGATTGTGCTGGCTTTACAAGGGACGAGCCCCGACGAAAAGGAGCACAAAAAAAGGGGGAGCGAGAAAAAAAGGCCAGGCGAAACAAAAAAAAGAGCCTTGGGTAAAGTTTTTTCGACAGCGGATGAGGAAAAGCGCGGGGGAAAAAGAGGGCTCGCGGGGGTCCAGGGAGATCTCATCTTCCGAAAAGTCTATCACTTTAGTTTCGGTCGCCGGGAGGGGGAGAATTCGGGGGCGAGAGGAAAGGACGTCCTTTCAAAAATTTGAGGAAAAAAAAAAGGTCGATACAAAAAAAAAGGGGAAAGCGGTATAAAAAAAAGGAAGCTTCGATTAAATACAATAGCCGCGGATGGAAAGGTCCAACTGGGAAATTGGATGAGAAGTCAAAAGAATCACTGTCTCGAAGACAAAGCACAGAAAAAAGCAAGTCGAATACAAACGAAAGGCGACGCATAAGAGGCCCAGAAAAACCCGCAGGGTCGCAAGCAAAAAGAAGCCTTGGAAAGGGGTGGGGGAAGCAAGAAGGTGTCAAAATGCGTTATCTCCCCCGCATGAATCGGGGTTCGCTCTGCAGAGATAGAGGTTTACACACGAGGGGGAATTACTCGACAGACCGGGAAGACTTGGGGGGGGGGGGCATGTACAGTTGGGAAAAAGACCTCAGACAGGACCGCCAAGGAGGATGTTGGGAAAAGTAAAATGAAAAAAAGGAGCCAGCCCTGAAGTTCGTGGTTACCGGAAATCGGTGGAAGAAAAGGGGATGCGGTAGGAAAAAGATTGGGGGGAGATCGAGGCAAGATCTTTAACACTCGTCGTCAAAAAAGGACAGACGCTTGCCTAAAATGACTCCAGATTACGATACGTAGGGTTTCAGTCTACGGCGAGAAAAAAGAGGGCAACATGAAGGAAGGTCGATGCCAAAAGTGAGAGTACAGAAAGGGGGGGGCCACTTTGGGCGCGTTATCTTGACATGTTGGACAGGGTATGGCCGCGATGAAAAGGCCCATACCCCAAAATTTTTTTCAAAAAGATGCCAAGGAGCAAAAAAGGTCACAAGCAGAATAGTGGGAGCCGCGCACGGTCGGGGAAGGGAAAGAAAAGCTCTTTGACGTCCGGTTAAAAAAGGTGTTGGGCGGGGGCGGATGGAGGGTTGAAAAAAAGTTCAGTTGCGCGGGGCCTATCTCTCTTAAAAAACGGCCAGTGCAACCTAAACCGCAGGGTCGGTTGTGATGAAAAAAAACCGGCTCCCTCCCGCCTACCGCTTGGGAAAAAGGGGGAAGCGTCACCCTAACTGGCCGGAGAGAAAAAGTTCGGAAAAGGGCCTTGCACACAACGAACCGCCTGCACTGCCCTTAAAAAAAAACGGCCCTGGCACGGACCCGGGACTCCAAAGACACGAAAGGGGGCTGGGTTTTGACGGTGATCCTCCTGAGAAAATAGGTGATGGGGCTGCCGATGATTCCCTGGCACGGACCCAGCGATCACCGTCCGAAAAGGTTCCTCGCACCGGTTTATCGCGTCGCGCCGAAGAAGGGCCCTTCGTCCCCAAAGTCGGGGGGGTTGTTTGGGGGGAAAGAACCTGTAAGGAGAAGCTACATGGATCTACTCAAACATCTCGCTCTCAAACAGGGAAGGGCGAGGAAAATAGAGAAGCCGAAGCATCTAATCCCGGGCATTGACCTATATCCTCAGGAGAACACCGCCAAAAAAAGACGATAAATGGGGTCCGCGGCGAAAAGGCGCATTACAATACCGCCGGTGCGAGAAAACTTAGGGAATCGCAAAAACGATACAAAGACGGCAGGGGAAAAAAGGTCAAATGACCCCCCGATAGAAGAAAGGATCACCGAAACAAAAAAAACAAAACCAAAGGAGTGGGAGAAAAAGGCCCGTTAGCTGTGGCCGCTTTCCCCGAAAAAAAGAACTTACTGGCGCGCCAACTCCCCCCGAAAAAAAAAACAGGTGAAACGCCTTTTTCACGGGGAAAAATGAGGAGGGAAAGAAAACCAAACACCTACATGGATCTTTACTGCACCCGGCCTTGAAAAGAAAAAAAAACCCAAAAGCAAAAGTCTCGAAGCAGCCAGCGAAGAAAAGGACCCCGCCTGACGTCCATAGGTCCCGCCACAAGTGGAAAAAACAAAAGCGACGCCAACTAGCAAGGTCAAGCCCAGAGCGCGTCCCAGGGAATTATGGGGGGCATCTGTTCTTGTACTCTCAAACTGGGAACCAGAGACTTCACCCCCTTGGTGCAAGGGAGAAATCATCAGAGAAACCCACAATTAAAAGAGAAAAGCTATAAACAGTGAGAAAAACACCGCCAAGTTCCCCTTTCCGGGCAACAGACAGAAGTAAACTTTCCCGAGCCTAGTCAAAACCAAAAGAACGTCTCTCCTCCAAATGTCAAGGGCCCCCTTCGGGGGCCCAGTAACCTCAAACGGAGCCTCGACAAACCCTCCTAGGAAAGACCCCAGGTCTAAAGCAACGAAAATGGAGCCGCGTCTTCCGTGAGGGGGTCAGCGAAATCAGAAGGCTTAACTAAAACAGCAAACGGTTCTAGGCCAGTTCAGCAAAAGCATGAAATTCGCCCTAAATAAGGGCAGAAACAACCGGAAAAGACCTGGAGGGACCATCGTTGCGAAAAAAAAAAGCCAAATGACCCAAGTTTGGGAGGCCGTCGCCGGGAGCCTGCGTCTCCATTTTTTTATGGAAAACTGCAATTCTACGTCCGGAAAGCCTGGAAAACCTCGTTCCTTTGTAGGGGGGCTTTTTTGGGGGGGGGGAACAAGACCGAGGTAATTTTAAAAGCCACAGGGGAAGCCGCTGGCTGAGAAGAAAGTGGAGGCATGAGTTCTCGAACTGCAAGTAAGGGGGGGAGGCGTCACACCCAGAAGTGGGGACAAACTTTTGGAATTGGCTATCGGCCGGCGGCAATAAACCTGTGGGAAGGGGGGGGAGCGAAATTGTCCAAAAAACGAAAGAGGGGGGAACGTTTTGAATTTCCGACCCTAAAAACGCCATGGCTTGGACCTTCGAGAACGTTTGAAGTAGGGAATTCCAATAAATGAACCACCGGGAAGAAATACTCCAGAGGGGGGGGACGCCAGTCAAAAGTTCGCGAGCGAAAAACAAATTAAACTCGAAACATCTTTCCTTGATGAAAAGTCGATTGGTGGCAGCCGTTTGGAAAAGCCGTCAAAGAAATGGACTAATCAGGGGGTCATCCCAAAGAAACACCATTAGCCCCCGTAAGGAGAAAGAAGCCTGGGAAGAGCCGAAAAACCCTGAAGGGAACGCGGAGGAGGAAACCAAGACAAAGTTGTGGGGGAATCGAATACACCGTGTCGAAAAAAAGAACAAACGCGGCGCGCTGGGGCCGAAACAAAGGAGGCTTCACCTTGGGGGACAGCAACGGGGGGGTGGAAAGAGTCTTCCAGAAGTTAAAATCTCTCCCAAACCGGCAAGAGCAAACCCAGTTCCCTTAAGTGTCGGTAAAGGTCGGGTTTGTTTGTTGTCAGGTAACTGGTACTCAAGGGAGTTTGGGGGGATTGTAGCCTAGACCCCTTTTTAAACACACATGACATGAGGGGGGATTTTCCGAAGGGGACCATCGGGAAAACAACGTCTGAATGTCCGACCCAAAAACCAGGGAGTTCAGGTGGAGTCAGCCCCCTGGGGTTAGACGAAAGTTGAATGGGAGTTCTCACTAAGGTCTCAATCTTCAAACTCTCGGAAACTGGGCAGGAATCTATAGGTCTCAACTCTTGCTATACGGAAAAAGTAATCCATGGGAGTCATCTAAGGGGGGAACCGCTTTTGGGGGGGAAGTCGGTCCCTAGAGGAGCTCGGGATAGGAAAGGAAAAGGACGACAATCGACCGGTGGGGGGAAGACGCGGGATCGAATCAAGAACTTGGCGGAAAAGAAGGCGCACGAAGAAAAAGGTCTACTCTTACGAAGAGAAAAAGAGGGAAAAATAGCAAACGAAGCCGGCTAGAACTAGGCAAGGGGACGCAGGAAAGATGGGGATTTGGCGGAAAAAGAGTCTGCACTTCAAGACCGAAGCCTATAGCAGCGAAAGGAAAACACCGTCCGTGGAGAGCTCAAAAGCTATAGACGAGGGGATCGACTGAGGACCCGGGACCGAGGGCTTGGCCCGCGAATGGGGACTAATTGGCCGATTAAGCAGCGTCTCCCAGAAACTCAGCGGAAACAGGGTAGCCTAAAAAAAGGCCAGGAGCTCCTTCGGGTG
>Ga0179593_1723237_pt1 | contig 10104 bp, 6 predicted proteins | sample CZODoug2_1_08_16_FD_185931 | JGI IMG/M metagenome (GOLD analysis project Ga0179593, IMG submission 185931) | Vadose zone soil fungal communities from Angelo Coast Range Reserve, California, USA - CZODoug2_1_08_16fungal (PacBio error correction) | ecosystem: Environmental > Terrestrial > Soil >...
AGGTTTGCGAAGGGAAAAAGAAGCAGGGGAAAGAAGGGTGGGTAAAGGAAGTCAGTTCATATTCTCGCGGCTGAAGCAGCCCGCACCCGCGAGAGACAGTGACAGCTCGGGTGACTCCTCCTTAAGGGGGAATAAAAAACTAGGGCGGGGAAAGAATTGGTCAGAGGGGGGTGGGATCCGAGGAGGGAACCCTCATTTTTTTTACTTTCATTATGGGCAAATCCAAATGTCCAACCACATCCCAGCTGAAAAAACGGCAGGACAGGAGAAGGTTGAGGTTGTGTGTATTGATAGTTCTGCAGTCTTGTATTGTCAAGAAGAAACTGATTGGAATGAAGAGAGGGAGTATGAAAAGGGAAGGACTAACTGACATCTGTGGGCTCGTCCTTCACTATAATTGGGGCTATCGTGAGAAAAGGAGTTGAACATCAAATAGAGACACTTTAAGGATTACTGTGAAAGGGAGGGATTGGTTAGGCGAATTAAGCACATATCCTTCTACCAGTGGAAGAGCTTCGGCGAATTAAGAGAACTGAAACAGGAAAGAAACGGGGAATCATTTAAACAAATTTCAAGTGGGGGGAAAAAGGGAAGGAATGAGGTGGAACAGGGAAATCTTTACAAGCGGGAGAGAAAGCTATATTCTATAATGCGAAAAGGCATGGCCTGCTCAAACCAATTTCTTTAAGGGGCGACAGCAAAAGAAGAGAGAACTAAAGGGGAGATAGGGAACTATAGAAAGAGGGGGGGGGGGGGGGGGGGGGGGGGGGGGGGGGGGGGGGGGGGGGGGGGGGGGGGGGTGGGGGGGGGTGGGGGGGGGGGGTGGGGGGGGGGGGGGGGGGGGGGGGGGGGTTTGGGGTTGGTGTTGTAACTGACGTTACTGCACATTTGGTGAGTAGCTTTTATTTTGGAGTATACTCGAAGAGAACAACATGTGGATAATTCCCTTCCTAATCATCTTTTTTCGTTCACAGTACCATCGCTATAACTAAGCCCACCACACCCAACAAAAACCACAAACCAAAACAAACCAAAACTCATACCAAAAAAAAACCCACAAGCCCCCAAAAAACACCCAACACCGCCCCAAAAACCCAAACACGAAGAGAAAAACTGGAGACTTTCTGGAAGGGGAGGTAAGAAGTAATGCAAGAGAAAAACCCTACAAGATAATCTCTCTATTTAGCGTGTGGAAAGCCGATTAGAGGGAGAGAAGTTCTGATCAGAAATGCTTAGAAAGAGTAGGAAGGGGGGAGAGGTAAGAAAAAAAAGAGGCTTAAGATCCGAGAAAGGGGTAGGTATTGTACGTACGAGCAGGAGTATACCGATGTTTATGCGGGGGGGGGGGGGGGGGGGGGGGGGGGGGTGGGGGGTTGGGGGGGGGGGGGGGGGGGGGGGTTGTGGGGTGTTGGGTGGGGGGGGGGGGGGGGGGGGGGGGGGGGGGGGGGGGGGGGGGGGGTGGGGGGGGGGGGGGGGGGGTGGGGGGGGGGTGCGTGGGGGGGGGGGGGGGGTGGTGTTGGGTGTGGGGGGGGGGGGGGGGGGGGGGTGGTGGGGGGGGGGGGGGGGGGTTGCTGGGGGGGGGGGGGGGGGTGGGGGGGGGGGGGGTGGGGGGTTTGGGGTGGGGGGGGGGGGGGGGGGGGGGGGTGGTTGTGGTGGGTGGAGGCTGCTCGGGGCCTGCCTCCTGGCTGCCTCCACCTTTCATAGCAGTGGGGTTTATGGAATGAAGGCAAAGAACTCTCAATGGTTCTCTCGGCATTCGTAAACAGAAACTAGAAAAACAAAGAAACATAAGTAGTGGAATCGGTCAGCAAAGGATACTTTCGGTTGAGGGATAAGAGAAGAAAAAGAAAAAGACCTGCTCAAATTGATTCATATGCTTTTTCCTGAGATTAGCTGGCGGCAACTGTTGGAGAAAGACAAACTGTTCTGGCAGGGTTGGGTTAGACATTCACTACGAGGGGAGTCGGGTTTCCGGAAAGAAAAGCTGGTAAATTCAGAGGGGAGGGGAGTTGGGGTTAAAAATACCCTGCCGTTCAACCCACGGCGGTCCAGGAGTTGTGTTAGGGATGCTCGAACATGCTTACTTGAATATACTAGATTCGGTCAACAAAAGAAAAAAACAAGAGTATCAATGAACGCAGGGGACGGATAAAAAGTTAATTTGGACCGACTGGCGGGTCGGTTAAATTTTGCTTCGGAGCAACACGGGGGGGGGCTCTACGAAAAGAACGAGGCCAGCTATTTAAAATGAACTGCCATCAGGATAGAAAGAGGGAAAGTAATAAGCTGGGGGGAGTGTTGGGAATCAGGTTTCATACCGCTTGGTACGATCTCGTCTTCAGCTGATTGAGTTTCGCCGAGCGAACAGGGGTCAAAAGGGTGCATCTCTGCAAGTTATTTGTGAAGGGGTTGAGGGACTGCACACTCTTGAGAGAGTAGGGACAGAAACAACCTAGGAGCAAACTTTGTCTGATTGATGCATGCAGGAGGAGTTGAAACAAATATAAAAAAAAAAAGTCGGAGGGGAGAGGAATAGGTATATAAAAGCCCGCCTTCGTTCTCAAGCAGAAAACAGAGAAGAAAGAGGAGGGAAAAAAAGGAGTTTCAATGCAAGAAAAAAGAAAATATTCCATTGATCCTCTCTTGCTAACTATTGGGAAGCTAGAATTACAACTTCACGGCCAGTTTGCAGAGATGGCCTACTTTGTCCACTTTTAGAAAAGCCAAGTCTATATCTCTTGATGAAAGAGGTTAATCTTAAAGAGACGAAGTGATGAGACGCTGCACCCACAAAGAAAACTCAATTTCAAAATGGATGATCGTGAGTACGCTGTCTTACTCCGCTGAGTGTTTTTTTTCTATATAACTCAATGGACTAGGAACGAAGAGCGTGGCCAACGGGAAAAGGGTAAGAACTCAATGGGGGATGGCGCCTCCTTAAACTATAAGGCGTAGGCGAAAGCGTGGATACTCTGCTGGTGGGGGTTTACACCGCTAGGGGGGAAAGGGAGGGAGGATCAGTTTTCAGATGAGGGAGACATTCCCTAAACTGGAGCTTAACCCTGCACAAGTGGCCGGTGAGATTTTCAAAAAAAAGAATCCCGAGGCTCTACAAGAAGAAGACATGTTTTTCGTTCCACGTCCACCAATAAGCCCCCTGGCTAAAGTCTCAGGCGTGCGAATAGGGTGACCTTGTAAGAGACTATAAGAAACAAACCTGTTCCGAAAGGGGCACGGGTCCAAGGATAGGAGGGAGAAAGGGGTCCATAGACCAAAAAAAGCAAGTCAGAAAACATCAAATGAATTGCATTCGAGGCAGGGAAGGGGATTCAGAAAGATAAGCCTTATCTCGAGTGGATGGGGAAAGGGGGGGGGTAACACAAGAGGAAGAATAACTCTCTATCTGCCTCAGTGGGCGGCATGTGCCAGGTTGGAGTATCATTAATAATAAACAAATCTTGCCTTGGAAACTTTGAAACATCCCAGAGAACGATAGTGGTTCCGAGAAGAGGAGAGAAACCCAGAGACACAAAGAGAAAGGAATCTGAATCGCGATCGTGCTTTTTTGAGGAGTTTAAAACATCATGGTTTTTCCAACTTTAGCATTGATAAACTCCTGTAAGCGGCGCAAACGTGACAATGTATTACGTCTACCAGATCTTAGGCGACGAAGTGAGTAAGGGAGAGAGGCTCTCAGGGATAAAGAGAGGTCCAACACTAAAGAAGGTACAGAGGCCGTCTATTTTGGTGTGAGATTGGGGGGGATTGAGAAAGAACATTGACACACAGTTCGTTGTCGGACCTTAGCGGGAAGATACTAAATAAGGGGAATGGTTAAAAAAAACTAGGGGATGTGTGCGTTCAGTGACTTCCACAAGGCGGGGACGCTCGATGAACGACCTGACAAAGGAAGAAAAGACGGAAAAAATGGACAAAGGATACCGTAGAATGTGTAGGTAGGCCTCGCTCTTAACAGTTGGAGAAACTTGAGGGCCGTGGCGTAGCAAAGGACAGAAAGGCTGGGGCTGGGGTGCGTGCCACAGCACTTTAGGAGGGAGAAGGGAAGAAACAAGAAGAAAGGCAGTACCCGAGGATCAACTCCTGACTAAAAGCGTAAGTGGTCAAGTGAAACGAACGGAATTCTAGAGTTTATGCGGGAGGGGAGATGTTACGGGTGAACTTACATAAGAAGTCGGATAAATAGTTCACCCATCTGGGTGTAATGGTTGCCTGAAGTCCGACAATAGCAGCCAATCAAAGAAACTAAAAGATGCCAAGAAAAAGTAGGAGGGGACAGGTTTAGAATTTAACTCGGTGAAAAGGGGGGGGGGGTATATAAAGATAATAACATGAGGAAAAGGGGCGAGTGTCTGGATAAGAAAAGGACATAAGAGAAGGAAAATAAAGGCTGATACTATAGGACATCTTGCTTCAAGCGGTCGAAGACAGCTCTGGCACACCTAGACCCGACACACTCGTGTTACGAGGAGGAAGGGGTTTCGCTAGGGGGAAGGCGTGTAACTAAGGGGGAGATACGTGCCGATGGAACGATAACATAATGCAGGAACAAGAGTGCGTGGCATCAAAACTCTTCAAAAAAACGGAAGACTTGCCAAAGTGTGGGGAGTCAAAGCCGTTAAAGGACTTTAATTTATTAACTTCAAAAGGTCCGTCTCTACGAGGTCTGTAGGCATCCCGCTAGAAAATAAGTGCAGGAATGGAGGGTCCATTGGTCAATTTAACAGCATCGTAAGGGGTCAGTACTGGAAAACGTCTCGAAAAAAAAAAAGGATGAAGTAATTCATTACCTTCCAGTCAGAAAAACCGAAGAGTGGGAAAAAAAGTTTATTTTCCCCACTATTAAGGTGTAAGACACAACGAGCAAATCAGTTGGGGAAAGGACTTTGAACAGGCGAAGAATGGAGAAGAGGGGAATGACAAAAAGAAGGGGGGACAATCAAGGAATTGGTCATCCTGGGGTCTTGCACTCTTTGTGGACGCATTAGGGTAGACGTGCCATTAGAAAAAGCCCAAATATCAGTTAGATGAAAGGGACCGAACCACGATGGAAGGAAGGAAAGGTGCTTGCGTTGTGATGTTGCCAGGCGAGGACGGGCGACGAGTGCGCCAGCCTCCTTTGGGGGAGAATTTCATGTAAAGGGCTGGTTCATAGAAATGTTAGTCCTACGAACTGGACAAGATCATGAATATTTAATAGAAAACAGGCGGTGACAACGCCCGCAAAATGTCAAAACAGAAGTTGGGAAAATGGGCGGTACATGCTTCGGATCTTTGGGAGGGGACAAGGGCAAAACCAGGAAAAGAAGGAACTAAGGGGGGTTTGCGTCTTCGATAGCAAGTCTGAACAGGAAGCGAATCACTACGGCGAGTAATTTAAAGTGGTTTTGCACAGAAAAAAAAGGAAGAAAAGGAAGGAAAGTTAAAGTCTGGATTCAGACTCTGGAAGGGTCAGAACGCGAGACAGGTGATGAGGGACTCTAGCAGACAAATGCTCAGGCAGTGATGAGACTCAGAAAAAAGGCAGCATCAAGGAGGGTCTGAGATAATACCCAGTTCTACGGCCATTTGAGTCGTCTTAAGGGTGGCCGATTCTGTTCTCTTCCAGAAGGGGATGAAGGAACGGTAGGGGAAGAACTGGATCAGATAGTGGTTTTTTCAGGGAACGTCCTAAGCTATAAAGCAGACTCAAAGAGCCCACGACCGAAGGGTTTCATTCTTTGCGCTGAAAAAAAATACAAGAGGAAAGCTCGAGGTAAAAAAAAGGATAGGTTTGAAATTTAGACCAGGTTCTGAAAATAACTGCGTCTAAGTCATAGGTCTAGGAAGAAAGGGAAAGATACAAATGCTCGGAGGAAAGGGAGAGGGAGAAGGGGGTTATAAGGGAGGAGATTGGAAAAAAAACTATCTAAGAATCAACTCAAATGGATTTATTCCTAGAAGGTGAGGCTGGTGGAGAAAAAGGGAGGATGGAACACAAGAGATTCAGAGGGGCTTTGAACTCGCTTGGGGAGATCCCTTTGTGGATGTGAAAGGAGAGCGAAAGGTTTTGAGAGCAGGGATTAAGTCGACTTGGTTGAGGGGGGCACGCAAGTGTATATGAGGGTAGGGGTGGAGGAAAGAAAAAACTGCGAACTCCACAGAGACTGCGCCCATTTGGTGCTGGAGAAAAGAGGTTGACTCTGACGGATAGCGTTCCCGTACGGGAAACAACTGTTGCGAGAAAAGGGAAAATTGGGTGAGAATGTTGAGGGTCAGTCAAGAAAAGTTTCTACTCGGGAGAATTTATAATGACGAGAGGGAGGGAAGAGGAGGGGGGAGAGGGGTTGGTGTAACACTCCATTGGAGGATTACTATTATTTTGTTAGGGGGGAGAGGAAACTTGAGTGATCTGAAAGAAAATGTACATTTCCAATTTCAGTTAAGGGTTAGGGGGAGGGGATGGTTAAATTAAGAGCCAAATTCACGGAAATTAGTAATCTTAAAGGAGTGTAAAGGAGGGGCGAATTTTTCTTTGTGACAGATACTCATTCCTATGATCAACAGGTGAAGTTATCTCGACTGAATAAACAGAAACGAAAAAGGAGTAAAAACTAGTTAGGACAACCCACAATAAAAAACACAAAAAAAAAAAAAAAAAAAACCCAAAGAAAGAATAGTCATTCATGCGCATTGTGTGTGATTAGGAAGCGGAGGAAGAAACGGCGGGGAGGAGGGTTGCCACTTGCAGAGGGTTACTTTATCATAGGATGGAAGGTCAGAGTTCTAAGAAAGGGAAGAAAAGGGCTCAATCGAAAAGGTTAAATTATGTTACTTGTCAGCCACCTCTTAGCGGACAAGCGGCTCCCAAAGGTAAGATAGAGGGCACAATGGAAAGAAAGGGTCGGGTGTGTGACTCCTTGGGTCAGGCTGGGGAGTTGGAGAGAGACAAAACCAAATTAGGAGAAAGAGAAAGAGGATCACAAAACCCTCCTTCTAGGGAGTCAATGCGAAATCAAAGAGAATATGGCGGAAAGAAACCCTAAGAAAATTGAAAGGGGATGACCCTTGCAGACTGAGGTTCGCTCAGTAAAGGGAAAAAACTTAAAGGTTGGGGAGGACAGAGAGACCAAGTGGTCAGGTAGAGCAAACTTACATCAAATCGCTTTATAACGCATTTCGGTTACAAAGCCTCCAGTCATCATCAAAAAAGGAAAACCAAAGCAACAGCGCAGGCATCTGCCTTGAACGGATGGGGCTGATCGTTCTGGGACTCTCCGAGGGGAGAGGTCCTCAGTATGACAGAAGAAAACACGGTGTGCAAATCCTCGGGGGAAGCGTGGTCCAAAGGGAAATGTAAACAACAAATGCGTTTCAAAAGGGAACAACGACCTGGGCAAAATCATGGAGTGCCAATCTGGAAACTCTTTTTCAGTGTTTTTCCAAGTCCGGGAAAAAAAATTGAGTAAAACTGAAAAACCGTGTTCCTGAAGCATCCCTACAGGACGTGGAATAACCTCTTAACATATTGTGGGGAAAAAACCATCGCCCCCGCCGTGAAGATGTTTTTCCAGTGACATTGAACACAATGGCGTCTGGTGTCACTGGTTCTTTAAAAACCCCGAAAAAGTGGGGAGGGGGGGAAGCAATTTTGCCGGATCAGGAAGGGAAACGGTATCAAAGAAGAGGAAACGCTTGATTCTCGCAGCACAGGGGAGTCAACCGCGGGCGGCGTCGTTCGAGAAAGGAACTAAGCCGAGAGGAGGAATAGATGGGGGGCTGGCGCTATAAAAAAGGATTTAACGATCAGACATCGCTAAGACAGGCGCGTAAGATTAAAGAAAAACCACTGGAGGAAATCCAAGGTCGGAAAACCAAAAAAAACCTCTGAACGGTGGCAGCCGCCGATAAAAAAAGACTCACCGATCCACCTGTCCCTCTGGCCAGGAAGTAAGGGAGGAGTGGTGTAAAATCCCGGCAATATTATAGGGAAATCAACGACCTTGCCGCCTATAACTGGGAAAACTACAGAATTAGAAAGAGCTAGAAGGAAAAGAATCAGGTATGGGAAGCGCGAAAGCGGCCTTGACAGAACACAACATCTTGGACGAAGTAAAACGTGACTCTTGGATTTGGTGGGGGAGATTGTCTGAAGGCGCAAGACCGTACATCACTCAGGGGCGCTGGAAGGCCTGCACCCTCGGGAGATTGAGGCCTTACTTTGAAAAGCAAATAGATTGCTGGCGAACCGGAGGCAATCGTTAGCCAATTAAAAAGCTTAAAATAACAATCGCTGAAAATTCTAATCACAACAAATAGAAGACCAAGTGGCGCCTAAAATTTATAGGGGAGGACGATTAAAATTTAAGGGGAATTTCTTTGGAGCAGTAGAACATTCTGATGAGATTCGGGTCTGGATAAAGGCCAGAATTGAAAAGTTGTGAGCAGACAATTACCGAGGAAGCGCAGAAAGATGAAGGGAATGATCACAGATACAGTTGGAGTAACCGAAGGGTAAATTCTCCTTTTCCAATTCCAGGGTAAATGGACTGGTGGGGAAGAGAATCAAGAGGATCTCTCATTAAACACAGTCCGTCTGAAGGCTTTTTTTGTAAAGTGGAATTCGGAATACAACTCGCAAGAAAAATGGAGAACGAAAAAAAAAAAGAAGAATAATGACTTCTTAAATGGGTCAGATACGATTCTCTCAAATAATAGGTCATAGCGGGAAACAAGAGGATAGAAAAGACGAGCATGGCATTTCAGACTGCTACCATACAAGGTTTTGTAGGGGAAATAGTCAATATCTATACCAACGAAATGGAAGTGGCCGAATCGAAAGGGGGGTTGACTGTTTCAATGATTTTCATCAGCAGAGTTCGGACGACCTAGGTGGGGGGGGGATTTTGCAGAATGGGTCCTGACTGAATAAAAGAAGTGGAAGTAGAGAAACTGACCATATTAACGGGTAAAATCTGTTTGGATGACCGCGGGAGGGCTTAGAAAGGAGCCCAACGAATTTTCCCCGTGGAGGGATTGTCTTAACAGACAAGAGAGCAATAGGAGCTTAATGCAATAAAATCACCAGCCTTTGCGATTGGGACTAGATAGAAAAAAAAAGAAACGGATTAGGCTAAGGGAGTTTAGATAAGGGTCAAAGAAAAAAGAGTTCTTTGGAAAAAATGGCGGCGGAAAAATGGTCCGGGAGAAGGCCTGGGGCCACAGCCCGCACACAATGAGACGGGAAACGGAGGTGACACATCCCTGAATGCTGGGGAAAAGAACTATTGGAAGGCAGGGGACTATTGGAGCCCTAGAGCACTAATATTTGTTAGCATTAATTTACAGCGCAAATCCAAATAGTAACAAGGAGATAAGCATGCACCAGCTGAACTCCAACTCTTAACTTCATAATGTTGGGGGAGGGGGGGGGGAGTTGATATGGAAGATGGGGGGGGGCCAAGCCATCAGAAAATTCACTAACCCTTGCTGGGAGAGTTGTTTAAGGCTGCGGCATTCGCGATAAAGTGTTAGAAGAAGCCTGGCCGATACTTGCTATAGGGGATGCTGCGGTGAATAAGGGGGGATCAAAAGACTCCGAAGGTAAGCTTTTAACAAGTCTGGAGGTGTAGAATGTGAGAAGTCAGGAAAACTTAAAACGTCGACAAAGGGGGGGGAGACTTAGCAGATAGTACTTAACGCCATCAAGACTCTTGCTGGCGAAAATTTAATGTGGGGGGGACTGGGTTTCAATAAACTTACTGGGGAAGCTAGCTTAAGAGGAAAGCGGAGGCTTTCATATGACATAGGTAATATCTCGAAATTTGGACTTCTACGGGAAAAAAAAGATCTCAGCCTGGGCTGGACACGTGACAGCAAAAGCAAGGAGAAGTCAGCTGAGGAAGGAGAATGTCGAACATCTACAGGAAGGAGAGCTTCCATTTTGGACTGACTTAAACTTGGTAGTTACGCGGTGTGGCCGAAGACGAGTGAGAAGGAAATTGTGGAAGGAAGCTGAATTCCAGAAGGAAAAATCGTGGTGAGGTCCCAGTTACAGCTATAAGAAAAGACTAAAGCGCACACGACGGGACGGGGGAGGTCAAATGG
>Ga0179593_1319509_pt1 | contig 10103 bp, 19 predicted proteins | sample CZODoug2_1_08_16_FD_185931 | JGI IMG/M metagenome (GOLD analysis project Ga0179593, IMG submission 185931) | Vadose zone soil fungal communities from Angelo Coast Range Reserve, California, USA - CZODoug2_1_08_16fungal (PacBio error correction) | ecosystem: Environmental > Terrestrial > Soil >...
ACAGCACGCGGGTCGTGTACGAAAGAGCTATAACCCGATTTAGCAAACGAGTCGCTCCGAAGGGAGAAAGAGGAAACAAGGAGAGACCGCAAAGGGTGAACTGGCGAACGAGAGTGTGCAGAAAAAGAAGGCAAGTTAGGGAGGGCCCAATGCAAAAAAAAAGAGTTCAGAGTAATGGGGGGGCGAAACCAAGTCGCGGTCGCCAACGCGTCAGGAGAAAAAGATTTCTGGGATACAGCAGTCCAGAATTGGGATATGGGGACGGTAGTTCAGCCAGGGATCGTCTAGCGGTCGGGAAAATGTGAGAGCGGATGAGAAAGCAGTAACATGTGCTGAACAGGGGGGGAGAGAGGTAGTACCGAAAAAAGGTGATACGCTAGTTTGCGTACAATTCCACACATAGGCGTACTGCAGCCATCGATGACTGAATGTGTGATAGTAAAATTCGCTGCAGTTGGAAGGAAGGAAAACATGGGCGAGGCGGGAGGGAAATCAGGGGGCGGACATTCCTCCATATGCGGCGAAAAGTGAAAGTAAAGAACGCAAGGAAAGCAGCAGGGGGAAAGAGCGACTGAGGTCAGGGTTGAAGAGGAGAAAGTAGACTTTAAGAAAAGGAGGAAAAAACAGAGATTTGTCAATCCGGTCATTCCAAATCCAGGAAGGCACGGAAAAAAAAGAAAAAGAAAGAGACCCTCTCTACAAAAAAGTTGGCGTATCCCGCAAAGTTCGAACTGACCACACAACGGCAGGAAACTGGGCCATAAAAAATATCTACAACACCAAACCTGGTAGGAGGAAAAGGATAGAGAAAAGAGAAGCTCTAGGGACGGTCTGAACAAGAGTAGTCGTTCGCTCCTCTTCTCCGGAGGAAGAAGGGGATCCGTCGCGTTTCACGTCACGGAGCTGTTCATCATGGCAAAAAAGGGACAGGTTGCAGGCGGGGTTTCGCCTAATCTTCCCCCCAAAAATACTACCCAGGTTTGCCTGGTAGAACCCGTGCTACGCGATGATATGCAGACTTTAAAAACCACTAACAAAAGACTTCTCATTGGGGAGGAAAAGGTACACGAAGAGAAGGAAAGGAAAGAACACAAAAATGAGCGGCCACTTTCAGCAGACGTGGCCCACGGGGAAGGAAGTAAAGTTCATCGAGGAGGGAATTCCAAAGGAATTATCCAACAAGAGCGTGGGGGGGAAAAGCAAACGTTTTAGCACACAAATATCCGGAGGATATTCACAAATTATATCAGCAAGCTCGGGACAATTTAAAATAAAAATCAGATCACTGTTTCGGGAAATCATAGGCAGAAAAGGAAAAAAAAAACAAGGGCCTGAAAATAAGGGACAGCAAAAGCTGGGGGTGCAGGACATACAGGAAATAGGCTCTGCTCGCCGCGGACCTTCATGGGGGGCGACAACCGGCAAGGCTACCATGACCATTATAAGTTATTCTCTGACGCAAAGGAAGATCTGGACTCTCTGAAAACGAACGGGGTGAGAACGGACTGCGGGCACAAAAACTAACGAGTTTTATAGCCAGAGGAGAAGAAGCTGGTGCGGGTTTCATGAAACTGAACCGTTTTAGGAGCGATCGGGGGGTGGCTTGGTTCAGTAGAGGTGGGAAGCGTGCAAGGGCGGAAAGGAAAGCGGCAACGCGTTATGGGAGAAGGCCTCAGTGGGAGCAAGAGGAAGGGGGGCTGTGAGGGGGGGGGTGGCAAGGAGGGAGTGGGACTTCAGTACGGAGACGGGGGGGCAAGAATGGAGGTGGCAAGGAGCGGGTGAGGCTAAAGTGGGTTCCTCTTCCTATAAGAGTACGCATTGAGTGGAGGGTGGGGGAACGAAAGTTCTGAGCAAAGCATGTGGCTGCTTGTTCCTGCTCAGTGGCAGCGGACTTAGAGAGGGGGGATACAAACACCGGGGGGAAACATCCCCACACCCATTACGGCGCAACTTCGCTACGAGAATGGGGGTATCTCATTTGCTGCGCTTTGGTCGGCTTACTATGGGGAGTCGAGTCTGTAAGAAAGGGGCGACCTTTTGAGGGACGGAGCGGGGGTGGTTGGACAGACGAGATCCGCCTCTGTGTCCATCAGTACGATCAGGGCGTTCGGAGGCGCGGTACCGATGCGGCAGGCGGAAACGCGGAGCGGAAGAGACATCGTGGAAAAAGGAGGAATACACGCAAAAAAAGAGGGAAGGTGATAACAAAAGCGGTCAGGGAGAACGAAGTTAATCGAGAACCGAAACGTGTCAGGAAGCACAATTCAGGAACAGGGGGTTCCGCAAGTGTGAAATTTAATGTAATGGGGGGGCGGGAAAATGTGCTGCGAAAGGCCTCAGAAATGTCAAGGCCTTTCCTTGGGGAGGAGGTAATGAAACGAGCGGGAAGTAGTAAAGGGAAAAGAGAAAATTGCGATAACGTTGTCAAAGCTGGTTGAGTAAGCCTTTGGGTGGAAAGAGGAAAGGATAAGGCCAGGGAAAATTGGACGGGACATAAACGGGGTTACGGCCACCGACTGACTAGGGGGGTGGGGGCAAAATAAGGAGACAAAAAACAAAAAAAAAAAAGAAAAAAAAAAGAGAAAAAAGAAAACAAAAAGCACAAAAAAAAAAAAAAAAAAAAACAAAAATAACTAAAAAAAAAAAAAAAAAAAAAGAGGAGGGGTAAAAGGCCAAAAAAAAAAAAAAAAAAAATCCCAAAAAACAAAGAAGAAAAAAAAAAAAAAAAAAAAAAAAAAAAAAAATAAAATCAAAACCAGAAAAAAAGAGGAAAAAAAAACCACAACGAGCAGAAAAAAAACTCCACAACAAAAAACAACGAGACCAAAATAACACCAGCAAAAAAAAAACCGTCAACACAAAAAACAAACACCCTTCTCCCTTCCCCGAAACTGCACAAAAAAAAAAAACCGAACAGAGGATCCAAAGCCACAACACGGTAACAAAAACAAACAAAACCAATCACCAGGGAACCACAACGCTCTCACCACGCAAACCAACAGAAAGAGTCTGCAAGTAGTAGAGGCGCCTCATCTGAGTAAGGGCGATGGATTCTACGTTTGGGTGAAACCAAAGAAACGCCCTTCCATAAGCGCGGAAGAGATGACGATCAAAAACAGAGGGGATTTCAACGGTGTTCTCTCATCCCCCAGGGGTGGAACTATTTTAAGCGAGGAGTTTTTGGTGAAGGGGGGTACGAGGTGGCGATATATGAAGGAAGACACACCAAAAAAGCCAGATCTAGCGGAAGGAGACCAGCTAGTGCAGTTTGAGGTGAAGAAGTCAGTCTGATCGGTAACAAGCGCGAGAGAATGCAGAAAGATTGTCAAGGGAGGCATCGACAAGCCCCGGGGCCAAAACCATTTTGAACGAAAGGGGAGGGGCCTGGGGGGTAAGAGGAGAGGAGTCCATATCATCGGTTGTGCCGGGAAAGGGTGGAACGCATGAGCAAGGCGGCATGGCCAGGCCAGGGGCCGTGACGCTCAAACAGGGAGAAAAAAACTAGAGGAGTCATATCGCTAAACAACCACGGTGAGGAGAGAGATATACTAAAGCGGATAGCGACGAAAAGAACTAGGCCGTAAAGGGACAAGGGGAGAAAAAAGGCAGTGAGAGCGCCAGGCAAGCCGTCCAGAGGGTGACATCAACCGTAGGGGGAGGAAAAAAGGGGCCCGATTGGGCAGCCAAAGAGCAGGTAAATGGGGGCTGGAAGAGAAACAATCGCCTAATGATCGAGAAGTAAAAGAGGAAGCATAAGTGAGCGCTAAAAAAAGGGTGAGACAATCGCGAAAGTGACTGGGTACGAAAAAAAATCGCGAGATGAAATTGCACAAGCTGGAAAACGCAGGCGTCCGGAAGAGGGGGGGGACCAAGTAACCGAAAAGGGGAAAAAAAAATGAGGAGTGAAAATCAGGGGAAGGTCTCTCGAAAAACAATGCCCGCCTCTCCCTTTGCGAAGAAATCGAGAAGGTGGCGCTGGGATGGAATGGGACACCACAACGCAAAGAGTCCGGACAATTCAGAGGGCACGCCTTGAGGAGCAATGGGGGATTCGTGGCAACACACGTCAGTACGGTGGACAGACATAAACCAGAACACTCCCGTTCCACTACTCGCGTGCACGGCTGGCCAAAAGAGGTTGACACTCAAATTCGAGTCAAACGGCTCCGAATCGGCGCCAACTGCAGATATGCTGTGGAAAGGCCAGCCGGGAGAAAGAGGGGGACACAACTCAGCCAGGCCATTAGAAAGGGGATAATCCAGCGCCGGCTGGAGAAAGGTCATTGCGAGAAAAAAAGCGCATCCAATACAACGTGCACGCGGCTATTGCCGTTCCCAATGAAAAAGAGAAAGCGGGAAGGGGAAAAGGGGAGGGGAGAAAATGAAAAGAGGTCCCGAAGAGGGGGGCAAGACGCGGTCGCGGAGGGGGTCTGAGAAAGTGGAGAGAGTCAGAAACGCTTGCACGAAGAAAATCGTGCGGCAGAACAAAAGCCATGATGACAAGAGGGGACGAAAGGGCATCGGGGAATCCACCGTAAGGTCGAAAAACCCCGCGAATCAAGCCTAAAGGGGGGGGATGAAAACTCGACGGATACATCGGGACGAAGACCGGAGGAACTCGAAAAAGGAAAAGAGAGGTGAAGGAAGAGCGGAACAACGAGAAACGAGAGCGCCCAGGGTCAAAAAATCTCAATCCACAATGGAACGTTATACAGAGGAAAGAACAGTCACGTTCAAAATCGGAATCAACGGCACAGAAAAAGGGGCCGAAAAGAAAAGGAAACCAAAGTTCGGGACGGAGCCGAGAACGTGCCGTCCGACAACAAACCACCAAGAAAAAAGCCAAAACGTCACAAAAAGGACACCACGGCTAGGGACAACACGAAAAAAGGCAGATCCAACTACAAGAAGGCTATGGCCCGGAGCAGTGGAGCCACGAGTATACTACCCAGGGAGGTCAAAATCAAAAAAAACTATCGCTACTACCGAAATAAAAAAACCAAGCGGACCGATAGGGAAAGATGGGGGAGAGAAAGTTCGATGGGAAAGGAAATAAGGAATTGAGGGAGGGGACCCAAGGTAAGAGTTCATAAAAGGGGTCCCCCGTATAACGGGGGGAAAGAGGGCAGGGAAAAAAAGCAGGGCCGGATGTGATGTTGGAGGTCAACCCAGGAGGGAGGGGGAACTCAGGGACAAGGGTGGGATCAACAAACCGTTCCGGGGGGAACAAAAAAGGAATAGAAGCTTGGATGGAATTTAGTAGAGGCGCCGATGGCCGTGGCCCAATGTTGTCGGGAAAAGAGTTCTGAGAAAAAACGTGGGGGGGAGTTAAAAAGCTAAAGGTGGATGACACCTTCCTGTAAGGTGGGGGGAGACTAGGAACGTGAAAAAGGGGTCAGGACCGGGGGGAAAAATTCGATGGGGAAAAGTGGAAAAAGCGCATTCATTTGTGTCCCGGGCGTGTCTTCTTGCAAGGGAAACCTCAAAGTCGCTGGAGAACCTCACGGAGGAGAGTATGTCAATAGTTCAACGACGAAAGGGAAAAGGGAGGGTCACGCGAGAAAGGGGAGAATGAAAACCGGGGGGGTCCCTGTGTGTTGGTGTACGTATGAGGAAGGGGGACTAAAAAAGAGACATGGTGAGGCAAGCCTGGAATGGACAAACGAGACAAAACTGTCAATAGAAAAAAGCCCGGGAGCGCAAGAGGGCCGATACAGGAGGCACGAAAATGCATTGCGCAACGGGACCATGAGCATATTAAAAGAAACAACACTCGAAAAAGGAGAGGAAACGAGAGAGGCCCCTGGCGAGCAAGTCATTTGAGGGAAGGAAGAAGTACGCAGTCAGAGGATCTGCAGGACTCCTCCTTCGAAAAGTGGAGGACGAGGCGAGATGCATCTTGCTGCAACCCGACAGGGGGTAGGACGTGTTGAGAGACCAGAAGACAGAAAAAAAGACCGGTGAAAAAAAAACCGAAAGGGGGTTTATTCCGCCCATGAACAGGACGCGCGAAAAGGGGCGGAGGTGAAGCACGGGAACCAGCACTAGAATAAAAAAAACTGGGAGGGAAGGGAAGGAAAACTCAGTGAAACCGCACGCCGACAATGGAATGGAATTTCAATCTTTGCAAGACGGGAATGGGGATTATCCACAGGTCTTAAGGAACGGACGATGCCGCGGCATTCAGCCGAAGGAATTAAGGGAAACCATAAGGTGGGGCAAGAAAAAGGGAGGACACAAAGTCTCGGGAACACGGACCATGATGGGACAAGGAGGTCAAACTGACGAAACACAAACAGCTAGCAGGACTCCCGTTCGAATCAGCGATCTTGGCCGACGTCAAAAAACAAGCCTAAAGATACGGGTACAAACCGAAAGAGGAACGCCAAATGGGAAGGGGGGAACACTAGGCAAGAGGCAGTAAGGTCGGAAAAAACTCAGTCCCATGAACCGAAGACATGAACTTCTGAGTGACGCAAGACGGAAACGCAGCATAACGGAATGAATGAACGGGAAAAAGAAAAAATAGGGAAAAAGGGAGACTAAACTCGCGCAGTGGGGGAGGAAGGGGGGTCCGATCTGGTTGGTGCAACTGTTGCTACTGGTAAGAGCGTGCGGTGAGGGAAAGGACAAGCAAGAAGGCACTCAAAATGGAGATTGGGAGGATTGCCCTCTCGACTGAGTTAAATTTGGGGGGTGGATCCGAAGGGGACGGTGAGGGGGAGAGAAGCGTCAGAATAGGGCCCAAAAAGCAGGTTTAGGACGCGAGGGAGAAGAACGGGGGGGTGGTCCGAGGAAGAACGTAAGACTGAGGGACTAATCTTATCCACCGCATTGGGGCTTAGGGGAACAGACTAAGGAAGAAAACGTGGACCTCTTGGCAGCTCTGGCAGATAGTTTCCAGTCGGAAGGTGGCGGGTCAGTTAAGGCGAGGGAGATATGGCTGGCACTGGCGCCTTTGAGCCGGAGTCTTGTTGGTGTACGGGGAGGGGGGGGACCGACAATGCAGTCTTTTTGAAATCAGGTGGACTGGTAAAGTGATCTTTCCTATGCTCGGTACCAAGAGGGCGAGCTAGGGAGCGGTGAAGGAGAAGGACCAGGGTCTAAGCTCACCAGGCGGACTTGATACAGCGTCGTCGATGCATTCGGCGCTAGAAACTTCGCCGGGACAACTAACTCAAAAGTTTAACGGGGGGAGGCCAGAGTCTTCGTTGTGGGGACTTAGCAGCACCAGAATCGTCAGAGGAGTGATGGCATCCTACAGAGAAGTGACGTGGCGGGAAAACCGGAAGTGGCAGATACAGCATATCGCGTGGGTGCCAGGGAAGGAGGAGAATGGGAGGAGAATGGGGGAGGGAATAAGGGCGCCACCGAAAAGATACGGAAAGGACATATGGCTTTAAATAAAAACGGTGCTGAAGTTCCACACAGACGGTTGCACATAATGGAGTCCCTAGCTGGCCACTCTAAGGGAGGACTCTTAGACGTTGGGGGGGTGAAAGAGAATCAAGTCCGAAAAACTAACGATTACGAACCAGGTAGGGGAGGGGCTTGTTGGGGGTGCCTCCTCCCAGTCAAAGGATTGCGTTTTGGGGGATGTGGTAAATGGAGGTCACATACTCAATTGCGAACGAAGCCTGGCCAAAGCATTCTCAAGAGAATTGGCTTGCAAAAATTGGAACGATCTGCGGAAAGCCGGGTAACAACTGCGCGATAAGACGTAAGGAGGTCAATACAATCAAGGAAGGAGGGGGTCACAGCACCTGGGTGTCAAGTCGGGGAGGGAGGCCGGGGGGGGATGGGGGACATCATCAGCGGTGGATGACACGCAGTGATGTAAGGACGATGGGAGCACGAGGACAGGGGAAACCAGGGAGGAAGGAAATGAGGCCGTGCAGGACGTCCCTAAAACGGGGAAAAAAGTTTAAAAACAGAAAAAATGTATAAATATATATATAGCGGAGCTCTATTTTAAAAAGAAAAGGCAGGAATGCAAAGTCACGGAACCGGTCTTCATGCGCCTGATCATCGCCGGTTCCAGATGGGGAAAAAAGGCAAGAGCGTGTTCATCATCGATGATGAGTCAAGACTTACAAGCCAAAAAGGACGAACGTGAAAATGGTGCGGTGTACCCACGCAGGATGAAGCTAGAGGAAAAATAACCGGAGCGCGCCTTGTGACCGAACGAAGATCGGTACTGAAACGCAGGGAAACTCAGGCGAGATGTGAGCTTGAGGCGAAAAGGGGGGGCGGGGGGGCGGTCGGCCAGAAGACAAATCACATTCCAAAAAAAAAACGCAGAGGAGACACTCAGTTGCAATGATTAGAGCGAACAACACCTACCGGGGTAAGCGTCCATAGGGAAAGTGTGTGGGAGGGCTAGGATGGAAAACCAAAAGGGAGAAGAGGAAAAAAATCTAAACATCTGGCCATCTCTGGTGGAAATCAAAGTTGATGACCAACAGCGCCTTCATGAACTGTGGCTTGGGAAGGGAAGTTCCCCAAGGAAGGTCAAGCGTGGCCAGAAAACGAAAGTAAACGCCATACTCGGTTCAAAAACGGCTCGCACGCTTAAAGGGAAGAGGGGCGGGGATGTAGCCAGACTAAGAGAGGGGTGGCAAGAGGAAAGGAAAGGTCATGAGGGGGAGGAAATCATCCAAACGCCCGTATCTGGAGCGAGTTTCTTTCGCGAACAATCGCAGAACAAAGAAAAGTCGGCGCGCACGATTAAAGGGGGGGGTGAAGGAGTGGAAGGAGAAAAATAGGGCTTAGCGCCCCTAAGGAAGAAGACTAAGATGGGTGGAATCAAGACTCGGGGTGCGCTGGGAACTGAAAAGTTAAGAGGGAGAGTACTACCACGCAGATAAGCCTGCTCAATCGCTCGAGCGCAGAACACTGATCGGGATGATTGAAAGACGGGAATAATTCGACTTACCAACCCTCGAAGTCCCCTAAAAGGGGAAAAATTATAAAGGAATTGAAACTGAAAACAGTCGAGGGACCTCAAATGGAGACAGAGCTAACAGGAGAAGGGAAAACAATAGATCAACCGATGAGAACGCCGTCCCCGCAATCCAAAAGAACGGGTGAAATCGAAAAAAGCATCAAGGGAAACAGAACTCAGCTGGCTTATCAGGAGCGAAACACCCATCTGATTCTCAATAACGCGAAGCCATGCTGAAAAGGGGACCAGAAGGGATAAACCGGAATCCGCCCAAAAGAAAGCCCATGAGTGAAACCAATAAGGCACATCGACAATCCACAGGCAAATTCGAATCCCAAAATGCAGGGAACGAAACGTTCGTGGAACTCAAACGCGATAATAGTAACAAAAGAACAACAACCCTATCTCTCTCGAACACTCTCAAATAGAGAAAGCGCGGACCCCGGATCGAAACTTTAGAGTGTGCCCGGGAACGTGGAGAGGTTGAGGGGTCGGTGGAAACAGAAGGAAGAATAAGTTCATTGGCCATGATCGGGGGCGGTGACAGGGCGAACAATAATGCTCGTTCGCACGAAAGAACCCGTCATGTAGGAACAGATTTCTGTCTGAAGGGAGGGCAGGCAATGGTTGGTGAGAGGGAAAGACTGGGCTTTCTGAACTGTCTTAGAGAGTGTCATGGAAAATTGTCTGAAAGCTATTCCGCGGGTCCCAGGGTTGTTGACCTAGATTTTGTGCGAAAACAAGGGTGAGGGGGGGGAACCGCTAGTTGGGAATGGGGACTTAATTCACTTCGCGGAGGTGAGCGAGGGAAGAAATGAATTTTTGCAGAGGAAAATTACCGGAATGCAAACATAGGTATGGGCGGAGGGAGGAAAGGGAAAGGCGGATGGAAAGGCAAAAGAAAGGGAGGAAGAATGAGTCTAATGGCTTCAACCCGGAAAGCGCTTTGACAAAGGGAACACTGGGAGAAGAAAGGCCTTGGAGGGGGACTGTTTTGGTGTCAACGTGAAGAGTCTAAAACCGAGACAAGGGAAGGTTGCCAGGGACGAGACACAGCGTGGGGAGAAAAAGAGCGAAAACTAACAGAGCCAGGCTGCACGCAAAGCAGAGGGGGGATCTGATAAAGAAGGTCGAGCAACGAATGACATTGCGAAACAGG
>Ga0179593_1338633_pt1 | contig 10103 bp, 17 predicted proteins | sample CZODoug2_1_08_16_FD_185931 | JGI IMG/M metagenome (GOLD analysis project Ga0179593, IMG submission 185931) | Vadose zone soil fungal communities from Angelo Coast Range Reserve, California, USA - CZODoug2_1_08_16fungal (PacBio error correction) | ecosystem: Environmental > Terrestrial > Soil >...
CGGGTTTTTATGAGTGTATGATAGGATAAAAATAGGAGGACGAGTATGTCATTGAGGGAACTGGCGGGGGGAAGCGGACAGAAACTGAAAGGCCGGGGGAGGGAAAAAGATTGTAGCGAAAAAATTTGGGTTGTGATTCGGCGGCGCTGAAGACACAGGTTGGCACGCAAGAAAGGTTTCGGATGTGGGCATTTCTAGAGAAAAGAGTCGGGAGGACGAGGACGACCCAGGTTGGCGACTGCTCAAAAGGGAACCGGGCGATGTCTCATAAATGCAAACAGCGTGGGTTAAAAGTGAAAAGAAAAATTTCCAAGCAGGGCGTAGGGGGTGGGGGAAAAGGGGAAAGTGGGCAACATGGAAAGGAAATTTCGTGGGCGAAATGCAGCTACAGAGAACCTTCCTTAGAAGTTGGCGTTGTGAGGGAAGTCCCAGCCGAGGACCGTTTCAAACAGGGTGTCAAGAGATAGACTGGGGTAGGGAGGGAAGAATGTACGTAATATTTGAAGAAGCTTAGGCGAAGACAAAAAGTAGCTAGGTTTGGCTTCTCTATGCGACGAAATTATGGAAAAAGGAAAAAGAACCATCGCGCGGAGGAAGAGTACGTTTTGCGGGTAAAGAATGGGCGGGCAGGGGTTTCTTAGCGGTGGGAATCAGTAAGGGGCGGTACCACGCGACGTTTTAAAAAAAAAAACAAATGAAATACTGGGTACCAGTATTAATGACGAATCCGGGGAGCTTTGCTTAGTGGGGGGGAGGGAGTTCGTTGAGTTTCACGGTGTTTGTACTGCAGATTTAAAAAATGAAAGTGAATAAACCGCGGTACTGTAAGGGAAGGCCATAAGGGTTGTCAGGGGTGAGGAGGAAGAAATAAGGGGATTTTTTGAGTGGCGGCGACAGAGGGATATTGCGTATGCGCAATGGTGAGGAGGAGGCGAACTCGCCAAGTTGGGTTTGGCGGACTGGGGGGGAGAGGACGAACTATTGACGGGGCATCTTTAAAGTTCGGGAGGTGTCTGTAGTTGGTGGGAAAGGCTCGCGACTAAGGAAATCCAATGTCGAAAACTGCTCGGGTCTAGGTCCGAAGAACGAGGGATTGATTGTCGGAGGAGTCTGCGGGGGAAGATACGGAGAATTTGTGAAGTGGTAAGGTCACCGGGGAAGGGTTTGCAGAGATTTATTGCGTAGAGTGGGACAGGTCTATTTGAGAGAGACGTATGTACGATTTGGGATATCGAGTGGAGATCGTATCTACGAGAGCGTCGGATATTGGGCAGGGGGTCTTGGGATTTCATGATATTGTGGGAGTTTTAAAATAAAGAGAGCGGGCGCGCGGGGACCAGGGTGAGGGAAAATGGTTGGGGGTTGGGGGGAGAGTAGGTTTAGAAGTAAAAAGAGATCCAACAACGGAGGAGTAAGAGAGGATAGATCCCCCTAGAAAAAAAAAACCAAAGAAGAAAAATGAAACTAAAGACCGGCCGGGATGAGTCAGGAATCCTCGAATTTCCCCCTCAAAAAAGATAAGAGCCCCCAGAGGCAATCTTCCCGCAGCCCGTCGGAGGCGTACAAATCAAGCGAGTCAAAGACGAATAACCCTAAATCACCAGTCGAACCTAAGAAAAGCCTCATACGAAAGAAACCCACTCAGAGAAAAACAGCGCAAATCAATCGACACCTCAAAGACCAGAGAACAGAGAAAGATAAATTGAACGAAAAAAATCTCAAACCCTCTGAAAGGAAGAAAAGTCCAAGGGAAGAAAATATCTTACAAAAAACCTTCTCAAGCGATAACTCGATGCACAAGAACGCACCCGAACCCAAAGTGCGATACCAGTTACGACCTCCACAACGGTCAAAAACGAAAACTAGAGACGTCGTCCTAACTCAAAATGGAAAAAGACAGAAATGGCTCCGAGCAAAGTCATCACGACCCCACCGTCAAAAAAAAGGCCGAGAAAGAAGAAATCATCTGGACCAGTCGCCTAAACCGCGATCCGTTCTCTTCGCAAACGTTCTAAAGATGTCCAGCCGCTTCTGCGGAACCAAAAGACAAAAGAAGAATGAAAGGACAGGATAAACGTACGTATCCGGAAAACTCCGCAAAAAGGAAAGTGTTGTCTGGGAAAGTGTGGAGACAGTTGGGGGGTTGTGCCGACCCTCCAAGCTGGAAGAGTGAAGAAAATCCTGAAAAGCCTAAAAGTATATAGGAAGAGGGGGAAAAACTCCTGGGAGAATACTCTTAGAAAACCTAGAAAGGACAAGAAGTCAGAAACCAAGCGTCTGCCGTGGCCAGTCCGAAGGCCTAGATCTTTAACTCCCGGTACTGGAACATATTCTACGTCGCTCTGAAGGACTAACGAATAAGGGCTAGGGAAAGAATAGCCTTCAAAGAAAAATATAAAATGAAGAGAACCTGAGATGAGGGCTGCCATCCGACGGACCAGCACAAAACCTAGCGGGTAAAAATCCTTAGGGAAAAACACAAAAAGGGGCAGGGAGACCGTCCAAAATGTCAGTTCAACACGTTTAAAAAGCGTAAGGCCAGGACCGTAAAAAAGTCGCCCAAGAAAAAGGGGCAGCGTGTTCGTAATAACGAGAAGGGCTAACGCTGAAGTGTCAGGTCACGCTAGAAAAAAAAGGAACCTCAACTTGATCTAGCACATTCTAGAAAACTTTAAAGACTGGCCAAAGAGCGGAAAAAGAAAAAAAAACTTTTGGCACGGATAAGCCTTTCCAGCAAAAATCGGGGAAGACACACGATGCCTCTTCGGTCGGCTGTAATCCAATCGGAGGAGGAAAGAAAGCATAAAAAAGAGCCTCACACCAGGATGAGGAAAAGAGAAGTCGTTAAGTTTACGGGAGAAACCCGAGATGAAGGGGGAATATGTAACAAGGGGGGGCAGGGCGGCTGAATGAAGATCGTGCGTGGTATCTGAAGAGAAGGGCTGATAATCTATAGAAAAACGGGGGGGATGAATGCCTGGTAGTGAAAAACGGCGAAGACAGATGGTCGCTGCAAGAGCAAGGGGTAGGGAGGGGGTATCTCAGGTATCGGGGAAATATATGGGCGAACCTGGAGTACGACGACTGAAAAAACTGATTCTCTAGGCTCGTCAAAGGGATGGAGCCAGAGGGGGTACTTGTTTGGAATGGTCCTGGAGGGGGAGATAGTTGGCAACCGACATGTGCTGGAGTGAGGCACGGGGCACTGGGAAGTGAAGAGAAGAGGGAGGGGGCATCTCTTAGAGGGTATGTAGCTAGTAGAAAACGGAATCTTGATTAATATCGAATCAAATGAAAAAAGGGAGTTGCTATCGCTTAACTACAGGGGAGAGGAGTTCTATAAAAACAATTCTAGAAGAGGTTTACTGCTGGAGGGAGCCGAAAAAGGAAACTAGAGGGAGAGCTTCTGATAGGTATTTTTTCGGTTGGGCCAGAAGGCGGCAGTGTAGCGCGGGCAAAAGCATCTCCGTCTCACAGGAAGAAAAATTCAGTACGGGAAGGGTTCTCATATAAAAGAAATCCATAAGAGGGTTCATGAAAAGTAGAAAGCTTCCTTTGGTACTTTTTTGAACCAGCAGCGGTGAAATACAAATGCGAGAGGGGGTCCGGCGGAGACACGGGGGGGAAGCGTCCAAAGGTAATCTTTTGCTGGCGGTGGCATGGGTCGTTGTTGGGGAATGGGGGGGTCAGAGAAGAAATTGAGGTAGAAAATTTGTCGGGGTCAGGAGCCTAGTTTTTTTGGAGGGGAGGGCTGAGATGGAAAAGACAGTAGCGCTCAAGTCTTGCGGAGCGGGGTGGGTGTTGCATTAAGGGGTGTGGGGATAGAGTATCGCCGGAGGAAAGGATGTCGCGCTTCAGGGTCGTGGACGCGTACCGAAAGCGGAATTTTGTCGTTGTCTGGAGGAAAGAAGGAGGGGGAAGGGTCCTAATTACTCGTGGAAAGGGATTTGAGCGGGAGAAGAGAAGGAAAAACAACCTTGCGAGGAGTTGGGGAAAGAAAGAGTGGGGGGGGGGGACTGAAGTGGGGAAGAAGAGGGTATGTCTTGGGGGGGAGAGGTGAGGAGAAAAGGGGGAACCCGCACTGACGCGGAAGAAATGTTCGGAGTGAGGGGCTTGCGGGGGTGGGGTTTCTCTAGATACTTTTGGAAGTAGGTAAAAGGAATCGTGGTGGGTGGGCTCAACGTAGGGGGGAGAAAGGCTTCAGAAAAGGAATAAAAGTAAGAATCTCCAAAAAGCATCTCGAAAAGCCCTCAACTGCAAAGCGCCGAGCTATCCTCAAATCTCTGAAGAAAAATAAATCCAATTCCAAAAAGAAAAGCAAATCTCTCGGAAAATATGAAAAACACAGAGGAATCCCAGATCCTACTCCATACAATAAGAGCCCGAAGACATTAAAAGAAAAAGCATTCTCGACCCAAAACTCACGATGAAAAAAGAAAGCCGGGCTACGCTTCTCTAAAGAAATCAGCAACGACGTCTCCCTGGAAAAGAATGAACCTGCAAAACGAAAGCACACCTCGTCTCCAGAAAGGGGAAAAGAAAAGACTCTACTATTGAGGTATACAAAAGACAACCCTAAAAGGGGACAAACACGCCCAGATCAGGGGGGTGTTACGAGACCGCCGAATTCCAAAACAGGGGAGAGTTCAACCCGCAGTCAAGGAACTTCTGAAAAAATTATAGCCGACTAACAATACTCCCAACCTGAGCTCAGTACGGCAAAAATGCAACAACCGCGAACTACTCAAGAAAAGGGGATATTGACTTTGCCTTCGGGCAGCAAAAAGGCTATTGCCATTACTCGCCAGGTTACGACGGATAAACATCTGAGATCAAAAGACTCAGAAGCTTATACAAGCAACAAATAAAAAATAGGAGGAATTCAACGCTCAAAAAAGTCCGGAATTTTTGGGCAAGTTGTGGGAAAGGAACACGCCTCTACCTGGAGGGGGAAAAACGTAGAACTAAATGCTCAGGAAAAAAACGGAGTAAACGTCCTGTTTAGATGATCCCGAGGGAAAACAAACGACAATCAACAAGTGCCCTTGGAGGCGGAAAAACGAGATCTTACCAAGATGAATCAACCCTCGCGGGGAGAAGAGGGGGAACTACAGCCTAAATAGTGCCCTCAGAAAAAATCAGCCGCCTCCTGCACACCGACGAAAAGACGGCTTCCAATCGGCAGGACATACAATCACTCACAAACTAACAAAAATAACATTTCCACCACGAATGGCCGGTCCCAGGTTACAGTAAAACCGGATGCGAGGAGAAACGATGAAAAGCAAGGCTAGAAGCATGCACAAAACGTAGTGTTCGAACTAAGGTCGTCAGTCACTGGTTCGCGCGAACGGCAAGAAAGACCAAAAGAGAAAACATATCTTTCTTTAGCTGAAGACTGGCAGACGGGGAGTACTACAAAATGTGACTTAAGGAAACCCTAGTGAGGAAGAGATCGCACTATCCTGAGGAAGAAATGCCTTACATACTAGACCTTAAGTCCGTTTCCGAGGGAACTAATGAATAACGATAACACAAAGCGGAGAGGTAAAAGAAAGGAAAAGGGGTCTTAAGGGGATTTAATCACCGATATAAGAGAGTGGATCGATGGCAACTGAACAAAGAAGGGTCTCTTGCGTGTGTAGACCATGCCTGAGGGGGGGAAGAGTAAATAAAAAAAATTGTTTGTGGTGGGTCGACGACGGAGACCAGAAAAAAAGAATACAGATGTCTGCGAAAAAAGCTCAACGTATTGGGCGGGCTGGAAGGCCTTCGCGTTAAAAAGAATAGAAGGTTCTCGAAACGAGGGAATTGGGTAAGGGGGACAGCCGCGGAAAAAAGCGGGGGATGAGAAAGGTCAAGAGGCCACGGTTGAAAACCGCATGTGGTCAATGCGAGACTCAGCTGCAACGTTATGGCAATGCGGGTGATAGAGCTTTAAAAGAGTTTTCCTAAGAGAGAGTGAGGTTTAAGTACGGAAGGGGGGGCTGATTTATGTGGACTAAAACCGTCCGGGGGCTTTCGACTTTTTCTGCGATACTAGGAGGGTGGGGATCTTCTACTACGAAGAAATGGGAGCAAGGGGAGCTAAAAAAAAGCTGTGGTGTTGGGCAATCTTCGAATGGATGAGTGTAGGAGTATTCACTCGTCGAGAGGAGTAGGGGGGGTGCTTTGGGCAAAAGAATAGGTACTTGGCATCACACGTTAGAGGAGATGGCTCTTACCAAAAAAATTTGTCACAAAATATAGCACTACGAAAAAGTTTAATGGGTTTCGAGGAAGCGCCAAGATTTGCGGGACAATTTCTCTGAAAAGTACCTCGTGGACGGAAGTGGTTTGGAAACAAGATAGTGTACAGAAAGATTGCTCAATCGGAGGAACCTGCTAAATTAAAAAACGGTGAATCAAGCGTTGACCTTATCTTTGTGGCTATGTGCAGAGGTTTTCGTGGGGGGAAATTTTGGGGGGCTACATACGGGAGTTGGGGAAGCGATAATTTTTGTCGGGGTTGTGGTGGGACGACCTCTAAATATTGGAAAGATTTGGAAGTTGAGGTAAAAGGAAAATTTTCCTTAGGTGGTGCTGGGGTTAAAGGGGGTCTCTCTGAGAAAGATGAAGATTAAAAAACAGCGAAATTTTCTTGTTTGACCATTAGTGCAAGGAGATTTTTTCTGTGTCGGGGATTCTTACGTATTCTATGAACGCAGGGAAGGGGGAGTAGAATACTGAATGGGACGGGAGCAAAAAACAGGGTTAGAGGGGAGGGAAATTGGTGAAAAGTGATACCTTTTGTAAGCGAATTCGCGGGAGGAGGCGATGGGACGAGTTTGGAGAAGGCCGAAGAGAACGAGGTGAAAGAAGGGAAAAAAGGTGAGGGTTGTGAGGAAAGATGGGATAATTTCTGGAATTAGGACTACGAAGTTCTTTGAAAGCCTGGATCGGGGTTGTGTTGGAACGGAGGAGGGAGTGGCTAAACACCAACGGAGCTATGATATCGAACGACACCCGAAACTACGAATAACAACAAAACGAGTAGATAGACAACCGCGAAAGTTATTCAGACATCTCGAAAAGTTCACTTAACATATACCAGGCAACGGGGCGGGACGCCAATATTGACAAGAGAAAAGTGAGTAGGGATTCGCGTATACCAGACCACTAATACTCGCTAGCTAGACGCAGAGGACTAAAAGGCCCAATTAAACGGAAAGTCACGCGCATAAAAATACTAAAACCAAGTACGCCTTCTATAAATAGACCCAAAGAGACTCATAAAAGAAATCGAAGTAATCCATATCAAGCAAAAAACGCCTCCCCAGATAATTGTGAGAAAAAAAGAAGAAAAAGATGTCTCATCATGAGACTCCTGATCCAAGATAAGCCTAAACAATGACCAAGTCCCTCGAGGGAAAAAGGTCTCAAACAGCCCCTCCGAAAGAAAAATAAGGCGACGAAAAGAGGAAAGGAACTCCACATAAAATAAAAGGATGACTCTCTACCACCTGAGAAAAAACATCTAACTCAGCCAACTCGACGCCTCGAGAGAAGTTGAAAGACAATCTAGTCTAGGGCCTGAGCGCCAAGTTCGACTTGGAGACTCAACCAGCTAAAGGGTCAAGAAACACAACTCAGGGGAGAGTTAGGGAAAACATTCTCACGCAAAGCAACCGAACGCCATCCCGCTACTCTTAGAAAAAAAAAAATTTTAAAAATTTGGGTCAGCGGGGGGTGGGGACAAAGAAGGGGGGGGCCATAGAAAAAGGGAAGAAAAATAAAGAAGGAATGGACGAACAACGAAATATTCAGCAAGATTGATTATCAAGGCAGGAGAAAGAGTCGACTAAGTGAAACAAAAAAAGAGACGGTTTGGGAGGAGAAGGGGATCTACCTGACGGAAAAGCAAAGGCCAAGAGCTCCCAAAAACAACCAACACTGACAACCAAAAAACAAAAAAAAAAAAAAAAAAACAACCCAACGCAAAAACCAACTAAAAAAAAAAAACAAAAACAAACAGTCATCGTAAAGAATCGCAAAGTTGAATACCTCTCCGAAGGGTGCACCCATTAAAAGACCTCTCTAGACCGGCAAAAGAAGCATTTCTTCAACTAAGGGATAATAACTCCATCACTCCATAGAGAAGCGATCATAAAAAAAAATACTTTCCCCTAAAGAATCCCGGGGAGGAAAAAAAAGGAGGAACCAAAGTCTGGTCGGTAAGAAAGGAGATGGTGCAAATAAAAAAAAAAAGGTTCGATGTGGGGGAGGATGCCTCTCCATGTATAGAAAGAAAATAGGGGGGGACGGGGAAACGAAGAAAACGACGTGAAGGAGGGAGAAAAAATACTCGTGGGGATTCGCGGTTTCTTTAAAGAAACGGGTCCATTACAAACGTTGGTGGAGGTAAGAGGAAAAAAAAAAAAACGGCCTAAGATTGGGGCGAGTTCAAACTCAAAGAACTGAGGTAGTGAATCAGCCTGTACAAAGAAAACTTCCAAAAGTCGTGGACGATAAAGAAGGAAAAAAAGATAAACTCAACAAAAACAACGGGGAGGACGGAGAAGATCGTCGTGCAATAGTTGAGGTCGGAGGAAGGAGGTAGGACATAGGACGGAAAGACGCTTTGGAAAAAGGAGAACCGACTCCCTGGAAGAGTGGAAACGGGGGGGGGGGTGAAGTTTGGAATGCAAAAAACGGCGAAGAATCATGGCAAAAAAGAAGATCACGGGGGACTTGATTTGGCGGTCAGAGGAGAGAGAGGAAGAAGGAAGGGGCCACGAAAAGACTCCGTTTAAGTGAAAAAACAATCGAGTTTAGATGGGTGAGGGATCAAGATCCTCGTTGTTAAAAGAGGTGAAGAAAAGATGGAAGGGAGGGGAACTTATGTGGCATGAAGTGTGGCACCAAGGGGGGTTGCGTCTTTGGGAGCCATTTCAAAGGGCAAGGGGGATTGGAGGAAGACGTGGTTGACGTGAAGGAGGATTCTCATAATCAAGGCGGTAAAGGGGAAATTTTCAAGAAGTCGGAGAAAGTAGGGTTGGGCGCTTGGTAAGACAGGTGCGAGAAGGAACCAGCACTCTTTGGTTGATCGTCTATAGGTAAAAATCAATCCGTCAAAAGGCGACGTAAGAGTTTTAGGGTTGACAAATCTGGGCAAGTGAACTTGTACGTAGCGGAGGGGAGAGTGAAAAAGGGCCACAAACGCCAACAAAATTAAAACCTAAACCGTGACTTGGGGAAAACGAAAAATGAAAGGTTAGACCAGGGAATTTCGGGGACCTGTCTTCGAACTGAACTTCGAGCTTTTCTTTGGGTGGGGGGGACGAAAGAAAACTTTGATGGGTACAACGATCGTAGACTTTCCATTGAATAAGGGTAACATTCACATCCAGGCCGGCGTTCCGCAGAAGTTACTTTAGATTTCTCTCGTCATATGCGTTTGTGTTACCAGGGGTTGGAGAAAAGAGTGTAATGTTCGGAAGTATGGGAGTTAGTGGGTCGGCTGTATGGTATTAGCTAACTCTAGATTTTTTTTTGCCTTGGAATGGGGGAGGGAGGGATGAAAAGGTCAGGCGGGGAGGTGTGGTCTCTTAGTGCGACGCGCTTAATAAGAGCTAAATATAATGTAGGACTGATTTTTAAGTGGGACGGACCAGAGAAGGAGGGGAATTTCGGTAAAGTGGGCGGGTCTAGAACAAAGAGGAGGGTTCGTTCATGAATAAAACAAAGAAAAAATCCCCAAGGTTTTCGAAGCTCGGAACAAAAATAAGGCGAGCACATGGAATTCTTTCCCGCGAAAGAGAGGGAAGTACAGAACGTTTAAACAAGACTTACATAGAGATAAAAAGGGTTGGGGATCTGATATATCGATCGGGGGGGGCAAACGGAGTGCGGGGCGGGGAGGGTGTGGGGTCGAACGGGGGCTCTATAGACTTGGGAAGGGGGTGTTTGGATTATAGGGGGGGAGATCTGAGCGCAACAGGGTGGAGTAACATGAGATATACTAAATAGAAAAACTACCTACAGGAAAGAGCTCTGAAGGGAGCGTCAAGAGTTTGAGGACTCTCAGCAGCATAAGCCGAATCCTGGGCGCATCTTAGCGGGCC
>Ga0179593_1440407_pt1 | contig 10103 bp, 16 predicted proteins | sample CZODoug2_1_08_16_FD_185931 | JGI IMG/M metagenome (GOLD analysis project Ga0179593, IMG submission 185931) | Vadose zone soil fungal communities from Angelo Coast Range Reserve, California, USA - CZODoug2_1_08_16fungal (PacBio error correction) | ecosystem: Environmental > Terrestrial > Soil >...
CTGATAAGGAAAAAAAACAGGATGCGCGAGAGGAAGGGTGTTGGGGGGGAGGGGAGAGGGCTCCCTCCCAAGGCTGGGTAGGGAGAAGTGGTACTTAAAATTCACGAAATGCATAAAACGATTCCGAACGGCCAACCGCAAAGAGGGGGGGTTCGAGTGATAAAGACACAGGGAAGGTGGAAAAGGCTGTGTGAGCCTTCGAAGGAAGGGAGGAAGAGGAGACAGCCGGGGGCATGGCAAGGCCCGAAAAGAGAAAAATATTTTACAGAAAAAAGACGATAGCGGTGTTTGCAGGGACAACCCAGGTGAATCGCAGAAAAACGACTAAAGGGGAAACAAATGAGGAAGGAGAGTCCGGGGGAAGTTTTTTGTAGGATCAAAAGCCAGAAGGGTGAGGAAGAGAGGGATGCGTGGGGAACGGGGAAAGAGGAAACAGATGGCCAAGTCTTGCCGCTGGCAATTATTCAATAAGTATGCAGAGTCTGGAAAAAAAAAAATGGGGAGGGGCGGATGGTCTCAAGACGGGAGGGAGCCGAAATAAAGGGGCTGGTGGCCTTGGTGGAGTGTGATGCTGAAATCAGGAGCTGAAAAAAAAAAAGGACCTTACCAGGGAAATGGAATGTCGAAGAAGGCCACATAAGAAGGGATGAAACACGCTAGGGGGTGTTCTGGTAAAATCGACAAGGTGCTGTGAGGCTGCTGGAACTGCATGATGTAAAAGGTAAAGGAGGAAGGGGGGGGAGGGGAGGGGGAGAAAGGCCCCCGGTCGCGGGAAACAAGTTACATGCGAGCTTGCACACAAATGCAACGCACGCCGTCCGTAGCAGCAGAGGGAGGAAGCGGGGACAATAAACAAAAAAGGAACGGTTGGGGAGAAAGGTTTGGAGACCGCATTGGAAAACCCGTTGGTAAGGAAAAATGAACGCAATTGGTGAAAGGTGGCGTGCTGTAAACGAAAAAGGAAAAAACAAAATGAGAACATGAAGAACGGGAAAACAGGATAGAAAGAAAAGAAGGAGGGTGAAGGTCCATGGGATAAGGAAACGCAGCGGGGGCCGCGCGGGGGAGGGAGTGTTGCTCGCGGTCGCGGAGCGGGACTCAAGAAAACGCTGGGGCATGTGAAAAAAAGGAAAGCAAAGTCGTCGGCGCAAGGAGACTCTCAATTCAAACAAGATGGGGAGATAAGGAAGGCAAAAAACGAAAGGAAGAGGAGGAGAGCGTCAATGGAAGCGCTCCTTCGGTTCCACCGCGCGACCGTCCGAAAAAACCACGCCGAAAAACGGCTGCGGAGGCATCGATCATGAATCATAAAGGGGGGGGAAAAACGACATCGCGGAAGGTTCGGGATTTAGTGAATGTTGTTTTGAGGGGTCTGCGAATCACGCCCCGTCAAAAAGGTCAATGATGTTAAATGAGGAGGGGTAAAAAGGGAAAACATTCGGTAAACACACGTCATCTGGCAGGGAGAGGAAGAGTCCTTTTGATTTGAGGTCAAGGGGCCGTGTTTCTGCTAGGTCAGGTTTGCCATTTAAAGGTGGATTAAAAGGATAAGAACCGAGGGGCAGTAACGTGAGGATGGGCAAAGGAAGACGGGTTCAAGGAAAGAGATCCCACTAAAAAAAGGAGGGTGGGGTTATTACGGCCTGTCGGAGAAAGGCGGAGCGAAAATCATGCCGGCACAAAAAGGAACCTCTCGTGGGGAAAAAAAATGGAAAGGGGGAAGGGAGAACCGAGTTGATAATGTTTTAGACACTTAACAGGGCAAAGCAGTAATTGGAACAGGGCCCAGAACCTGAGGAGAAGGAGAAAACATCACAAAGGGGAAACCAATCATGCATAAAGATTTATAACGGTCACTTGACCCGTCTGGAGGTTTGGAAAAAGGAAGGCACCTCAGTGATAAATGGGAAGAAACCCCAGCGGCTATGAAGATCAAAAAAAAATATGAGCTCGGGGAGGATTTGCCGCGTGGGGCATCAACGTTGGATCAAAACCAACATAGACAACAGAAAAGCAATGTGAACGCGTCTTAAGGGGGGGGGGGCAAGCACTATTTAAGTGAAAAAGGTTGAGGGACGGCACACTTATCGGCTGTTGTTTCCTTCAACTTCGGAAACAGAAAAAGAAAAAGTGAACAGCAAGGAGGAAGGGATCGGGGTTGCCGGAGGAAAAAAAAGTCAGAAGATGTTCGAATACGTAATCTCAACACAAAACAACCCTCTCCCAAGGGGCATAATTCATGAATCACGAACAAAACACGTGCGTAAGCTCTATGCAAAAGGGGGGATACGGAATCGCGAAGGTTGGACTAATAAAAAACCAGAAGAGGACAATCATAGCGTGGAGTGAACTGCATGAAACAACAAATCACCAAAAAAAAGCAAAAGAAAGGACAGGAGGGTCATGGGAATCAGGATACTCTTAAAGAGACTTCAAGGGGAAAGATCTGAGGTCCCATAGCGATTTAGCATTACTTAAGATTTGGGGTAAGGTCGGAGCAAGAAAAAACTATGATAACACGGAGGCTAGGGGGGAACAGAAGAAGACGGAATTACAGAAAAGGGAAAGGAGGGCAGCTAGAGACTCTAAGGAGTGTCAAGTCTGATTCTGAATCACTCAGGAGTTTGAAATGGAAGTGGAAGAGATTCGGAAGCGCGGACAGGAGAAACGGAGTGGACAAGAGGCACAGTTTAAAGGGGGAGAAAGAAAAATCGCAGTTGAAGGAAAGAAGGGGGTTAAAAGGAGCACCCGGTAGAACGGAGAGGCAAAAAGGGGGGGGGGAAAAAAAGGATCAGAAAAAAAAGGGGACGGACCGGGAGTACTTTTCCTCACTTTTGGAAGAAGGCTGGGATGGACACGTTAGGAGAAAAACGAGCAGGGCTCAGGAAGGAGGGAGAGCTGGAACAAGTAGTCAAGTCGGGACAGAGGTGATTAAAAAATCAAGAGGTTCCTTCACAGGAAGAGGCCCATCAAGGCCTCCGAAGTATTGCTGTGATTGAGGAGGGGGGATAGTGGAGGAGAAGAAAGAATTAAAGAAAAAACATGCGATGAAAAAGCCAAGGTGACCTGGATGTCAGACATGGAGGATTAACCAGATAAGACCGTTATCATCACTCTTGTGCTCCAATCAAAAACCAGGTGCTGTGAAATGCTGCGGAGGATGGGGGGGGGGGAGCGGTTACAGAGACTGGGGCAAGAGGAGGGCCAGACCCTGAAATTCTCGCATTAAAAAAAAAAAAAAAAAAAAAAAAAAGAAAAAAAAATCCACGCCAGCCACCTTTGAACACAAATCCTCAACAAATATACATTTAATCTCACGGAGATTAGCTTATAATATCGGGGACTACCAACAGAAGGGGAAATGGCAAGACGTCTCTATCAGCAAAAATACAAATTAAAAAAAAGAAGGAGAGAAAAAGCGTCCCACTGAAACGAAGGAAGAAGAGAACAAAATCCTCATGAGATTCCACCAGTCCAAGCCAAACCGACCGTTAGGACCACCATTAGACTCACTTTTTAAAAGCCAGGAAGTGGAGGGAGGTAACAACCACCTCCACCCCCACATAAGCACATTAAAGAACACGAAGAGAGGGAAACAAAGAGGTCGGAGTGGAGGATAACTGGGGCAAGAAAAAAAAAAGGGCTGGCACCGGGCTTCGGCTTTTTTCCGCCAGGAAGGCGGAGACTATAAGTCTAAGACGTAAAGCAGGCACTTAGGAAAACGCAGGGGACGATGCAAAGAAGACTAAACAAGGGAAGGAAAAGAGATATTCGCAGCCGACAGACTTGGGACGGGGGAGAAGCGATCAATGAAGTCGCCTTTTTAGTCGCGCGTCCGGGGAACAACGGCCAAGGGGAAAGAAAAGCGAAAAAAACATCCTGAATTACTCAAAGGAAAAGGAGATCGATGGAGACAATTTTTCGTGGCGGAAAATGGATCATTGGTTGTGTAGGTGGGCAGCACGAACGGGGACGACCGGGGAAGCGGGAGAAAGGGGATGTGGAACACCCGGAGGAGGAAGTGCAGTCTCAAACATGAAGTCAAATTAACAAAGGAAGCTGACGGTGTCGATTTAAATTCAGGAAGCTTGATCTCAATTTTGTATTTGCTAACGGCAGGGATCAGGGGATCGGTTGGAGACATCCATAAGCTTGGCAGGAAAGGAGGTATCGCAACGGGGGGAGTTTCCAAAGGAACAAAAGACACAGGACGGACACTATGGGCTGAAGTCAATGCATTTCCGAACAAAAAAACATTTTAACTTGGGGGGGGGGTAAAAGGACCCACCAACAAGGGGATGAAAGATTAATTAGGTGGGGGGCGAAAAGTTACATGCATGGGCCAGGAAGGATCAGGCCCGGGCCTGGACTGAGGTCGAGGAGAGCATCAGAAAAAAGAAAGGCCCAGCAGCAAAAAAAAAATTATATTGGGGAGGGAACAGAGGGGGTGAAGAGGTCAGGAACAACCTGTCAACCTGAGGCGTAAAGTGCATAAAAGAGCGGCTCCACTCTGAAAATGAAAGCAGATTGCCGGAGAGTAAAGAAAAGTGTCAAGCAGGTGGAAAGAATGGTCCATAAAAGCGAAAAAAAAAAGAAGACACGCGTTACCGAATTTGACGGCGCCTGTTGTTTCCAAAAAAGGAAGAAACGGTAGGCAAGGAGGAAGGAGAACCTGGGGGAATATATGCCCTGAGTGAAAGGGGAGGGAAAACGGATTAGATGGGTCCGGACTTTCGGGATCGCATGAGTCGTTTGCCGGAGAAAGGCGGAGGAAGGGAAAGAAAGGGAAAAAGAAACAAAAACAGGAAAAGGCATGGAGTGGGGGAGAGAACTCAAACCAGCCATAGGGCCTTAAAAAAATTTTACAGCTGGAATGGGTGTGAAGGAGGATTGCAGCTTAATCAGGGGGAGGAGGGAAAGGATAAGTAAAAATCACCTAAAGCAATGCTAGCGTGGGTCGGGAGGGGGAAGGGGAGAAACACGGGACCAAACAAACAAAAAAAAAAAAAAAAGGAGAGAATGCATGGTCCGGGGAGTCCCAGCCTCAATGCATCTGGTTACAATGTGAAATTTGAGACATCCCAATAACCCCCGTGTATTAGAGGCAGGGGCCGATGCGGCTAAATTAAAAAGGGGAGCGAGAAAAACCGTGAGCTCTCTGCATCGAAGACGCACGCGCGGTTTTCGGGTTCGAATTCAACCAGATCAAGGGAAAGGAGGGGGGGTGGACTGTCTGTTGCCAGTGAGCTGATTCAGGGAAGAGAAAAGGAGGAAATCAGAAAAAGAGGAGGGGACACGTTCGGAAAATCTTCACTCGAATAATAGAAAACGAATATGGGGGGGGGGGTTGGGGATCGCCAAAAACAGGTCGGGAATACCGAGGGGGAAAAAAAAAGCAGGCGGCAGAAAGGCCGGGGCTTGAGAAGGGAAACGAATTGAAGGATTAAGGACCAGTTGATGCGCGACAGTAACACGGTGGGGAATAAGAGACGGGAGGAGGCTGAAATTAAAAAAGTCGACAAGGAGAGGGAAGGACAAGAGTGCACTGAAATGGTTCTCAACAAGACGGGTCAAGGCCGCCGGTAAAGTTATGCAAATGTAAGGGTGAAGATTTGGTGATGCTCGAAGCGCAAATGCAAGAGAAAAAAACTGCGGGTCAGGGATTGTCCGGCAGGAGAAAGGTCAACGTTAAAAAACATCCCGGGATTAAGGAAAAACGCTCGGTTGGTGCTTGTCCAATCCCACGCGAAAAGGGGGGGGCTTGGGAAGTAGGAAGGACATTGTTTTTTAGCTAAGCTAAAGAGAGGGGGGGGGGAACCGGCAGCTCTACCATCAGAGCCAAAAAGAGAAGTAACACGCAAGTCAACCGCTGAGATAGCGGGGACCTAGAGCACCCTGGGCAAACTGCATTCCTATACCAGTACGACTTGCTGAGAAGAGCTTACGGGAGAGAAGAAGGAGGAGAAAGAATACTCGCGTTGTGCAAGGAGACAAGTTGGGGGACGGCATGTACCAGCAGAAAATTAAAAAAGGTAATAAGGGGTGGAAAGCTCGGGAGTTCGCGACCAAAGACATTAAATCCGCAACGAGTCAGCGACATCGATATGTCGGATAGAAGCGGGGAAGCAGCCGCAGCGTGAAGGGCACAGGAGGCGGGAGAAGGAAGAACGCTGTAGAGAGAAGCGCTAACATGGCAAAAAGGAAGAAGCCTGAAAAGTCGGGAAGCGACTATTCTAATCCAGACAAGCGAGGGAAAAATATATAGATCGCCTGCGAAGCCGCAGGAGCGAATAAAAAAGCAAGGGACTGGGCGCAAAGCCGAGCCGGGCGGGAAGAAAAATCAGCACGAGCCGCCGTGAAACGAAAAACTGCAAAAAAAAGGATTGACACAAGTCATTTCAATTACCACTAACATAGAGGATGGGAGGCATTAAGCTTTCCTGGATTATGGGGGGCGAATGTGGGGGGTGGGAACTAAAACAGAAACACCGACCCGAACCAATTGGGAGTAGGAGGAAAACTGCGGCATGTAGGGCTCAAAAACAAAGGGGTATGAAAACTTTGGCAAAAAGCGCTTCTGTTCTTGAGCCGTTAGACTCGATGGGGGAGTCAGTATAGTCGAGGGGGGAGGGTGAGGCGGGAGACAGCGTGGCATTAAGCTCATTTTGGGGTATGCAAAGGAGAAGAGGTTGAGTTTAACTTACGAGTAAGATTGCGATGGTGGACCGGACCACATGAAAGTCGATCGCGTAAGCGAAAAGCGGTTTCCCGTCACATTAAAGCCTGCGTGGGGGGGTTGGAAAGATCCAAAAAAAAAAGACGTTTTGTGAGAAGGGGGGAGATGTGGGGAAAAAAATGGGTGACGGAAAAAAATCCAGGAAGGGCAGTCCCACCGTCGTGGGAGGGCGTCGAGAAAAGGAAAAGTCCACAGAACAGAAAAAGGTAGGGTACGGCGGAAGAACGTAGGGGGATAGGAGAAATAAAGGGAAGGAACCTCAATGTACATGGAAGACAAAGAAGCGGCAGAGACTTTTACTCATCACGATATGCCATCTGTCCGTTGCGAAGCGCATCATGGGAGACACCATCGAGAAAGACCTAGAATAGAGCCGAGGTACCAAAGGCAGTTGAGCCTTCTGAATGGGTGTTTCCCACTCCAGGTAACAGCTTCTTGCCTGGCACGTTAAAGGCAAAAAAACGGATCGTAGGGAGGGGGGGAGGGTTACTGAAAAAATTTTGGTGCAACGGGTGCCGCATCCTTCACAGAATGGATGCAAAAAGGGGACGATGGAAGAGGTCTCGGGGGTCCGCGCGAAAAAAAAAAGGGATGGACAATCCAATAGGAGGAAAAAAGAAGAAAAAGCGTGGCGTTAGCTCTATCCGAACAAAAGCAAGTTTTCCTGCACGCGCCGGTTTTTACGATGAGACAGCGAGGGAAAAAGGGAAAATTACTACATCTGGGCAGGAAGAAAAAAAGGAAAGTCCTGCTAAGACGGGGTATGAGAAAAAAGATCATGATATCGTACCACGAGGTAAAAAGAGGATATTCTGATCCAGACAATCCTCAGCGGAAGGGCGTGGGAGGAAAGGTGGGGGTCTTGGGAAAAAGGCAAGAAAAAAGAGAGAATTCTCCTCAGGCAAAAGAACCTCGGAGAGAAGAAAGGAGGAACGAATTTCTGGCAGGCAGATCGAAAAGAAAAAAGCTTCTGTGTTTCGGGGTAGGAATAAATCACTCATCGGAGTTGAGTGGCCTTACGGGAATTCACGGGGGATAAACGATAAAGGAGATAGAAAAGGGAAGAAAGGGCGGCATACAAAGATGAAGAAAATCTGGGAAAAGGAGAAGCGGGGTGGTAATTCATCATCCCCAGAAAGGAAAGAAGCTGCCTAGGGAGTAAAATTCACATCAAAAGAAACAATTAGACTAAGAGTAAACAAATTCCTGTTGCGGGAGAGATGAGGGGGAAAAGTGAATGCGGAGAACACTAAAAAGCAAAGAAAGAACTCTGAATTACGAAACGCGCGTGTATACAATGCGAGGTTCCTTCCGGAAATGGTGACAGGAAAGAAGAAACGAATAGAAAAGGGAAAGAGGTTCAATGCTGCTTTGGCAAGACAAGAAAATAGGAAAAGTAATGCGGACTGAATCCATGTTCATGGAATGTCATCATGTTCGTGTGGCCACGGCGCACTGTGTTCGTGTGGGATAAATAGACTAGGGGGTGGGGGGGTAGGCAAAAATACCAGAAAAGGGGAGTAAATAACTGGGGGGCATTGGGGGGGAGCGGGAAAGAGAGTGGCCGTCTAGTGTGGAAAAAGTTCCCCCTCTACGGCTCCGGAAGCGCATAATCAACTCGGTAAAGGCAAACTCGAACGTGCAACTAAAAAAAAAGTTGAAACAAAAAAGCGCTAAAAGTACAAAGGAAGAACTTGCCTGATACATACTCGGTACTCGAGAAGCGGTTCACCTTGAATACCCCAGGTTGGAGAAAAAGGAAGGGGACAAAGAAGTGTAATTACGGGAACGCAATTGGTACGGAAGGGGGAGGAGGGGAGCCGCCACCCACAAGAAAATCAAAAAAAGGAAGAGCAGCCTCGACTTTTGTTTAAAAGGAGGGATGAGTCAGGAGAAAATTCATGTCGAGAAGCTTCTGAGTGCACGACGCGACTGCTAGGGGGAAACAGAAGCGCGTGAGCGCGGAGTACCGAAAGAAGCGTCAAGGAAAAGGAAAGATAAAGCCTGCAAAGAGGGAGGGGACGCGAAATTTAGCTCGGAGGAAGAAAAAAACAAACGGAGAGGGAGAACGATATTCGCATCAAAAAGAAAGCTTGCATGCCTTCAACGCCATGCGAACAGGAGGAAAAAAAACGGGGGGAGAGACATCTTCAAAAGCAGCCGACAAAGGAAGCAGCGAACATTCCGATGCGGTTTGGGAGGGAGAAAGCCTGACTCATCCGGTCAACTTCTACAAGGAAAACATGTAATTTTTCGTGATTTAAGGGATTGGGTGTGAATGGGGGTACAAAAAGAACCAATGGAAGTAACCAATCTCAAGGGGAGGGGAAAAAAAAAAAGGGCGGGAGTGCGAAAAAAAACAAAAGTTTGGAGTCAGGGGGGAAAAAAGCTCTGGTTAGGCGTCCTTCGGGTAAGAGGGTGATCTCAGGCATAGTCTACTTTGGTTGGGCTAGGAGGGATTGGCCAGGGGGAGAGGGGGGGGGGGTAGTACAACTCTATCAGATCGGGGTGCCGTGAAGGGGATGTACTGGGAAGAAATGAAAAAAGAGGTGCCCGCTCACATAGATGAAAGGAAAGGAACGGATCTGCAAAAAGCAAGCTTTGAAAGGAAAAGGACAAGAACCTTGGCGAAGTTTGGTTGGGAAAGAAAAAAAAAAAAAATGTGGAAAGACAGAGGGAGAAGATGGTGGTTAAGCCATTAATGCAAGAAAAGTGAGGATTCAGGCCCGCAGTCGTGAAACGGGCTTCGGCACAAGAAAAAGTGAACACAAGAGGGGTTTCGAGGCGGCCGTTGACCGTCCCTTTGGGGGAGTAGGGAAAAGGAAAAGGCCCCAGGCGGGGATACGAAGGAAGATCGTGGAAAAAGTCTTGGCATCGGGGAGTGTTCCGTGGGATCATCAAGGTGACGCCCCAAAAGAAAAAAAGGAAAAGGGCTGACTAAAGCCTCTGGGACGCAGGGGATTTGCGCCGGCATATGGGGAGGGGAAACCCAGGGTCCTTGGGGGGAACTGCTCACCTGGGGGATGGTATGCGAGAGCGGGAGGGGAGTTGGAAGTCACTTCTATTGTGAAAGATTGGAGGAAAAACGGTGGAAGCGACCGGAGTAGGAAAAACGTTTGCTCAAGATGCATGTTTCCGAATCGAAGGCACATAACAGTCCCACGACAAGGCCACTCCCGATGAGGGAGGAGAATCAAAGAAATCGAAACCCGCCAGTACGCGAACCACGAGGGGAGAAGAGGGGAGCATCGCGCAAAAAAAAGTTGTGACGAGTAGGAGGACAAGAAAACGACGAGGAAAAGACTCTGAGTGCAAAACCCTTAAGAAGGATAAATCAAAGAGAGGAGGAGGACACCGGGGGGGTGAT
>Ga0179593_1486452_pt1 | contig 10103 bp, 15 predicted proteins | sample CZODoug2_1_08_16_FD_185931 | JGI IMG/M metagenome (GOLD analysis project Ga0179593, IMG submission 185931) | Vadose zone soil fungal communities from Angelo Coast Range Reserve, California, USA - CZODoug2_1_08_16fungal (PacBio error correction) | ecosystem: Environmental > Terrestrial > Soil >...
AAAGACATGAGGAAAAGGACCCAAAACGGAGTGGAACACAGCAAAAAGACAAGCGAAGAAACCAAAAAACGTTTAACAGGGAACGCAGAAAGAAAAATGGAGCAAGAACTACCGAACTCATTTGTCCCGCCGGAACTCAAAAAAAGAGTGTGGGGTTTCACTTAAAGGATTTCGGAGGGATGAAAGGTCCCAACAAACAAAAAACGCGGTGGGTGGCGATTGTAGGACTGAAAAAAATGTGTGACTCCGGAAAGGGCTAACGTGGGGGGGGGAAGACAAGCAGGAAAGGAGAGAATACGGACGTCAAAAAAAAAAGTTGCCTAAATTGAAATACCCGTCCGTTGAAAAGGGAAGGCTAGCAATACACCCAGCACTGCAAAGTTAGGGGCAAAGCCGGTAACAGGGTGGGGGTCCAGGAATACAGGGTTGATTTCCGGGGGGGTGGGAAAAAAAACAGCGAAGGGGTCGCGTCCATCAGGGAGTTGACGGCGCAAAACAAGAGGACCTCGCAGCCCAAAAAATGAAATCAAGGTGTCCAACTGCAAAGTGAAGAATACAAAAAAAAGGAGGGTACGAGTGCGGCGAAAACACGAACGTCAGGTCCAAAAACACAACGACAATGCACGTAACTGGAGTAAAACGCAGACTGTTTGGGGACTCCTTAAAAACTCCTACAAGAAGGGCCAGGAACCTCACGCCGCAGAATGGAGGTAGTCCACATTGGGGGGAAGATTGAAGAATAAGGGGCACCGTCATAAGGCTTTTATTTTCTTCGGAAACCTGGAGGAAAGGAGGGGGGGACACGAGATAGGTTGTGTTGACCAAGTTCAAGAGGTAAGGTGGAATGAAAAGCCAGAAGCAAAAACCAAAGGTACCAACCACGACCCGTAAGACAGAGTAAACAAGTAATCGAGTAAAGTTTTTAGGGAATCAGGTCAGACAGAAAATCAACTTCAGCCCATAGCAAACAAAGGGGTTTAAAAATAGCAACGCACGTTTTATTGTTTGCTGGGGTGAAGGGGTCAACGCTCTCTCCTACGGGAGTCTTCGGGAGGCTTCGGGCTGGTCTGAAGGAGATTCCGCAGGGTTGTGGGGTTTGGGGGGTTACAGAGGTTCACTCTTCGGCTTCAGCAACGAAGGACGGCCGGGGGTTAACAAGTATGTGTTGGCGGACGAAAGGCTGGTTTCAAAATAGACCGTCCGCGGTAGCGGGTGGAAACGTGGACCGCCAATAACAAAGTCGCGGGAATGAACAGAGATAGGGGAACACTGGCGAATGAACTGGAAAGGACAAATTCTAGGGACCCATAATTTGCAAAACGTGCAAAGGGCCAGTCCAACGGGGGGGAAAAAAACTTCCCAGAGGGGGGGGGGAACAACTGGAAAAGAAGACAAAAAGCGCAACAAAAAGAACGCGAAAGTCGAGCAACGGTCACAAAAAACGGGAAGGAAATGTAAAGAATCACGGGGGGAGGAAAACAGTGGCGGGCAGATGGCGGAAAACATTTTGGACAATGGGGGACCCAAAGAAAAAGTTGGCCGACCTTTGGGTGCAGGGGACATAATCCTGGACAAAATTAGTGGAAAAAAGGGGGAAAAAAAAGGGGGAAAATTGGTGGGAGCCCGCAAGGGGGAATACATCTCTGGAAAATGAACTTTATCTAAAAGACGAAAGTCAAAACCGGGTATTGATCCGCTAGGGAAAAAGAAAAAAAAAAAAACCACGAACAAGCAACAAAAAGGCGAAATTAATAAAAAAATACGACGTGCCGAAGACAAAACCTAGCAAGGCCGAAGAAGCGCAACCGAAAGAGGTCAAGGGATAGCGAAAATAAGACAGAAATACAAAAGAGGGAATCTGGGTGGGCGAAAAGGTTCACTGGTTGGCATCAGGGAAAAGTGAGAAATAATTCCTAATTTTACAGCATGGGGGAGGTGCCGACTTGGGCGTCATCTTCAAAGGTGCGGGAATGAAACCAGAAACTTTGAAAAACAAGGGATGGAAAATCGCCAGAAGAAGAAGGAAAAGGACAGACGTTTCGAAGCAAACGCAGGAAACAGAGGGGGAATACAGGGGGGCCAGAAACGATCGCGCACTGGGCTGGAAATTGCAAGGACAAAAAGTTGGTTCGAAAGGGGGGGGGAAGGCAAGTGGGGCGAAGGGAGAGCGAACGACAGCTTGGGTGGATTACGAGGACAAAACGAAGGATGGGGCCGAACTGCGGGGACGGGGGAGACGAATGAATCAAAAGATAAAGAAAGCGATGCCACAATGCGCGGGCCCCCCAACACTCCAAAAAAGGGGGGTGGATGGTGGGATTTTCAGAAACTTGGGTGGTCACGAGAGGAAGAGGAAAAGGAGCGGGGATGGAGGGGGGGAAATTCAAGACCAAGGGATGTCCAAACTGAAGGGCCACATAGAGAAGGACAACTGAAGAAAAAAACAGGACAAAAGGAAGTAAGAAAGGACCAAAACTAGAAAAGGTTGAAGGAGGGGACCTGAATTCCAGGTTAATTGGATTAGGTGGGGTGTTGAGTTCAACGAATTTGGGGAAGTGGGTTGAGTGGGAAGTGCGTGAAAGGGAGGGAAACCTTGTGGGGGTTGGAGGGGGCGCAGGAAGCCACACGGTACCACAATGGAAGAAAAAATGGGCAAAAAGTAAAAAGGAAGAGGAGGCCTGGGAGGGTTTGGAGTTGGGGGTGGGGGGGGGGTGGGAGGAAGTTGACTGTAAGAGAGGGGGCTGTAGAAGTTGCAGGTGTGAAAGCGATTGAAAAAAGGGAAATAATCGTCAGGGGGGGGGGGGGGGGAAGAAACGTTAAAAGCAGAAGAATGACTGGACACTTAAAGGTCGGGGGGATGGGAAGGGGGGGTTTGAAAAACTTCGGGGGCGGGAACGACCTTGTTGTTTTGTCAGCTGGGGTGGGAAGGGGAGAACGAGGGTTGAGCCGCAGAGGTAGGGGGACGTCACACATGGGCTCGAAGCTGAAAGTCCCGACGCTTGAAGAATCTGCCACGTCGGGGTCAACCGGAAAAGAGAATGGCTAATCGAGAGGCGGGGTCTCGAGATTCAAAAATCACGTAAGGAAAAAAAAAAAAGTGGGACGTGGATCGGTAAGGGGGTGTTTGAAAAATCTGAGGGACAAAGAAGAATGCTCAAACAAAAAAGACGGCTCGTAGTTGATATGCATGGAAAACGCGATCGGGGTATGTTTCCAAAAAAGACTGGAATTGAAATGCAAGAGGGAAAAGGGGGGGTCCGAGGGAAATGCAACAAGAAGAAAAAAAGGCACAAGTGGGGGGGGTGGGAAAGAGTCTCGTAAACGTCTGGTTGAGAAAAAGATTTGAAACAGGATAGGAAAAAAAGAGAAATTGGAGGCCTTGCTCGAAGTGGGTGAGGGCTTTAGAAGGAAGGAAATCTATAGGGACCGTCGAGGGGGACCACCAACAAAATCGCATCCTGGGAGAGGCCTGGGCAACGTGTACCGTCGGGGGGGGGACCGGGCAAGAAAGAACGAGAATGGGAAAGCGCGTGAGTGGTTCAAAGAGGGTAAGAAAAAAGGGGGAAGTGCGCACATCAGGGGAAGCTGGCGATTTTTCTTAATTGTGAGGCAAGCTTGCAGCAAAAAAATAATCGAGAAAGGGTCAACGCTGCGGGTTGTATTATTGCACCGAGGTTAAGGGTGGCAAAAAGAAGTAAAAACGGCTTCACCTTTAAAGGGAGAAGGGGCGCGTCCTAGGGGGGACTGTTGGAAGGGAACGGGCAGATGGCAAACAAACTCGAAGAAAGGTGAAAAACCCTAAAGAAACGTCTAACACCGAGGAAGAGGGCAAACTAACTGGAAGAGTTGACGGTTGAAAAAGGGGGTTTAAAAGAGGGGGCGGCAAAGAAGAGTTTATGGTCAAGCAAAAAAATTCGAGCGTGGTGCGAGCGGGAAAAGGGAGAAGAGGGGGAGGGAAAGAAGTTCCTAGGGGAGGATTGGCAAGGGATGACCAGGAAAGGCGGAATGGAAGAGTTTGGGATGATGGTCATACAGGAAGAAAAGAGGAGGGAGGTTTTTGGTGGGTGAGGAATATGGGGAAGGAAAATAGAGAAACCAGCCGGGGTCGTTTAGGAAAAGGGCGAGAACAAACATTGACCCGAAAAGGGGAAAACCGTGACGATTCGGACTGCACTTGAAAAGTTTTGACAAGAAGGGTTTGAAAGGGGAAACTGACCGCCCCAACAAATGAGGACCGCGGGGAAAAGAGGGGCGACCGGAGGAGCTGACTGTAATTGGGTAAAGCGGTGAGGGGACTCCAATGAAAAACCCTGGGTGGCAACGGCACGGGGAGAGGGAACAAATGTCATTAATAAAAAATATTGCTGCCAAAAGACAAAAAGGCGCTAAGACGGGTGGTTCTGGGAAGGGGGTGTGAGTCAAGGGAAAAAGGGGGAAAGCCGACAAATGAGCGCTAAGAAAAAAAAAAAAAAATTCAGGGCGAAAAAAAGACACCAACATTACCAAAGGAAGGAACAACGGAAGGGAGACAACTTGCCTTTGATTAGGAGGAGGGGGGCTCCCGATTCTGAACACAATTGCCTGCTAAAAAAAAAAAGAAATGATATCCAAGGGTCGGAATTTCTTAAATAAGCAGGGTTGCTAGACTGAACGAACTTGGGCTTTAGTCCAAAAGGTCTGGTTCAAAAGGGGAAGGGAATGGGCCGTGTATCGTCACTCGAAGTGGGGAGCACAACAACAGGGCGGGTTGGGATTGTTAAAACTCGGGTTCAAGAGGTGCTCAGTCAAGTAGTCGAAGTGGGGGGGGGAGTTGGTAAATAATACTCTGTCACAAACCAAAATGGCTGGAAGGGGGAGAAGCCACGAGCTTTTCACACTGGACAGTTAAACAAACCAGGGAGAAGCATTTGAAAAAGTAGGGGGTGTAGAGAAAAAGGTGGGAGCGAGCAACAAAAAAAAGAAAAGGGTGAGTAAAAAGAAAAATAGAGCAAAAATCAAAAAAAGACAAATGGAGCCACAAATCGTCTAATCTGAAGGACATCAAACGGGGGAATATGACTACTTATCAGCCACAACCTGGTTAAAACATAATAATGACACAACCACATAGAAGAGGAAAGATCCCCAAAAAGAGAAGATGAAATATTTGCATCATACACAAAACAAGAAAAAGCGGGCGGTGAAAGAAAAATAAAAAAAGGCACCAGTTGGGAGACTGCATGAAAGAACAATGGTTCACCGGTCATCTTACAGGGGAAGGAGCAGCCAAGGAGAAATGGAACATTGATCCATCGCCGCATGGAAAAAAACAAAAAAGAAAACAAAAGAAAGGGATCAGGGGGGTCCATGAGGGGAGAACCGACGATCAATCATTACATTTACCGTTTAGGGGGAAAGGGGAAGTTTGGGATAAAGCCTTGAATGGAGGAAGCGCGAGTTGCATGGTAAATGGGAAGAAAAGGTAAAAAAAAAGCACCCAACAAGGAGAGAACTTTGTGTCGAAAAAAACAGAAAAAGGAAAGGGATTGGAAGGCTGCAACGGCATGGTAAATTTGCCAGGTCAAGGGGGCAGGAAAAACCATCACGATTAGATGGGCGAAGGAAAGAAGCTGGGAACCTCTGCTAGGTAACGAGAGTGGGCCGACTAACATGGCCAAAGGACCAACTAAGTGACAGAAGGACGGAACGCCCTGGAAGTTTGCTGTAAAAGTTCGGGGGAAGGGGGACACCCTTGCGTATTGGTGGAGGGGTCGAACTTTTGCTAGCGGGCGAACGGCCAGAGAGAGAAAAATGAGAGCACCAAATAAGAAGCGTCGACCTTTGTCAAAAAGGAAACCGAAAAATCACTGGGAAAAAGAAAAAACAAAAAGGGGGGAATCATGGGCCGACCGCGGGCCAGTGAACCGGGAAGACATCAGCCGTAACAATACGAACGAAAAACCGCGCGTAAGAAAGTCCAAGAACGAGGACAAAAATGTCTTGCTCAAAAAGTTGGGAAAACAAAAACGGACCTTCACTTACCAAGAGACAATTAGAAAGGCAAGGCAGGTCCTACTAAGGGTTAAGCCTGGGGAAGGGAAAGTGATCAAGGGGCCCCAGGAAACGAGGCAAAAAAAAAGCTTTCCTAAAAACGGGGAAAAGCTGAAAATAAAAGGAACGGGAAGGGGAAAAGAGTCAAAAATGACAAACTAAAGTCAGAAAGGATGCTAAATAGCGCAAAAAGCGGCCAAAAAATCAACCTAAGAAGAAAAATCAGCAGCACACGGAATAGGTTGAGAAAAAAACCAGGACCTGGACGAGGCGATATAAAACCGTTAAAGGATACAAGAAACCGCGAGAAACAGATGATTTCTGCCATCTATAAACAAATAAGAGGACGTCGAAGCATCAAAAAAGAGACAGATCCACGCATCCATTGTTCTACAGGGAAAAAAAAAAGTCTGAAAAAAAAAACGACAAAGAAAACAGGCGAGGCGCCATTTGTCACAAAAAAGGGTGGGCCGGAAAAAGCTTTGGGGAAGGGGGAGTCCATCTAAATGCTCTCGCAATAGCAGGCGGAGGGGGAAACAAGCGATCAACCTCAAAGGATCAAAAAAAATGTCACTCCCGATCTTCGCCGCCAGAAGGTGAGCCATAAAAAACAGTTGACCGGAAAAAAAAATCAACTCCCAAGACTTCCGGCAGAGGAATCCGTAAAGCGACGAAAAACCAGCAGATGCGTAACAGAAAACAAAAGCCACAGGGGGGTAAGACACGACTTGGAGGAAGACTGATGGGTCAGCGGTCTCAAAGAAGAAGTGAGGGAGGACCAGCGTGGGTGGAAAGGTTCGCAACATTGACGGGCCTCCGAAACGCCAAAGAACACTCATCCAAAAAAAAAAAAAAAACAGGGGATCGTGCAGGCAGGAAACTGAACAATACCACCCGATGCAGAAACGACCTAGGGAAAAAAAGCCCTTAGCTTGCAAAAAAAATGGGCCAAGGATGGACTCAACTCTCAAAAGGCGAGTCAGCTAGCAGAAGACGCCCGGCCAAAAAACGCAAAAAGGGGAGTGAAGGGGAAAAAAAGGACCGTACCACGCAAACTCATCAACAATAGCCAAAGCACATCCATTTTTGTGGAAGGACAAGAAAAAAGGGTCTCCCAAAAGGAAAAAAAAAGCAACAGAGGGACCATAAGCTGCCGAAAACAAAACACAAAAGGGAATGGAAACAGCCGGAACACGCACAGGGAAAACACGACAAAAAAAGAAACCTCAGGTCAAATGTAAGACTTCAAAAAAGAGAGGTGGGGCAATTCCGGGAACCTTCTTCACCTTTGTTTAGGTGGCCAAATACTGGGAATGTGAAGGGGAAAGAATTCGCAGGGGGCCTCAAGTTGCAAGGCTTCGAGGAAGAGATGTCAGGAAAAATCAAAAGGAGGGGGGGGGGTCTTCGAGATTACAACGGGGGAAAGTCGGGAAGCGTCTCGAGAAAAGGCCGAACAGGGGATCACATGAGGGAAACCAACACCCAGAAACAATCAAAACACTTGGGGGGGGGGGGGAGTTCAACGGGGCCAAACCTCAGATGAAAAAGACCAAAAAAAAAAAAAAAAAACTCCATCGTAACCGAGGGAGGTGTGACGGCGCATTAAGGAGGACAAAGCAACCTGCGTCAGAGGTTCCAAGAAATCAATTTGGGCCGAGGACAAACAATTCATAAGAAAAAAAAGGTCAGGTGCGAACCTCTGGGTATAGCTAACACTGACTTCAAAAAAAAAATCACGAACAAACTGAAAAGACTAACGGGTTCGGGGCCATACCGGAAAGTTAAGAAAACCCCAAAAGAGACAGCCTTTGTAGGAACTAGGGGTAAACCAACTGTAAAACGTGGAACTTAAATAGGGAAAGGTAGAAGAACACCTTGGAATTTTTACGACAGTCATGGGGTCAAAACAACTGGTTGGGGGAAAGGTTTGACAGTTTCTCTGGGAACATAGAAGCCGCAGCCTAAATTACCACATCAGCCAACTTCATCATAGGGCAAACCATTGGGGGGAAAAGGGGAAATCAGCAGCACAAAATATATAAAAGACCAGGCCACACTCAATGGCAGTTGGGGATGGCCAAAACAAAACCTCGTAACCAACAAAGCCGTGACCCTTTTATTGTATTTTCCCGGGAGTAAATGACAAGCAGACACCGGGGGAAACTGGAAAAAATTCGCTCGGGGAACGACTGGTTGAAAGTTTTCCTGGGGCTTGTACGAGATGATTTGGTCCGGGGTTAATAAATCGTGTGTTATTGGGGAAAGGCCTAGGAAGGGGTGGTCGGGGGCCTGGAGAAAAGTAGCTGAGTCCTGGCTCAAAATGAGAACTTCAACGGTGGTTCTCAGTGAAAAAACGGGTACGTAGAGAAATCACGAAGTGAAAAAAATATCTTAACTTATCAAAAGGGGTCAAAGCTAAAATGGAACGGCAAGTGGGTTCAAAAGGACGGAAAAAAAAAAAGCCTGCGGACACGGGGAACGAACGGTGACAAGTAAACGGAGGACAGGATTGAGTGAGAAGCCCAGAATGCAAAAAATAGAACAGGGTCGGCAAATTTGAACCACTGAGAACAAGAGAAGGTCACCAGAACGCGCCAACCACAGGAATCAGTCGACTAATCAACAAAAAAACAACCGGGAAAGTGTAAAGAAAGATAGGGGAGGGTACGATGGCTCTCTCAAGTTGGAGGGAAGGGAAGGGGGGGGGGGGCCAACCAAAGAGAAGGAAAAACAAGTGGAAAAAATGGGGCGCGCAAGTCAATCAGGGGAAAAAAAACGAAGAGTTAAAAAGGGCGCAACGGGGCAGCGGAGTGGGACACGGTTGACTCGGGACTGGGGAGTGTGGCCGGGAAACTTAAGAAAAAAAAGGTAAGTGGGGGAAAAAATCCTGTCTAAAAGGAAAAACAAAACGAGAAAAACAATAAGAGGGAAAAATAAGAAAGGGGACTAATTCCGGAAAAAAAAAAAAAACGAATAGGTAACGAGGAGCCCTAAAAAGGGCAGGGCGGAGATAATCAAGACATACAAAAAATATAACAGAGAAGCGGGGGGGGGGGAGAATAGGGGGAGATGGAAAAGGTGTGTTCTTGCCCCCCTGGGGGGGTCGAGAATGCAACAAGTGGGGGGAAAACACTAAAAGTGGGTATGACTTGCCGCAGGGAATCGGCGGCGAACCCCAGGTGAAGAAAGGACGCGCACTAGACGGCAAAGGACAATCAATCAGATAAGTTACATTCAACAAAGGTCGAACGGAAGTCAGTGGGCAATTCAATCTGGTTGAGACAATAAAGGGGCAAGCGGGAGCCGCGGGGCCGCTTTAGAGTTGCGGGCGAAAGTTACGAAAACTTTTGAAGTCATTGGGGGCCAAATAAGCAAAGGGGGAGGAAATGATTAAAAGGGGGGGTCCGGGGGGACACAAAGTGATTGGGGGAAGGAAGGGCGAAGGGGAGCGTGAGAAAGGAAGGTCCCACCTCTAGGAAAAACGAATCTATTAAAAAATAGAGGGGAGGGGGAAACCTAAACACCCAAGGGTTTACGGGTGGGGGGAAGAAAGTTCGAGGCCGCGGGGCGGGCGATACAGGGCAGGAATGGGACCAGTACTAGGGAATCAGACAAAAGAAGACTGACTTCCAAATGAACTATGCGAATAAAAATGGGGAAGTAAAGCAAAAGCAGCTAACAATACCAAAGTAATCATAACTTCAAAAAAAATAATGGGGAAAGAAAAAGCCGATTACGGAACCAAATATTAGGTTTTGAGTTCAGCGAGGAGGAGTGTCGTCGCTGGTGGGGATTGGGGGAAGTTTGTGGAATTTCAGTGAAGGTTTGGGGGTTGGTGATGGTAAAAGTTGGGGGGGTCAAAAAGTTGAAGACTAAATCCATGCATGGTGGGGGGGGGGGGAAAAAAAAGGGTAAAGGAGCAGGGGTCTGGGGGGGAAGAAGGGTCGGAAGAATGGGTTGGAGCAATTCTTTGCAAAGGGGGGGAAAGGGATTTTGGGGCGGAGGAACGAAAAAAATCTGTCGGGGTAATGAAACCTAGACGCTGAAAGAGGGAAAAGACCTGTCGGGTCAGG
>Ga0179593_1648716_pt1 | contig 10103 bp, 19 predicted proteins | sample CZODoug2_1_08_16_FD_185931 | JGI IMG/M metagenome (GOLD analysis project Ga0179593, IMG submission 185931) | Vadose zone soil fungal communities from Angelo Coast Range Reserve, California, USA - CZODoug2_1_08_16fungal (PacBio error correction) | ecosystem: Environmental > Terrestrial > Soil >...
GACACGGAAAAAGGAAAAAAAAAAAGGAAAGGAGGAGCGGCAAACCTGATCCTGCATTCGGGAGGGAGGGAAAAGGAAGCAGGCGGCGAGACCTCTAGATCTCCTTCGGCGGCCTTTCCAGCAACAAGAAGGGGGGAAAAAGAGAGGGCAAAACGGCCACGGAACCATCACTATGGAAAGGAGGAAAAAGAAGAAAGAGGGGGTGAGACTGACGATCAGCTCTTTCCCTATCCTCCTCTTCAATCGTCGTTTGGGAAAAGGGGGGGTCGGGCGGCTTTGGCATCGAAAAAAAGAGGGAAAGGGGAAAAGAGTTCTCCGAAGCGTGCATGCAACAGAGAGGAGGAAAAAAAAGGAAAGCAAATCGATGGTTGGCCACTTCAGGAAAAGAAAGAAAGAGGAAAAAGGAAGAGCACAGGCGGCGTGACTTTCTGCACCTGGGAAGGGAAGAAAAGGGGGAGAAGGCGGGCGTCCGAAATCCACATGACAAAAAAAAGAAGAAAGGGAAGGAAAAAATAAAATGTCGGTCTTTCGTTCGCGTTGAGCGGCGCAAACGGGGGGAGAAAAAAAGAAAAAAAAGGAAGGAAAGGGTGTCCGCGGCTGGCTCGTATCGAAGAGGGGAAGAAGAAGGCTCTTCTTCTTCACAACAAGGGGGGTAAAAAAAGGAAGAAGGCGGCGTGTCTACCGGCACTGTTCTCAAAGGCTGCTGAAAAAAGAAGAAAGAGGGGGAAAGAGGCCGGAAGAGTCAGCGTCTCCGCTGCTTACACTCTTTTCACTCCTGTGGCCATTGCGCTCTAAGGGGAGGAAAAGGCGGAATCATCGTTTTCGGCCTGCGGAAGAAGAAAAAAAAAGGGAAAGGGCAACTACTCTTTCTATACCCCTTCTTCATCTTCTTGCTTCCGGGGGAAGAGGAAAAAAAAAGGAAGGAAGTCAGGCAGGCACGGCCTAACTGCACGACCTTGAAAAAAAAAAGAAAAGAGGAGAAAGGGGGGGGGAAAGGGCCGGTCATCAGCATCTCTGCTTCGTATTGCTTTGTCTCGGCTCTGCTCGAAGGGAAGGAAAGAAGAGCAGATCCAGCGCCTTCTCAAAAGAGAAAAGGAGGGAAAACTCTTTCTTCTTCATCCACCTACCTGTTAGGGGGGGGAAAAAAAGGGGGAAGGAAGTCTCCGCCTTCTGAAACAGAAATAGGGGGAAAAGCTTCTCCTCCAACCATGAAAAAGGGGAAAAGGAGGCATCTCCTCTATTACAAGAAAAAAGAAAAAAGGGGGGTAAAGGGGGGGGAAAAGAGATATATTTACCACCTTTTTTTTGATATCTTGGGGAGAAGAAAAAAATTTCCCTGGCCTGTTTGAAGAAATAAAAAGGAAAATAGTCCGTTCCTCCTTCTTTACGAACGCTCTACAGGGAAGGGAAAAAAGGAAGCCCATCTTATTTAACTCATCAAAAAAAGGAAAAAAGAATAAGGAAAGGGAGGAGCGTGCCGTCCCCTTTACACTTTTTCCTAATTTTGAAAGGAAAAAGGAAGATGCTGATGACCGTGCAGCTTGAAAAGAAAAAGAAAGGAAGGTGCACGCCTCGTGTCCATTATGATCTTTCCTGTAGTTCCTGTGGACAGGGGGGGAAAAAAAGAGGCCCGTAGTCTACTCCGCCTCAAATCCGGAGAGGGGAAGGGGGAGCCGCACCTCTCTTGCCTCTCCTCTGTTCCGCCGGCGCAACCGTGATGACGAAGGGGGGAGAAAAAGAGGAGGACAGGGCCACGGCGCCTGAACACGGGGAAAAAGGGAAGAAAAAGGGAATGGGGAAAAAGAAGATGACTGACAATGTTCTCTAATCCGCCTTTTCTCACCGTTCCGTCGCCAGCCGAAGAAAAAAAAAAAAAGAGGCGACCGTGTGCGCGAAGGAAAGGGGGGGAAAGAAAAGGAAAGAGAAAAAGAGGAACGATCCCAACTGACTCGAATAAAAGGAAAAGAAAGGAAGGGAAAAAAGGAGGTTCCTCCTCTCACCGCTCTCACAGGGGGGGGGAAAAAAATGGGGGAAGGAAGTAAAGTTCAGTTTCCTTTCTACTCCCTCCCTATGTGAGACCACGGTAAAGAAGGGAAGGAAAAAGCCACGGTGCCACGTCCCTCCGACTCGAGGAGGGAAAAAAAAAAAAGGAAGAAGGGGAGAAGTTCTGGCACCCATCTCTATGAATCACCAGGTAAAAAAAGAAACGGGGGGGGAATTGTTTCTTCCGGGGAAAGAGAAAGAAAGGAAGAGGGGGAAGGGAAGACTGTCATGCCTTTTTCTCTTACCAATCCGCCCCAAAAAAAAAAAGAAGAAAGAAGAGCGCTGCTGCTCTGGAACACTAAGCAAAAAGGAAAAAAAGAAAAAAAAAGAGGGGGGAGGAGAGAAAGCCACTATTGATTTTTCCTGTTTCCTTTCCGCCTTCCTCAGGATCCGCAGAGGGGGAGGAAAAAGGCACCGATTCGATTCTCACGTTCAGGAAGAAAAGAGGGGGTAGGGAAAGGGGAGGGCGGATCAGTTTTCCTCTCAACTTCTGCTCTCCGAACAGTTCCAGCGTGCGAAGGGGAAGAAGGGAAAAGGGGGGGGAACAGACGGCGCGGCTGGCGGGCACTAGAACTTTGGAAAAGAAAGAGGGAAGAATAGAGGAGGGAAGGAGGGCTATTTTTTGATCTTGGTTCATCGTCAGCGGCGGCGAGAAGAGAAAAGAGGAGAAAAAAAAAAAAAAGGGGGAGGAGCGTTACGGCTTCAAAAATAGAAAAAGGGGAGGAGAGAGGCGGTTTCTTGCCCGATCTTCATCAGCGTTGTGATCCTTAAGATCAGCTCCGGGAAAAAAAGAGGGGAAAAAGATCGTTTTTGTCTGGGAAAAGGAGAGGACCGCGCACTTTTATCTCGAGCGGCAGCCAAACAGGGAGGAAGAAAAGGGAAAGAAAGGAGGGAAAGGCCATCTGCACGCTCGTGTCCTCTTCTTCCAAGAACGTCCAGAGTCGGCGCGGGGACGGAGGGAAAAGATAAGGCGTCTTTACCGTTTCGAAGGACAGGGGGAAGAAAGGGGACACGGCGGGATCGTGTCTCAGGGCTTCAGTGCCGTAAACACATGAAAAAGGGAGGAAAAGGAAGTGTCGCTGCTGGTCGGTTTCCAGAGAAGAGGGGGGGGGAAAAAGAAAAAAGTCGTCTCTAGCGTCCATTTTGTCGCATTCCGCAGGGGGGGAGGAAAGGAGAAGGGCAGGCGACATGATCGCGTCCTGCCGGGAAAAAAAGAAAAAAAAGGGGAGGGGGAGGGAAAGACGTCAACACTCCTTCATTCTTCATCGTCCTCCCGCTGGCGTCAAAAGAGGGAAGAAGGGAAAGAAAAAAAAGGAGGGGCAATCAACGTCGGTCGGGGAAAAGGAGGGAAAAGGAAAAAAAAAAAAACAACGTCTCTTCAACTACTCTTTCTAAAACGCGCAGAGGGAGGGGAAAAAAAAGGGGAGAGCAATTCCGCGTCCGGAAAACTCAGAAGAAAAAGAAGGAAAGAAGAGGGGGCGCCTCCTCTTCACACCTTTCATCAGCAGCTGCCGGAGGAAAAAAAAAAAAAAGGGGAACCACCTGGGGGGAAGGAAAAAGGGGGGGAGAAGGAGGTCGGCACGAGGGTGTCTATCTTCGGCCTGCTGTCGGGCCATCAGATAGGGAAAAAAGTTGGCGTCCGGTAGCAGCTTTCGGAGAGAAAAAGGAAAGGGGGGGGAGAACGCCAACCATTCCATTTTAAATCGTGCGAAGAGAAGGAAAACACCCCTCGGAAAAAAAAAAGAAGGGGGGGAGGGGAGAAGAGATGTGCCACCGTTTTTTTGGATATCGTGGGAAGAAAAAAAGGGACATGGCCTGGTTGGCGAGCCGGAAAAAAAGAAAAGGGAAAAAGGGGGGAGGGAAAAAAAACGCGCTACCTCCTCCAATCACGGGTCTTGTGGGGAGAAAGAAAAAAAAAAGAAGCTCGACACTCAAAGGAAAGGGAAAAGACGGGGGGAAGAGTGTTCCTATCCTCCTCTCACCTCCTCTAATCCGCCTATTCTGGGAAAGGAAAGAGAAGCAGGGTGCTGCCGGAAAAGGGAAAAGGGAGAAGGAAAATTGATTCGACATTCCCTCCTTTCCTGATATTACGTTTCCTATGCGAAGCCCGCAAGGGGAGGGGGGGGGGGGAAGATGACGTTTGGTGTAAAAAGGAAAGGGAAGGGGGGAAGGAGGGAGAACCGATTCCTACTTTTATTAACGACCCCCCCCCCAAAAAAGGGGGGGAAGAGCCAGTGCCCCTGCTTAAAGGAAAAAAGGAAAGGGGGAAAGAGGACGCTTGCCACCGCCTCTTCTTACAATTTTCTCGCAGCCGCTTTTGATCAAAGGGGAAAAAAGGGAAAAAAAAAGGAAGAAGACGGGAAGGCGACGTTGGTGTACAAGGGAAGAGGGAAAAAAAGGGGGGGGGGGGGGCCGATCGCCACTCCTCCTATACCACTTACTCAATAAGGGAAAAAGAAAAGGGCGGGCCTCCTCACCTGCGGCAACGGAGGGGAAAAAAGGGAAAAAAGGGGGGAAGAGTTAGACCTTCATTTTCTTTCTACTCCTCCCTATTAGAAAAGGGGGAGAAGGGAAGGAAAAAGAAAAGGTGCCTAACTTCAAACTCCGAGGGGAAGAGGAAAAAAAAGAAAAGGGAAGGAGGGAGGACGTTCTGGCCACCCTCTATATGATCCCTCCGCTCTGCGACGCCGCCGCAAGAGGGAAAGGGAGGGAAAAAGGAACGAGCAACCGCCGACTCAAAAAGGGGAGGAGGGAAAAAAAAGGGGAAGGGAAGAACCGCACACTACATTTCCGCTTTCTGCTCTGGCCCCGAGAGGATAGAAAAGAAGAGAAAAGGGGCCGCTGATGATCTGCACAGACACTATGGGGAGGGGAAAGAAAGGAAGAGGGGGGGGTGGGGAGGGGAAACGCCCGCCTCTATGCTACTCTCTGCTTCTCGCCGCCGCTGACTATTAAAAGAGAAAGAAAATGAAAAAAAAGAAAAAGCTCACTGCGCGCGCGCCGAACAGTTACGTTCCGAAGGAGGGAGAGAGAAAGAAAAAAAAGGGAAAGAAAAACGACCGGGGCGGCGCGGCGTCACTCTTTAACTGTTTCTGTCGTCGCACGAAAAGTGGGAAGGAAAGGAAAGACGGGGCGCGGGCTAATGGGTGAGCGGGTTCATCGGAAAGGAAAAAGAGGGGGGGAAAAAACGACTTTGCTGATCGGCTTCACGCTGCTGATCCTGAGTAGGGGGAAAAGAGGGGAGGGTTAATCATTCAGCGAGTCTTCGGAAAAGAAAAGAAGGGAAGGGAAGAAAGAGGCATCTTCGTGTTGTCTTTCTCCATGACATCGTGTTGTCTGGAGGGGGAGGGGGGAAAGGAGAAAGAGGGCAGGTGGCGAAGTCCGGAGGGGGGGGGGGAGAAAAAGAGGGGAGGAGGGGAGTCGTCTCTATCTTTACGTTTTACAAGAAGGGAAAAAGAAAAAAGGAACGTCCTCTAACTCTTAGGAAAAAGGAGAGGGAAAAAAAAGAAAGAAAGGGGGAAAGAAAGACTCCGTTCTTCTTTAAACCACCTTTTTTCCTCCTCTTAGGGGGAGAAGAGGGGAGGGAGCGTTCGCATGGCTGAGTGCCGGGAAAAAAAAAGAAAAAAAGGATTCGCTGCTGTTCGGCTTTTCCGTGGGTCGGCGATTTCGAGTGGGGGGGAAAGAGAAAGGAAAGCGGCCAGTTGGAATTGAAGGAGAGGAGGAAAGAAAAAGGAGGAAGGAGGAAAGCGACATTATCTGCTTCTTCTTCTTCTTGGCGACCCGTCACTGTGCTCAAAGGAGAGGAAAAAGAAAAGACCGGCCGGCAGCGTCAGCGGAAAATCTTGCGGAAAGAAAAAAAAATCGTTCATCAACGTCGCATCTTTTTCTCCTTCTCACGACGTCTTCCTACAAGAGGGGAAAAAAGGGAGAAAAAAAAAGCGCGGGCGAGACCGCGCAAAGGGAAGGGGAAAGAAGAAAAAGAATCCTTCACTGCGGGCCTTCTCTCATGGAAGAAGGAAGAAGAAAAAAAAAAAAAGGGGAGAGAAACTGGCCGAGGCACTCGAGGGAAAGAGGGGGGGGGAAAGGGAGGAGGGCGGTGCTCGGCTTCTTCTGAAAATTCGGCACCCGGGGGAAAAAAAAAAAAAAGAGTCGGCACGAGGGTTACAAGGGGGGAAGAGAAAAAGAGGGCGTCGCATCCCACACTACCGTTGCTTGCGGCGGTAAGAGGGGGAAAACTATCGGCGACGGGTAGAAGAAAAGAAACCAGTCCATTTAAATCGTTTCCGTCCGGGAGGAAAAAAAAAGAGCCAACCCGGTGTCACTCGAAGGGGGGGGAGGGAGAGGGGGGTACTCTAGTCTATCCTCCTTACTACCCCTAAGTAAAGGAAAGGGGGAAAGGCGAAGATCGTCGTGCGCCTTCGAAGAGAGTGAAAAAAAAAAAGGGGAGGGGGGGCTTCCTACTCCCTTGTCTTATTCACTCAGCATGCTAAAGAAAGAAAGGGGGAGCTTGTATGGGGGGAAAGGAAAGGGAGGGGTAGAGAAGCCTCTCACCTCCTCTAATCCTCCTCTTCTTATGAAAAAGGAGGAGGCCTCCGGCACTGGTCTAGGGGAGAAAAGGGAAGGGGGGAAAGGATGATCTTCCTTATTCCTTTCCTCCTTAATTAAGTAGAAGAAAAAAAAAGGGGGAGAATGGAAGGATACTCCGCCGCTTCCGACTGTAGAAAGAGGAGGGGGGGGAAAAAAGGGGGGGGGGGTGCTTCCTAACATCTTCTTTCCTATCTTCTTGCGCAAGGGGAGGGAAAAAAGGGAGAAAAGGAGGGAAAACAGCAATGGGCCACGGCAAACTTGAACAAAAGAAAGGGGGGGAGAAAAAAGGGGGGGAAGGAGGGGGAACGCCTTTCCACGCCGCTGCTCCATTTTCTCGAAGCGCCTTTGATGCCAAAGGGGAAGGGGGGGAGGATCGAAAAGGGGGGGGGGAGAAGGGGAAAAAAAAAGAAAGGGGGATATCGCCACGCCGCCTTATACCACTGACTCTAATCCTCCTACCAAGGAAGGAAAAAAAGCAAAGAAAACAGGTCATGTTTAGTCACTGAAAAAAAAAAGAAAGGGAAAAAAAAAAAGGAGGAAAAAAGGACTAGGATACCACTTAAATCTCCTATCCCCTATTCCACTTTTCCGAAGAAAAAAAAGAAAAGGGAGAAAGGAAGTGCCGCCGGACATGACGTTCAGGGGCCAAAGGGAAAGGAAAGAAAAAAAAAAGGATCGAGATCACCTGTGCCAAAGACTGCCGAGCCCCGCCGACTTTCGAGAGAAGGGAAGGGGGAAAAAAAGGGACTGTCCGCCCACCCTAAAAAAAAAAGGAGGAAAGAGGAGGGAGGGAGAGAGGGAACTAACCGCCGCTTATGATCGAACGCCACTATTTATGGTGCCGTTGGCCGTGGCAGGGGAAAAAGAGAAAAGGGATGGCAAGGACGCCTAGGCGATCTTAGAAGAAAGGAAAAGGGAGGAAAAAAGAAGAGGAAAAGAAGAGAGACGACTGCAGTATCATTTGCCTCTCAACTGCTCGCCGCCTAACATTTCCAGCGGTAAAAAAAAAAAAAAGGAAAGGAGGGAAAAGAAGATGACCGACGGTCTCGTTCGGCGAAAAGGGAGAAAGGAAAGAAGTCGGCTCGATCCTCTGATCGGCGCGGGTATGGTGTGAGGCGGGGGGGGGGGAAAAAGAAAAAAAGGGGTGCGGACGGACTAGGAAAAAAAGGAGGAAAGAGGGGAAGGGGGGAAAGAAAGGCGGTTCGGTCCCGATCTTCACATCGGTTTATCCTTACGATAAGAAGAAAGAAGAAATCGTGTTGTCGGCTTGGGAAAGAAGACTTCGAGAACTTCTTCTTTTGGTTCGGCCGTCGGCAGGGGGAGAGAAAAATAGGGCGTCGGGCGTGCGTCCGATCGGGGAAAGAGAGGGGGGGAAAAAGGAGAGAGAAGAGAGTGGACGGCGGCTCCAGAACTTCCATATCTTCTTCTTTACGTTCGCAAAGGGAAAAAAAAAAGAGGGGAAAAAGCAACATGACGCGTCTACTGGCAACGGGAAAAGGGGGAAAGAAAAGGAGGAGAGGGGGGAAAAGAGTCACGCGATCATTTCGCTGCTTTTCTTCTTTGCCGGGGTCGGCGGAGGAAGGGGGAAGAAAGTCGTCTCGCTGGGGGGGAATGGGGGAAGGGAGAAGGAGGCGTCACACGTCGCCTTCTCCCTTCTTCAGCGACATGATCTCGTCCGCGGGGGGGGGAAAAGGGAAGGGGGGGGGAAAAAGGGGTCAGCAGCGTATGGCAAAAAAGAAAGGGGAAGGAAAAGGGGAAAAGGAAGGGGGGGCCCTGTCGCTCTCTAAGAAAGGAAAGGTCGTCATCCCACTTCTTCAATCTTTTTGAGGGAGGGAAAAAAAGATAAAAAAAACAACAAACTTCAATGAAAAAAGAAAAGGAAAAAGGAAAGGAAAAGTCATCTCCTGCACTTCTGTCCTTCGATAAAAAGGAAGAGGGGAAAAGCTCACGTGAACTGAAAAAGGAAAGGAAGGAAGGACGGTCATCATCAGCGGTTCTTCTCGTCGGTGCGCGGCCGGAGAAAGGGGGAAGCAGCATCACGAATCTAAGAGGGGGGAAAGGGGGGGGAAAGGGAAAATAAGATCGTCTTCTGCAGCCACAAGAAAAGAGGTATAGCGTTCGGAAATAAGGAAAAGGGGGGTGAGAGGGAGACGCCACCAGCCATTTAAATCGTGTCTTCCGGGAAAGAGAAGTACCACGCTCTAACACCGGAAATAGAGAGAAAAAAAAAGGAAAGGTGGAGAGCGTGTACTCTATTCTATTCCTGCCTTACGACACGATTGAACGAGAGAAGAACGGCCCGCCGATCTCGTGAAAAAAGGAGGAAGAAAGAAGAGAAGGACGTGTTCGTATGGGGGACACCCCGAGCTTATGAAAGGAAAAGGAAGGAACGAGAGAAAAACGAGGGAAGGAATGCTTCTCTTTCCTCCCAGGTAAGGGGAAAAAAAAAAAAAGAGCACCGCCTCGTAAGCCTCGAGGAAAAGGTGAAGAAAAGGGAGGAATCCGCCATGTTTCTCTATCCTTTTTCGGCCGCGTGTCCATATGATCGGGGAAAGGGGGGGAAAAAAAAAGGCCCGCCGTGCTATAGGGAAAAGGAAAAAGGGGAAAGGGAAAAGGAGGGGGCCGCTGACGTTTTGTTGGTGCTTCCGTAACAAGGAAGGGAAAAAAAAGGAGAACCGCCCCGCGTTGACCGAAGGGGGGGGGAAAAAAGGAAAAAGGACCCAGCGTTCCGCATCGTATACTTTTCCTCTCCTTCTCTGGGGAAAGAGGGGAAAAAAAAAAAGAGGGCCGTTGAGCACCGTAAACTGTAAAAAAGGAAGGGAGAAAGGGAAAAAGAAAGGGGGGGGGGGGGGGGAAAGCCGCCTCCGCCTGCGTAAATTTCCACTTTCCTCTCTATACGACTGTGGGAGATAGAGAAAAAAGGAATCCTCCGACCCCGGCAAAGGACCATCAAGAAAAGAGAGGGGGGCAAAAAAAGAAAGAGGGGGAAAGGGGAAGACGCCCTGAGACACGATCCCTCCTTTTCCGAGTAGACGGTCATTTTGCTGGAGGCAAGGAAAAAAAAACGGTTCCTGAAGGGAAGGAAATGAGGGGGAAGAGGAAAAAAAGGGGAAGTAGGCCACCCTCTAGATGATCAACCTTCCCTCTCTCGACTCATCCCGACGCGATGAAGGGGGAAAAAAGAAAAAAGCAAAAGCCGACGTTCTCGAAGCCCGCCTGCCTGTGGAGAAAAAAAAAAAGAGGGGGGGGAAGGGATGGAAGATGGACCCTAGCTGTATCTTCGCTCACACCGTCGCTGACGGAATAGGGGAAAGGGGCCGTGCCGCCGCTTCATGATATCGACTTTTCAAAAAAAGAAACGGGGGGAGGGGGAAGAGGAAAAAGAGAGAACCGCTCCCCCCATATCCCGCGCCTACTCTCTAGTATCTATCCCGACTGCAGGATCGGTGGAAAAAAAAAAAAAGGTAAGTGTC
>Ga0179593_1381339_pt1 | contig 10102 bp, 9 predicted proteins | sample CZODoug2_1_08_16_FD_185931 | JGI IMG/M metagenome (GOLD analysis project Ga0179593, IMG submission 185931) | Vadose zone soil fungal communities from Angelo Coast Range Reserve, California, USA - CZODoug2_1_08_16fungal (PacBio error correction) | ecosystem: Environmental > Terrestrial > Soil >...
AGAGCGGGTATTACTCGGACGGGTAGGGGACGATGTCGGCTATTAACAGGACGTCGTACGCGTACCGCAGAGGTTTGGGACGCAGGCGCCGGAGAGGCAGCTAAGTCAGGCGGTTGAGGATTATTCCTGAGACAAATCAAGGATCGGGGCTATAGGGGGGTTGCCAGAAGAGGACCAGGGCAAGTGCATAGAAGAAAAGGTGGTATAGTGCAGGCCTAGGAAAGGGGGAAGGGAAAGTGCTGACTTGCAGTTATAAAAAAAATAAAAAGCCAAAAACAAATTGAAGTTAAAGGGCAGAGACCGAATTACGTCACTGCTATTACACGAAGACCCCATGCCGACGAAAAGCCAACTCCCAATGAGGGGAGGTTGGGGTTTGGAAGTTGGGGGAAAAAAATATCGCCCGGGGACATTTAGAAGTGGACGTGCAAAGCGGATTAGACAGAACAGAAAGACGACGGGGGAAAGAAAACAATAATCGCATTAACGCAAAGAAAGTTATGAAGGGGGGGAGGCCGTATCAATTAGGAAAGATAGACTGTCTATCCTTGAGAAAGGGAGGAAAAGGGGAAAGGAAATGGACGGGGGCTAGATTCGGAGGGAAGAGGAGGCCACTTACGAATTATCCCCAGGAGAGGAGAAGGAAAAAGGAGGGGGTGGCGAGTGTCCGCAGCGCAGAGGGAAAAGTCGTAAACAACCAGAATGGTTACCTTCGGATCAAAATCTCAATCTCAGGAGGGGAGTTGCAAAGTGGGGGGAGGGGGAGAGGGTGCCGTTTGTTCGCCTGAGAACAATCCAAAGAGACAAGGCAACTAGAGATATTGGTGTGCGAGGGTGCAAAAAAAAACGACTAATTTAGACTAAGAGGACGAGTCTAAATTAACTAGTCTCTTCGGAAAAAAGGAGAAAAGCGAGTATACCCGCCCTGAAGGGGTGAGGGTTGTGCGGGAAGCCGGAACCAAAATGCCAGCGGCGGAGGAAAAGGGGCCGAGGGAGGGCGACGATTCAAAGAGGAATAAGGTTCAGGGAATCCTTCCGAGGGGAGCAGAGGAACGCGATTGAATATCTTGTAGGCAGCTCTGCCACGAACGAATAAGATCAGCAGAGAGCCGGAGGTAAGTTCTCGCGGAGAGGAACTTGGGCAAAGAGTAGACGAGCAACGAAAAAATTCATAGTAGTCGTCAGTTTGGTTGAGGGAGGGGGCGTTACCGCAGGCAAGGGGGGAGGTTCTTGCGCAGGGAAAATTTCTGCAGAAGGAAATCCAGAGCAAACCGGAGGGGGGGGGGGGGGGGGGGGGGGGGGGGTGGGGGGGGGGGGGGGGGGGGGGGGGGGAGGGGGGGGGGGGGGGGGGGGGGGGGGGGGGGGGGGGGGGGGGGGGGGGGGGGGGGGGGGGGGGGGGGGGAGGGGGGGGGGGGGGGGGGGGGGGGGGGGGGGGGGGGGGGGGGAGGGGGGGGGGGCGGGGGGGGGGGCGGGGGGGGGGAGGAGGGGGGGGGGGGGGGGGAGGGGGGGGGGGGGGGGGGGGGGGGGGGGGGGGGGGGGCAGGGGGGGGGGGGGGAGGGGGGGGGGGGGGGAGGGGGGGGGGGGGGGGGGGGGGGGGGGGGGGGGAATAATATCGCGGGAGGACCATATCAGCTGAAGGGGGTAATAGCTTGGTGAGCATCCTAGACTGAGCTCAATGGGCAACTCCTTTAGGTGTCTTTTCGGGAAGCAGCCGTAGCACGGGGACATTGGAAAGTAAACGGGTGAGCCTTCAGAATCAAAAAGGAGATCTCACCGGAGTAGGAGGAACAAGAGAACTGCTCGAGGAGGAACGAAGGAAGAATGCCCACCTTCAAAACCCGCTGCCTCCAAACGACAACTCCAGGTCAAAACCTGAGAGGAAGGAGTTCTCGCGTCCATGCGGAAGGGGGAGAATCCATCCGTAAGCTCTTGAAGCGGATAATCTCATGGAACTTGAGGCTCTTGAACTACCGAATGAAAGTCCAACGAAGCAGGCGCAAATCAACTGCCGGTGAGGAGGAGCACCATCACCAATTAGGGGGGGCGGAAAAAAAGGTCGGGCTCCCGTGCCCCTCCGTACAGTCCGGAAAATGGGTCGAAACGAGACCGTCTATAGGTGATGGAGAATAAGGCGCGCGCCCCACGAATAAGAAGGTGAATAGCAGCAAAGCTCAGAGTGACGCTGCGTTTCCATGAACCAGCGTCCTCCGGCGGAATCGTCGCGCACAAAAAAAAGAGGATCCGCCTGAAGCTTGGAATTGATTACTTCCGCAAAATCCTCAAAACCTGAAGGGCTGTATCCTGATTGGGAAGACAGGGGTTGAAAAAGGAAAAAAAGATGGATAATTTAGACAGTCCGAACTAAGTTAACTATGGGCGGGTCGGTTTGGAAACAAATCCCCAAGTCGTCTTCGTAGCCGCCGAGCGGGCAATACGTCTTCTTTGCTAAGGAGAAAAATGCCAAAAGAGAAAAGTCAGAGGTTCCACCGCATAAAAGGCGAATTTAGAGTGTGATACGGACCAGGAGGGGAAAAACGGACGATTATCCAGCCTCTGCCGGGAGGAATCCAGCCAACAAGCGCTGGAACGGACTCCAAAAAGGGGGTATGACAGTAACTGAGCTGATCCCCCAAGAAGGGGGATCGGGACATTTTCGCCGAGGGGTAAAGGTGAGACAAGGCAGGCTGAAGAACAGTCTAGATGGGCAGACTTGAAGGGCAAGGAAATAGAGTCCTAGAGAGGATTGTGAATGACCTTCAGCAAAAAAGGTTTCGTCGGGGACTACTCAAACAAAACCGTGAAATTAAATAACTCATGATTTGTAATGTGTACGGGCAGGATGAAAAGAACAAAGAAAAGGGCACAAACAGGGGGGACATAATTGGGGTGGGGGGGGGTGCGGAAATTGGGGGGGAAAGGCGTGGGGGGGGGGTTTTGGGGAAAGATATCGGGGGGGTTCGGTAGAGGAGGAGCTCTGCGGGAAACGGCCAATGAAGGTTTGGGGAAAATAGAAAACCTGTAAATGGAACTCGATGGAGGAAGGGGTTCTAACCGGCCGACCAATTCAGCACGCCAGATGAAGGCTTGTATCTGAGGGGGAAGTGGGCGGACTCGCTAAGCAGGCGATGCGGGGGGGAAAGGGAGGGCCAGAAGTCACCCACGATCGAAAAAAGATCAGGGATTCGTAACTCGGAATCATCGACGGGGGGGCGGGAGGGATAAGTAGCTGGCTCTCCAAGGGGGGAGGAGTGTAACATGGGGCTGGATGCCTACTTAAGGAAAGGGAGAAAAGGTAGTGTACACTGCCCAAGGAGAGACAGGAAGGGAACGGGCAGGCTTTTCTGGGAAAGAAACAGCGTTCTTGCCGCGACAAAAATCGCGAAAAGAAGGACAAAATTTTGTTTTTCTGTCAGGAAAAACCATCTGCTTCAGGCCGGCGGGGGGGCGGGAGGGTTTTTGCAAACATGAAAAAAAAGAGGAGTCCAACAATCCTTTGGAAGGGGCATTCACTCGGTTTGGGACTTGTGCTTAAAAAGATGCTGCAAACGGGCAGGGCGGCTTGAAGCACAAAAAAAAAACACTTGGTGACGTCCCTTGGTTCTTTGGACAGAAAGAACCTGAAGTGGGGAAGAGAGAACGGGAGTGTTGGAGGTCAGGCAGGTCTATTCGACAAGGCGATGGGGGGGGGCCCTATCCAAGAACGGGGGGGGGAGATTATCGGCTCTCGCGTTGAATTAAAAGAAACAAGGGGGATGAGGAAAGAGAGAGCTTCAAGAACGCTGATAAGAACAGGAAAAGCAACAGGTGGATCGGTGACCCCATAGTGGGCTCATGTGATATAAGAGGCTCCACCAGAAAAGAGACGGTCCTTGGCTAAGGTCTTGCAAGAAAAAATGGGGAGAAAAATGCCGTGAAAATGAAGCCTGACAAGTGGAGCGACTTTGAAAAGGAAGCAACAAGAATAGGGAAGGGGGGAGTGGGGAATTCTTCTCCCGGAAGTGTTGAACAAGGGGAAAACAGAAGGGCGGAGCGGAAGAGACAAAATGGTTCGGGGAACAAAAATTTGGGTCAGGCGGGGGAAAAGCTGAAAGGAAACGCGCGCTTTCAGATATCAGTACCAGGGACAAAAAAAACTCCTACTGTCGACTGGGTTTGCCTTTAGAGCAAACCGAGAGGGAGGGCTATTACAGCAAGTAAGTACGGGAACCAGAGGAAGAACAGCGCCAGGAAGAGAGCAGCGAATTTAAAAAGTTTAGGAAATGGAAGTGCAGGATCAATTCTTGGGGGGAAAAAAAGATCGTGGGTTCCACGGAAGCCCTCAGGCAAAGGAAGGTAGGCCCGCCAACTTCCAGAGAAAAATAGCCTGGGGGGAAAACAGTGCTGGGGAGGGGCCAAGGCAAAAAAAGGTAGCAGACTCAGCCCGGGGGGAACTGACCGGACGATAAGAGACTCTTAAACTTGTTAAAGGAGAAACCCTATAATCTGCAAATTTTCTACCAAGAAGAAAAAAAAGAAGGAAAAACACAACAATGAGAAGGGGTTGAAAGGGGTCAACAGAAAAAATATCGGGACTCCGTATCACAAATAGTGAGGAAGTGGACGTGGAGAACCAAAGGCGAGACGCAGAAAAAAGATCACAAAGAACGCAATTAGGACGAGGTTTTGGGGAGTTATAGTTAACCGGCTCACGGGCCATAGTAGAAAAGCTAGAAAAGGGGGGGAGGGCAGTCCAATTGAAAAACAATGAAAAATGGAAAAAAGAAGCTAGCTTCGCTTGGGGGGAAGGATATCGAAGACCCAGGATGAATCCGCAGTGAGTAGCCGTAAGGGCTTGGGGGCGAGGTCCGCAGCGGCATGGGGATGGGAGGGGGAATGCAGCACAACTTAAGTCGTATCAAAAACAAGGAGCGTCGATTGACGTGGAACCGTTGTGGGGCTGGCGGCATTTGGTCTCCTGAGGCAAAGAAGACCAAAGAAGGAGGAGAAAGGCACGAAGCCCGGATAGTTTGGGCGGGGAGAGGAAAACCGACAACTAGTTATTTGGGACTATACACTGATCAGAGGGGGGGGTGGGCGGCGGGATCATCGTACTACAAGAAATCGCCCTTAGTGTAGTATTGGGGGGGGCGGATCAAAAAGGCGATTAAAAGCGACGTGGCCTGCTGCGGAGGCGCGACGAGGGCCAAGGAAAAGTGGACCAGACGAAATTCTCCGAGAGAAACTGGGGTTTAAAGTCTGGGAGGCGGGCTCGCTAAGTAGAAGGACATACAGGGGGGGGAGGGGGAATCGGAGTTCAGTGAGAGACGAAAATGGAAGAGGGGTAGGGGGACTTCGAAACGCACGCCGGCAACATAAATTAGTAGAGAAGTTGTTGGTGAGGGGATAGTTCAAAACAGTTGGTTCTTGTCGCAATTGGAGCGAATTGAAGGAACACATCGGGAAAAGAGAAGAAAAAACCGTGATCGCCGCGACCGAGAATAGTGGAAAATGTTTCGCATCGCTGTAGCCGACAATGAGGCAGACCCCGAAACGCCGCCTTCAGAGAAGAGGGAACCGAGGGGCGGTCTCGGTAGAGGGCAGCGGTAAGGACACGGAAAAAAAAAAGAACGGTCTGGCCGTCGAATCGGAGAGAGGAGGAATAGATCTCTTAACAAACAACAACTTATTATTGGGAAAGGAAGGGAGGCTACGGCTGCATCGAAAGCCACGGGGGAGGAATGCACCGATGGAGGGCTAACCGTGCCCGAGAAAGGGTACCGCCCCCGAAGTTCTCTTGCCTCACGAGGCGGCGTTCAGGGGAACGAATTGGAAGGTCATCAAGGCCGATAAAAGCCCGCTTATTCTCGAAGCGGGAGAAAGAAGGAAGCGAAAAGCGGGCGACAAAGGGATTAATTCCCTCTAAACTGCATCACGCAAGAAACACCCCGGTGATGGACCGGAAGAAAAAGAAATCGACAATGTTGCGTCTTTAGGACGAAGAAGCTCCCGGCCCACGTAACAAGGGAAAAAGGGGACGCTGAGAGGGGGATCGCGGATTTAGGGAGCTCGTGCAGCGATCCCGCACTATAAATAGGATGGCATATGACACCTCCGGAATAGGGAAAGGGAGGTAAAGGGAGAGAGCGGATAAAAGTAAGCCTGGGGGCGTGCAACGTTTCCACGAAGGCGTGGAAAAGTGGGGGAAAGGCACGGATTCAAAAATCTCAACCTAGGTGAGGGGGAAGAGTAACGAGTGAAAAAACGTAAGGAAAAAAGGATGAACTATTCTCAGGGAAAATCTTCAGAAGAAAAGTAGAAAGAAGGAAGGGGCGGGGGGAGCAAGCAATCGACAAACTCTCCTAGAGGACTTGGACGGGAGCTTTCAACAGAATTTTGCTAAGGAGAAAAATTCAGGAAAAAAAAGAAGAAGAGCATAGAATAGGGCGAATGGGGGGGGGGGATTTTTGATGGAAGAAGGAAAGAAAGGGGGGAAACTTAACCTCTGACCGATTACACTCAAAAAAAAAGGCCTATGAGAGGTCCCATAGACCCTTCGGATCGGTAAAAGGGGGCTGAGACTCTGCCTCCCGCCGGTTTCGCTAACCTTAGACTAGTTCAGCGTCAAATGGGTAGACTTGAAGAGATTTTCGGGGGAGAAGGGAAGTGGCCCGGTAACTATAAAGGCAAACCTTAGAAGAAGAATGGAGGATAAAAGTTGGGAATCCATATTCCTTCCGGCTATCTGGGGCGCGGCAAGGAACTAGGACTCATGGTTGGAAAGGGGAAAAAGTTCAGGTAAAGGCCATTCATTTGGAGGGTATTTTTTTCGTCGGCATTTGGGGAATTGCGGGATTTTGGGAGGGGTAAAGGGACCGTAGGCGGTAAGATGCAGAACTGCGGCAGTGTTTTTGTGGATCGGTTGAGGGCTGGCCTATGAGAAACGCCAAAGTCGCACGAGGCTGGCCGGCTGAAAACGTCAATCGGAAGTTTGGAGCCTCATCCTAACTTATTCTATCCGATGCACTGTTAAAGGGCACTTCACCCAAAAGGGGCACCGTCGCCTTGGATATGTAAGGTTTTTTCCTAACCTAAGGAAGAATGGGGTAGTGAGGGTGGGCTAAACGATTCACTGAGATCCGCGAAGGCAATACCGATGGATGGATGGTAAGAATTAATTAAAAAAAAACGGGAAGGGGGTAATAGGAAATCTGCGGTGGATCGGGAGAAGACATGACAAAAGGTAAGGAACCAGGCTGCTTGGGGGGGTGTGGGGGGGGAAGCTGCAGGAGCCAGGAATGGGGAAAAAAGGGGTCCGTCCCCCGCCGCTCCACGCGAAAACGCCGCAAATTTGTGTCATCCCCTCTGACCTTCCGTCGAGGGTGGTTAGGATCGGGCTGTTTTTGGGGAGGGGACCAGCGTGCTGATGAACGGAGAAGAAGGGCGAACACAAGTTAAGCGTGGGTCTTTTGGGTCATCCGCTCAAACTTCAGCGCAGTGTGGAAGGCAAGAGAAAAGGGGGGACCATTTGGAAAGGAGAACTGAGCAAGACCTCTGAAGGTATGGGAAAGGAAAAGAATTTTGGGGCAGGGAGCGTCTAATGCGAAGGCACAGAGGCGGGACAAACGAAGAGTGGAGTAAGAACATTATCGCGGCATCAGCGGTTAGGGCGGAATCGAAAAAAACAACACAAGGAGTAGTAAATAGATATGACTTCAAGAACGCGGAGGGATAAAAAAGCCGGAGCGGAAAGGGGGACGGGGACCGCCATCGTGCTATTGGGGACAGAGGGGAGCGCCAACCAATCAACAATAACTGAAGGTTGCTCAGTTCTGCAATGGGGCCTCCAAAGGGAACTCGCCACTTTAGGAAGACGTTGAGGCAAAAAAAGAGGGGAAAAGGTCTTGAGCAAAGGCTTCTCCCGGAGGTTCATCGCCTCTGAAAAAAAACGCATCGTCAGAAAAAGCAGAAAACAGGGCTAAAACAAATGGGAGTCGTTAGGGATGAGCGGAGGCGCGAGAAAAAATAAAGAAGAGAGCAGCAAAACCATCAAAGCAGGGGGGCTTTTTCCTTACATCGTTGTCTCAACGGTGGGTCGCCAACAAAGGAAACCGGGGGAATTTGGGGGGGGGGGGGGGGGGGGGGGCTATAAAGAGTAACGGAAGGACCGGACAATCGCCAGGCACAGAGGCGAATCGTTATTAAAACGGGAAGGGCAAAGAAGAAGACAGGATCAAGGCTGTTAGGTGGTCGTGGAAAAATAGCATTAGAAGCTATAATAATCGGGGGCTTTCCTCCAACTTCCAGAATAGCTTGGGAGAGACCTGCAGTGGAAAAAAGGAGAGGGAAGGAAATAGCAGGGGAAAGGAAGAAAGTTGCTACAAAACTGCCGATGGAAGTTCGCGCAGAGAACCGAAGGACTGCGAAACCGATAAGGCATCTTGACAAACGAAAAGGGAAAAAAGGACGAACGAAAACTACCAACTAGCAAATAATGGTGGTCGAAGAAAAAAAAGAAAAGCCTGCGTATCACAGGGGCAATAGGGAAGGATTGGGGGAGGGAAGCTAGGAAAATTCTATCGCGGAAGGAAACGAACAATCATCTAAATGAGACGGTTGAGGTTATTAAAGGGTTCCGGCCATTGGGTGGTATTGTTTATTTTTGGAAAGTTTAAGGGGTTTTGTTTGTGGGTTGGATTTTTTTGTGTTTTTAGTATTTAAGTTTTTGAAAAGGGGTTTTTTGTTCCAGTGGAACTTGGTGGTTTTTTTCGATATGTTTTACCCTTAGTTGGGAGGTTGATTAGTTGGTCGAAAGTTGGAATTGACTCCCCCTTAGGGTTCTATATGGTAAAGAAATGAGAGAGCAGGACAGGAAAAAAGGAAGGGGGAGGTTAGACTGGAGTGGATCATGTTTTGGGAAGAAAGACAGGGAGTTAGGGAGAGTTGAGGTGGAGAAGAAGGTATCTCTTAGGGAATGGAGTTGTTGTGATTACTGAGAGCTGGGAGAAGCGGAGTGTGTTGGGAGATGGTTCTTACCAGTCCACAAATCGACATTTTTTTTTTTCCAGGACTCCGGAGCTTCTTTGGAACAAGTTTATTTTATTTACGTTCAACACCCCATTCTCCCTACCTTCTAAAACTCTACGCCGGAGAAAACTAAAAAGGGGGGAAAAAAGAATAACTATTCGAAAGGACGCGCGAACTAGGTCGTCATTGGGGAGAGAAGACTGGGCACTTGAGGGTATCCTTCATGCAAGTTGGAGCCGACTCAGGGGCGTAGAAAGCATCAGGACAAATATTCTTATAATCCCGGCCGCCAAAACTAATGGCTTTCAAGGAAAAAGGGGCTCACTGCGGATTGAGTTGGTGATTGACTTGATCTGTGCCGGCAGTTTTGAAACAAATTGCTTCCCCAAAAGACCGGGCTCTACAAGGCAAACGCCCTCGGAAAGAGGGGGTGGACGAAAGAAAAACGAAACTAGTCTAATTTAGCTTCGGCTAGTCAAAGTAGCAGTATATTTGGGACGGAATCGTCAAAAAGCGAGATCCCCCAGCAGGTTGAAAAAGGGGGGGGGGCGAAGGGTCGCAAATTCCGTTCGGAGGGGCGTAACCTGCTGTCGGAGGCAGATCCGATTTCCCGAGGAAATTCAATTGACCCTCCGTCAATTCTCCGAGGAGGCAGAAGGGAAGGGGGAGGGTGAAGGGGATTCGTTTTTCTCTGACGTCGTAGTATAAATACAAGAAGAAGGCGAGCCGGGCCAGTTCTCAGTTAGGGGCCGGTATCGGTCGCCGCTCACCCGAATTCATAGAGGAGGGGTTTAAATGACTTAGCAACACCGTCATTTTAGGTTGATGGCCGGGTTTTTTGGGTTTTTTGGGGGTGGGGGGGGTGGGGTCAGTTCGCGATTTCAACCTCAGAGCGTAAAAAATCGTAGGGGAAAAAAAATCCAGGGGAAAATCAGGCTTGATGTTTAAGGGGGGCCTGTATGGAGGCGCGACATTGCCAGAGGACGGCCGACGAAGAAGGGAAGGCCGGAAGGGGGGGGGGGCGTTCAAAGGAAGCTGTATCACTGACCATCATTCCGAAACGGTGGAGTGCCCTAGAAAAAAAAGAGGGGAGGCAAAG
>Ga0179593_1384723_pt1 | contig 10102 bp, 10 predicted proteins | sample CZODoug2_1_08_16_FD_185931 | JGI IMG/M metagenome (GOLD analysis project Ga0179593, IMG submission 185931) | Vadose zone soil fungal communities from Angelo Coast Range Reserve, California, USA - CZODoug2_1_08_16fungal (PacBio error correction) | ecosystem: Environmental > Terrestrial > Soil >...
TTTCGTGTGAAAAAGAAGAAGAAAAAGGAAGGGGCTGAGTGTTTGTTAAAATGGCGGCGCCGGTGGGGACGACGATTGAGTGAAAATTAAGAATCAAAGGAACAAAAGAGCGGAGGGGCCCATGTGTTCAGACCCAGCTACTCGAGAATTCGTTTTAGAGCTGACCCCCTGGAAGGGGGGTTTCCGAATCATGGTGGGATTGGCCGCAACCTGTAAAAAAACAAAACCGTTTAAGAGGGGAGGGTCCGTTGGAACTATCTTTGGACGGGAGATCTAAAAGAAAATCGTTCGGGAGAGAAAGGGGAAGTTTGTAATTTTGAGAGCATGTCGCATTGAAGCCTCTATTCCATGCGGGGAAAAAAAAGGACAGAGAAACCCAATCAAAAGCCAACGAGCCACACCAGGGGAAGTACCGTGTTTCACGTCGAAGGCGGAAAAAAGTCATAAAGACGCCCTTTACAGGCTTGGGTAGGTACTTCTGATTTTTGTCACTTCAGTTTGGGGAAGAGGACAAAGAAAAGAAGGGGAAAGTCGGGAATACGATGTGTATTAACACACACACACAACATGCAGAGGCCGGAAAACGGAGAAAAGCCGAGAAAAAAATGAAAGAACGGGAGACTGGCAGCTCCGCCTGGAAGGGGTTGAAAAAATACAAAAAGCTTTGCGCGGGCCAGGAAAAAAAGAGGGGGGAGCAAGCACACCTGAAAGAGCGAAAAAGTGAGGGAAGAAGAATGAAGATGTTCTCAAAGTCATTGGGGGGAAGGCCTTGCCCTTTCAGTGGACTTGCAGAAAAAAACGACGAAAAGAAGAGCTCGCGCAAAAATTGGTCTGGTCGGGACGTCAATGCCAACCTAAAGGGAGAACCCGGGATTAGGGGGGGACGTACGGGAGGAGGAGAAGAAAGAGAGTGGCAAGTAACCGTGAAGGAAAGAGAGAGAACACTTCGGTCCTCCTGCTGGGAACTGTCCTCAACCCACAGAAAGAAAGAACAAGTGAGATGCTTGGAAATGGGTCCTTGGGCTGGGACTGGTTAAAAAGAGGGGGGGGGAAAAGGGACGCAGTACGATAGCTACACGCCGGGTGAAGGGGACTCCTCAAGTAGGGGACGTGTGCGAAAACGGGGGAAGGGAAATTGGGTTTCTTACAAAGCCAGCGAAAAGAAAAGAAAAGGATAAGGAAAAAAAACAGGACCGATTGGCTTCTTGGGCGAATGAAAAGCAAAAAAGGAGGCCCGTTTGAAATGCAGGGGCAATCCGTTGGCTTGAAAGAGAGGACAAGGAAGAGAGAGGAGAAAAAGGATGTCAGCGTTCCAAAAGACGGAAAACGAAGTCCGGAGTAGACTGTGTGAATGGCCCGGGACGGTGCTGAACTATCATGAATATACGCCTTCAAAAGAGCTGATGGAATAACTGTACACGAAAAAATCTTCAAGTTGGGAAAAGGGGGAGTGCTGTGGGAACGAGTGGTTGACTGAGGAGCTCTGGTCATAGAGAGTAAACTTCCTCTCACAATTCTAGATCGTTGTTCCACGTGCGAACCCTCATCAGAAGCGAGTAAATATACTGGGTTGGCAAAAGCTAGTCCACGATCAAAAAGGGAGACTGACGGGTTGCTAAGTGAGGGTTGGTCTTAAAGGGAAGTGTGAGCACAAACATATAGGGATGGGATCGAGAGCATCAGCCATTGAAAAACAAGGAACCTCCTCAGTGGGACGTTGGGAACTTAAAAAAAGAAGAAATCGGGAAAAAGGGGGAAACAGGGGTTTTTAAAAAGGGGGGGCGGGCCCTGTATCCTAAGGACAGCCTCCTTCCTAATTTGGCCTCATCTTGACAAAATCACAAAGAAAAAAAAAAGGAAATGTATCAAGAGAAGGAAAAAGAAAAAACCCGGCCTCAACAGGGAAAATGACCCTCATCCTCAGGAACAAAAACCAGGATGGAAAAGGGAAAAAACGACGGTTCTTGGCACTTAACTTCGTGGAAGTCGACATAGAAGAAGGGGAAAAGAGCAAACTCTCGAAAAAAAGAAGGGAAAAAGAGAGAGGTGATGGGAGGATTCCCGAGAAAAAGCTAACATACGAAGGGGGGTGATAAGGGAGAAAACGTTACGGCCATCGCATGGGAGGGGTCGAGGAACACATCGAAAGGGTTAGAGAGGGTAAAAAAAAAGAAGTATCAGAAAAAGGGAGGGGGGGGGGAGTGGGCCATGACGATAAAGAGGGGACGATAAAGAGAGTCCCCAAGTAGCACTAATGACAATGAAAAAAGATGAGAAAAACGGTCTTTCCGCGAATGGTCACAAGGCGACTGAGGAGTGGGAAAAAGTCTGAGGAGGGAGGAGGGAGAGCGATTGGGGGGGGGGGATTGGAATTGCCAAACCGGTTAATAAAGCACTGAGGGGAACATGGGGAAAGCATAGCACAGAGATCTGGATTGGGATAGTAGGAAAAAAAAGTAGGATGGGGGGAAAGGGCTCGCAAAAAAGAAGATTCGCTGGAGGGAAGGGAGCGCGAGCGATCCTAGAAAAGAAAGGGAAAAAAAGAGACCACCTCGAACTAAGGCTCAACTTAATATGGGGGGGGGGAAATGGAGGGAAAGGACAAGCCGGAGGGTATGCCGAATGACACGACGTTCCCATACCAAGCACCACAGGGGGGGACCTAGAGAGAAGAATTTGCCTCATTACGTGCATATACTTCATTAGGTCCTAAGTAATCGGTGAAGGAAAAAGAGCCTGGAGGGAAAGAAACGTATAAAAAAGATCCCTTTCAAAAAAGATAAAAGAAAGGGGGGGCCTTTGGGCTTCTTGCACACAAGAACCCTTAAGAAAAAATCCGGTGAACGGGGGGGGGGGGTGTGCCGGGTAGGTCTTGTTCAAAACGTCCGAGGAAGACATTGCTAAGAACATCGACCCGGGAGCGTGCGCCATGTGAATTCAGACTGAAGGGGGATAAACGGGACCGAAACATAGTGAGGAAACATGCTGAAACCATTTATAAACACAGAAGGGAAGACTTTTATGACACAAAAGCCCCATTAACCCTGAGCCGAGAAAGTGGTTAATGCTCTGTGGGAGTCGAGGAAAAAATCAGCGTGGGAACGTCTCTCTTATTCTATGACACACTTTTGTTCGCAAAGGGTCTATAAGAAAATCTGAAGTCCTTAAGAAAAGACCAGGGTCTCCCGAGGTCTTGGGGGCACTGGTCTTGTCGAAATAAAAGCAAAAACCGTTGTTTGACTAATAAAAAGGGTATCTTCTTAGTGTCTTCTCTTAGGGTGTTCGAAGGGAAAATGACCAGAGCAAGTTACCTGTGGATCACAGGGAGAAGGGAGGGGGAGGGGGCCTACGGGAGATTCGGATTGTCCGGGCTTTAGGAGGGAAAATTGCAGGTACGTGCAAACTGAATAACTTGATAGAGGGCTTATCTGGTGAAATCCAGGCCGGGACTGAAGGTCTGAAAGCCTGTGGAAGAGGACGGAAAGTTTGTATACCTTGTAAAAAGAAATGAACACATGATTTCATTCAATTAACTGCACAAGGGGAAAGTGGGGGAGACGCGACAATGAGGGGGATCCATAGGTCTCCGAATTCAGCAAACAAAGGCAAAGGGCGGTGGAAAGAGAAAGGCCGACCGTGAAGGTAATTTGAGAAGGGTGTGGAAGGACGCGCAGGGTGCATTTGACCAGTGCGCGGGTGAACAAAGGGAACCCAGTGTAATCGCGCCCGTCACATGACGGGAGGGGCTCGTAACAAGAAGAGAGGAAAAATGATCGGAAAGCGCACCGGGGTTGGGGTGAACGATAACGGAGAATTCGCAAATATGCTTCCCCCAACAGGGGCATAGCTGGGTGCCAGAGGGGGAACGGGCTACAACCACTAAATGCAGCCCTAATTGTGGTAGGCTAACACCAGCCATTTGACTCTCTTAGTACGGAAGGGGAACAAAGAAAAAACTAAGGCAAAGAAAGAGAGGTAGGCATTCAGTTGGGGTCGAATTCGCGAGATCCGGTTGCGTCCAAACCTCGAAGCATTTCGCCTAAAAGGCCCATCGTTGGGAAACGGGCGAGGTTCCCAAAACCAAAAAGGAAAAATGAAAACAACAACCAACGAAGGGAGTAGAGATGGTGGAGGTTTTTAAGAATCGCCAGAAGAGCGTATTCAGGGTTGGGGGGGAGAAGGACGTGTTGGAAAACTGATAGGAGACAGAAATTAATAATAACTCTAGCCCAGGAAAACAGCGGCGTCAGGGTCTTTTTTACGGTCCGCCGGACGAATAGTACAAAGGGCGGGGGCCGGGGACACCCCGTCAGGGAAAAACAACTGAAGGTGGGGAAACCAGAACACTAGCAAAACCGGGTCTGCGATGAACTGGGAAGAGCTCGTGTTGTAACTAAGAGGGTTTACCGGAATAAAGTAAAGTTTGCGCGGTCCGAATATTTCGAAGTGGAGTATCTTGGGGGGGTCAGGGCGCGTCCGAATGGAAGGGCCGAACTATGCAGGGGAAAAACGCGCGGCGGGGGGAGCAACGGAACAAGAATGAACACTCGCTTCCTGCACAGTGCTTCGGCCTTGCTGGGAAAACTACCGTAAAGGAAGCGGGGGGACGCCCTCCCCAGACTGTCCACTTGGGTGCTTCTCTGCCTGGCGGAGAATTGCGGAGAAGGCCTTTAACGGGATCCCCCTTACTGTGCCTGTGAATTGGGATAACACATAATTTTAGGCGACAGGAAGTGTCCCACCAACAAGCTAGGCAAGGAGAAAAGAACGAGAACGTGCCTGCAAACGCCAGAAAGAGGGAACAGACCGAGAACCGGAAAAGGACAAACAGACAAGGGGAGCGCAAGACCTGGAAAGCGATCTCACGGGAGGGAATGCCGTTGTCTCGTCTCTGGTGATCTCCGCAATTTGGGAGTTACCTGGTGAAGTGACTTAAGCCAAAAACGCAAGGAAGCAAAAAATAACCCTAGCAACAGGTGTACCCCAATGGGGTCCGTCTACGGGCAAGCAGAATGGAGGAGCACCCAGGTTGAGACTTGTGTTACTGACTCTCGAGACCATCGAGCAATGAAAAGTGCAGTGGAAATGCGTAAACGTAGCGGGCACAAGAGGGAAGCCCTGACCCTGTGAGAAAGTCACTCCCGCACATATCAGACTGGAGGCATGCACGGGGGCTTCTTTCGGGATTAGACCGAGTAGGAGTTTTCTCACTTGGCCGAAGGTGAAAGGGAAGCGGGGATAAATTGCCAGAAGAAAGGAGTCTGACATTTTTGGGTGACACAGGGCCGCACGGATTGCGCAATTGAGAGCCATGGATGTCGGAGACGCAACGCACAGGAAAAAGAGCAATAACCCAAGGGTCTGAAAGGTCTTGTGGTGCGGAGGGAAAACCATTGAGTTATCCGGGGTGAGTCAAATACTCGTGGAAGAACATGTGAAACACTAGACGGAAGCGCGAGACCCGTTGAATACAGCTAGCTCAGAGGGAAAACGGCCGGAAACGATTAAGGGGATATCAATTTGGAGGGGGGAACGGGGCGGGGAGAGAGAGGGAATCTACCCTCTGCCCCTACTTAGCGGGGTGGAGAGAAAAAAAGGGAAGGGTTATCAGGCACGGGGTTGAAAAGATGGAATGACGAATGCAGCGGTGTTCAAACGGCAATCCAATGCGGGGATTTTTGGGAAAGGCGACCCATCAACCGTAAGATCGCAGGGGTTAAAAAGACTCTCTAAAGAATAGAAAGCGGGGTGTCTTCTTAGGGGCAGGCGTAAATCAGTGCGGTTGCTCAAAGTTGGGGAGGAAGTCCAAACACAAAACACTAGGGGAGTATTTTCACGACTCCAAAACCATTGAAAAAAGAGAAACAGAGCCTTGGTGAAACACGAGGAGAGGAAAAAGAAACCCTGGGGGCATACGTCAGTCGTTGGAGGAGGGGCTGCCCTTATCAGATCCCTGGCTCACCTGAAATGATGTTATCTCTATAAGAAACATACGAAGAATGTCAGGATCAACCAAGGTGAGAAACCAGGGAGAGGGTGGGAAAAAAGAACTCCCTTGCGATTGCCCGAGCAGCCTCGTCACCAACAGAAATTGACAAGGGTAGGGCAGCTTCAAAAGTGAAGAATCATAATCCGCTGCTTCGTAAAATAAGATCTCACAAAAAGGGAAAAGAGGAGATGAGCTTAAGAGAAGCCGGAGGAGGAAGGATTACACCAGAAAGACAGGAGGGGAGAGTTTGGGGTCTAGTATGAAGGGAGGGGGCCATCGAAATGGAAGGGGTTCGAGAACAGGAACTTAAATGTCAACAGAGGAGTGACGGGTCGGCGTAGGGAGTGGTGAAATATCCAGGCAGGAGGGGGGACGGGAAAGGAGGAGGGACAAAAAGTAGCACTCCTTGAATGCCGTATGAGGGGAAGTCTGTCCTCTCATATTTTAAGTCGACTGAGTCGGGGAGGTGGGGAATGTCTGCTGGATGGGACGAACATCAGGAAATATATGGGGGGGGATTGAGGGGCCTCAAAAAGGGGGAAGAAAGCACGTTAGTAATACCAAATGGCCACTCCCTAGCCACAGTCGGATGGGAAGAGAGGAGGGTTTCCACACATAGCGCTTAGAAGGAGGCGGGTACCCCAACAAACAAAACTGTGTGACCAAAAAAAAAAAAACAAGTCTCACTCTTTGGATTGAACAGGGAAAAAAAAAAACAAATCGCATGCGAGAGCGCAAGGGACCACGCTAACGTAAGGGCAAAAAAGGAAGGGTTGTAGAATTCCATCAGCCGTCAGAGGAGATCACCAGAGAGACACGCCGTTCCCAGACAACACACAAAATGGGAGGGGGGGGGAGCGTTGCCATCTCCCGTCACGCAGGGCTTCAATTAAGGGACACGGGCAGTTTCCTCTAGCGTGAAAGAAGGGGAAGTTACACGAACGGATAACTTGACAAACGAAGGGGGATGGACACCAAAACCAATCATGCATCCTTGTTTAGGAAAGGTGGGGGGCTTAATCCTGTGCGGGTGACGGGCCGCGGATCCATAGAGGGGAAAAAACGGTTGGTTGAGGGCACCGAGCATGTAAAAAAGACGGGTATCTATCGGCAACTGCGGACAAGGAAGAAAAATCCATTCAGGGGACCAAAAAAAAGGAACGACAGAAGAGAGCAAGACTCTGTGTGGGAGTGGGGCGAAGAAGGTACAGAAGGCGGAAGAAGGTTTGCCTAACAATGAACACGGAAAGGTCAAAGAAAGCGAGGGTCTCGCAAGCGGAGAAGAGAATCCCGAGTTCTCATAATGAGGGGGGGGAGCACGTAAAGTCACGAAACAAGGGAGAATGTTGAGCTTTAAGGGCGGGCGGGGTACGTGAAAGTCCAAGGAAACCGCAGACAGACAACGGGTCGAGAAAAAAACAGTGGTAACTAACTCGGTGTGGAGAGTCCCCAGGGGGCAGGTTGCGCGCAGTGGACCCGGCACAAGAACGTTTGTGGGGGAAAAAGTCCCGGCGGAGATGTGTCAAAGAGGGAGAGTGCTTGATCGGCATCTGGAGAGTTTAACACGGAAAAGCCGGGAGACGAAAGGGGTTGAACAGGAAGATGAAGCTGCACACGATTTAAGCGGGGGGCTATGATCCAAGAAGACGAAGACAAGCCTTCACAAAGACCGTGCCCGTTGTCAGCGATTGCCGGGACAGGACCACGGACTTCCGAAAGGGGGAATGCGCCGCATGGGGATGGGCATGGAGGTGCCCACCTGGAACGTTTCCATCGCGTTCAAGGTAACGAGATAAAAAAGATAAATCTTCCGCACCGAATCACTAAAAAAGCGCACCGGAGGGGGTCCGTAAACTTAAAGGGGCTCGGAGAGAGTCAAGCACGAAAGAAACGGGGGGCCGATTAAGGGGGTGAGACAAGACAACTCAAGGCTTGTGACGAATTGGTCGCGCCCCCCCCGAAAGAGTGAGGAGGGAAAAGAAAAGCTAGTCCTAAAGCGCCTGATTCTTCATCAAAGGTTTTCTTACTCTGCTTTACAATCGAATACCCGTGGGCCGGAAACCGGCCTCTTTCAAAACAAACACTTAACCCGATCGTTGAACGCGCGCGGTAAACAAAAAACATCTCGAGAAAACCTGAAAGAAGAAGGAAAAGGGTTTTCGGGTCAGACAGTGGGGGAGGGGGGGGGTAGCGCAATGGCGGCGTGGGGAACACCACCGGGGCCTTCCCCTTAAAACCTGACCCGCAGGCGTGGGGCGCATTTTATTGGTTTGGCAATCAGACCTGGAAGAGAAAAGGGCGGGGTAAAGCTACCCTGAGGGGACGCTTAAGGCACTTTGACACACCCGCTGGGAAACCTTGGTTCGGAATTTGGACGAGGGGAATCCAGTTGGGGCGGACAGATTGGTACGCGAACGCAATGGCACCGGTTAAAAAAAGCATCGTGATCGGGAAGGTACGTGGGATCGGCGAGGCAAGCATGGTTAGGGAAAATGAAAAGTGGAAAAAAAACGGATATCTTCACCTTCCATAAAGGCCCAAGCACGAAGCACAAGGGCGGAAGGAACGTAGGGTCAAGGGCAAGGCAAGACGAAAAACGCGGAAAATCTTGGGGGGGGGAAGGGCCCTCAGGTATCTAGATCTGGAGACAAGGAAAAAACATTTTTCCGCCGCCAACTTAAATAGGGATAAGTGTGGGTCTGGTGGGGAGGGCGAAATGGAAGGTTCCGACAAACATGACGCCAAAATGCTGCCGACGGAGAACGAGAAAGCGTGCCGGACACAAAAAAGCTTTACTGTTTCAATACCCACGGTATTCTAATGGGCCAAAGTGAAAAACTGAAAAGACGACAAGGACCCCCTGGGCGAATCTCAATGAGGGGAAGACGGATTAGCGGCTTGGTGGTCTGTGGTGAGGGTCTGATGTTTCAAGAAAAGTAAGAAACGACGCCCGAGAAAAAAATCTCACTACTAATGCCAAAAGTGGGTGCTGGAAGTACAAGGGTCCGCCCAGATAGAGGTCTTGGGACTTACTCAGAGTGCAGGGAAAGAACAAATAATACGGTCAAGACGGGGTGTTGCAAGAGGATTATCAGATAACACGTCTTTCCCCTGTGAACATGTACGCATAAAACAGAATAAAACCGGGAGAAGTGCTTTGATGCTTTCCTGGGAAAGGGAATCGGTTTTTGACCTGGGGGGTATTTTTTCTCCGGTCCGACGGTACGATACACTCGGGTAGGAAGAGAGAAGAATGGTAGGTACCCGGAGGCATTGGAGAGAGTCTGTTTGAAAAAAAGGGAAACAACTCACATCTAGGGAAAAAAAGAGCAATCAAAAAAAACAGGAAAGCGATTGGCTCTGAAGGGGGGTACTTTGGGCATACTCACAATGGCCCCTGTGGTGAATCTGAAGGGCGCCGGATGTAAATCGCCTGATGAACGTAAAGAGCGAGAAAAAAAGTGTTGCAGGATTCCTCGGGGGGGAAACTCTTCCACGAGTATAAGGGGGGGGGGGGGGGGTTATGGAATGCGTGCTAGAGAATAGACGCTCAATGGGGAACAACTTGGAGAATAATTTACACAGAAGAGTCAAGGGAGCATGACAACGTTCGGCGGAGCGACTGTCAAGGAGGGAAAAAGCGCATCCAATGCGATATCTTGGACGCGCCCCCCTCAAGAAGACCTCTAAAAAGAAAGGGGTTAAAACGGAAAGCAAGGATCCACGAGCTTGTGGCATCAAATAAGAGTGTTGTCTCACCTTGAGGGATTCCAGACCAAGCAAAACAGCTAGAGGGGAAGACGACTCAGCAGCCATTGACCAGACACGACCGAGCTCGGAATAGAGGGGGACGACCAAAGGGTCCAGGTTGGAAAGGGAGAAAATTGCTGGCCCTTAGAACTACACTCCGAAAATCCTGACGAATTGTAATACGGGATATGGGAAAAGCACACATAATAAAGATGTCATCATAGCGGGGGACCAGGGTAACACAGTCCGAGGTGTCCACGAACGAGATACACTACAACGACCTATAACCAAACACCTGAAGAACTTGCGTCTGGGAATAGGAACATAAGAGGTTAACATATAAATTTCTAGGGAAAAAAGGAG
>Ga0179593_1480284_pt1 | contig 10102 bp, 17 predicted proteins | sample CZODoug2_1_08_16_FD_185931 | JGI IMG/M metagenome (GOLD analysis project Ga0179593, IMG submission 185931) | Vadose zone soil fungal communities from Angelo Coast Range Reserve, California, USA - CZODoug2_1_08_16fungal (PacBio error correction) | ecosystem: Environmental > Terrestrial > Soil >...
AAAAAGAGGTGGAAACCAGTGAAGGAGCATTCGCACATGGGGTTGGAAAGCTCTAATGAAGTGGGCGAGTGGTCTTAAACGACGCTGTGGGGACATGCTAACTTACTTTGAAAAAAACACGGAAGCCGAAGGGGGGAAAAAAGAATGCTATTTTGGGAGGGGGGTCCCTGTACCTAAATTGGGAAAAGAGAAACGTCAATATCTCACTGAACCTGTTTCCTTACGGCGGAGGGAGGAAGCCGAGTCAAAGGCCCAGGGGGGGAATGTGTTCACTAAAACGCGAATAAAAATCACAGCGGTTTGGAAAAAGGGTTCAAGAAAATTCACCCAAGTTAGCCTTTCGCAAAGTAGAGCGCACATTCTCCGCTGGTCTTTTCTTTTGAAAAGGGGGGGGGGGGGGGAACTTGCAGAAGAAAAGGAGAACAACCGTACACCCGAGAGAAAACAAAGAGTGAGGGGAAATAGTGTGGGAAGTTTGTAGACAGGTAACTGCACGAAAAAAAATCAAAAAAGGAGTTTTATAAGGACATGTCAATTAGATAGACAAAAAACGACGAGATATAGAAAGAAGGGACCTAAGAAACTCCTTGGGTTTGAGCTAGAAGGGGGAAATTCCTAAAAAAAAAGTCCCCGCAATAGGTTTCAGACCTCGGTTGTCTGGCTGGACACGTTGTCATTCAGTGGGAGAGAGGTGGTTGATCAGCTCGGAATAAAACTCCCTCCTGGTTCAGGAGGGAGACTGCGACGGTATGAGGAAAGGACTGATGAACCGTTCTTGAACAAGGGAGGCGATTCACTCCTTGAAAAGAAAAGACAATTCACCTCGGGAGGAGCGAAGGAAGTAAGGGGGAGAGATCATTGACAGGGGTAGGTGAATCAGTATTCGGTGTAGCCAAAAAAGGTAGACCAGTATTTTCAGAGGAAAGAAGTGTTAAAATCGCCAAGGAGGGGGGGTGTTAACTGTTCACCACCAGAGACCAGACACTCCCAGGGGGCGGAGGCATATGTAGAATGCTCAAAACAATACACATATGGCGTGGGAAGGGCAGAAACACCGCCTGCGTCAGGCTCGTGCTGCCGGGCATTTTTATCAAAGAAAGTTCGGAAGACAGTAAAAGTCGTAGGGAGGAAAAAAAAGAAGGGGGACGGCTGGATACCGGCTTGTGGACAAACCTGACGTCAAAAGTTGGCTACACAATCCGCGTTGAAACGCGAACACATGACACTGCAGAGAGCTTTGGAAAAGGAGAAGACTCTACACGGGAGGAGCCAGAGAAAAACAAGGGCGGCACACGGGGGGACTGACCCAGAAAACTGTAAAGAGCGGGGTATCTACAGTGACGAGCCTCAACGGTAAAAAAATACACGACCGATGCAAAAAAAAAGGGGGAGAAAAAGGCGTATTGTGGTTGGGGGGTCTTAACCAGGAAGGAAGAAGGAAAAAAGGCAACTTTAGTACTTATCAGTGAGACGCACGTTGGAAAGAAATCTACGACGGGATGAGTGGGGGGGTCGGGTCTGGAGACCGAGGATGTGGGGAAACCCGCTACCAAAAGGGGGGTTGGGAGGTTCCACACCGGGAGGTGAAGAAGGGATAATGTCTGAGGGAGGAAGTGTCTGAGAAACTGACTATTACGCGTGGGGGCAAATGGCATGGACTTTCGAGGGAGGTGGGGCGCGATTCTTTCTGAAGTGGGTCGCAAATCAACCGCCGAAAAAGACACGCATGACGGGGGAATGGCGAAAAATTAGCTTTGTCAGTTCTGAAGAAGAATTGTAAATAGGAAACATCAATCAACCAAAAAAATGCAAGAAAAAATGGCGTTCTTTTTTAGTGGGCAAAGTGAAAGAGGAATCAACACAAAGAGTGGCCGCAGTTCAACTGAAGGGATCACATATGGGGAACCAGACATTACCAAGCAAACGGGAAATCTTGGGGACAGCATGGCTGGGCAGGGAAGCAAGGGGAAACGTATCTTAACAGGGATGAAAAGATCATCGCGGGCAAATTCTTAACGGGGGGGGAGTGTGGAGTCCCTTTATGGAACATCAGAAAGAAAACCCCAAATACTCGCGGAGGGAGACGCGGGGGCCGAATCCTACAAAAACCGACCTGGAGTAGCAGACGAAAAGGGACTGTTGCCACGGAGTCATGCTTCCGTTCAAAAGAGGTGGCGAGCGTATGCTAAAAGGGTCCTAGAAAGTATGGAAAGGGCAAGGGTAGGTTGGGGAGGGCAAGGTAAGTGAAAATCAATATTCTGTTAAAAAGTCGCTCCGGATCTCCAAGGAAAAGAAAATGGTTTTCCATGGTGAACTACATCTTAGAAAACAAAAAAACAACGAGAAAGGAAAAAGTAGAGGTCGAAACCGAAAGGGCAACCCGGTATTGTGCTGTGGGGATGTTCAGTGGGAGATCTCGAGGAAGAGTCAAAGAATTGGGACACATCTACAAAAAGGATCTCATACCAGGGAAGGGAATTACGTTACAGGGGCCTACTGGTTGGAGAGCAAACTATCACATCGGGGAAAAGGCTAGAGGGATTTCAAGAAAAAAAAGGGGGAGTTTAGGTAAAAAAAGGGGGGATGAAGGGCTGATTGTAGGATGCGGAACCCGAAAACCCTCGCCGAGATGGAGGGGAGGTTTTTGTTGAAGGTTAGATAGAGAAGAAAACAAAGGAATAAAAACCAGGAAGATCATCACGGGAGAATTGGACGTCTGTAAGGGGGACGACTACAGCTTGGCGGGGGGAGAAATGGAACAAGCAAAAGTGCGTGTAAAAGTATTGACGCTTTGCCTTTCGGGGTAGAATGTTTACTATCAATAGAACGGGGGAAAAGGGGAAAAAAGTGTGGGGGTTAAACGCTGTCAGGGCATGGGGGCCGGAAGAAAATACATAACGTTTCTTTGGGGGGAATTTGTTTTGTGAGTTTGGAGAGAGATTCAGTGGGAGGATTAAAAGGGAAAGGCAGTGCCAAGCGAAAAAAAAAGTTAAATCCTTAAATTCAGGTGTCGGCTCGGGTGACGGGGGGAGGGGGAAACGAAAACGGCTACGAGAAGAAGGAAGAGAGTCCCTGGTAACAAAGGTAAAGGCTGCTAGGGAAAAAGAGGGGGGGCCGCCAACCAGCATCCTCATTTATACTCTTTTTGGCACTCCTTTTGTAAACGAATAGTCCAATACAATAAGGGGGGGAGGGGTGGGGGAAACTCAGAAGAAACGGCAGACGGATCAATTACCTAAGAATCCCGGGAAAGATCGGTATTGGGAAAAAAGGTCAGGACAGTGGGTCGAATTCTGTCGAACGGAATACGTTGGAACACACCAAGAGATTAGCCGGTCTTGCTGGGGGATTGGTGACGTTCGGGCGCGAGAAGGGGGGGAAACCAAGCGATTCGGGGGGAGGGGAAAGCAATCTGACTAGAGGGGGGAAAAACCAAGGGCGCTTTTGCTGGGCGCCAGGGGCAAACGTGCAAAATTGAGTTCAAACAGGGAAAACCAAGGTGGGGGGGAGGGGGTAAAGAGGGGGGACAAAGAAACTATTTTGCGGCGGGAAACAACTACTAGCGGGAAAAGCACTGAACAAGAAACGTCATCAGATTGGGAAAACGTAACGAAAGGGTGCCTCCGCCGACACGGATGATCGGGGGGTATAAAGCCGAAGGTGCAGAAGAGCGCCGGGAGGAGGAGAAAGAACAAAGGGGTGGGGATCACGGAGAAAGAATAAAAAAAAAAAAAAAAAAAGGGGGTCTGGGGTGCTCTCTAAGTGGTGTAGAGTGGATGATACGTGCCAGGAACAAAAAGCCAATGCGGAGACATAAAAGCGAGAAGGTTTCAATAGAGAATTATGGGGGGGGGGGGGCAGTCAAGGCAAAAAAAAATTGACAGGAACCAGAACCTAGAAGTGACCACGTTTTAAGGAGGTCGGCAAACGAAACACATCAAGACAAGAGTTAAGGTTATGGGAAAAAGGAGGCTAATCTCGGGCACGGTTGGTTCAGAAAAGGGGGACATAAAAGCAAGGCTGATCAGAGAAACGGAGTACAAGGTGGGAGGTTTCGGGGGGGGGTGAATAGCTAAAGGCGCGTCAACAAACGCGAAGAACAGTTGAAAAGAAGGAGCAAAACTGCTTGCTAAAAATGTTTGGATGGGACGGTGTACTATTAAACCTAACATGGCGCGGGGAGCGAAAAAATCAAGAATTATTGGAATCATGGGGTCTTTAGAGGGAGAGTCGCGGCACCAAAAAAAAACTGGAGGAGTACTAAATAAAAGCTATTCGGTACCAGCCAGTCCTCAGACAAAAATACGCTTGGATTGAGGGGTGGAAAAGTTGTTAGATAAAATTCTCTAAAAATAGTATTGAAAACCTCTTGGTTACTTGCGCTGAGTCCTTAAGTGGAGAATCGGGGGGGCCTTTTTGGACATCAGAGAATAATACCCGCCTGCGGGACGCCCGGAGGTAGACGTATGCAGGGGGTTAGGAAACCTCTGACAAATCAATGATGGCGCCGTGGAACGTGTAAAATCATTCACAAAAAAGGAGGGCGCGAAGACAAGGTCACAGAAAAAAAGGGGCAGTAGGTGAACCAAGGACGAAGGTGTACTGGAACGGCAGCAAAAGGAAAAAAAAGGCAGTTTTAATGAGACTCCGTTTGCAGGAAAGAAAAAAAAAGGGGAGGGGGGGGGGTTAAAATCAATAAAAAATGGGGGGGGGGGGGGGTTGTGGGTGGGGGAGAAAGAAAACGGGGGGGGATTGGGGGTGGGGTGGGGGAAAAGCAATGCCGCAGGGAGTGTGGGTTGAAAGGGGGTCAACAATCTCTCTCAATCGCCACTAGGGAGAGGGGCGAAGAAACATCCGTGAAAGGCTCTACGTTATCCAATAGGCGTGAAGAGAAACGCCTGCGTCTCGGGTGAGGCACGGAGGGGAGTTATACCCTCCGAAAAGGGGAGGGAAAAAGGCGGTCAAGAAAGTAGGAGGTGGGAAAATCTGTAATGTTGTTAAAAACTTAGTGATACCCAAGGTTGGTAAGGGCTGGTGTTAAAAGAACACAAAGAGGGGGGGAGTCAACATCCCTAGAAACCCAGGAACCAACGACCTCCGATATCGCTGGGGTGGAAAGTCATGAAGATGGAGTCGCGCAAAAAAAATACCAAACAAATTTAGGTTTCCGTGGGAATGTAGCCATAAGGGGGGAAAGAAAACTGTGAAAGGTCCCGTTTACTGATCGTGAAAATGGGAACGAGCAGGAAGGAATCCATCACAGATTCACGTGTGGGAAGAACGTCTTTCTCGGTTGGGGGGGTGGGGGAATTGTGAGGGAAAAAAAACAAAAACAAAAAAAAAAAAAAGGGGGGACATGAGGCAGAAGAGCTGATAGGGTTAAAAAGGGGGAAAGAACTGGAGAATTTATTATTTCGAATGATATCTGAGGCCTGGAGGGGGTGGCACGAAAACCCGACCAGGGTGTTTTAGTTCGGGGAAAAAACGAATTGAGCAGACCTGTCATTTCTTCATAGGGGGGGGTTCGGGCGCCAATAGGGAAACTATGGCAGAATTGGGAGCAAAGGGGGTTAAAACTAAACGGTCAGGAAGGCTTCTGCGCAAAATCCAGCAAGAAGCAAAAATTATCTAAAGTCTGAAATGAGCGTTCACTTCTAAGGTTCTAACACCTCAGGAAAAGGTCGGGAAAAGAAGACAAAGGTAACAAATAACGCTGTGTCTTGTGTGGGTTTTTAAATTGGACAGAAGAGGGGGCAAAAAAAAACTTGGAAATGCTGCAAATTTAGGGTGGGGGAGACACAGTCTTAGCAAAAGAGTCCGCTGGAAAGGAGGGGGGGGAAAAGGACCCAGTAGGTCCCTTTCGGGGTAAAAAGAAAGGACTGGCGGCAGGAAAGGTCGGAAACGGCAGCGGAACTGAGAAAAGAGGAGATTCTGACCTTGATTTTTCAGGAAAAAAGGTTTTGAGTGGGGTGAGGGGGACCAAAAACGCGAACAAAAAAAGCAAGCGATAGGAGGTTTGGGCTAAAAAAATCAGCCATCAAGGTCGCGCAGAACGCTCAAAGGGAAGGGTTTAAACACTAAGGGAAGAGACCGAAGAATGAGGCGGAGCTCCAAAGTACATGGCGGGGAAATCACAAGTCCTTCAAGGTGGATGTGAAAAGGGACGGGAGAGGAAAAGGGGAACAATTCTGGGGGCAGCCTCCGGTTTAGCTTAACTGAAAACACACAGACAATACAGGTGGGAACCTTTGGGGGTTTACACAGGGAAAGCGATCAACACAAGTGGAGAAAAGGATTAACTAAAAACAATGGCACCCTGTATTGGTCTTTTTCTTGTGAATTCCTGAGAGAGTCAAGAATTTAGAGGGGGGCGGAGTCCACAAAAAGGAAAACGAAAAAACCTGGCAGTACAGAACTTGCCTGCCGGGGTAATTTGGCTGCGTAGCACGATGAGGAAAAAGAAACGGACATTGCCGCCAGTGAATTGGGAGCGTCTGCTCATCGGGGGTCTGATTGAGGGTTCAGCAAGTACAAGAAAAAAGGGGGTTTGGGTGGAAGGGTGGGAGGAAAGCCGACTCAAACCAAGAACATCACGTAAGAAAAATTTGCCGGAGGAATTGCCAGGGGGTTTAAGAAAAAGCGGGGCACGGGGTCGATTTAGCAGAAATGTAATCCAGGGGAGGGGAAGGAAATTCCGAGGGGAAGAACTGTGGTACGGCAAATCTGACTCCGGTGGGGCCAAGGGCAGACAAGCTTGTGGGGTGAGGAAAAAGAGATTGCTATAAAATAACAAGGACAAGAAAAGTTTCGTGCATTTGGTGGGGGGGTAGGGACTGGAAAGGTCAATTGAGAGAAGAAAAAATAATGAAGCTCAGGTGTTCGAAAAGTCCGGAATGAGGGGAAGAAATTTAGGAAGGAAGGGGACTCATCCCAGTAGAAAATAATCGAACGTGCAGCGAAAGGGAAATTTTAAAGACGTTCCAAAAAAAGGGGGGGCAGAGGAAGATTCCCTTGGACCACCGGGGACATAAGAAAGATAGACGATTGAACGGATCAGAAAATCAGGTGGAAACTAAAGAAAAGACATGGCGTTTGCGCACATGCCGCTGCTCATCTTACGACAGACTGGCATCGAAAGAAAGAGTGGGCAATGGACGAAAAGGATCCGCACGCACCGGGAAGTGGGGTCGAACAAGAATACTGGCGAAACACAATCGGGAGGAAGAAACATTTGGTTGAAATCACGGGGGAGTTTTACGACGGGAGGGGCGGCGCGGGGGGGGGGACATGGGGAAAGACGGAAGGAGGAGTCCAGCGGGGGAAAAGTCTGGAAGCACGGGAAAAGGCAGCAAGGTTTGCTGGCGGAAGGGAGTGAAATCGGTGCAAGACGGAACGTTAAAAAAAGTAGGGCGGGGAAAAAAGGGGGAAACTGATTGTGGGGAAGTTGGGAAACAGCGGATTGTGGGACATCACTATTCTGTGATGGCGAGGGAAAAAAAAAAACTAACCTTGTCCGCCGAAACTTCTTTAAGATTGCCCTCAAAACCGCACTACAGCGGAACGGAAACAAACCAACGAATGAGGACGAAGGGGGACAACTAGGGAAAAGGGCAGCAAGGGAGCAAACGCAGCGGCTATGCGCACAGAAACATAGAGGGTATCATCATTCAGATCTCTAGAAAAAGAAATTGTGGGCAGAGTGGGACATGGGGTAACGAGTGGTGGAAAGAAAAATTCTTGAAGGGAAAAAAAAAAAAACAGGAGATCAGCTCGAAGGGCTAATGTGGGGGTCTGGACTTAAACGCTATGAGGTTGAACAAAGGTCCGAACCGGCAAAGTAGCGTGTACTAGTCTCGCTAGCTGTGGTAAGGGGGAATTTCACGGGAAAACGGCTGAATCCTCACCCTGGGGGGGAAAGTCATAAGTATTAAACAAATAAAGTCCGCAAGAGCATTCACGAGGGGGACGGGAACTTTTCATTGAAAGAAACGAAGTAAACTCTAGAAAAAGAGAGACTGGGAAAGACACCGGGAATGAATTACCGACTGCATTTGGATTTTGTCTAGGGAAAAAATTCGCCAAACAACTCACTTAGAGGAGTTTGGTATAAAAGAGGAATGGCTTTCTGGGGGCTATCTCTCTGCAAAAACACATTAGGAAGGAAAAATATCCTTTCACAAATCCTTGGATTGAAAGGGGAGAGGGAAGCGATTGGATGGTCAGATAAAAAAAAAAAGGAAAAACCCGAAAAGTTCCATCCGCTGGGGCCGGCGGGCCACGGTGGGGCCTTCAGAGATCTGTGTTAGACTTGTGGGTAGGCTTCTCAAAGCGAAAAAAAGAAGTCTCGCACCGCATGCGGATTGAACTTATGGCGACGGAAAGAGGCAACTGAGAAGTATAAACATCGAAGAACCAGGCTCACACCTTCACGAAATCACCGTCCAAACAACGACCCCAATGCACACACCACTCACAAAAAAAACACTCAAATTGATTTCTGGGCTATTGGAATTTAACGCTTCAAAATTCAAAAGGGCGTGACTGGGCGGGGGAAAGGAGCCGAGAAAGGCTTGAGGTGGGGAGGTGAAACTTAAGAGCTTTTAGGCTTGATAGCTGCAAAATAGACAAGGGGGAGAGAGGATCGAGACGACAGTTGGGGGGGTCACTCAAAAAGGCGGATTGGGGGAAGGGGAAAAGAGGGACAATCATGCTATATTGGAGAGAAACAAGCATCCTTTTCGAGGGTGCACTACTTTAATCCGAGCATGGGGTGAGGAACGCAGACTTCGTTCTCGTTCCGGGGAAAAGAGGCTGTGATAACACCCGATGCCGCAGGAGTGGAATGCGTCATTGGGGGGTATTTGAAACTGAATGTTCTTCGTGATAAATCAGTTAGTAAAGAATGGTGGGCCACAGGAGATAAAAAAAAAATAGTATGTCAAGTTAACCATCCTGTTGTCATAGGAGGGAGGGGGGAAATAAAGGTTAAGGTCAAAATATGGTCAAACGTCTGCGCCCTAACAGAATCCAGTGAGAAGGGGGGCAAAGTTACCTGTAAAACTAGTAACAAGGGAATCGTGAACATGTCCAGCGGGGAGAACGGTAAAAAATGACCGACCGGTGCAAAAAATGTTCAAAGAATGGGTTGGGGTGTAAACACAGGAGGTTCAGGTCGACAGCACTTTCGCTGAAAAGGGAGACAACCGGTGTAGGTAGGAGTAAAGGGACTTATCGGAGCCCGCTCGGGGGAAACGCTCCATTTGGTAGTTGATGGATGTCACTTCAAGGAAGGGGAACTCTTCATTGGTATGCGGGAAACGGGGGGGAGGAGCCCTACGGACGGGAAGCGGTGGTAACATGGGGGGGCTTTCGGCTTGCCGGAGGAGGAGGCTTGCGTCCCTCGTTTTTCTGGGTTGCTCAGGCGATCCATAAATAAAACAGAATTACGGAAAGGCTGAAATCTGGATCTTGCCAAAAGGGGAAAAGTCAAATTTTGGGAAAAAAAAAATAACGCAAATTAAACTGGAAAAAAGCAGTCACCTAAGATAAGGGAGTACGGGTGTGGTTGAAAGTGGTTAAAGAAGTGCCATAGATATCAACACAAAAAAACTAGGCAGGGAACCTTTCACCGTCATTTTTGGGTATTAACAAGGAGAACACGAAGTCAAAAGGGGGAAAGAGGAAATGGGGGGGGACCGAAGGAGAAAAAAAAAGTTTCAAGTGGACGTGAAACCCGCAGGAAGCGTCAGAAAAGGAGGAAAAAGTCATAACGGGGGAGGGGAGGGTGGTCCGTTGAGGTTGCTTGGGCCTTAACGATAAAAAAAAAAACACGATCCTCGGCGAGCGGGGGGACCGGGTAGAAGCGGACCTACAAAAAAACCTTGCAGAACCACAATTGAAAGGTGGGAAAAAACCAAATGAATTCTTCCAGCCGGGGGTCCGGGGAAATCTGGTGAGGAAAGAGAAATTTCAGGAAAAGTCAAGTAATGCGTGTATGGTGAGACGGGAAGGGGAACTGAAACTTCCGAAATTATTAATTCCCTCCAGAAATCCAACTGAAAAAAGAACCCCCCGACAAACGGGTTGCATGGGTGTTGTACTG
>Ga0179593_1481703_pt1 | contig 10102 bp, 13 predicted proteins | sample CZODoug2_1_08_16_FD_185931 | JGI IMG/M metagenome (GOLD analysis project Ga0179593, IMG submission 185931) | Vadose zone soil fungal communities from Angelo Coast Range Reserve, California, USA - CZODoug2_1_08_16fungal (PacBio error correction) | ecosystem: Environmental > Terrestrial > Soil >...
CGAACTTAAGGAGAGCCTTGGCTTCTTCTAGAGGTGGGGAAAAGACATCGCGGTAGAGATAGAAAGACCGACCCGCTCCCACCGCCCCGAAAATCAACTAAGTTGGAGGGGCGGTCGCCGCCCCTATGGCCGAGGAACCGAAACCGGCAGAACAGACGTAATTCAGGGAATTCGTCCCTCGGCCGCTGCGTAATAGAGCCAAATTGGAAGAGGTGACTAGACCATCGGGACTAGGGTCACGCCGAGGGAAAACAGCACCGACATAAATCTCGCTTCTTTTTGATTCATCAAACGGATGCAGGATCCTTAATACTATTCCTCCTATTGATTTCCCTGATTCAAAATTAAGTCTGGGAGAAAAAATCGGAGACATTGAATGCAAGCAAAGAACCGCACCTTGACCGGGGTCGAATCAGGGACTGCGAAGCGTATACGAAAAAAGGGGTTGGCGAGCAGCTTGCCCCAGGATGGTAATAGCCCAGAAGAAGTCATCAAAGAAAAAAAACCGGTGGGCTTTCTCGCGCAGGCATCGACGGGCCGTGGCAAAGAAGGCCGAAGCGCATCAAACAACTCAAGACCGTCCATTCAACGTGAAAGGGGTGGGCCCGCGGCGGTGCCCCTTGCATTGAAACGGCTCACCTTCCACAAAGGCCATCGAAGAGGGGGATGTCCCAACTAAGAGGGGGAGTAGGGGGCATGGGGGTGAGGTTCGTCGTTGTGGGGAGGGGTGACGTAACTTCCGGCCACTACGCCCTTTGGACACAAAGGGGACCGAAGAAACCCCACCTTCATCTGACGTATGAAGCGTCGACGGACCGATTCCGGGGAAAAGGCAAAGGAAGCCGGCTTTCCGATCAGGGACGGGCGGCCACACCACAGTAGTGCAACGAAAAAAACTCAAAGCCCCCAGGTCTGGTCCCCGATTCTCGAGCAGGGGGAAAAAAAAAGAGCGGGCTAGAATCCTCTGGGCGCCCGCATCGATGTTCAACCAACGGCGTACAAACGTGTGGGAGAGAAGGCGGTGCGCTCTTGCTCAAGGATCGCCAGATGTAAAATCTAAGCTCTTCTCTTTTTACTTGAAGAGGGGTCCTCCGGAGAAGGGGCCGGAGACGCAAGGGAGAAAGGATACGCACGGCGCTTCTAAAAGGGAAAAAAAAAGGATCGAGAATTCATCCCACGCTCCTTTATCAAGTCCCACGACAACATGCAACCCAGATCAAAAGTCGCCCAGGGAGGTGATTCACTACGATCACCTGAAGAAAAAGCGGAGGAGGTTGTCGCGTCCCTCTATCTGTCGCTCCTGATGACGGAAAGGGGAGGCACGAAAGAGGTGGGGACCAGCTTTTAGACGGAAAAGGAGCTAGAGAGGACAAAAGGTTCCCTATCCCTTCTGAGCTGGACAGTTTTAAACCATGCGCAAGTGAACAAAGGGAGCGTTCCAGGCGATTGGCTGCAGAAATATCCCACATTAGGGGGAGAAGAAGGTGCGACAACAACTCTAGCCATTCTAGGACCGCAACTTCCTAGGGGGGGGGGAGGCGCGAGAAGTTCTCCGAGTTGAGGTGTGCCCGCCACTCTCCATCCGCCACTTCCTAGTTGGGAGGCGTGCTCGTCAGGGGAAAAGGAGGAAGTCAGAGTAGATCTTAAGTCTTGCGGAACTCCTTTTGCTCACCGAAAAAGGGAAAAGGTGGGGGACAAAAGCCCGCAACAGAACTCTATTCCTTTCCATACGGTGGGACGGGGCATGGGCTTGGAACAGAAAACCACCGGGCAAGATGAAAACCGGATTTACTTACGGGTCCTACAATAGAGAAAAACTGACGTAGGGGGGGGCCGGCCTTAGATGGCACGTCCGGATTTCTATCCGAGATTGTGGAAGAAGTAATCCGAGGGGAAGTGGGGGACCAAGTGCTCTAGAGAGGAGGGGGGAAAAATGAGGCTTTTTCCAGTAACAGACATGGACGACTTTCTTGGGAAAAGCCAAATAAGATCAGGTCAAAAAAAAAAGATGAAAGAACCTTCTCAAAGCGCGCCCAAAGAGGGGAAAGAAAGATCAACAAGCAGAAAAGGAAGGAAAAAAGAAAAGCCGACATAGTTCTGATCGTTTCCGCGGTTTATCCCGTAGACAGGACGAAAAAAAAAAAAACCCAAAACTCAGAGAGCAAGGGTACGGGACAACAAAGAATGGAAAAGAAGAGAGACCAAGTACCATCGAATCCAGAAATTCGTGAATGGAAGAAAACTGGGCACAATCCTCACTATGACCCCGGGGGGCGAAGTGGTGTACTGCCTGTCAGCGTTTGAGGGAGACAATAGAGGAGGCTCGAAGGTGGCGTAGAAGTCGCTTGACCTAAAAAACTGGTAGGTGCTGGAAAGGTCATGGAGGGAGGGGGAAACAGCAAGAAGAACGGATAGTCCATCCTCCCGGGTTGTTACAAACCGGAGAGGCTCTATGAAGACTATACCAATCAAGGAAGGGGAAACTCCGGCGAGTAGAAAGGAAGAAGACAAGTCAGCAACCCGGTCAACGCGTGGAGGTATCGGCGTGAAACACAGCGGGGGGAGTCGGGCTAAAAAAAGAGGCAAGGATCGAGTTTAAAATTTCAAAAATAAAAGGAAACGGGGTGGAGGTGCGAAGCTGGTCCGCACCGGGACGTTCATCTCCAGAAAAGTCAAGCTGCAGGGATACTGGGGAAATTCTGAAAGGCTCTTAATTCTTTCGATTGGGGAGAAAAAAAGAACCAAGTCAACGGCCTTTAAAAATGAATCGCGAATAGGGGGAAGAGAAGCTCAGAGAAAGAGAAGGGCCGCGGGAAGGGGGTCCCACAAAAAAGTCAACTTTCCATTATCAACCGGCACTCGGGATGTCGGAAATCGACTAGAAGAGACCAAACTCAAGGGTGGGGAAATGGCTCATTGGACACCTTCAGGAAGTGGGAGCTTCGATAGCTCTGAGGGGAAGATCACCTATATGCCCTCGTCTACCAAAGAAAAGGAAAGTACCCAACTTCCAGGGAAAAGCGAAGGAAAGTGACGCCAAAATCCTCAGGAAAAACCAAGGGCGTTAGGGGAGGACAAATCGCTGTCGAGTATAGCCCATCTCGGGATCAATTGAAAGGTTCTATAACGGAGAGGGGGGGAAAAGGGGAACAGTACAGTAGCAAGTAAAGGGGTCATCAGAGGAGACGACGCCAGAAGGTATCCATCAATCTTCTCTTCTAGAAAATCTACTCCACATCTGAGGACGGGAGGGGGAAAACGCGTCATCCGCTAGAAAAAAAGGAAATCCGGGTCGCACTTAACTCCGAGGAGGGATAAGCCGTGTTTTCAAACTCGAGTTAGAGACTTCCATGAAACCAGGGGAAATCAAGAAGCAGCCGGGGTTCTCGGGGTTACAAGAAAAGAGCGGAAGGTAGGGAAGGGTCATGGGCGTTTCAGACGGTCGTGTGGTGAAGCCCAGGCGGCAGGAGAGGGTCTTGGGGGGGGGGGGACTCCACTCAGCTACGATATCCGCCAACTTTTCCAAGAGAAGGGGGATGGAGCAGGGGGTCCAAATGTACGTCTATCCACAAGGACAGGGGGGAAGGAAGGGGTCACCCAGAAGTTACAAGAAAAACATGTCCACCAAAAATCCCACCAGCTTAAAAAGTCGTTTGCATACATAGAGGAAGGGGGGACCGGTTAAACAGTGGGACGCCTTAAGTCCTGAAAAACAACCACCAACCCTGGTCACGGAAGGAATGTTAAGGAAGGAGGACAGTTTGGAGAGGGCCTAAGAAAAAAAAGTCAGGCGACCCAGTCCACCACCTTTAACGGGTTCTCCTTCCATGGGACCATGAGTCCGGAGGTTTGGTGGGAAATCCTCTGCGCCCTCCTGACTCTCGATTCAGGACCTCAGGAGAAGGGGAACATAATGGGTCCCTTAAGCTCTGAGAGAACTAGGTGGGTCCTCTTCGTGACGGCAGTACGTGGCAAACACTTCTCCTGGGTGAAAATCCAGGATAGGGGCCCAGAGGAATCCCGTGAGGGGGAGAAAGGATACATATTCCACAGGGGGGGGGGCTTTCTCTCTCGGCACCGCGTGCAGCAAGCTTTCAGGAACTGGGAGAGGCATAAAAGGGACCTGGCACAGGAAGGAACCGACCAAAACGTGGGGTCTCTATAAGGCCTAAAAGTCAGAAAAGAAAAACTGCACCGTCCGACTGCCGATTTCCGCGAAAGAGAAGCAATGCCTCGGGAGAAAGAATGGGAAAAAAAACTGACTGCGTGAAGGGAGGGTAATTGAACTCATAAAGATAACTACGGCAGGGAGGAAGAGCCAAAAACCGAGAAGGAAGGGGGGGCGCAAGAGCCTGGCATGAATTCCCTCCGGAAGACAGCGTCGAGAGTGTGGAAAAAAGGACCTGGGGCCATCACCAATCGGGAAAGGGGGCCCAAACCGAGTACATTGCACCATAAGCCATGACCAGGCAGAGGGGAAAGGGAGATGGGTGGCCGCCAAAAAAGTAGCCTCCTCCTTCAGAGTCTTACCTCTTGAGGAGCGTAAGATGTCGAAGGAGCAGGAAAAAAAAAGAAGGGAGGGAGGGAGAGGTTCTCCCCGAGACGACCCGTCACCTAAAGGAGCGTGCAAGACAAGAAGGAGGGACTTTGACCACTACTACTTTCTCCACGAACCTCAAGAGGAGAAGGTGACCTTAAACGTGTCCCGAGTTTAGCTCTCCTCGGATCGGTGGGGGCCTAAGGGAAAAAGAAGGGCGGATCGGGGGGGAGAGACTGAGAGACTTCAGGTCCATGAAAAACTCTCAAAAAACAAGGAAAAAATAAACGCTTCGTCGGACACTTCGAAAAAAAAAAAAAGCAGTGGGGAGGGTCAAAGTCAGACCCTACAAGGGAGGTCGCTCACGCTGACACTTCGAAGGTAAAGGCAATAGAAAAACTGCGGAATGAGAAGGAATTGAGAGAAACAAGGTATGTTTAGGGATTTGTGAGGAAAAGAGGGGGAGGTAAACCCTCTCGGAGATGAGACTCGCCGCGCTACACAATTGGGAAAAAACGACTGCAGACATTTCGACTAAGTTCAGGGATGAGAAGCAAGTTCCTTTGGCGGCCAAACTTGTCCATAAGCCGTCGGATCGTGAAAGGGTTTGCAAGGGAGGTGAGAGAGACATTTACCGGGGTCCTCTCAAGAGCTGGAGGAAAAGCGGGGGAGGAGAGGAGGAGGGGAGGCTCACACGATTAGCTCTGAAAAAACGGGACCGGATGAATTAATGGAGAAGGGGAGTCGGTGGCGGTAAAGGTGGGGGGTTGGGGAAAAACGAAAGAAAAGCGAGGGAAGGCGTAGAGTGCGGGGACCAGAACCCTCCGCCTATCAAAAAAGAAAAAAGCCCGAGGGAAGGAGTAAATCTGGTCTAGTGAAAAAAAAAATGCGAGGGAGGGACCTCGGTAGGAGCATACCCGGCGTGGCGAGGCTTCAGCGGCGCGTAGAGGGAAAGGAAAAAACTCGTTCGAAGAAAAGTACGGAAGTCTCGAGCGTGAAGTCGAAAAAAGAAAGAAGCAAAAGCAAACGTCGGGCGGCCGTCGAGCACTCCAGATGCTGGATCCTGGAGAAGGAGGGAAAGAAGGAGGAAGAGCGGAGGGGGCGAACCAAACCTTAGCATGATGGTCTGGGAAGGGGAGACCGACGAAAAGGGGGGTCCCGGGCGCGCAACGAGGTCGCCTTACACTGAATAAGAGGCACAGAACGGGCAAAGGAGGGGGGGGCGTAGAGAGGGGAGTAAAGAGGTTTGGGAGGGAGCAGGGGAAACCGAAAAACAGAAAGGTCCTTCTCCCGCTTGAGCCCGTCTCCCAACCGACCTCTTTTTTGGCGCGCGTCGTACAAAGAAGAACTCTGTCAGAAACGACCAAAGTGCAATTCCGCAGTCAAGAAAAAGACAAGAACTTCCCTTCCGCCGTTTTTGTTTGGGCTTAAACCCAGGGGCCAACCTTGCTCAAAAACCCTTAGGGGGAAAAGAAGTTAAGATGGTCGTGGGCCTTCTGGGGGTACATGGGCAGAGTTGTGAAGGGGGAAGGAGGGAAGACGTACCAAAAGGGGATGAAAAGGGGGCCGGGGCCTTCAAAGAGCCCGCAACCACCCAGCTTCACAGCGGCCAAAGAAGAAAAAAAAAAAAACGGCAAGCGGGAAGGAAGGGAGTGATTGAAACCGGTAGAAGGGAGCCTCAAAAAAAAAGGGCGGCAACTGCGACTAACTCAGAACTGGTTTCCGCCGAGCACTTGGGGGAAAACACGAAAACGGAGAGGCATGTTACCTTGGCGCAGAGGGTGCAACCCAGGGTCTCCCCCTCTATTTTGCCAGGAACTTCGGGCTCTCAAGTCTTGAAACCGTGACCGTCCCACATCGCATACTCGGGGGCCATTCTGGATCAGGGGGGGGGCAGAATAATATGGGATCGTAATAAACCGGGAGGGGAGGAGGTCCACCGGCAAAAGACTTGCGAAAGGGCAGAACACCGCGATCACGCCAAAGGCCAGTGCAAAAAAAAAACCCTGCAGAGCGGGGAGGAAAGTCCGAAAAGATAGGGGTTAGGACTACGAGCACCTCCTGGGCCGTGTCACTACAGGCGGCAGGAAAAAGATTTCGAGCGACAGGGTTCGTTCTGAATGAGGGGTCCTGATCTCGTGATCGACACTTACAGCGCTCTAGAAGACATGGAACACCGGCAGTCTCGTCAAAAAAGAAGTACCATAAAGGCTTTTATCGTGTCCCTGGGAAAGAGGGGAGCCTATCAAAGAAAGGGGGATGACCGATTGACGTGTTTGCTAAAAAATGGACATCTGAGAGGAAAGTGCCGACAGCCCGGGGATGCACAGGGGGCGCTAAGCGAAAATTAGGGGGGTGGGACGGCGGGGCTGGGTTGCGCGGTCAAAGAAAGTCCGCGAAGGGAGGAATGTTCCTCCAAGTTCCCATGAGTGAGCTTGACGGAGAGAGGAAAAGGAATGGCGGAAAATCTCGTTTCTCACCTCAACCTACGTTTGTTCCTTTGGTATGTGGCCAGACGCCCGGGCAGAAAAAGAACTCGTGCAGGAGACGAGGCGGGACACCACCATCTAAAATCCAAAGAAACTTTTAAGGGGGACCGAACAGGTACGTCCTGTTCTGTAACAGGTCCTCCACCTCTATCGATGAGGCTTCTCTCAAGGGATGGAAATGGAAGGGGGGGGGAGCAGAAGGACGTAGGGGAGAGCGATCACTCACTTGCGTGGGGGGCCCTCGTCTTGAAAAGGCTGGTCCAGTAAACTCCATTACGACGTTGAATGGCGAACTCCCGAGGAGGAAAGGGGAAAGGACGCCAGCAAAGGAAGAGAGACCCGTCTCTCCTATCCAAAGGAACTCGAAAAGGCAGGGTCATCTGGGAAGGAGTGACTGTCTCGGTACCCTTAAAAAAGAACTAACTCCACCCAAACGAGAAGCTATGGGGAGGGGGGTCACAAAAAAAAAAGTTGAATATAACTTACCATCTATAACTCCACGGAGGGGTTTAGTGGTGGAGGTCTACAGTGTAAAAACCGGGGAATCCTCACGATGAAACAGAGGACGTTTGCGATTTTGGACTACCTGTCGGCGTGGACGTTCTGGAAAAATGAGACTCCGGGGGAATGGGGGAAAGTCCTACGAGGTATTGGGGGAATCGCAAAGTGGGGAGTGAAAACTAAGCCAGCCGCAAGGCCATCTCGCCGGGTGGTTCACACCGCTGCGCGAGAAAAAAGAAAGAGTCAATCTCTTATCAAAGCACTGAAGGGACTGCGCGAACGTCAGAAGAGGAGGTGAAGTCACGCTTTAAGCACCCTGACTTCCAAAGGTGGGTCGGGAATCGGCTTTACCCACTATCAGGTGGGATAGACGTTGTAGAGGGCCGAAAGAGAAGCACACCGGAGGGACCTTATCTGGATCGGAACTGGAAAGGGCCCCATTAGGGGGTTCTCACCAGGAACTCACGGGCGACGGCGCTCACAGAAATCAAGCTGGCAGATCAAAGAAGCGGGAAAAAAAATAAATATACGCTGAAGAGTGGGAGTGAAAAAATTACGGTCAAAAACCTCTTCCGGCCAAAACCTAAGAACGAACATCCAAAAAGTTGGTCAAGAGAAACTGGTTGCCAAACCTTCGGACAAGGGTCTCATAACTTTCCCCTCACGATACCCTTCACGTAGGGATAGCTAACGCTCTAAGGTTAAAAAAGAAGGGAAGAAACTGCTTAAATGGAAGGGGAGGGATCTGAACAGGGGCGCTTCGAAGATCTGGATATGTGGCCTATCAAAAGAGACCAGCTTTCGACTGAAAAAAAGGACGCCGGGAAGAAAAGGCTGAGCACCAGGATCGATTGCCGCGTCCCTACAAATCCTTCTTGAATGACCCAAGGGAAGGGAGTTAATAGAGGAGGGGGCATAAAACGTGCTGAAAGTTCGCAGAGGGGGGAAGGCGATCCGGAGTGGTATTTGAATTCACTTTTCGCAGGCTAGCGGAAAACGATTTGTCGCCAAGCCTCAACTGTCAGTCTAAAAGACTGCGAAGCAAAAACTACTCCCAAGCTATGGAGCTAACTGAAAGGAAAACCGCACGACTGCAGAAACCGCCTTTTCCGCTGGTAGCCCGACCACGAAGAAAAGAAGGGACTCCCAAGGAAAAGTCCCGCCGGTACCAGCCAAATACCCTTTGGAAAAGAAAATGGTCGGGTTGAAAGCCATTGCTTGCGGGGCCATCCGTCTGAGGGGGGGGGGCCGAGGGGAAAGAACCGCTTCTTTTTTATCGTCAAAGAAAGAGAGTGGGAAAGAGAAAAGGGGGCAAGGAAAGGGAGGCGTTCTAGATGGAGGGCCTAGAGCCAACACGGCGTCGGGAAGGGGGACCGGCGACGCAAAGAGGCCACATCCCTAAGGCCAATGTCCCACCCCCCAGCAGGCCCGAAACAGGGAGCAGCGAGGTCATGGTGGGACCGGTATGTCAGGGGGAGCCCTCAGCCGGGACACCAACAAAGCCGGTGAAAAGGGAGAAAGGGGGAATTGGTGTTTGTAGATTCCAGTTCTTCGGGGAGGGGGCAACGTATCCTTCGCCTAGGCTGGACCCGCTACAGGGGTAAAGGGGGGCTTGAAGGAGGAAAAAGGGTTCATGGCGATTTTGGAAGCAGCGCTTAAAGTCCTGTACAGCACAAACCGGGGAGGGAAAGGGATTTCTATTGAAAGAACACCGAGGTCTGAGCCCGTGAAAAAAAGGTTTGGGCTCTGGTGTGGCGTCTGAAGGAGAAAAATCCGGGACTGGTGCTCCTCAACAAAGCAGAGAAGGTCCAGCGCAGATTCTTACGAGCTACCTGACTCACCGGTGCGACGGCAAGCACCGTCCTTTAAAGGTCGAGGGGGGAGTGGAAACGAATTACAAAAGTCGAAGAAGCCTCCGCACCCAGATGTGAACGAAAGAAATGGAGAGCCCCAAAAGAGCTCCGTAAAAACGGGGGAAGGGAACAAAGCGATTTCCGCTCCCTCCAGAGGGGAGAAGCCCGGTCAGATGAGGGGAAGAGACGGCGGCGGGTAAAGAAGAGTTGGCCCGCATCATCTAACGCCCTGTAGGGGGAGGAGCAAAAAAAAAAGAAGACCCACATTGTCCTAATGTGCCCGAGGGAAAGGAAGACCAGACACTACCTCTAACCTGTAAAGGACGATTCCATAACCCTAAGTCACCTCGGCTCGGGCGATTAAAAGGAAAAAAGGGGAAGGGAAGGGAGGGGTGCCATACAGCCATTAACGAGTGACGATGAAGGGCCAGGGGTAAGAAAAAGGCCAGGGAGGTCAAACCTCATGCAAGACGCTATCGACCGTTACTAAGAGGGCCCAAAAAAGGGGGGGAAAGCAAAAGGATCGAATCTCTTCAATGAGAGGGGATCCGAGCAAGAGAGTGCATCTTAACACTCCGCCCCAGAATTCGGACGGGTCAAGACAGATAAGTACCAGGATCTCAAAGGCGACGTGACGTGATCGCCTCCTCGAGAGTTCTGAACGTGGCCGCAACCCCTTGGGGTGAAAAGACAAAGGGAGACAGTGGCCGAAAAGGGGATGC
>Ga0179593_1503587_pt1 | contig 10102 bp, 11 predicted proteins | sample CZODoug2_1_08_16_FD_185931 | JGI IMG/M metagenome (GOLD analysis project Ga0179593, IMG submission 185931) | Vadose zone soil fungal communities from Angelo Coast Range Reserve, California, USA - CZODoug2_1_08_16fungal (PacBio error correction) | ecosystem: Environmental > Terrestrial > Soil >...
ACCAGGGGCTGGAAGATAAAGGACAGAACAAAGCGAAAGCCATGTCCCTCAACCGAGTACGCCCGCCGCCGGAGAGAATATTCCGGACGCTGCAGAGACCGCCTTAAGACACAGCGCAACGGAGAAAAGGGGGAGGGACCTAAGAAGAAAAGACCACAACCTACAAGAGGGGCCCGGGGTTCTAAGCGACAAAAAAATGAAAGGGACATGATTTCGCAGGCCTTAAAAGCGTCTGCGGGAAAGGAGGGTTAAGAAAGGCGAGGGCTCAATCCCGTCCGCAGTATATCGTAGTCAAAGTTGAATACCACCATAAAATCTCTGATCAAGGTCTGTAGGTGATGGTGGGACGGGGGGGCTGGCCGGGGGGGGAAATTCATATCGGGGAGGGGGGAACCGTCTACGGAAAGGGTTCTGGAGACTGCCGTCGGAAAAGCTGTCAGAGTGCCCCGTCGGTGCCCCCGGCGAGGAACAGGACCCCGAGAGGGGATGAGACAAACGGAATTCAAGAGCGTTTTCTAATCTAGATGGCGCCTCCGGAAAAGGGGTTCCCATCAACGTGTGACCATGAAGAAAAGGCGGGAGCCGACGGGGAGGGGGGTGCGGCCGAGTTTCGTGGGTGAAGAACGACTACAAGAGAGGCGGGGACAGGTTCTAAAAGGACAGTGCTGCTCAAAACAGCATAGTTTATAAAGACAAAAAGGTTCAACCGCGGAGGAGGGGGTAAATGGTCCGGGTAGAAAGTTTTAAGAGAACTTTTTTACTCGGTCACTTACAAGGAAGTCCAAAGCCTGACCGACTTCGGACCATCGATGAAGACTTAAGAAAGCTGAAGCCCGGGGGCTACGAAGGCAGGATGGTGAAGCCGGTAGACGGAATCGATTCTGTCCTTCATCGGTTGGGCCGAAAACACGAGTGCAAGACTCGGCAAAGGGATTACGCTTTCCCCCCTGCTGATGGCGGTGCCCAATTCGAGGTTCAAAGGGGGGAAAGGGAACAAATGTAGTGGGGCGGGGAGGGCCTGAGTCGTTCCTCGGCTGGCTTCCTGTGCCGGAAGCCGGCGGATGAGAATATCGGCGATGGAAAGGCCGCCGTCCCTACTACCGACAAAATTACACAAATCTTCTGAGAGGACGGAACTACGGAGGGTAGGGGTGAGACGGAAATAGGAGGTGGAAAAGAATACTGGTGCCGGATCGAGAAGAAAGGGAAATCGCGACCTGGCATTTCTGGTGGCAGAGTTTAGGTGAGGGGAGGGCAGAAATGGGGCCTGACGACGCCGGCAAGGACTCCCAAAGAATACGCGGTGCGTAATGAAGGGGGTGTAAGGTCAAGACGACGGAGTTCTGCAGGGGGACCTGTTGGTCTCCCTACATCATCAGGGGAAATTTGAGTGGGAAAGCGTGTCGGTCAGGGGAAAGACCAACAGGGGGAAGGGGGAGGTGGCAATCAGGAAGGTCGCTGAATCTCCGCGGGACAGCTTACCAAAAAGAAAAAGCTCAAACGTGGGAGAAAAGGTTAAGGGGAAGTATCGGAAAGGGATTTAATCGTCTTTTCAAAAACGTCTAATAGAGTTATGAGGGGAAATAAACAGCGTTCAACGCAATGACTGACAAGAAACAAAAAAAAAATCGCTCTATATGTCGTACAGACCTGCCGTGAAAAGGGCAAAGCCAGAAACAACAAAAAAAAGGGATGAATAAGATCCAACGAACTGCATTAGGGGGGGGGAAAGGGCGCGACGTGAGGTTAGAGGGGGAAGGTAGGCGCAGGGAACCTCGCCAAATCTAAGCAAGGGAGGAAGGAAAGGAAGGGGGACATGAAAACAGACTACATCTTAAAAATTATGCCCGGAAGGAGAGCAAACTTCCCAATGGTTCTCAAGTAACCACGCTTCAACGCCGTGGGCAACATCGATCAAAAATAAGGGGGGGGGAAACTGAAGAAGAGGAAAGCCGGCCGTTCCTCATGAACATGTGTCCCACAAAAGATGGAAAGAAATGAAAAATCTGGGGTATGGAAGGGAGGGGGGGGAAAAAATCCGAGCTTATGACCTACATGCAAAGACTAGAAGTAGGAAACTTTAAACGGAACGCAGAGTGGGGATACATCCTTTGAAAGAAAAACCAGAAGAAGGGGAATCACCGGAAAACAGCGCAAGTCTGGGTAAAGAATTGTGCCGAAGAAAGTACTGAACAGAGGGTCAAGACCTAGATCCCTGCACAAGGGGGGGCTGAAATAGTCTTTGAGAAAAAGGTAAAGAGCTATGAAACAGGTTCATAAAAGAGAGGCATGGTTCATGATTAACAACTGAGGCAAATTCGGGGAGGAGGGGCGCAATCTGGGAATCGTCGCGCACGCCAAAGAAGGAAGAAACCGGTCTAGGCACAGCACGGTTCCAACGCCCGCGGGGAAAAAAAACAGGAAGACGCACCGTGAACGCAACTAAGTACAGATGTGGGTTAGACCGAGACATGTACAGAGAAACGAAAGGCATCTTCCCCATCAAGGGATCCACCCGTCAAAGCGAATCAAATGCCGAATTGAGGGAAAAACATGGTGGCAGGAATTGGGGAAGAAACGGAGAAAATAGACGAAGAGGACTCGAGACGGTAGACGCCATTACCGAAACCGAGACAGGGGTGCAAAAGGTCAGGTACAGTGACTATGTTGTTGGTACAAAAAAACAAAGGTACTGCGCGTTCGGTGGGAGAAGGAGGGGGGGCGACTGACATAGGGAAAGAGGGGCGCTGTGGGTTTGAAGATTTGTCGGAGGGGAGGGAAGAGGACGCAGGGAAAATTGTCACAAGAGGGGAGGGGGCCCGTTGCTTCCTCTTGGGGATGAGGACGGCTGATTGTCAAAATATAAAAAGGGTTAAGGTCCCTAAAGGGGGCACGTCGACAACGAAGGGGATAAGGGGAGCTCCGCCCGCTCCGGGGAGAAAGAAGGGAAGCAAAAAAAAAAAGAGTTAGGAATAGATCATGAGGAGGGGAGGGAGGCCGCGACACGGCGTCGAATCAAAAGAGAGAGGAGCCAGTGTTAACATAAAGAACTTAACAAGTAAGAATACCGAAACAAAGCAAAGGGCCCCCAGAAAACCCCCAGGTCAAAGCCAACGAAAACGAAAGAGGTTAACTTCCAATCCTCCACGCAGGAAAATGTCAGAGTCGCCAGCTCCCCTACCCAAAAGGGGACGAAATATAGAATCCATATGGCCGGGGAAAAACACTCACTAAAAAAAATCGCCGGACCACAAGCGAATCGTCTCGGTAAGCTGTCTACGGCGAACAACAAGAAGCTATGGTGATCCCTCCTGATAGGAGGGTCTTCACGGCAGGCCTGGCAGCGAGAAAGGAGGTCCCGGCCTCAGTTCGAGAAAACTCTTCATGTAAAGAACAACAGGGTCCTAGATGATAGGGAGGGAACTCGCTTTATTCGTTACGTTGGAACTTGGGGCGAAAAGGGTAGGTTCCGAGAATATCGTGATCTGGGACAAGGTCTTCTCTCGGGGGGGAACTAAAAACAACTTCACACTTTTATCCTCCGTTCTCGGGCCGTCCTCTTAAAATTCTCTGTGTCGGCCCCATGTAGTCTGGGAACCTTACAAAGAGAACGGAGGTGAATGCCGAACGGGCGGGAAGTTGCAAGTATTCTGCTGGATCTCTCCACAATTATTTTAAGCCTCCGCCTGGGGGTGATTAAGCTTCAGGGGCAAGCCACTTGTTTACCATAAGGAAAAGCGCGCGCCGGGGAGGAAAAAAAAGCGCAGCATGTGAGGGTTGAATGGAGATCAAAGAGACGGGGAGGATCGTGTGTGAACGGGGTTTGGGGCTCACGAAGGAGGGGGGGGGCAAAAAAAATTTCTCTAGAGTTCTCGTGCCAGGTCACCGGCAAGCCTACCTTTGGGACCCTTTTTGCCATAATCTTCTTCTTGTTGAGGTCGGCCCCGGCGTTCCCAAAACATCTTACCGGGCCTTAATGGAACCTCCTATCTTCTGTTCAGATTCCTCTTCTCGGGGTAGCAGCCAAGGTTCGGAGAACGATGGGTGAAGAGGGGTCGCCGAACGCTGTAAAAAAAGAAAAAAACGGTCCATCGGGGCGCCCAAAGGGGAAGGGTCGCAGCACTCGCGGAAAAGCGTCTTCATAATGTCCCCATGATCGCGGGGGTGGACCAAAAGTGAAAGGGGGGGGGTGGTAAAACCGGGGGAACGGGGGCGGGCTTAGGAGGTTAAAAAAAAATCCGTCAAAGGCACTGTACGGCGAGAGACTGTTCCGGTAAACAAGCAAAGGGCGGGGGGCTAGACGCTTGATGCCGTGCCGAACGAAGAAAACAGGACAACCTACTTGAGGGAGGCGCAAAACTGGGAATACGTGCGGCGAACGAAGCAATCAAATGGCGGGGTGTACGACTGGAGGGAGAAGGGACAAGGGGTGGGACCGGAGAGAAACGGGCATGAAAAACTTTTTAGGTGTAGAGAGTAGGGTGATTCTGTAGTTAAAAATGTCCGCGGACGGCATGGCCAATCGACGCATTATATTCATAGAGACTACGAGGGGAACGATGGAAGAAGGCTAGCCATTCAAAACTCTACGTGTGGACTTCGGGGCTGAAGGACTGGCGAGACAAGGTTCAAGAGCAAGAGGGGAATGAGTGCGCGGAGGAAGACCCATACAAAGTCGGGAGCAGGACTGAGTGGGAAAGACATCGTGAAACGCCGTAACAACTACGGTACCACGCCGAACAACGAAGCAACCGATAGGATAAAAGGGAAAGGAGGTGGACACCAAGAGGGCTGGTAATGGGGATTGGCGAGCGATCCCAGAGGCGGCGGGAGAACAGAAGATCGCGGACGAAAAATGGCAAGGTAGAGATCTTCAGGAGATCCTGAAAAATTAGGCCCTTTAGAAGCAAGAGTAACCACAAGGCATGATGAGAACGACCCCCAGGCAACAAGGAAGTTGAAAGTGACGAACATAATTGGTTGGGACGTGTTTCTGCTTAAATTCCGGCGCAAAAACAGCGAGGAGACCAAAGCCCCCTCCGGATCCTAACCTACTGGACCCTGCCCGGTCACTACACGTAACATCCGCCAAAACTGGGTTTCTAAACCCGTGGAAGAGGGGGGAGCCGCCCGAACAATGGTCAAAAGCGTAACAAAGGCACGGGACGGTGGCAAAATCAGCATGTTAAGAAATGAACAGCTGGAAAGCGAGCGAGGCCGCCAGGTAAAGGTGGTGCGCAACGATGAGGAAAAAGCGGAATCGCGTGAGAAGGGGGTCCGTACAAATACGCAATCGGACAGGGGCAGGCTAGGAATTTCTAACTACCTCAAGTAGGAAAATGGCCTTCAGGGAAAAAAAAAGATGTATACATCGGGTGCCCGAAAAAAGAAGATGCAAACCAGGGAACCGGGCCCTGCGGCGTAAGTGGATAAGAAATCGTTGAAAAAGGGGTAAAGGCCGGAAGGCAAACCTAAAAGGCATAGCAGGTAGCGGGGGGGAAGGACCCAGAAAAGTCCCACGAAACTGCGCAACAGCGAAAAAACACAAAGAGCCAGTTCGGCTTGTCAAACACCAAAAAATATGTGGGAAAAAAGGAGGCGAGCATCCTAGGGGGAGCAGAGCAGAGAGGAGGGACTCAGAACTCCCTCATTAAACAAAAGCCAAAACGGAGAGGGGAGTCCCCAAGGCGTTCGTACAAAGTGCCCGAAGAGACTGCGGCGGTCCAAAGGGGGGGGTCCCGACCGACAAACCGCAGTCCCACGCGGGGTGGGACCTAGAACACTGTCCTTCCAAAGAACGCAACGGCAAGGGGGTGGGGTGAGGAAACTGTCAAGGGGGCCAGGTTCCTTCGCACCCCTGCACAAGGCGTCAAATCCCGTTTCATCCACTCCATCCGGCGACAACAACCGGCGCCAATCCTTTCCTAGCAAATGGGCCTTGAGATAACTAGGTGTGATAGGGGGGGGGGGGTTGTAAGCGGGGAAAAAAGAACTTCTAACGTAAGAACGTCATTCGAGGGGGTGGTGGGAGCTGTAGAGGGCGTCGGGGAGGTATGGGGGGGGGGGGATGTCATTCAAATCTGGGTCGGATTCCGTTAACCTCTTATTCGAAGAGAAGTAAAGTGGGGGGGTGGGGTCTTGCTGTCGGGGGGGTGGGACTGTGGGGGGGGGGGTGTTGTTTATGTTTCTGGAGGAGCCCACGAAAGAGTCCGGCTTGCGTTGATTGAGACAGGGGGAGCGGCGTTTGGATGGGAGGCTCGGCTGATTTCGGGGGGCGCGTGTGATAAGAAAGTGGGCGGGTCAGAAGGGGTCCGGAGGGATAGCTGATCCGGAAACTAGCGCGTGGGAAAGGGGTCAGTAAGGGGGGGGGGGATTGGTAGAAAACCAAAAAAATAGGTCCGCTTGTAGGAGTGTTTTCGGCCTTGAGGCAATAGGGAGGAATGAAAACGCGGGCGTTGGCAGTGAAAAGGCACGCGTGTACCTGGGCATCAACTACAAATGTTGAAAACTTGATGGGAAAAGGGCTAAGCGAAGTGGGAAGCGTTCTAACACCCAAACTGAGTCGGGAGGAAATAGAGATGTCACCCGGTGAGACAAAAAAAATAGCTGTTCTTCGATCCGAAAAGTGCTTAATTGCTGCTGCATCTTGGGCAACAATAGGTGGAATTAAAAAGAACACCAGGACAAGGAAGGGGGGACCGCGCAAGCTGCCGCCTAAGGCATAACAAAAGTGGGAGCGCAATCAACAGAGTGCGTCCAAAGTCCAACAGAAGGAACCAACAGCGCCTCGGTCCGGAAAGTAGTAAAAATTAAAAAAAACAGAAAAAAAAAGGAAAAAGAGGACAGAGAGCCCTCACATGGGGCAAGCCTCAGGCGCGTGACTCACTACAGGACAATCCTTAATCTTGAACTGAGAGAAACAGGGAAAAAATAGGGAGTGGGAGTGAGGTGGGGGTCTTGCTCGCGTATCCAACCACATGTAGTGAAAGGAACTGGGAGGTACCTGAAAAGTCTAGCCTTCAAGATGGAATTCATCGGCGGGAGAGCTCATAAAGCGCTGGGAAGATAAAAGACCCGTCCGTAACATGGAGAAAAGGGAAGTCTCTTCAGGGAAAATTCCATGAACAAAAAGCCGCAAGTATCTGGGTCGGCACGGGTGATTCCGGCCTTGGAACGGGTCTTAAATGTTGGGGGGGGAAGGGGTCTTCACTAGGGGCGAAACGATTAGCTACCGCGCCGCAAAAAGTACATTTCTTCGGAGAATGACAGTTCGCGGGTCGCTGGAAAAAAAAAAGCTGTCTAGGGGCTGCAAACGTGGCCCCCGCGGGCGTCCCTACAAAAACTCGTGTGCTGTCCAACCGGGGCAGGGAATTCAAGAGGGCGACACCTATTGGGCGACTCCCTAACTGGCACTCAACAAGAAAAATTGGACATAAAAGGAAAGCTCTCGCCTGGGATGGGTTGACTAAATTTCGTGTTGACTGAGGAGGGCACCGATACACCAGTATCCAAGGGTGGAATTGGTGACGACCTGAGCTTTGGGAAATGGATGCTCACGAGATTGTCAAAACTTGTGAGCACAACGGAGTCAACGAGGCCGGCGGGGGCGTGAGGGGGAAGGGTGTGGGGGTCGGTCGTTTAAAACCCCTGTGAGGTAGCACCCTCGGAAATTCCGTCCTTTGAAGCATCTTCTAGTTCCGACCTTAAGAACCCCTGTAAAAAACGGCTACGATGCGATGTGTTTTAGAGGGGAGGGACGACGATCTAGTTAAGGCCTTCAGCGTGTGAGGAACCTTTGAGGTGGCTGCCTAGGGGGAACCAAAGGAAAATAGGTCCCCCTCTATCCGCGGAGGGAACACAAGCTGGGGGAAGGGGGTTGGAAAATGGACCGAACATGTGGAAGGGAAACGCGAGCTTCGACGCCGGAGGCGCCAGGGCGGTGTGAAAAGGGTGCAACAGAGCGTTCTTTAAGTCCCGGCAGTCTGCTTAGGGAGGGGGAAGGCTGACGAAATACCCACTTACAACAAGGAGGTCCTCGGGGGAATTCCACCCGAAGGGAATGTGCCGGGGGGAAATCACTCGTCATAAGGCGGGTTTGGAGAAAGGTTGGGGGCCCAAATGAAATCGATTTACGCCTAAAGCAAAATGGGGAAGGGACTACTTTATGGGGCTGTCAGGCGGAGTTCGGGAAGGGATGTTCTTGGGAGTAAACGGGAAGCACTTCTCGGATCGAAAAGTAAAGTCAAACTCGAAATTCCGAATCCAAAGGTATCCGAAGTTAAAGGGGTCTCGAATACAGGCTTCGGTTCAACCTGGGGAGCAGGAGGTGACCCTAAAAGAGAGATGGAATTGAACGTTCAAGATGGCATCCCTCAGGGGGGAAAAATTCCGGGGGGATGTTCTCATTTACTTAGGGGGAGACCCGCGGACATCCGATTCACCCAGCCTCCCCCGGGCCACCTCCCTCAGGAAAAACGAAGAGGAACATGTGAAAGTAGGGAAGAAACCTCTTCGGCAGATTACGTGGGCAGACCTGCGAGCCAGGAAGTGATGCTTTAAAGCCCTTCACGCAGATATAGAAAAAGCCAAGAACTTCCAGGTCAGCTAGGAGAAGGTCTTAAGGACTGCAGTCATGTCGTCGAAACAGTAGGAAACACACCAATCATGATGCCGAAGGGAGAAAAAAGAAAAAAATAAACAGTGGAAGTGACCGACGAGACAGGGGGGGGTCCAAGTAATGGGGGTAGGACTGAGAAACCTCTACCAAAATCAAAGGGAAAATAAAAAAAAGGCCTGTGGGGGGGTTCAAAAAACAGCCTACAGCAAGAATAAGCTTAGAGAAGGGGGTCATGGGAAAACATTCCACATATGGCGGGAGGGGGCAAGTTGAACAGCCTTAAGGACTTGGGTTCAAGCTACTAAAAGAAATGGTTTCCATAATGAAAAAGAAAACCTTGTCACGAGCGGCAGGAAACCGACCTTTATGTGACCCCAGAAGGAAGGACATGAATCGGAACGAGGATCCATCTACCCAAGGGGACTCTGAGGAAGACAGTGAGTCAAGCTAGGGATCTGAACAGAAACTTTGCCGAATGGCCGCGTAATTATGGGGAAGTTGTAGACCTGCCTTGTCAACGGCACTCCTAGAAGCAACTGCTTGTAAGAAGCATACCGGTTCACGCCGCTTCGGCAGTTTGGGGGGGAGAAGGAAACGGGTGTGTGGCCGGGTCGCTCCTGATGATTGCGGGGAACCTGGTCAACCTGCGACAGGAAGTCACCTCCACACCTGTCTAAACAGCGTTCTGAGTAAGCAGGGTCCAAACTAGATCATGCATCTAAAAATTTAACCCCCGCGTCAAGTTGAAGTGGTCACCCGATTTGGGGAAAAGGAACCATTAGGCATGCGAGACAGATAGGAGGAAACAAAAAAAGAATCGGGTGAAATGATCACCCTTAGTCCGACCTCTTCGTGACTGGTCACAAAGAGGGGGCCCATACGGGCCTACAGGGGGGAAAGAAAAGCCAGCAGCTTTGGCCTAAGGGAGAAAGCCAGAAAATGAAGGTTTGTTGGAGGGAGAACTCCTCTCCCCTATATGCAATCTGCAACCATCCATTCGGCCAGAAATCAAGCCCGACGGGGGGACATCACCGTGATCCAATATCTTATCATCTAAGCATTGTGTATGGGGAAAAAGGGGGGGGAAAACTGAGTAAAATCGCACAGGCCTCACTGCTTTAGATCTATCCGTTGCTCGCCAAGGACACCAGAAATGTGCAGGGAAATAATAGGCTTTACGAAGCGCGATGTACGTGTGTTTGAGAACGGACAAGAGACCACCGTCGTCTTGTGGGAGGGGTCTGTGGGAGAACGGGGTGTGAGGTTCGAGGGGCATATGGAGTAGAGTTAGAGTTGGTTTGGACTCAGCGGTCCCGGCACGAGGGAGCTTTATGCCTAGAAAAAAAAAGCGCGGCTTCACCAGGGGCGGTGGAACGGGGGGGAAAATGCTTTCTGTCGAAACACGTGTCCTGCCGGTCGGGAGTCCCCCTTGGTTCCGTCGAAAACAGAACAAAGGGAGCAGCCGCACAGAGAAGACGAAAACTG
>Ga0179593_1572738_pt1 | contig 10102 bp, 12 predicted proteins | sample CZODoug2_1_08_16_FD_185931 | JGI IMG/M metagenome (GOLD analysis project Ga0179593, IMG submission 185931) | Vadose zone soil fungal communities from Angelo Coast Range Reserve, California, USA - CZODoug2_1_08_16fungal (PacBio error correction) | ecosystem: Environmental > Terrestrial > Soil >...
CTTTGAAGAGGGGGGAAACACCGCTAATAAAAGACACAAAGGAAGAGAAACGACGCGCGGGGGAGAGATCTCCGGCTCAACCACCACCAAGTAGCATCATTATCGGCAGGGGAGGACTCTGTCTACTGAAAAATAGGGAGAATCACAGGAAGGGGCGTCTTCGAGGGAAGGGGGGGTACTCTATCTTTTCAGGAAAAAGGGAACTCTCGATCAGTGGAAGCTGTCTCGATCGGGCGGATTAATCTCCGCGGTCGAGGGAAAGCTTCACGATCGGGAGGAAGAAAGGTAGAGGCGCGAGGGGGAAGGTTAACGTCCACCGCGGGAAACCGGGGGGAAAGGACTTTCGACGGAAAGAGGACCAATCGACGAGGGAACTCCGCAACTCCTGTAGCAGGAAGGGAAGAGGGAAGTCTCTTACTTGAGAGAGAGGGGGGGGGTCGTAGGATCTAAGCGAGGGGCCCCCCACGTCAGGTAGATACTCTCGCAAAAGAAGAGCTCTCCGTCCCAAAGCCCTGTGAGGAACGGCCACGGGGAAGGAAGGCTAGAAAGGGGAGGGTCGCGCCGGGGGGAAAGCGCGTAGAAAAGAAAGCGCACGAAAACTCGCAGGGGGAAAACTAGATTGAAGGTCCACCACTCTCGGGGGGAGATCCTTAGGGAGGGGGGGGACCTTCTCGCAAGAGAGGACCTTCTTGAGGATTCCTTGAGGTCGGTCTCACGAGGGGTCTTTTCTGGAAAAAAAGGGGGTGATTCATGGGGCGACTATGGAAGAGCCACGTCTAGTGCCCGCATCTCATGAGCGGAGAGGGGGTCTTCAGATCGATACAGGAGTCTTCAATAACTCTAATAGGAGTTTTACCTTAAATGGGAAGCCGATCTCCTGAAAAGGAAATTCCTATTAAGGACTTCCTTCGTAAAAGATCTTAGGTAGGACGAACTTAGTCGGCGGAAGTGTACCGGGGCTAAAGGCGGGGGCTTACCTAAAAAGAGGGGGGGCCGCCCTTGGAAGAAGAGGCCGGGGGGAGGAAAAAAAGGTGTCTGTTACTTAAGATGCGGCTTCTAACTGCACCTATAAAGTCCCGTGATGGGAAAAGGATTTCGATGAAGAAGAAAAAGTGACCTGACTTCGGGAAAATTACCCCCCCTACGGTGCTTGCCGTCATAGTCATTCCTCAAAGAATCCGAGGGGCCCATAGAGGCTCGCCGGGGGCCTCTGTCTTCAGGGGGAAAAATGATTTCTGAGGGAAAAAAAGACAAAGGGGGGAGATTAAAAAGGTTGAAAAGTATCTCGCATATCACCTTCTCCAGTCTTCAATGGAGGTAGAGGGCTTGCGATTGGATGACATGTAGTAAGAAGGGGGGATGTCTTGACAGGGAAAGGGGGCGCGAAGCTCCCTATTCCGGAAAACAGGCAAATGTGGCCGGACGAAAGGGAGCGACACCGGGAGGAAGGGGTCATGGGTGGCAGAGAAACATCAGTCTTGGGACGTCTCGGGGACTTGACGAAAAAGAAAGTCCTCGATAAAAGAAAAAAATCATCGCGTCGGACTCTTCGATTATGAAAAGAAAAAAAAGAGTTCGGCAGTAAGAGGTCGTCTACGGGAAAAAAAGCCCACACTGGTTAACGGGTTCCGATGGATTTGTACGCCCGGGGGCCCCCGCGCCTTTCAAAAAAAAAAGGCGCGCCGAACGGACGAGGAATCGATCACCAAAAAAGAGGAGCCGGGAGCATGCGCGAGGATCGAAATCTCCGACAAGGGGAGAGAGCGCTTTTCTTTCCAGGGAGGGGGGAAACAGTCTGACGGACGGGGCAGGGGGGGGGGTTCTTTGAAAAAGTCAGGCGTACCGAAAAATCTGTCTTGGGAAGGGGAGCGCTCCTTTACGGGGGGGGGAGTCCGGAAGGACCGAACACAGGGAGGGGACCTTCGTGGGCAGGGAAAAAATGTCGTCGAGCGGGGAAGGACTGGTTGAGCCTGGAGAAAAGCGGGGAGGGGCGCTGCCGCCGGTCCAGCAGAATGTCTATCTCTTTTAATAAAAAAAGATCGGGTTTCTCTCCTCTTCCCAAAAGGAAGATGAGTCCACCTAAAAAAGTTTCTGTAGGGGTCTTTCCATTTGTAAGGGACAGGTCATGTGAGGAGAGGGTCCCGTCTTAGGAGGGGGAGGCCATGCCCTGTGTCAAAAGAAAAGGGGAGAAACTACTTCCGATGGGGGGAGAAAATCGCGATCTCAGGGGGTGAGGGAACGAAATCACGTAATTACCTTAAAGGGAGAAAAAAACCATCGTTACAAAAAAGCCAGGAGGAAGTCCAGATTCACGTTTTAAGCTCATCTCCCCAGGATCCTTCTATTCGAAAAAAAAGTATGTCTGTTGGAAGGGGGACACTCAAAAAGGAAAAGGTCTCGTGGGAAAAAACCTCACATCGAATTTTCGGAGAAAAAAAGGAGAACGCGGAATAAAGGCTCCAGCTGAAAGGCCGTCGGCACCAGGAGGTTCGGGCGTTAGAGGTGTCTCTAAAAAAAACGTAGGGTTACAATAAGGGGAGATCACCTACAAGGGAAACGGTTGAATAAGGGCGCTCTTCAGGAAGGAAAATACCGCTTGAATCTGGAAAGGGGGGAAAGGGATCTTTTGCTTCTCTTTGGAGGAAAGAAGGATTCGTGAAAAAGGCACAGCTCCTCGGCAAAAAAAGAATACTATCGCGGGAAGGGGGGGGTCAATATGGGATCCCCCTCTGATAAGGGGAAGGGGACAAAAGGGGTCTGTCCTACTATTTTTGAAGTTAATTTTGAAGGGAGAAAAGGGAAAGAAAAAATCCTCCCCATTCAGGACAACCCATCTATCTTTTGTTCAGGGAGAAAAAGGATGCGCACTCCATCCCTCCGGAAGAGTGAGAACATGCAAAAAAGGATCACATGACAGGGAAAACACCGAGGGAAATTTTTGGGTGTACTCATCGGAGGGACCTCTTCTATGAAACCACGAAGGATAGAGGGAAGACACCTGCTGAAGGGGGGTACTGGCATCCTCTATCCCCCAGAAAGGACGATATCCTCTTTCTCCAAATACTAAGACAGGGGATAAGACGCCACTCTGTCAGGGAAAGGGTTCCTGGGCACGGAAAAGTCCCTTCCCATGAAGAAAAAAAGGGGCCTGTCAATACGAAATCCGTAGGGGCACGCTGATCAACACACCTCCGTCCACGAAAAGTCATCCGCCAGAGAGGGAAAAAAGAACTGTTCCCACCCTCTAGAAGATCTCTCCAGTAGCCGCGAAAGAGCGCAGCTCCTCGAAAGCATCTGGGGCCCGGGTCTAGGGCAGGGTACGAGCTCTATCGGCAAAGCAATCAATGTCTGCTTAAGGGAAAACACATCAGGAGGCACCCCCTGCGGTGCAGCGATAAAAAAAATCGTCTAAGGGGGAATGAAGCAAGATGAACGCTTTTCTAGGTGCGAACAGGAGTTCTTTCGATGGCTTAAAGGCACGAGCTCTTAAGAAGATAAGATCACCAGAAAAAAAGCTGTTCTCGGCCACCATGCAGAAATTCGGCCGAAAAAAAAGAGCCTATAAGAAGGAGAAGGGTCTCTAGTCGTCAAAAAAAAAAAAAGCTTCCTAAAAACTATTCCTCGTCAAAGCGCAGAAAGGGAGATCTCTTGAAAAAGCTCCTGAGGCCTTATAAGGGAAGGGGAGGCCCCTGAGAGAAGGGATAAAAAACGAGGTTCTCTACGTTAGCATAATCATTTCATAGGGGAAGACGATCCCCTTCGGTGGGAAAGAGTTTCTTTCTCAATCTAGGTCGAGCGAGGAAAAGGGGGAAAATGAAGTCTAATACAGGGGGGAAAAAAAGGGAAAAAGCATACTACGCGCAAAAGGACGCTGGGTGAAAATCACATCTCTAACCTAAAAAAATAACTTCTAAGGGGGAAGCCCAAGAATCTACGTCCCACCCGAAAAACCTGCCAACGAAAAGAAGGGGGTCGCCCCCTGTACGGGGAGGGGAAGGGGGGTCTCTGTGAAGGAAAAATCTACGTGAAAGAAATCGCATCAGCAATCTCCGATGCCTGAAGGGACTACATCCTTCAATCGGGGGAGGGGGGAAGTTCCTCTAAAATACGGAGAGGTGCCGCCTACCCGGAGAAGAGCTTAGTGCCCGAAAGGCCGCGCTCAGAATAATCAGAAAATCGTGATAAGCTCATTCAGGAAAAGACGGCAATTCGGGGCTCAGCTCGTAAAGGGAAGGTGAAATCAACACGAGGGGAGGGGAAAAGAACCCATCTTTCTCAAAGAAGGGAGACTTACTAAGGGAAGAAAGAGGTCTATAAAGGGGGGGTGGGGGGGAAAGAGATCTCCCGTTATCCAATGGTTTCCACATCGATCTTGATAGGAAGGGGGTCTTTAGGCGACGTCGAAAAGGAGGAGATGGGGGGGGGAGAAGGGAAGGATTCTCATCGAAAGGTCTGCGGGGGAAAAGAAAAACCCGATGCCGGTGCTCAAAAAAGGAAGAAGCCTACAGGAAGAAAGGAAAAGCCGTATCTTCGAAAAACAGGGCCCTCCCGCGCTTAGATCTGCAGACAATCTACAGAGGCCTTCGGGAATTCGATCGTGGGAAAAAATCCGGAGGGGGGGCACAGAATTATCTCTTAGGACCGCGAAAGTGAAAAAAAAACACGCGTTTACGCGAAGGGAAGATCGCTACAAGCGATCGACTTCTACTCGATGAGGGGGGAAAACCGTGCTTTTGGGCTTCGAAATCTCGTCTGAGGTCTCTACCGGATCAACGATCAAACTAGACGAGAGAAAAATCTCGGAGAAAAAGGAAAGGGATACTCCTGACAAGGGAGGAGGGTATATAGACTCGTCCGTCTACCGAGAACAAAAAAATCCTTCTCTTCTCCTTAAGGGGGGGGAAACCTGCGCGCAGAGAAGCGAGACCAGAAAAAATTCACACCGCGTGGGGGGAAGGTTGGGTTGAAGTTACCTGAGAGGGGGGAGGACTCCACTATCTCAAAGGAGACACAACAACAACGAGAAGGGGAAAAGATATTATCTCAAGGGCGACTCTCACCACGAGAAAAAGCTTTCCAACGTCCACCAAGGTAAAGAGGTTCACTACCTCTTTCGGGGGGGAAAAACCCGGCTAAAAAAAAATCCAGATCCTCATCAGTAGCTTCGGTCGGGCCTGTCTAAAAAGGGGGAGCTTCCTCTATCACGGGTCGGCGTAGACGGTCCGGGAATGGACCTCTAAAGGGAAAAGCTCTGCTCGTGCCCGGAAAAGTCGTTTCCTCGGGGTCGAGAAAGGGGAATGCCGCGAAGGGCCACCTTCAACGATCGCGTCCGGGCAGGGGGGGTCTCTGTCGAGTCGAAGAGCGGAAGGTCCACCTCGTTCAACGAAAAAAAAAACCGGTCGAAGGGGCATCGAAGGCGCTGCTCGCCCGAAGGGGAAAGAAAAGCGGGGACGGTCAAAGAAAGCGGTCCCCGCGGTGGGAAAATACTCGAAAAAAATCGACACCACGTTCGAGTCGAAGGGGATAAAAGGGCCCTCGGAAAGGACCGGACACACGGGAACCGGCCTCGTGGAAAAAAAAAGCGAAAAGCGAGACGGGGGGAAGCCAGCTGTCCTGTATCAACCGCGAAGGGAGAAAAGGGCGGGTCAACCGCCACCCTCTCGTGGGGGGGCGAGTCAACGGATCTAATAGAAAAAAAAAACTCTTTGCGAAAAACTTTCTTAATCCGGGGAGAAGGCTCATCTGAAAATCGCTCTTACCACGCTCCTTTTGAGGGAGGAGAAAAGGGCCCTCTTTGGGGGAGACACGAGTGGTTGGGGTGGCTCTGCTACGAAGAGGTGGGAAGATCACGGAGCCGATGAAAATGAGAGAAGAGATCTGCTTCTCGAAGGGAAAGGGAAGACGTTCCTGCGGCCGCCGCGAATGGAGCTTTACGTTTAGGAAAACTCCGAGAGAAAAAACCTTCAGCTTGCCTATGCGGAAAATTCTTCAGCAGGCGTCTACCCGTACGGAAAGGAACGTGAGGCCGGAAAAAAGGCCCGAAGGCTCCAGGGGAGAACCGACCCGAAAGAAACCCTTCTTAAAGGGGGGAGGGGAAAGTTGCGAACGGGGGGGGGGGGGAGGGGTGTACTTAGATCTCGGGAGAAAAAAAACACCGTATAAGGTTGAGTCACGTGGCTGAGGTGGGGAAGGGCAGCCTCTCAAAGAAATTCGCCAAAACGGGAAAAAAAGGAAAGGTGCTTCTCCTTCAGCGGTGAAAGAAAATTCGATAAGCTTTCGACAGAAGATCGTACATCGGGGAAGACTAGGCAACTGCTGGGCATGAACTTCTCTAAAGGAACTCATCCTGTGGCTAAGATTATTGACGAAAAGAGAAACGGCGAGGATTCTCTTCACAATATATTGCAGAGAAGACTCTTACAGAAGGGAGGAAGTGGTGTATTTCGGAAAGGGGAGGAATCTCCTCAGCAGGCTATGAATTCCGAGCCCCTTAAAATTGGAAGGGGGGGGGAAGTAGCTCGACACCTCGTACAGGGGGGGGGGAACGGAACAGCAGCTGGTGGGACTCTTCATGGTCGAGTTCAGATCTATGTTCCTCGGGACCATGACAAGAAGGGGGATCACTAGGAAAAAAAAAAAAAGTTCAGATCAGGGCGTCAGTCGAATCGTGGCAGGGGGGAACAGGTAAAAGGGGTTTTAGAAAAGCAGGACGTTTTCCGCATGATGTACATCCTGGAAAAGAAGGGGATCTGCTTTCCGGAGAAGGTACCACACGGCCAAGAGGGAACCAAAACTAAAACGGGAGAAGGGAGGGAAATCTTCTCTAACTCGAGACGAACCTGGGGGGAAGGAAAAATTTTCGTGTGGCACAAAATTTAAGTTCGGCTGAAGGAGGTTACTAGGGGCATCGGAACAGAAAAAAAGCTATCTTCGTGACAGGGCAGGTGCGAAGGGCCGGACCTGGGAAAATTCCTTGAAACGCCCACGGGAGGGAGGTTACCTTCGGAGGGAAGTTAGCCAAATGGTCTATCTCTTGATGGGGAATCCTTGTGTAAAAGAAGCTCTTCGGAGAAGGGAGTGGTCTCGGCAGAGGGAAACGCCGGGAAAAGGTTTCGAGCGAGTTGATAGAATCACGGGGGAGAAGCCCGCTGGGAGCTCGGGGGGCGACAAGAACCAGGGGGAGGGGAAGGGGTAGTCCATTTTTCCAAGGGAAAACTTTCCAAAGTTGGGGGGAAAAAAAGAGATTTTCCATAAGGGGAAGGTTCCTGCGTCCGAGAACGTTCCGCTAGGGAAAAAAAGAGGGAAAGGAGAAAGGGCCGGGCGTCGCGGAAAAATCTTTTTGAGTACAGCCCATAACGGATTATAAAAAGGAAGGCGGCGAACCATAGGAAGACCTCCATACGGTCCGCCATATTCAGCCGGGAGAGAAAGAAAAACGGTCCGAGGAAGGCTCCGTGGAGAGAGCTGTTCTGGTAAAAAAAGGCCTTCTTGCATCGTAGTCACGTCGCCTCACAGGAGAGGGGGAGGCACGATGAAAATCACCGAAGCTAAAAAAGAAAAAAAACAGAGAGTTGATTTTTTAGTTTATCGTATCGAGTCAACAACCCAAATAGGGGAAGAAGATCACCTACCAAAAAGGAAATGCCTGACGTCGAGAGGTCGTTCTTCCTAGTGAAATCGCCCGAAGGGGAGGTTGCGCGAGGTGACAGAAAAAAACGTGAATCACGCACAGGCTCCTCGGGGGGCAAAAGGGGGAATCCGACGAGCGCGGCGGGGGGAAACGCTATCAGGGAGGACCGACTGGGTGAAAGTTCGCCGACAAGAAGACTGGGAGGTCGTACGAAAAAAAATCCTCTATGGGAAGCAAGAAAACAGCGACGTCGCGGGAAAAAAAAAGGACTCTGCCGCAAGGAAAAGCCCGCCGGTAACATCACGGAAAGGCTAAAAAGGGAAACCACGATGAATGGAACGACCCCGGAGCTTTGGACGCCATAGCCCATTATGGACTCGGCGGAAAGGCGAGAAACTCGGAAAAGAAAAATCTGGCTGTCATGGCATCCGCCGAGCACACCAAATGACGTTCGAGAGCCCAAAGTCAAGCAGCAAGGAGGGGGAACGACATGGCTATAGAGCGGTCCATCACGCACGTGTTCGCCTACACAGGCAAGTACCGAAACAGGGGGGAGGCCTCAAAAAAGACGGAAAGGGGAGGTTCTGTCTGAAAGACAAACTCATCGTCCAAGCAGGGAAAAGAAAACGTCAATCATCCGGGAGGCCCTCGAAAAAGGTCTCGCGAGGCTCTCTCAGAGAGGGAAGAATATCGGCTTGGCGGGAAGGGAAGGCGGCGCGCTAAGAGAAGGGCTCTCATTACGGCTGTCCCAAAACTTGACAGGGAGTGCTCGAAAGGACGCCGGCCCAGAGAATGCCGCACTATTCATACGGTAAAAGAGCGACTAGGAGAAGATATGGGGCCGTTTGCTAAAGAAAGTTCCACTAACGGCTGTTTCAGTCGAAAAGGGAAAAAAAAGCACCATAAGAAATGTTCTCCAGGAAAGGCCCTACTAGTCTCTCTATTCCGGAAGGGCAAATGGTTGCTCCTAGAATCTGTGAAGAGGGGGAGGAGATTCGATCTCTGAAAGAAGAATACATCGTCAAGGGGGAAGGACCGCATCCTAGATCTGTCATCCGGAGACTAGAGCCTTAGAGCGCTAGGGGAAGATTCTTCACAACAATGAAAGGAAGACCACTATTGGAAGGGAAAAAAATCATTTGCCTCGAAGCCACAGTTCGATCGAAAAAAGAGTCGCCATCTTAAGAGCGTCATTAAAGCGGAAGCGAACCTTCGGTTCCTGTGCGGAGGAGCCTCGCGCGGCATCGACATAGAGAAAACTCCGCCAAGTAAGAAAAATTCCTCGGTTGGAGAAGGACCGAGATCTACTGCAAAAAAAAAAAAAGTCACTTCCTGCGCGAAAGCTCTCCCTGTCGATGGGGGGGGGAGTCACACAGAGGACTCGTAACGAAGTACAGGGGGACGCCGCAGTCGTCAGCAATCACGAAAAGAGGCCTTAAAGTCAAGACTGCAAGCGGGGGGAACGCTAATCGGCGGAACGTGCCGCAAGACCTTTCCATATCCAAAGGAGAGCCCGCAGACCTCCTATCAGTCTTCAGGAGAAGAATGTCGACGGCTAAAGAAAGGAAAGGGATCTCAGCTAGGGTCGCCCGGCAACGGAAAGGCAGACCCTCACCATCTGGCGAAATAAAAGGGGAAAAGGCGCTACTACTTTCCATCGAAGAGGGATCGAACAGGTCGGCCCCTGATCTTTGTTGGCAAGCGAGGAAGGTCTTGAAAAGGAACTCTGCGAGGGGTTAGATCGTCCCGCGAGTCAACCTAGAGAGCCCGTGCCTCTCGGAAGGGGAAAACATTCTCTCTTTTTCCCTCCGAAAGAGGAAGGGATCTCCGGGAAGGTACCCAGAGGAGAGGGCTTCGACCTCGACCGTTGGGAACGGAAATCTCGGAGGGGTCGCGACCGAGAAACGGGAGTTTACCAAAGAGGAGTCGATCGTGACCGCCGAAGGCGATTTCGGAGGAAGAGAAGAGGCGTAGGGTCGTCCCAAAAGGAAAAAGGAAACGAATTTGACCGGAGGGGAACGTCCTCTCGGGGAAAAGGAAAAGGGGGACCTCGCTCTCATTCTGACGAGATCTTTCCCTCTTTGGAAAAGAGGCCTAGAGGGGCCTCGCGTCGATCTCGACCGCGGAAAAAGGGGGGGCGCTTCACTGGAGAAAAAAAGGGGAGGGGGGGAAATTACACGACACAGCGACCCTCCCTATTCGGTATCGGGAAATCTCCTTGGACGACCGAAGACCCAAGGAGAGTACGCCGAGTTTGGGGGGGTTTAGGCTTATCTCCGCGAAGAAAAAGGGAGACCGGACCGGAAGGGGTTTTTGAGGGAAAATATACTCTGGGGGGGGAGCGGCACAGCCGATATCTCTCGAGATGAAAAGAGAATAGAGAGAAGATACGTGGCTCTCTCTCTTCAACCACTGGGTCACATCTTTCACGGGAAAAAAGGGGGTCTGCGGCTCTCTCCTTCGAAGAACAAT
>Ga0179593_1667984_pt1 | contig 10102 bp, 7 predicted proteins | sample CZODoug2_1_08_16_FD_185931 | JGI IMG/M metagenome (GOLD analysis project Ga0179593, IMG submission 185931) | Vadose zone soil fungal communities from Angelo Coast Range Reserve, California, USA - CZODoug2_1_08_16fungal (PacBio error correction) | ecosystem: Environmental > Terrestrial > Soil >...
ATAAAGGGGCCTTCAGGGGGGGAGAGGCAAGGGTTACTTTGCCAGAGTTTGTTACTGGATTCAAAACCGGAAAATGTCTTTGCACGACTCTGGCAAAAGAAAGGCTCTACCAAGAAAAAGGGAAACGAACATTACTTCTAAGGGAGGAAATCGAAGGGGAAATTCTTGGCTTGGCAATTGATATACTCCCAAAAAGGATTACTCTTCTCGCAGTGGGAAAAAGTACCGACCATGGGGGGAAACAAACCGATCGGGGAAGGAGAAAGTGTAAGTCAGTCACTCGGGGGGTAAGATTTGAAAAAGAAGGGGTTATGGGGGAAGGGAACGGATGATAAATCGACTCCATCGGGAAGTGGAAAAGGGGCCTGGTCGAAAAGACTGGGTGGGGGGGGGGGTAATGGGATCCCCTTAGGCGAGGGGGGAAAAGGGAGCGATCTCAGTCTGAGAAGGGAAGCGCAGAAAGAGGAAGAAAGAAGACCAATTATCGACTGGCCAAGGCTCAAAGAAGTAGGAACGAGAATATGAAACGAAGTTGGGCATGCTGTTGAAAGGGGGGGGGGGGGGTATGCTCCGTAGGGCGCAGAAAGACTTTTGGAGGGTGATCGTGAAAGTGGGTCAAGGGAAACCCACATAGAACTCCCTTGAACTGTAGGGGTGCTGTTAGTATGTGAAGGGGAGGGGGAAAACTGTGGAACATGGGGTTTCTCGCTCCGGAAGGGTATGAGGCCCTTTTTTTGGAGAAGGCTCCCATGCAAGAACAAAGAATGCTAATGTCTCAGGGGGGCATGAGGAGAGTCCGCACCCGGCAGCTTCTATACAATGATCCATATCGAGAAATCGCAGAAAAGATGTTCTGCTTCTAAAAGTTTGTCTCTTACGAACCTACTTCCCAGGGGGGGAGGGGCCCCAAAAAGCGCTGCGTTGGTGAGGAGAGTATTTTGGCGTACCTGTTGGGGGAGGGGACAAGGGGAATTTGAAAAAGGGAACTCGAAGGGGTACTCATTGGTCGGGAAAACCACCGAAGACAAAGGGCGAAGGGAATGCTTTGTGTCGTGTGGTAAGGGGGAAAAAAAAAGGCGAAGCATACCATGTATTCACGGGGGAAATGTGCGCTCGAGGAAGAAAGGGGGGGGGGCTTCTATGGGGGGCAGGGATTCCCACTTTGGGCGATCCACTGAAGCAATGGGTGAAAAAGGTGATCTTCCCACGGGAAAAAAAAAGGACTTCCAAGCGAGACTTTAATCGCTTAAAGGGGTTTTTCCTCCTAGAAAGGCAGGGTGGGTGCGAAAGGCGGGAGGTAAAAAGAAAGCTTTATGACCTCTGCTTGTTGAGGAAGCAGAAACTTTGGCCTGGAAAAGAGAGTAAAAAAAAAATGTGAGTTGGGCTAATCCAGCATGGGGGAGAGGGGGCCTCCTTTTCGGCGAAAGGCAGTAAAAAACTAACACACTCCAAATCTCGATCGCAACAAAACAGAAGAGCGCTTTGGACGTGTGTGGGGCTGGCGCAAAAAAAGCGCCGCCCCTCGGGATGGCTGGCTCTGTCGGGGACAAAAAAAGGTTTTTGAAACATGGGGGACGTCAAAGGGGAGGGGACGGTCGAGGATTCCCAATATGGGGCGGGGGGAGCTCGCCCTTAAGAAAAAAGGGTCATTACAAAAAAAGGAGGTGAGAATCGCGCGTAACAGAGGTCGCTGATTACCTTCGCTTGGATGCAAGGGGACAAAAGGGGAAGTTATTCACATTGCAGGGAGGGGGGGGAAGAAGACCTTAAGGAAAATGCCTCCCTCAACAACAAAGTGAAGGAGCTCAGTTCGTCGGAGGCCGGAACATTAAAGTGTAGAGAGGGGAAGTCTGGGTTTTTGAAAACCCCTCTTCGCAGCATTGTTCGAGGGTGGCTTCTGGCAGCTCAATGGATTAGGGGAAGAGAGGGCCCTAGAGGAGAGGGAGGGGCCTTCCAAAGCATGTGATCTAGTCTCCCAGAAGCGGGAAAAAGGGGCCTTAGTTCGGTTTAAGAAGAACTGTGGGGGGGGGAGACACAAAGTCGGTCTGAGACTCTGATATATTCGAAAGTCAATTCCTCTTCCGGGGGGGTTGCGAGAGTTGACAATGCTTATACAGCATCAGGGAAAAGACCAAGGAAAAAAGCACCCACATTTAAACCACAGAAAGAAGGGATCGAGGGAAAGGACGGGCGTGTCAACATTTCACTAAGGATTCGACAATATCCAAGGGGAACAAAAGTTTCCTTAGAAGGGTGGGGTTTAAGGGATACCTTCCAGGACCTAAAAAGAGATCCTAACACACCCGTAGATCCCCGTTTCCATCAAAGTAGGGGGGAGGCTTTGATCAGCGAGAAATGAGCCCTTGGGGGGGGAGCCATAAGTCCGCTGTTTCGGGATTAGAGTAGGGACTGCTCCCTACCTGTAGACAGGGAAAAGGGTGAAAGGGGCAGCCGTAATGGGATAGTGGTCTAAAGATAAAAAGAACGAGCTTCCACTCTTGGAAAAAAATTCTATTGTGAGTAGAGTCTTGGGGAAGGCCGTGTAACATATAGGGAAAACCAAGCTTCAAAGGGAGTACCAGGGAATTCAAAGTTAAGGAAACTATGCTTCATCTGGTTCGGAAAAAGGGGACGCTAGGAAGGAAGGATAACTTGTGGAGCCAACTCATGGGAGCGGGAAATTAAAACAAGAACGTCTACGTAAAAAAAAAGTAGGTTCAGTGGGAGGTAGGTGTAGAAGCCATGTTCTCAGAGGCTGCCATAATATGAGCGGAAAAGAACGGGCGAAAAACCAGCTTGGGAGGACGGAAAATTCTCGAAGAAAAAGGGGAAAAGGGATCTATCAAGCGGAAAAGTCCTTACAATCAAGAAACAGGGGGGAAGGAATTGTCAGGAAGGCAAGGAGCTCCCAAAGAACACTTCCTTCCTTGGGTGGTTGAAAAAAAAAAATTTGGGACGGGGGGGCCGTGGGCAAAAAAGCTTGTTTACTTGAGAGCCGTCTAAGGGAGCGGGGAAAGATTTCTTTCAGACTCTTAGTCGGAGCCCATGCTCGACAATCAACCGACTAACGGTCGGAGAAGTCTTTTTCATCTGGAAGGGAGTGTACTGGCAACGTGGGCTTTTATGACATGGAAAAATTATCCAGGGCATAGGAGGAAGGAAGACCGGGGGGGCTCGATAAAGTATAGCAGCAAGAGGGGGTCACACTCTGGTGTATATTAGACCGGCGATGGTTAAACTAAAATGTGCACTGGGGGAACGACGCGTACTGTCGACTCCAATGGGACTGGGGGAAAATGCGCGAAAAGGGGCGCTGAGCGAAGGAGAGCTATAGTCAAACGAACAATCCAATCTGAGGGAAAAAGTCATGGAACAAAAAAGCGAGTCAGGAAACCCGCGAGGGGAGACCAAGGAGCGTGCTGGGGGGCTGCCTGAAAATGGATATGTCACGAGATCCACTCCGAAAAACTCCCCCGAGTGGACCTGTTTCACAAGGCTGCTCCGATACGGGGTGGGAGGGAGGACGCATTTGAAGGTCCTGATTGGAACGGAAAGTCCCGGGACACACATATTAAAAGTAACTTTACTCCCCCTCTTTCTTCGAGAAAAGGGATGTTCTCTTGGGAGATTTGAACCACGATCAGTTGGGGCCCTTATTCTCATTATTTAAATGTGTTCTGCTACCGGGGGACATCCGTATGGGGAAAATGTCTCCTTTTTCTGATTCAGAAGGACTCAGGCTGCTAAAATTGGGGAGGCAATCCCGGGACAATCTCAGACCTTGTGGATCAAAGAAGTTCCTAACAGAAAGGGGCCTCAGGTTGGGATTAAAGGGGAAGAGTCACGTGGGACCTCGGAGGACCTGCCTTGGGAACTTCTCTGATTGAGGAGAGGAGGGGATCCCATTAGTCGGATAGGAAAAAAAAAAAGTGTTCTCAAAAACAGATCTTTTTTTCTTGGGTGAGCAGGAAACTTCTACAAGGATTACTTCAGGGAAACGACTGCGAAAAGCTTTCTACTTTCGGGGGGGCTTGATGCTCATGGCCAAATGTCTCGGGGATTTGCGATAAAGAAAAGGTGATCACAGGTTGAACAACTGCCTGACAAGGGAGTACCACACCCGGCGAAAGCTCAGGTGTTTTCCACCGTTTCATTGTTTGGAAAGGGGACAAGGAGGAGGAGAGGCGGGCACGAAAAAAGGGTCTCCCTCTTATGACGCAGGGACGCTCAGAACTCTTCGCTCCTAGTGAATGGTAAAAAGAGAAGCTGAACTAATCAGCGAAAGGAACCTAAGTGGCGTTCTGAACTTACATCGTCATCACAAAAAAAATCGAGAAACAAGGAGGATTCCCCCGAGAGAAAGGAGTAGGGTTTCTTTTCTTCCGAAACCCTTTCTGCGGGTGCCTCAGAGGATGGTTCGAAAAAAAGGGAAGGGGGGTTTTTTACTCTCGGGGGGATCACGCGTGTAGAGGAGTGCGGGAAAGTCCAATCAAGATGTGAGAAGTGAGGTGAGCGAAAGCGTGGGGAGAAACAAAATCCTATGTGAACTGTGATAGCGCAGAAAAAAAAGAACGACCGGTAGCGAGGGGGATGGGAAGGCAGGGGGGGAAAGGGGATGATAAGGTCACATTGGGCTTTCAGGGTAAGCCAGACGAGAAAAACGTGAAAGGAAAAAACCCCCGACTAACGGAAGAGAAATACCTTGCCGGAATAGGGAGGGAAGGACTGGGTTGGGACAACGCCACCCAGGGTGCGCACTTTGGAGTGCGCTAGGCAAAGGGGAGGCCAACCGTTCCTCGTCGGGGAAGTCATTCTCCAAGAAAAGGGTAGACAAGGGGGTCCACGTCCAACTCCAGGGGAATCTCAAAGGCAGCACCATTTTTTTGAAAAAATCTTACGCTAGATATGCTGCAAGACAATATTTGGTTGCGAAAAAAGGGGGGATCGGCAAATTAGACATTATCGACTCCTCAAATTGGAAGAAGGACGCCAGAGCAAAACAGCATAAGAATAGGAAGAGAGAAACTGATCTCCCGGTCAAAGGGAATCTCCCACACCCGGCGAAAATATCAAGAGGGAATTTCCGCTACCCTGTCCTTCACAGTGGGGGGGGAAAAGGGGGGGGGGGAGGTCCTCCACGCCAGAAGGGAAGAAAGAAAAACCCTTATAGGAGAAGGAGAAAAGGTTAAACCCATGCCCGAAGCGTCTCTGGGGGAGAGAGCCTTAGCCTTGGGGGGACATCCAAGGTCTCTCACGGAAGTTTTCGTAGAGAATGCTCCAGACTGGAGAGCAGAGGACTGTGGAAAGAGAAAGAAGGGGAGTGGGAGACTCGCCAACAAAAAAAATGCAAGAAAAATCAGGAACATTGCAGATCTACAAGGGAGAAAAAGGTCGTTTACTGAAAGGGACATAAATATTGGTCTCGGGGGACAATAGAGGGGCACTTTAAAGATAAGGGGAGTCTAGCAGGAGGTAATTCTAGAAAACTCGACTCGGCTATACGGGTTGATAAAGGGGCCATAAAAGGAAAAGGGGGAGCGCACATTAAACTACAGAAAGTGAACAAGACTTCCTTAAGGGCCGGAGTCAGGGGGGGTATATTCATGGGCCGGGCAGAAAGAAATAGGAGCGAGCGAGGCGCGCGACCAGTTGGTCACAGGGGAAATGCTCGCCGAAAAACGAAAGGGGACGACTTCTATAGGGATAACAGGGAGACAGCTCTCGACAAACGGGGGAGAGAAGGGGTTGTCAGGACGTTTGCCGAAAACAGGAGGGTCTCTAGAAAAGGAAAAGACTTTTTTCGCAGAAGGCCGTTGTCACGCTGGGGAAGTTTGTATTCTCGCCAGGGAGCTCGGGGGCAAAAAGGGGATTGCAGAACAAAAAAAAAGGAGAGAACCAACAATCACTCCACAAGAGGAAGGGTTTTCCTGGGGTAATTTCGCGCCCATTGAAGGAGGTAAAAAAAGGGAAAATACTAGACAAATTAGAAGGACGATTCGCGGGGGAAAAAGGGAATCTATAAAGAATCGGGTGAAATCGGTACCTTTCCTTGGGTCAGTGATCAAAGGGGGCAAAGGGGGTTTCAAAAAGATTATGTGCCAGGTAACGGCCGCGTCAAAAACGGCGGACGTACTAAAATCGCCAGGGTGGGGGGGGGGAATTGCCAAAGCAATTTTCGCAGTCTTCCTGTGGTGGCGATCTCGATTTAACTTTATTTCTTTCGAAACCATTCACGCATGGAGGAAGGATCATTATGGAGCAGAAAAGCGTCATATATCACTCCCCAAAAGACCCAAGGTGATATGGGGCTTAAAGTTCTCCAAGACTAACCTAAAGACAGAAACTAACCCGAAGAGTTGAACGGGAGGCTTAGAAAAAAAGATACGGGGGACGGGCTTTTCGTGCCGTGAGAAAGGGGGAGAACGGTAAAACACCACCGAGTGCTGCCCTTTTGGAGGCCCCATCTGAGAGGGTCGAAGAAAAAGTTGAAGGTGCGTGAACTGTGAAAGCGGGGCTCCAGGAGCTGATGGTTACCAGGGAAAAGACCTTCGGACAGAAAAAAGGAAAGCTGCTAAATTGCGAAGGGTGAAAAGTCCAACGCAGGCGCTATACCGAATGAAAGGAAAGAACGAAAGCGCAGAACCGCTGTGAAGAAACAAAATGGGGCCGGAGTGAAAAGCTAAAGGGGAGTCCTTTGCATCAATGGCGTCCGGGGGGGGCGGTTCCCTCTAGGGAAAACTGCTTGAGGGAAGGCGCTGAATTGAAAAACAAAAGGTACAGGGCTTGTTCTCTAGCCCAAAGAAAGAAATGGGGAAAGCGAAAGGGATGTAGTGAGGAGAAAACTTCTACCGAAGTGTTTCCGGTCAGGGCAACTGAGCAAAAATACGTCTGTGAGGGAGTTCTGGGGAGGCTAGAACCACGGTTTCATTGCTTATGCGAAGAAAAGTTTGAATAGAGGAGACAAGGGGGAAAACTAAAGACTTTAATAGCTTACTCAAAAATAGCAAAGGGGTCCTCGCTAAAGAAAGGGGGTCATTTTGGGGAAAAAACGGGCTGAAATTCTGGTCTCGCATAAAGCTTTCGAAGCTTGCTTAAGGCACCTCACTGGGATAAAAGGTTAACATAGATTCCAAAAACCAGAGGGGGGGGGGGGGTCGAAGAAGAAGGTATGCAGGTTTTCTTCGATAATGCAAAGGGTCCAAATCTGGGGAAAAAACCCCCAAGGAAACACATCACAACAACTGATGAGTTTAAAATAGAGGAGATGTTGTGGGGAGTTCTTCCGATGAACGAAAGAAAAAATCAGGCCTTTCTCAATGGGGGATGAGGTTTTTTGACGGAAGGGGGGAACAGAAAGGCGCGCAGTGGGGGGGAGGGCCTGCGAAAGAGGTCGCACGCTGAGGTGAGGAGCGCCAAGAAGAACTTTCTTCCAAACAAGAATGTCTACCGGACAACCTAGACCGGGGTCCTCGCTTCTGGAGTGGAGGGAAACTTGAGACGGGATGGCTTCCTTTGGAAAGACGACCCCTTTTACGAGAGCAAAGCAAAGTATACTGCCGAGCGAAGACTTGCCTGAAATACATGGGGCGGTCGAAGGGGGACGATCAAGCAAGAAAACCAAGCGCCACTTTTGTAGAAAGGGGGGTTGCTAGAAAAGACAGATATGGAGTATAAAAAAGCGTTCCGACGGGGGCAGAGGGGTCTCCACCGAGAGGTCACCGGAAAAAGAAGAGGGGAAAGGACTTCACAGTAGCGGGGGGAAAACGTTTTAAGAACATCTTTCCTGGCGGGGGGGAGGGATCTGTAATCTTTCAAGAGTCCGTTGCGACTGCGAAAAAAAAGGCCCCCTGATAATGAAGCGGGGACCTCCTATGTCCGGAGCTCAACCACAGGACAAGCAGAAAAAATACTCGCTATCCACTATAAAAAAAAAGGGGACACTCACAAGCAAATAAAAAAATCCGGGGCGGAAGAAGTTCCATTTCTGCGAACAATGAAGGAAATAGGGGGCGTGATACACGGAGGACGCGCCAGACGTAGAGAAGAAAAAAGAGACTGATCATACCAAAAACATCGGACTTATGTCTTCTTTGAAGGGGGGGGGAGGGAGATCAACTCTTGGACCGGAGATCCATCGGGGGTTCTTTTTCGGGGAGGGATCTGGAAGCTCCATACTGAGCTCGAAGGGAAGCTGTGCAAAAAACTACTTGGAGGGGGACCATCTCTATCCAAACGTAGAGACCCGGGAAAAAGTTCCTCTCTAGAAAGGCCAACATTCTAGGGGTAGCGACAATCGAGATTCCTTTTACGGAAAGACATTAAATTTCGCCATTCTAAACATATCAGGGTAAATATTTAATGCTTCTACTGGGGAGTTCACTAAAAACTGCTCTACTCGTAGCCCTGGAGCCAATTATCACGTGAAAAAGAAGTGCGCGCAAGAAGAATCCCTATTAACAGAGACTAACTGTGCATGGGGATTGGTAGAAGAATAAGAGTCTGCCAGCAATAAAGAAAGGAGGCGCGAATAAAGGACCAACACGGCAATCCCCGGTCTGCCAAAGGACAAAGATCTTCCAACGTCATGAAAAGGAAACAACCACGGAGGAGGAAGGAAAAGGGTGGAGGACTTTCCTATAGGGGATATCACTTTCCGCCTGGGGTAAGGGGACTTGGTCCGTGGGGAAAAAAGGGGGGGGGTACTTGATGAGAAGTCCTTAAAGTCTCTAAAGGCATACTCTTGCAACCCGAAGGGGGGACATCTACAATCAACAAAAACAACGTTGCGCGTACGTAGGTACAAGGGGGTCTTGATTTAACGGCGAACAAGGAGTTGGCTGTATGGAAAGGGATACTCCAAAAACAGGGCTATTGTAGTGCCTGGGGCTAATTACGACCGAAATCTGTAAAAGATAACAGGGAATGTATGTATGATTTTGGCAAGATCCGGTTGTGAAACTGTCCATAAGAAGGAGGCCGATTGTAACGAAGGAAATGTTTTCCGATTGGCGCGCATTTTCGCTGACCTGTTTTGCGATCGCAGAGGTCACAAAACGCAAGGCTTAGGGGGTCTTCTGGGGGAGTCCTTAAAAACCCGTCTGAGAGAGACTCCGCTCATAATCCACGAAAACTCCGAATGCTGCCTGAAAGGTGAGTCCTCTATCAAGAAAACGAGATCCGAAGTTTTTATGCTGGGTGCAGTTCTCCTATAGGAGAAAGGGGCTGTGTCGGCCGCGGGCCGTTTACTCAAACGGGACCAGAAAATAGGCTCTAAATGGAAATCTGGATATTGTGAAGGCAACTGTCTGGGGGTGTTATCTTTTTCTTTAGAGTTGACGGGAAGAAGTCTCAGACGTATTCGGACCTGAGTGTTTTCCAAGGAGCTGGCCTTGCTACCGGAGCAGCCTGGGGGTCGTCAGCTATATGAAGGGTGGCCGAGGTAAAAGCGAACTTCCTCGGCTATACCAAGTGGACGAAAAGGCAATCTGCAGACCGCAGGGAGGCTCAAAAGGGGGACAGAGTGACACCAAAAAACACCTACTGGGTGGATTCCTTTGCCAAAGGGCAGGGGGGGGACCGAGGGACCCCATTGGTTGGAGCACGGGGGAGGGGGGAACTCATGAACGCTGGTAATCCCTGGTCGATGTCAGAAACAGAAGAAAAAGGCAAATGCGAAGTGTAGTTATTCAAAGACCAAAAGAAAAAAGACTAACAGACATTTATTCAGGCAAAAATGTAAGAAGAACTAAAAAGAGTCGGCCTGGGGAGGGTCTTCTGTGCTGGGGAGGCTTGGGGTTTCGTCGTAGGCTTTGGAGAGACAACTGAAAGCAAGGGGAGTATCATCAATTGAACAAAAAAGTCGGCACCTACTGGAAGAGTACCCGTCGAGAAAGGGGGAAAGCTCGACTTATACGCGGGATGGGTGTAAGAAAAGAGGAGAACAGGGAGCCCCTCACCTCAAGGGAGTGAGACCTCTACGAAAAAAGGCTCACATCAGAAGCTTGCAAAAACAATTACATAATATATTGAAAACCATGTCGGTGGGGAAAATAATCCAGCATTAGGAGGGGCCGATTTCTCGTTCTGAAGTTTTAAGAACTCC
>Ga0179593_1678762_pt1 | contig 10102 bp, 12 predicted proteins | sample CZODoug2_1_08_16_FD_185931 | JGI IMG/M metagenome (GOLD analysis project Ga0179593, IMG submission 185931) | Vadose zone soil fungal communities from Angelo Coast Range Reserve, California, USA - CZODoug2_1_08_16fungal (PacBio error correction) | ecosystem: Environmental > Terrestrial > Soil >...
AGGGGACATTCCCCGAGCAGAAAGTGGGTGGGGGGGGGGGGGGGGGGGGGGAATCTGGACGGCCGCGAAAAAAGCTCAACAGTAGTCCTACTCTAAACAGAAAAAATATCAAGAAAGGTCGAAAAGACATTATCCGGTTACAGGGGACAAAGACTGGGAAAAGGATCAAAGGGGAGCGAGTCTGCGCCACCACCGTACATCTTTGTCCGAAGAAGAAGGTAGGGGGGAATGGGTCTTAAAGAGATAGGGTTCCAGCGACGCGAGGTACTAAAGTCGCCGAAAAGAGCTCAAAACCCAGCGGGGGAATCTTCGCGTCTGGGTCATTACGAAAAGAGATGGATTAAAACGTGGCCGCCATCAAGAAAGGTGGGTGGTACCCAATGCCTCCTGGGAAGGAGGCGAAGATAAAGAGCCGCCGTGGCGAAGAAAATAGGAAAGGCAGATGCGGGGGAACACTAGCGTCGAAGATGCCAAGCTCGGCATCTGAGAAAGAACAGGGCACGACGTTAAGGTCCGGGGGAGGCCAAGGCGAATGGCTCATGATCAAAAGAAAGGGGGGGGCTGCAAGTAAAGGTCCATACGCTGAAATCCCGCCCGTTTAAGGACGGGGAAAAAGAAAGGGGGAACGCCGGCTACGATCCGGCGAAGGCTAAAAAGAAAAGGGACTTAGTATGAAAGGGAGCTGATCTTTGTGGGGGAGGGGAAGAAACAAAGGACTGGAAATGAAAGGGGGGGTATCGCGCTTCTGTCTCTCGGGTCAGTCAGAAACCACCAGAATAATAGTGTCCCCTTCACGAGAGGGAGCGAAAACGCAACAAGGAGTGAAAAATAGGTGCAACGTTAGGACGAAGCCTACGTCTTAAAAAAGCGCAGTACCGCCTAGGGAATTAGGTGGCTTTCCCGGGCTGGTCCGGGGACGACCTGTGAGGACCAAGGGAGTGAATTCCCCTTCGGAAGACGACGCAAAGGTCCAGAGGGAGATGCCGACCTAGACCCGTCACCCCTTTAGGACTACGTGACTATCTTCTTAAGTGAAACAGGGGGAAAAGAAAGGCCGGGGGTCAGTAGCTACGGCCAGATGAAGGGGGGGCGAAGAAAAAAGAATGCGAAAGGGGGGGTCATTGGGCGAACTCAAAGGCGTAGGTATAGTGGGGGACGACACGCTCCTACATCAAAGGATCGCGTCTAGACGCAACCTTCTACTTCCTGGTGAAAAAGGTCCAAATAAACGGGGGGCTAAAAAAGACGCACTCCACCATCAGGCGTCAGGGGACACTCAAAAGGCAAAAGGGGTCTGCCCGCTAACTTACCCTATCAAAGAAAGCCACAAACAGATTGGCCGACTCAAACTCTTAAATGGGGACGAGAGGAAAAAGTCTCGGGGGCCAGGGATAAAATAAAGGCAAGCATCGCAACAGCAGTTCAAAAGAGAAAGAAAGACCAGTCGGAGATTCGTATAGGGGCAAAGCTCCCAGAAGCGGATGGAGCAAAATCAGACCTCGTAAAGCCTAATTCGCAGGGAGGCTACATCCACTCGAATGGGAAAGGGGTTGCTGTTATGGATAGTGGCCATAAGGAACAAAGCTGAGGGAGCTTTCTGCAGGAAAGTCCTGAAAACAATTGTCAAAGAGACTGAAAGCTCCTCGTGATGCGGTAGAACCCACGCCGTAGATAGCCGTAAAAAGGATTAGTCGCGCTCTAGGGGGGGACTTAAAAAAAAGAAAAGCAGACCGCCTGAAGCTAAGGAAAAAAAGATGCATTCTTTCAGGGGGGGGAGGCTCGAAAAAAGATAAAGCCAAAAAAAAAACGCAAAAAGCAGGACAGAGGAAGAGAATACTTTTCCGCCTTCCTACACAAGAGAAGACGTCCGGTAAGCGAAAAGTCACATAGGGGATAAACCCCCTTCTAGAAAATAGAAACAAAAAAACCCAAAAACCACACAAAATAAAAAAAAAACCCACAATCCCCAACAAAAAACAACCCCCACCCCACCAAAATTCCTCACTTCGGTATCTGCAAGGAAGGAAAGAGAGAGGATCCCTAATAGTCAACAGGCCTAGGGTCGAAGGCCTTTCCGTTAACACAGCGATACCGCAGAGAGGGTGGGGAAATCCATGGGGACAGCAAAGGGACAATACCGGGACTTCCTAAAGCCCCACAGATCACAGAAGGTTTTGGTGAAAGGACCAGAGGCCCATCTAGAAGAGGGGTCCGGGGGGGGGAAAGAATTAGCTCGGGAAGGCGCAGCGCCTGCGGAAAGGGGGACCGCCGCCATCAAAAGGGGAAAATCAGAAAAAAAAAAGTAGAGATGAAAAAAGGGGAAAGAGAGGATGATCATAAAACTTTCCTCATTCTCCTGCATTCCGACTAGGAGAAGGAGGGCCACGGCAAGAGAGACCGGAAAGAGAAAAAAAAGAAGCTGAGCCCGCATTTTTGCGTTTGCTGGGGAAAAACCGGTTAACGTTAGGGGAAGAGGACCTACCGAAAACTCGTATCGTTATCTAGACCTGAAGGAAAAAGAAGCCTCAATCCAGGATGAAAAGGAGGAAGAGAGAGGAGCATACGGGGTTTCGAGGAGGGGGGGGGTAGATTAAACAAAGGGAGACATCCTTGCTCGGCAGAGATAGAGAAAAAGGCGGAAGGGGGGATAGAGAGGACAAGGACGCGCGGGCACGTTTCGTACTAAAAAGAAAGGGTCCGGAATTGGGGAGGGTATAGGGAGCAACTAGCCTCAGAAACGAATACCTACGGGGGGGGAGACCCTGAGGGGGAAAAAAGAAAAAATCAAGAAAACAGTCGTCGACACAGTCACATGTCAGATTAGGAATCAAGGCTTGATACCGGCACGAGCGAGGAGCGATCTGACCGCGCCGGGGTTGAAAAAAAAGGACTAAAAGCAGAAGGGTCGGCTGTAGGGCAAGGCCTGCAGATCCGAGAACCGCACTTGAAAAAGGAGGAAGGGTTGTCTGGGGGACGAGCCATACGCTCAGAGAGGGAGGAAGAAGGGGGGGAGCGGAGAAAGGGGTGGGGGAGTGCGCCATTAGAAAGAGCGCACGTCTGGGGGGGAAGAAAACGAAGAGGGTGGGTACTCTGGGAACTATTGTTAGGTGCGAAGGGGGAAAAAGGGGCAATGGTGTCGTCCACAAGTTCCTGGCCGGAAGCGTGGGGTCGAAACAGTTCAAGGCAACTCGAGCGTATGGCCTAAGAGCTGAAGAGGGGGGAATTAGACCAGGAGAGTTGCAAAGGTTCAACGTCCGGCACGCGAAAAAAAGGACTGGGATTATATCGATCCCCCTAAACGGTGGGCAAAGGACACGTGAAAGAGCTGGGCATCAAAAAAGGTTTCGCGATAAGGGGATCGGGGGTACGCCTCAACATTCGATAAAGGGGAGCGCTGGCAGGAGCAAAAAAAAAAAGGCGATTTCGACGGTTTAAAGGAAAAGGGAGATCCAGGAAAACGGAACGTTCTTATGCAGTAGGTCGGGAATTCCGATTGAATATTCCGGAAGAAGGGAATGATCAGGGAAGAAATTCAGAGGCGATACATCCAAGTCACAGGGCTTTTACGTCAAGAAAATAAATTCCGAGAAATGTCTACGCCCTACTCGTGCTTTCCAACCTAGACCGCAGGTAAAGTCGGGGGAGAGATTGTTGGCGACGTCAAAGTCGGAGGAGGAATGAAAAATATCGTCAAACCTCTGACTTAATCGTCTAGGGGAAGGGGGAAACTCCTCGTCAAGGGGAAAAAAGAAAGGGTTGGTTGAGACTCGTCATCTATGGGACAGAATGCGAATACCCATCGTTTGCATATCAGAGCGAATAAGCCCAGCCTATTCCCAGGTCTCCTTCTTGAGAGAAGGGGGAATTAGAGTAAGGACCAACCACGAGCGGGGGGTCCGCCATAAAGACGGGAACATTTGGGAACGCTGTACCTGGACCTGCATCAGCGACTTACGAAAGGATGTGGGGAAGAACTGAATCAACCGACTACTTGGAAAAGGGGGGGGAAAAAGCAGAGAGGAGAAAGGCAAGCCGAGCGTTGGTGCCCTCAAAGAGAGGGAGCACTTAAAGAAACGGCGCCATGTATTAGAAGGGGGGGGTTGGACAGGCCCTCTTCAATTCATGAAGAACTGTCCGAAAACCAGGAATAGACAACCGTCATCCAGTCGTAATTGACCAGGGGAGTCAAAAGAGGAGGAGAGTTGCCTGCAGGCCGAAATTCGTAAGGGGAAGGAGAGCGGAGGAAAAGGATCGTGGACGACGAAAAAAGGAAACTAGGGAATCCGGAATTAGCAATAACCACGCAAGTGGTGGAGAGGATCGCACTAAGCGCTCATGGAGGTTGGAAAAAAGGGGTCGTAGGGGCCGGGAAATACTGTGATCTTTTGTGCGATCGTGGCAGGACATCGAGGGGACGGAGGGGAGGGTTGTCAAGGGAACTTTTACCCGCACGATCTCCAGGTCTGACGGCTAAGGGGGAAAAATCGAAGGGCTCTCTCAACAACAACACGGATTATGAAAAGGGGGGGAAATAATTTGAAAAAGGCGATGGGGGGAACATGGCCGAAGCCTCATAAAGTGGCGATCGTGGCTCCCTACCAGGCAAACCAGAAGGAAAGGGCCCGCGATAACGCCAAGGCGCACAGGAAAAGTTCTCAAAAAGGGAGCAGCGGAAAAAAAGAAGCCGATCGTGACGCGAAAAAAAAATCAGAGAGTCCAGGGCGGCTCCTCTCCGCCGTGCGTATATGAGAGGGGAAACAACAGAACGGGAAAAGCATAAGGAGATAGGGGGTCCTGGCTCATGCGACCTGCATGCCACCTCGAGAAAAAACGAAAGGGGCAAAATGAGTCTTGCTGCCGGGGACGAAGATTGGGAGGGAAACATAGTTGGTGCCGGAAAAAAAAAAAAAGGAAATAACCAGGTCAAAGCCTCTTTCTAAGGCGTTACCAGATCGACTACTGGAGGGGATAGAAAATCCTTAGCAGGATAGTGTAAAAAAAAAGAGCTGTGCAAAAACAATCTAGAAAGAGGGAACTGCTCCAACTTAAAATCGGCGAGTGTCATTTCGAGCCAAGGAATGATAGAGCGTTTTCGGATCACTTGTCACGAAAAAGGCAATCGCCCATTGAACATGGCCGAACCCAGATACGTGTCGAAGGAGGAAAGGAAGAAGAGAAATAACGAAGTAGGATGGGCGGAGGCTCTTCAAAAGGCGATCAAAATGGCACCGCCTATGGGGATCGCGCTCTGGATATAAAGAGAAACTCCCTAGGTATGGGCCCCCGGGAAAGCTGAAAAGAAACCACTCGCAGAATACTTAGGGAATAGAGGAAGGCTTGTCAACGGTAGGAGACTGAGACGGGAGGGAAATACGTGGGTCGGGTGAAGGGGAAAATGTCCCTTACGTCGTCTGTTCGTTAAAAGACTACTGCTGAAACGAAAACCTTATTAAGGGAAGAACTGAAGGTAGGGGAACTTCCCCCTGTCGGGCGCTCCCGCGTGAAAGGATTATAAGAGGCCCAAAAAGGTTCAGGAGGGACTAATCTTCCATGAAAGTCCCTCCTACTGGGGGCTCTAAGCCGGGGGGGGAGGGAGCCGCGTGAGCGACGGTAAATGACACCGCACGGGCGGGAAGGCCAGGAATGGCGGGGAAAAGGGGCTTCTCTCTGACCAAAGAAACTTGTAAAAGGGGGGAGCTACACTGCGCTGCAGCGATCTCGCGAAAAAAAAAGGAAGCCGGGGAAGCAACCTTGACTCCTGCTTTTCCAAAGGAAAAACGGGGGAGGGGCGGCCAGAATCCCCATCATTAGTCCCCGCCAAGGACGGAAGTTGGTTGAAGACGGTAATCGATGGCCCAGAAGGACAAGACGAATCCATCCTATAAGGTCCTCAGAAAAAAAAGGGCTGAAGGGGAAAAAAGGGGAGTCAGGAAAAGTCGTTGGACGCGAAAGCAAGCCCACAAAAGCGTCACCACCCGGAAATTCCCGGCACCTTACTGGGAGAAGAAACCGAAGAAAAAAAGGCGTGCGCCGGCGCAAAACATACAGCCGAAAAATGACCGCATCGCTAGCAGGGAAGGCGCAAAAAAAAGGAAAATGGGAAGAAGGTTGGCAGTGTTCCTTTCTCGGATAGGTCAGGAAGAGAAAACGCACGACGCTGGCCTTTCTGCGCAAGTCCAACTAAAGGAAAGGACTCAAGAGGTCACATAAAAAGTAGGATGTCCGGAACCCACAAAAGCCGTGAGCTCACAGTCCCAGAACGGCTGGGGAGAGTCGCGCCGGGGGGTCTGCACAATCCGAAAAAAGAAGGTCGGGTAAGGGGCTGTCGTCCACCAGATGCATTGGTACAAAGAAGGGACCAAATCCCTGCCGGTCGGACCTCTCTGAAGGAATCCTAAAGTAAGGAAAACGAGAACCCTCAGAATTCGGAGACCGGTGTTCTCGGATCGCCAGCCGAAGGGGCAAAGAGAAAACCCCCCCCGCATTAAAAAGGAAAAGAGCTCCCGTAAACGAAAAAAAAAGAAAAGACCGCAGAAGAAACAGTTGCTGAGGCTCTGCCCAGCTTTCCGGGTACCCCTCACCTGCATCCGAAGAAAACAAATGGAAAGACACTAATTGCCTAAGCCCCATCGTAAAAAGAGATCCTCAAAGGGGTTGTGGAGAAGGCTAAAGGGAGGCCTGCCTCGAAGCGATCTGGCCGGAAAGACTTGAAACTTGGGAAATGCGCAAGCAATTCTGAAAGGAGGACTAACTCACTAACAGAGGAGGAGACGGGGAAAAAAAAACCGTTTCGGGGGGGGGAAAAAAGAAGTAAATGTTTCTTATGAGCAGAAACTGGGAAGAAGAGGCTGCGATAAAGCTACGGGACCAATTAAGATCTAGCGGTCCGGTCCGCGGACTATCTAAAAAAAAGAAAAGAAAGACAAGGGGGAGGCTTTAGCCGAAGGGCCGTGGCTTTAAGATTCTACAACACTCGAGAGGGTATAGGAGGGACACTGAAAGGAATCAAAGACAGGAGATCATAGCTGAAGCTTTGTCGTAGCTTCTGGCTTCTAATTGTGAAAAAGTTGTCTATTGGAAGACGCGGGGAGAAGGAAAATCCGGGCTCGGCGAGAGAGAAAAGAAACCGGGGGGGAGCGTGAGGAGCTACGATGCCAAGTACTCGCAGCTTAAAGCGATTCGGAAAAAAAAACTAGAGGTGCAGAAATGGGATCGTCCGAATTTCGTTGGTTGCGCCGAGAGACCCGGACAAGGCGACGGGTAATACCAACAAGGGGCACTAGGAAACTACAAAAAACAATCTAAGTGATGAGGGAGCTCACTTCTGTGGGTTCCGGAGAATCACAAAAGCTCTGAAAGGGGAGAGACTTGTACGTCGGGCGGAAAGAACTAAAAGGAAGGCGGACCTTCGGCAGCTTCAAAAGAGACGAAAACAAAAAAAAAAAATTCCCAAGGAAAACTTGCTCTTTGGGCGAGCCATAAGAAAACTCGCACAGAAATAGAAGGAACTGTGGACGCTGAGTATTTTGGGCCTGACCAGGCAAAGGAGAGATCTTCGCAATCATCCTCTCCTCGTTTGCCGGGGGGAAGGGTCTGGAAGGGTGGGAGGCGCTGCTGGCCTGCATAAGGTTGTTCAAAAAAGGGTCAACGGGAAAGAAAGACGGTTATCGAACTTGCAGGAAAAAGCCACTAGGAAAGGAGAGACCGCGGCTGTGCCGGCTCTTCCGTCGAAAAAAGAGGGAAGACGAGGGTCCCCTACAAAGGGAACGGTTCAAAAGGGCAAAAAACGAGGTTTGAGTGGCGATGGGTCGGTAAAAAAGTCCAGAGGGGAAACAGAAGTAAAGGGTGACTCGGCGCTCTGGAGGGAATACGGGAGTGTCTCAGTGTCTAACTCAAAAACACCAACAAAGACGTGGAAGTAGTTCATAGCAAAGACAGAAAAGCCGATGGAAGATAAGGGGCGAGTAGAAATTTTTCAGCTTTGACTTTGACTCATCGCGTAAGAGTTGCGTAGGCAAGTAAGAGACTGCATGAAGAAAAAAGAGGACACGTATCGACTTGAACAGGAGCAGGTGCGGGGCATTAATCCGGGCAGGGGCGGCGCACCACTCCATTGAAGAAGGGAAAAGCACTTGAGGGGCAAAAAAAGGGAAACCGGTAAAAGGGAAAAATCAAAAGAAATGCTGTGAGTGAAAAAACGCTCAGGAGGGGGTGGAAAGGAAGGAGAAAAGGCGAGCTCCCTAACCGTGGCAAAGAGGAACTCGAAATAAAAAACCTCTGGGGAGAGGGGGCGGGTTGATGCGCCTAACGGCTTGACATGGGGGGAAAAGAAGAGGTTGTTGTGGAGCTCGGGGGGGGGATGCTAAAGAGAAAAGATATGAAGAAAAGCTCCCGAGGGGGGGGGGCTGCCCCTCAAACTGATGGGGTATCGCAAAAAAAATGGAAAGAAACCGCCCCTCCTAGAGCGCAAGGAAAAGAGGACCTTAGGGAATCGTAGCCGGCGGATAACAAACCCCCTATCTGGTGAAAAGTTAGGGAAGGCAGAAAAGGGATTGGACGTTCTGTAAGGGCCTCAGACAAAAGGAAAATGCGTAAAGTACAGGAATGACACTTCCAAATCGGCCGAGAGGGAAGGGAGGGGGACGAGCAGGTCTCCGAGCTTGGATCTGTATACTCACTCTTAGGTTAACGACCGACGACAAAATCATGCGCGTATCCCAAAGTCAGCATCGCCGCGGCCTTGGTACTTCTTATGGGGGGGCCGGAAAGGGGAGGCCAAGCATCAAAGGCCGTAATGTTGACCCAGTCCGTTGAGTGAAAAAAAACCGATGTGGGTGATCGTGTTGGAGCCAAAGGAAAAAACAGCGATCAGGAGGCTGGAAACCGAGCTCGTTGAAAAACCGCACCATAAAACGACACCGAAAAATAGGAGAGAAAGGGGGACTTAGGGTTGCCTCGATCGCGCGCACATGAGTAGGGAAGGGCGGGAAAGGGAGGAATAAGTCCGTGGCGGGAAAAGTGGGGGGGCGCTCTTTGCTTTCTCGCTGGACCGCGGCGGAGTTGCGAGAACTCCAGCCGCACGATCGCCACTTGCGGGTTTCAAAAAGGAAAGGAAGAACTGGTACTAAAAGGTCGAGGAAAATCTCAACAACAACAACGAGAGACAGAGAGATTTTCGTACATGGCAACCGAATGGGGAAAGAGGGGGACCGTCCCAATGAGTTCTCGTTGAGAGGAAAAAAAGAAAAAAAAAAAAGGAGAGAAAGCAGAGAGAAAGAGCACGGGATACGGACATACTTATCCGCCACACGACTTCGAGCCGATCGTGCGCGCTATAAAAATCAGGTTCTGCAGATACGCCGATTCGGGGCGTTAAGGAGGGGTCGGGCAAAAAAGGGGGGACAAAGAAGAGGAACAGTCGCCTGCACCACCAAGACAAAAGAGGCGAAGGCTCAAAAGGGGCTTACTACTGGCTGCCTGTCCGAAGGGGGAATGTTGCACGTGGCCGACCTCCCAGAAAGAAAGACCAGGCCAAGGCGGGCGAAGGATTCGGGAACTAACAGGAGAAGGGGGGCAACGCGCAGCTTGAGGTCCACGTCTTGGCAAAAGGGGGAAAAAAGAGCTTCTACGGAAAAGAGAGGCGACTGAGAGCCAACAACGCAAGACAGTAAGAGGCGAAGGAAGTAGGCCGAGGGTCAGTCGAGTTCTTTTAAGGTCCAAGGAAACCAAATTCAAGGAAGGGTACATGTCTACCCAGAGTGTGTCGCAAGAAGGAGGACCGATACGAAAGAAGATAGGATACGAGACGCGAAGGTATTGCGGAAGGAAGAGGTTGACGGGAAAAAGCCCATACACTTTGGAACAGGGGTTATCGCGCGACTGATCTCGCCAGATGAGCCAGAATAGGCCCCTGTTCAAGCCAGATTGCCGCGAAAAAAAAAATCCCAGAAAAGGGGGACTTCAAGAAGGAGGAGAGATAGTTGCAACGGTAAGTGAGAGAGCCTAGTCCCAGGTTCTCATGGGTGGGGGGGTACTGAGGATAGGAAAAGGGACCCGGTCTACTTTCGGTCGACCTTGGCGGAAGAGGATTGTCAACGATTTG
>Ga0179593_1782062_pt1 | contig 10102 bp, 5 predicted proteins | sample CZODoug2_1_08_16_FD_185931 | JGI IMG/M metagenome (GOLD analysis project Ga0179593, IMG submission 185931) | Vadose zone soil fungal communities from Angelo Coast Range Reserve, California, USA - CZODoug2_1_08_16fungal (PacBio error correction) | ecosystem: Environmental > Terrestrial > Soil >...
GGTGTGCCAAACACAACAGAATGGAGAGGGGCTCTTCGGGGGGGTGCTGGTGGGAGGGGGGGGCGGAGGAGTGGAGTACAGAGAGGCGTCTCCTGGAGGAGAGATTGGGACAACCGGGCCCATGATGAGAACTTGAAATTGCTGGGTGGAAGGCTGCTTCTGGGTGAGAAATCCCGGAAGGCGGCCAGTGATATCGGCCCGACGCGGCTCAGGAGAAAGATGGCCGTAAATTCTTCCGAATCAAACAACCTGAGGAAGAGGGGTCAGAGCGACCCGTGGAATCAACGCCGTAAACGAGTGGAGGCTGAGCCTGTGAACTTCTGCACCCGGACGCCGGTTGCGGGTTCGAAAGGTGCAGGGGGGCAAGGAAAAAAAAAGCGATAAGAAGTCCAAGATTCTTTGCCACGGGGGATGATACATGAAGGTTGGGTATTCTAAGGCTGCCGCGCTGTGTTATTGGAAAGCCGAGGGCCATTGGTGTACTCCGGGGTAAATTAAGGCCGTTGTGGGATGCAGGACTTGGGAATTGAGAAAGAGAACGGGTCAGGGGGTGAGGGAAGGAATGCATCTGTGAGTCTTCGACCCAGGGGAATGGCGTTGAAGTTTCGCGATGGGGTGTAGGGGGAGAGCGATATGGGTCGAGATACTGAGAGAAAGAATCCGTCAGGGTTTCGGCTGAGATTGTTAATAGGGAAAGCTATGTATTAGTTATTCGGGTAGAAGTAGGTCTAACTGTAGTTCTCCCAGAGGGAATAGAGGGATAAAAGGGTGTTGTACTTTTTGTATGACTCCGCTGAGGGTTTAGCTGTCAAATGAGGTTCTGCAAGGGTGACCTGATTGTCAGGGAGTTCGAAAAATAGAAGAGCACGTGAGGGAGGTGATTCGGAAATCTCAACGGGTTCAGGAAATGTATTGCCCTTAGACGTAGAACTGTCAGGGGGAGGTTAAATTGGCGTTGCTTTCGGAAAGCCCGAAACCTACATAGACTCAGCAGAACTGAACCGGGTAGCCCCAGAAGGGGATTTTAGCCGGGCAGCAGAGTAATTTGCCTATGCTGGAAACACATCGTCGAGGGTTGCTTGAGGCGCGTTGATTGCCAGGGCGATTAAAAACCCTCTCGGTGGTGGGAAGTGGGAACCGCTCGGGGGGGGTGACTGACAGCTGAGATCACACGGCTGACTAGTCCTGAAAACTGAACGATGCCTTTATTAAGGGGCGTTACCTGGACTGAAGGAAAATGTGACTGCGGATCTCGATGGTGAGTCCTCGGGTTTCGGGAGGGCTGACTGCGGCTACCATGCAAAAACAAGAAAAAACGTTCCGTATGGCCGCTTAAAGGGGTGTTTACGATAAGGAGGTTTTGCAGGTGAGGAGCAACGGGGGTGTATTTGCCTTGGAGTGCCATTCACGTTCTAGAGTTGGGGGGGGGGGTGAAGGTATGCCGGGATCGCGGTCAATTAGTATCAGTCGTGCGTCATCATAAGTGAAAGGCCCAGAGAAAGAAAAGGAAGGGGGGAGCGGCTTCTCATAAAAGTTTTTGCGAAGTCGCCTCTCTCTTGCAAAATTAGAAGAAGAAAACATGGGGGAAAGGACGGGTGAGGCGAAAACCGTCTAAACGCTGTCGAGTGCCAAGACGTCTGGGAGCAAAATTCGTGAACAGTAAGCTTTGTCCGACCCTTGGAGGGGCCATCAGGGGTGACCGTTGGGGTGGAGGGAAAGAGATCCCATACGGTTGGTGCTGTCCTGCGTGAAAGGGGGGGGGGGCACTCCACAGATCGAAGAGTTGCCCGATATAGAGGGACACTATATTCAGTGTGAGCGTTGCGGGACGGAGTGAATGTGTTGGTAGGAAGTGACAAATCCGTCTTAGTGTGGGGAAGAACTCGATCGTAAACCTTGAGGGACCCGATCGGAAAAAGCGCTGTAAGAAGACCAGTAAAAGGTTTTCCGCCTCACCATGGATATGATTGAATGCACAGGGGTTGGAATGGATGGGGGGGGATCATACGGCACTCGACACGGGACGTGGCTTCCATGCGACAGCGCCGTTCGGGGTGGAACCGGGGGTAGTTGGTAACCCTTGGTTAGGAAACTTTAAGCTACGACCGTCATTAGAGTGAAGTAGCCAAAAAGCCCTGGACTGGTCTCTCTATTAGCCGAAAACGAAGCTAGAACGCTCACTAGGAGCTTTTAAAGAAGACTAATAGGAGGGTAAAAGAGAAAAAAAGGGAGGAGGAAAAGAGGTATTTCAGGCGCTTCTCCGCGGAGGTACGATTTTAAATCCAGGAAAACCTTTGCTCGGAGGCTACAGAGGACGCAAAAAAAAACGTAAGGGGCAGGAACACCTATCGACTCCGCTCAGATGGAGATTTTTCGCTTAGACAGGACCAGGTTTCAGGCCAAGCAAAGGCGCGGGTAAGGACGACAGAGATTCGCGAGAGCTGGAAGCAGCAGTGGACTGCCCGGAGTGATGGTCTCTCGCTCAGGAAAAAATACGGGAAAAAATGCGCCAACCTGCTTCGCATTCAAGCACCAAACAGAGCCTATAAAGTGGGCTGGGTTCGGTTTAAAAAGGGAAAAGGGTCGGTCACGACAAGGGGGGGGGACTGCTAGTCGGGGGACTTTTCGGTTTGCAGCTCGGGACTGGTACAAAAACACATGTTGGAAGTCGAGAGTACGACAGGCGACCCGGGAAAAATTGAAAGAGGAAGAGGACGCGAAGAGGGTTGGGCTGTTGACCAAACCGTGCTGGTACAAAACAAATACTGTGCGGCTCGGCACAAGAGTAAAGGGGGGGGCATTTCCGGGCGACGCTGAGGGGTCACGAAGTTCTGGGGAACAACGTATGTGGGACGGTGTTGAGAAGACGGTGCCAACGCATGGGGCTCGGCGAAGAGACTAAGTCTGATGGGTTGTTACCCGACTAAGACGACGAGCCGCTAAAGGACTCCTAAGTTCTCAAAGGGTCAGGGAAAATTCGGAAAGAACGACCGCGCAAGGAGGAAAGGGGTCGAGCTCACTGCCTAGATCGCAACGCAAAAATAAGACATAGCGTGAATGGCAGGAGGGCAATCACCAAAAAGGGGGTTAGATAAAAATGAATCCAAGGGGTCCTCTTAAACAACGCACCGTTTGTTGTTCTTACGAGGCCAAGAGACTGTCCCATGTCGGTCGATCGGCGGGGTGGGAAAGAGAGGGCGAAGCGTAACTGCGGCACCACCATCGGGGATGAAAGTCATAACGGTCAGTAGTAACGACAAACGAAGTCGCTTGTCGTGTTCCTGCGGACGTCGCAGAACAAAGGCTCAATCTCACCCAGCCTGTTCAAGAAACAACAAAGCAAGCAGCGTGTGATGGAGGTGTGCAACACCCGCCGCCCTCTTTCTGGGAGGGGGTTCAGGTCAAGAAAGGTACGGTCGAACAGTCTTCATTCATGAGGTCATCACCGGCATTATCTTTCCTATTGGATGAAGAAGACCTGAGGTTTGCGGGGCGTTCAGGGGGAGGAAGGAGAAGATGAACCGAGCCCAAGTCTGATTCCCCGTTCGCTTCAGTTGCACGGCCAGACAGAATACCTCTACGACAGAAGAACCCAGTGTGCAGCAGTCCTTAATCAAGTCCGTGGGAGGCCCTACGGTGCATTGGATTCGACCGTTCGAACCAAGAAACGGACCCATTTGACAAGCTGAAGAAGGCGAAGGAGTCAGTAAAAACCATTCCAACAACACTCAACGGGATGATCGAAGTCACCCTGGAGCAAGAAGGTGAAAAACAAACCTTCGCGAAGTCTCACGAGAATAGCGACTCTCTACCAGCAGCAAGCGGCACGTTGGATTGCGTGGGGGGAAGCTGGGAAGGCCTAGACGATATTGCATAACACCGAAGCACACGCAGCCGATCGTCCGCTGAAACTGCACGGGAGCAAAGGCTTCAGTTGACTGGAGTCCAAAGGGAGGCCAAATACGCAGACTTCATCGCCCGCATTACAGGACGGATCAAGTTCGGAACAGTAGGGGGGCTGATTAGGACTCATCTCAAACACGACGACCCCTCGACTACGTTAACGTAAGTTACGTCAAAAACTCTGGCAGATAATTCGGAAGGACTTTGGGTGGGCTCTTCCACCAATCGTCCACAACTTCACTACCCACGGTCCGGGTGCAGACGAACGTCTCCTCACAAGTTACGGACGGGGCGGGAGGTGAGCAGGGAACGATTGCACCACGACCGGAGGAAGCCCGTTTAGGAGGGGGAAACCTCTTTTCCAAGTAAAGAGGGCGTCCTGCGTCCAGTAGTCACCGGGGCCTACTACCGCACTCTTCACGACGAGAACCAAACCGACGCAGGAACGTCACACGAACCGCAAGAATCATAGAAACGGTTGCAAAAAGAGGGATTCATAGAGCCGATCTGAGCTCCGGGAAAAATGGCAGCGAACGAGAAAAAGCAAAAGCTGACCAATTTCCCCACTGAGGGAATCGGTGTCACCGGGGAATCTGAAGAAACACAACTAGGAGATTAAAAGAAGATGGGTTGCGGGGTAGCAACGTCAGATGTGGCCTAGAGAGTTCGTGTCTTTGACGCGGTCAGGCCAGGCAGAAGAATCCAAAAAAAATCTTTTGCAAAGAGGGGCCAGAAAGAAAGCGGTCCGGAGTTTGAAGGTGAGGCTGCGGGTCGGGGGTGTTAGAAAAAGGGGGAGGAGGGGATAAGGCAACGGTTGACGAATACTCCGAAACAGTCGTAAGATTGAGTTGACAACGCTTAAAAAGGGAAAGTTCCGACTCAAAAAAAGACAAGGGGAGTCTTGGGGGGTTCGGAGAGAACGGGTCCTCAACGAAGGGGGGACGAGTGCGGAAAAAGCCGTTGGGTGAGGCGCCGAAACTTTGCTTGGTCGAATGTGTGGCCGAAACGAGAAACAAACATGTATCGATGACTCACTAGGATGTAGTTTAAAGCCGGGGCCGGACATAAGGTTGGTGTCGGGGGTAGGCTGCTCGCTGGTGTTGAGGTGATAAAGACATTCATGGGTGACTCCTGTTGTGAGTTGGGGGGTGAGAGGAATGGTAGGGGCGTACTTGTAAAGTATGGGAGAACGTAGTCGGGTGATGGGTCCGAGGACGGAAGGAGGGACTGCCGTGAGGTTGAGTTCAGCGGAATACGGCTGCGGGGAGGTTGGTAAGACGAGTAGGGATCGAGGGGTAATTTCTACAGAGCGTCCCGCATCCGTCCAACCGGGTGATCCGTAGGGGGGGAGGTAGTGAGACGTGGGAGAAGTGGAGAAACGCGTTCTAACGTCGGTCGTTATCCCAGAAGGAAAGGAAAAGGGAAAGTTTTGTTTGGGAACTGGTTTAGTAGACGTCTGAAGGGGAGACAGGTACAGGGAAAGGGGGAATGGAAAAAGAATACAATGTCAAAAGGTCGATGAAAAATACAAGTCCGAGTCTGCAGGAAACACACTGGCCGTTCGTCTTCTGAGGTAACGGATAGGTTGGAAAAGGGAAGAAAAAGTGAATAAGTAGCTAGTCGTTGGGCGGATACGCAAATAAAAAAGGAAATCAGCACTAACAGAAAGGGGTTGGAAAGGGGGGGACGCCACCGAAAAGGCCGGGGGGGCAATGAAAGGAAGTCCTCCTACGATGTGACACGTGGTACGAGAGTGCTTGAAAAGAAACCCAGCAGTCAGGGAGGTGCTGGCCGCGTACAGGACGAGGGGAGAACCGCTTCGTTTTTGCAGAAAAGAAAACTACACGCGTCCTAAAGTGGGGGAATGACCGCCGAAAATTCTTCTACTGCGGGGGAGAGGAATGAACATCTATGCCTGGGGGTTACTTCGGTACCTCCTGGAATCGGGAAAAAACACTGCGATCGTGGTGGGTGGAATGGGAGGGCCGGGGTGCTTTAGAAAACTCTACCATCGTTGCGGTCGCAACTACGAGTACGATGCCGAAAGAACAGCAACAACGGGGGTTCTTGGTGACAGGGGGGGGGACAGATTGTATCCGACGCACCTTCCGGGTTTGTATTGCCGTCCTGCATGGAAGATCGGGAATTGGGGGGGGTGGAATGGGTGAGTATGTGAACGTGTCAGGTATACTGGGCGCGAGAGGGGTGGGTACACGTTCAGGAGGAGAGGATGTCCCCTCACAGAAGGGGGGAAAAAAAAGATGAATAGATACCGGTCATTCTGCCAGTCTGAAGTGCGAGGGGAGAGACACGTAGAAAAGGGGGTGGCGGAGGGAAGTGAATGTACGTTTTCAGAAAAAAATGCGGAGTAAACTGGACGTGGGGTTGAACATAATTGCGTGAACCCCGCTGGGGAGTGGGGAGCCTGACCTCTAAAAGTGTTAAAAGTTGGAAGACCCCAGGAAGGGGAAATGTGCCTCTTAGATGCGTTGTTTGGGGAATCCCACCCTCGTTCGCCAAAGGGGAGAGGAAGAAGGAGTCGCCGGGCGTCCAGCTTCGACGTCCAAAAGAGTACGTGAAATAAAATGAAAATCACAACCGGGCTCTATCGGAGGGGGGGAGAAGGTCCCCCCTGGGGATCTGCTCGGACAGTTATAGACCAGAAAAAAAGGGGGTACGGGCCATCTCCATAGGCCTGGTCCGCTAAATTCAGGCCTCAGGGGGGGGAGAGGGATGAGCCGATAGGCAAATCAATCTCCAGGGTACTACTGCTTCTGACATTCGAGCGCGGCTTGAAAAGTGTCTGAAAGCGCTATGGTGGTGAAAGATAAAAGAGGGGAAACACTACTCTAACAGGGCCCGGAAAGAGCAGGGATGGTTGGGAAGCAAAAGAGATGAACCATACTATCTTCTCTTCGAAAGGAAAAACAAAGGATAAGAGCGGGAGCCGGTTAAGTCGGAGAATATAATCTCTAACAACAAAGAAAAGATAGAGATTTAATCATCTATATCTCCGGAGGTGGAAAAAAAAAAGGAAGGGAGCAAGGAAGAACGAACGAAGAAGCTTACTGTTTGAAGTTGTACCCAACTAAGGCCGCTGAGCGGGCAGGTCAAAAGGTTGGCACTCCAATTTGGACAGAGAGACTAAAGAAAAAGATCAAAAGGCTTCGCTAGAACTTGAAGCATCATTACGTCAAGATGGCGATTTATGGTCTCGATCAATACAGGAAAGAGACATCTGCCAACCTGGTCGACATTCAAGAGGGAAAAAGCCCATGGAGAAAAATTTTGGCAAAAAAATTACTTGGATAAGCGCTACAGCGACGGGACCGACCGCAGGAAGTGGCGATCTACTGTTCCGGTGAGTTTGAAAGGGCCGAGGGGAAGGGGGGAACAGGGGTTTAAGAGGAATCATTTGAACGAAGCACGGCGACCCCGCTCGTTGGATCGTTCTTCCTCGCCGAGGGGTCAACGTTCTGTATCACTAAATAAATTACAACAGATAACGACGGCGCGCAAACCGGTTCAAAATGAGGGGCGCAGGTCTAGAACAAAAGGGGGTGAAACGAAAGTATTCAACAACGTGGGGGTACGCGGAGAGTGGGGGAACTTTGCCAACGAATAACTAGGGAACAGAAGGACTGGCTGGGGTTGAGCATAAGAATTCAACTGAGAAATTGATATGGGACGAAAGACACAGTCCGCCGGGTCCATGACGAGGTCATGTGATGAGGCAAGAACGGGGAGGCAAGGCATCATGACAGGCTCAAAGAACTTCAGACTAGAAAGGGCATTCATATAAATATTATAACTTTGCAGGAAATTAAACATCGCAACCACCGGCAGTTCGTTCTCCTGGAAAAGTAAACCAGAGGTTCATCTTGACAACAGCACGGGTTTGTTGCGTCCGCGAAAGTTTAAAAAGTTGGGGAGTCACCGGGGTCAGTAGGACAGCGAAGAAAACGGCAGGTCACCCCGTCGTGGCGAGATCGCGTTCTAAGGTCAGGAGGATTATATCGCTAAAGAGTGTCGAGGTTTCTCGGATGAAGTAAAAAACAAGGAAAGGACATCAAGTCGGTCAGGAGAAAAAGCCGGACGCGTGGGCACGCATCAAAAAGAAAAGGGTGAAGGGCAAGGTTCAATCACCTCGTCTCCAAACAACCTCGTTGAATGAGTGCCTTAAGCAGGATACGAAAATGCCATCGTCGTCAAAAGAGCATTTCGGGACGGAATCACCGCATTAAGGACGGGGGAAAACCACAACCCCGTGAAGGACGGGGTTTCTGCTGATTGCGACGGGTCGTGTGGCCTCGAAAATGAAGCTGAACGCCCTGATTCAAAAAGGCGCTTTCGATCAGATGAAAAACAACTAGGGAAAGAGGAGAAAAAAAACTCAGTGGACTGGTTCGAAGCACACAGAATCCGACTGAGATTCATCGACAAAAGAGACAGGGAACAATCCAAACGTGTACGTACCCTCTTTACAAAAAGGAGTCACATCAAGGGCCCGGAATAACAAACACCAGTTCACCGCAACGGTCTCCGGGAGCCTCATTCAAAGTGGGAGCCGAAAACAGGTTGGGGGCGAACTTCTCCCCGGAAACCTGAAATACGAGGGAAGATTACCCCCTAAGAAAGGACGGATGAGGGGGATGATAGAGATTCGAGATACTCGGGATGAAAAAAAGCCGGACAACCGAGCGAGCGATGAACTAAAATTCAACGGCATTCAAGAAATGGGAGAGAGGGAAAAGTCGAAGAATCAATCACCCGACCGCGTTCTCCCCTCATCAAAGTCACGAAGGACAATGGAAAGTTTAAAAAGACCCAACCAATGTATTACTCATCAGAAAAAGGCGAGCACCCCCCCCCCCCAACCAGGACACAATGGGGAGAATACTTCCAAGGGTAGTATAATCTCAAAAGGGACTAGTTTACTCGACAGTGGGGCGAGCCACCCTCACGGCCAAAAAAAACCCCACCGGTCGGTGTCATGAGTACAACGCAGCGAACTCGTGGAATGGGAGTGCCGGTCGCTACTCACCAACGGGACACGTGTGAGGGGAAAGTCAGAGAGGAACCCCCCCCCTCGAATGCGAAGAAGATCCGGCGTAAGATCGTCACCGGGGGACGGGACGGGAGAGTCTCTCACCACCCGACGGGATAAAAGAGAGAGAAATCGGGGGAGAAGAAGTAGAACACTATTGCGCACCCAGACTGGCAGGAGACAATACAACCATCTCCGGAAGCTGAACTTCCCAACGGTAGGGAAAGCGAAGAAACACAAGTATCATCCCAACACCACTGGGAGTAACATAGAGAGAAAGGTGGTGGCCCAACGTAGGACAACAGGGGGAGGATTCAGCTTCTGTTCGGGCTTGTGGACGTCAGGTCCGGGAGAGCACACGAATAAAAGGACATGATCCAGGGCAACGGCCATGATGAGAGAGATGTATGATTGAGGGGGGGGGAAGAGGAGGAAGGGAGTGGCATTCTGTATAGGTCGTCCACGGTTACTATCGTGAAGAAGGAAGCGGAGTGATAGGGAGAGTGGACACGGAACATTCTTCCGAAAACACGGAGGGGCGGGGCGTGTGGGGGGGGGAACCGGGGAAAGAAGGACTGGTACTCCTTCACACGACGTTGCAGGGGAAGGTTGTTTGCCGGGTGCCTGCACACAAGGTCAGGAAAAAGTATAGTTCTTGGCAAAACAAGGTACAAAAAGGAAAGATGGGCTGGGCTCGCCGTTAGGAAAGAGGGAATGAAAGCACCTGGTGGACTCACTGTGAGGCGTGATTAAGTGCCGGCGGGGAGGAGGGTATAAAAGTGGTGTCGGTAGCGTAATCCGAACAGAACTGGAATTGCTTCCCCATGGAGGAGAAATTGGGGAAGTTTAAGAGATACTAGTGGGGGAGGGGGAGGTGGCATATCTAGGCAGGGATGAGAGAAAGAAAAGCCCCGCAAGGGATGAAGGCTGGGGGGGGTCGTAGTGGGAAAAGGAGAGTCGGGAAGTACGTAACTGAAACCGTCGAAACTTTCTTCTGGTCTCCCATAGGTAATTAAGAAAAAAAAGTGGTGGTAAAACTTTGGGGGTAGTAGAAGGCCGCTGAGGGATGTTGCGGTTAAGAGTGTACTTACCATTGGGAATAAATGAGTCCAATGTCTTTTAATACCACAAAAAGAGGGTCAAGAACCTCAG
>Ga0179593_1295678_pt1 | contig 10101 bp, 14 predicted proteins | sample CZODoug2_1_08_16_FD_185931 | JGI IMG/M metagenome (GOLD analysis project Ga0179593, IMG submission 185931) | Vadose zone soil fungal communities from Angelo Coast Range Reserve, California, USA - CZODoug2_1_08_16fungal (PacBio error correction) | ecosystem: Environmental > Terrestrial > Soil >...
GGGAACCAGGCAGAACAAGGAAGGCCAAACGATCGGGCATCAAGAACACCAGCTTTGAGTGAGCTGGCCTAAAGCCATTGACCACGGGAGGGGATGAGGATGGTTTGGAAAGCAAGACCTCGCGGGGTAAAGAAAAGAAGTCTGGGGACGGAGGGTGTCGGAGAGTACGGCTATAGGGGCAACCCTTTTTGGGGGCACTCGGAAAGGATACAGCATCAGTGCGAAGGAAAGAAGAGTAATGAAAAACTGATTGTACCTCAAGGCCAAAGCGAGTAAGGGGGGTCACATCGTCTAATATGAGTACTAAGGACGTGGGGAGTGAAGCCAAAAGGGGGGATATGCGCCGAGAAGGTTAAAGGGCTAAGAATCAAAAGTGGAGATGACCGGAACTTTCAGAAAAAAAGGAAGGGCGCGAGAAAGCACTGGGAACCTTCTGGGGGTAAGAAAATCATCCAGAAGGGAGGACTCGACTTGACCGCCTCCCACGAAAAGAAGGTGGGGAAGGAGGAGTTTTTACCAGGTTTAGATGGCCGCAGTTAGAAAGTGAATGAACCCTTGAAGGTTCCCCCTACAAGAAAGTGGAAAAAGACTTAAAACGTTCAGTGGGGGAGGGCTCAAACGACAAACACACGCGGGACCTCGGGCTTTGGAACACTGAGGACAGAACGAAAAAGGATCGGGCCAAATGATGAATCCTGTCATTCACTGGGCTAGAAAAATAGTACTGGTCTTGCTGATGTTAAGTATCGATCAGTGCCACGTCCATAATCCAGGAGTTAAACGGCCGGACGGCCGAAACAGTTTCCCCTCACAAGTCGCGCAAATCAGGCTCGGGGATGGTTGGAAAGGGGGCCAAAAGAAGGATGAAGTCAACAAAAACATGTCTCACAGCCGGAAAGAGGTAGTGTGTTGGGGAAACGCGGGCGGGACATACAGATTTTGGGGCTCGGTGGTATCCCATGAGGGCCAATCGGGAAAAGCAGAGGGAGAATAAAAAAAAAAAAGGACGGGCTATCAGGTCCAACTCGACCAGAGGTATGGAAACAGGTGGTCCTTTTGGTGTAAAGCCTATCTCTGTTCCTGGGGGGGTGGAAAAGGAGGAGGGGATAAGCAAAAGGTTGATGCGAGCACCAACTACGTGGACAACACAGGGGAACGGCGGAACCAAAGAAAGGGCAAAAGGAAATATTGGGGAAGGGAATCGCCATCCCAGAAAGTCTTACAGGTAAAGCAGACCCATTTCGATAGATCGACAAAAAAGAGGTATGAGAAAAGAAAAGGAGATAGAGGGTATGGCTACATTACGACTTCTGTTTTCCGGGGGAGTGGCGAGAAAAGGCCCTAGGTCGTTGAGTGGGGGGGGGGGGAAAAAAACTGGGGGAACTTAGGTGGATAATTCTCCTCATTTGGCGAAAAATCGAGCGTGAAACACAGTACAGAAATAAGCGGGCTGTGAACCAAAAAAGGGGAAATGGGGGCACACAAGTCAGTAGCAGGTGGTAAAACGTTTCCTAACCCCCTACTGGCTCTATCATTTTTCTGTAACCAGGGGGGGGAAAAAAATCACATGGATCAAACCGAGAATCTGGCGGTCCCTCGACGGGTTACACCCTATGCCCGTAGTTCGAGAATGGAGAAGGAGGGGGAAAGGGACAGCGGCAAAAAAGAAGTTCAAACTAGTCTCCTGATGCGCAAAATTATGGGGGGGCAGGGCTCCACGGCGACCGCCTAACGGACCAAAGGGATGAATGAAGAGAGATCCTGCATTCAGCAAAGCCGTCCTGATTGACAGCCATGGCCAAGTCAAACTCAAGAGTGAAGGAAAGTAGAGGGAAACGAGCGAAAGACAGATGAAAAAGCAGGAGAAAACAGCATTCCAAGAAAGAAAGAAACTCAACAAAGGCGGGTACCCGGGATTGGGAGGAAAACGGAAACTGGGGTTGAGGAAGCCTGTGGGGGAGACGGCACATGCGGATGAGAGAGGGGGGGGGAAACGCAAAGAAGGCGGGGGGCGGCTTCAAATTGGGAATTATTAAGTTTTCATCCAGGACTGTCATGGCAGGCGACACCGCTCATTGCGAATAAGGTTTGACAGGTGGGCGAGAAACAGCGAATAAGGAAAAAAGGGAAACCTAAAAAAAACCGTAATCCATCTTGCGCATATAACCAAGGTTGGCTGTAATCCAACAGAGGCGTCAGCGATGTGAAAGGAGGTGGAATGAAAGAAACTCATTATCCGTCCATTCGGGAGGGGCTCAAAGAATGCAGAAGAATGATTCCCAAGGGACTTACAATATAGCCGTCGCGCGAACGAGTGCCTCAATCGGGGAAGGGAAAAGGGAGCAAGGTCCTGGGAAAAGTCTAAAAAAAGCGTCAGGAGTTGGATAAAAGAAGGAACCCGCTGGTCATTGTTTCGCCTCTCGTACGACGGATAGGGGGGGACGCCAATACGCAATAGCCTGGGCCTGACGGAAATTCTGAACACAGGAGGAGAGGAAATATAAAGATGACACAGGGCATACCGCGGAGCACAGACCTTCGTATTCAAAAAGGAAAGGAGACGAAAACTTTCAAAATCAAAGGTCCAACACCCTTGACGACCGGGGCAGGGGACGCTGAGTAGAAAAAAGGGTTTTTGAAAAATCGAAAACCTGGCGCTGAGATCCAACGATCTCTACGCCGGGTCCGCAGGGAGCGAGGGCACGATATTTTGAGGCAAGGGGGCATATCAGTATCAAAAAATCCCATAGAATAAAAGAATTGAAACAAAAGGACAATAAGGAAGAGGGGGGCAAACAGGAACATAGAACGACTGGGGAGGACAGAAAAGGGTTCGGAGAAGGGTGGGAAGAAGGAGGGGAGCTGGGGGTCTAATTTTTTCCTAAGGACCAGAAACTTCTAAAGTCTGCTGCAATGGAGGCTGGACGACTATCACTGTCCTCAAATGTGGGGTAATAGAAACAGCAGCATCAAGAAAGGGGAGTACTGGGGAAAAGGAAGAAAACGAGTAGCAGGGGGGGGGGGAGCCAAAGTTCTAAGCATTGTACCAGATACACCCAGAGGAAGGGGCGGAAAAAAAAGGGTTGCCGGGGTCCACAAACGAACGTGTACCCACGTCTCTTATTTACGGGGACGGGGGGAGAAGGAGAAAAAAAGGAGGGGGAAATCGCTAAGCTGAAGAGGCAGAGGGCGTAGAGTAATCATTTCCTTCAAAGGACAGTGGGCGGAGGGTCAAGGGGCGAAGCACGGAATGAACGACCGGAAAGGAAGGGGGGAAGGTAGAAAGCTCTGAGGAGGGGCACGACCAATAGTTTGAACAAGCAAAGGACAGGAAAAACGCAGAGACTCGTGGTTCACGGAACGGCCATCCTCTTCTGGCGAGGAGTAAGGGAAGAAAAAAGCCAAGAGAGAAAGAGGCTAGAAATCTTTGTTGGAACCTCGGACCGACCAAGGGGGGGACGGAGTTGGGATCCATTATTTTCACCCATGAACTCAAGACTTGATCGAGGAACCAACAGTAGGCAGGGGAAAACCAGGGCAGGGTAAAAGAGAGACCAGGAAGGGAATGGTGGGGGGGGGACTCCGAAGCTTCGTTTGTGGACTGGAGCGAGTACCAATTTGGGTAGGAGACCAATAAAAAACCAACACTCTTTACCATTCCGACCAAATCCCAAGAGGCCAAGACAGCCTAAAGGGGGGGCAGAAAAAGAAAAACAAAAAAAGGAGTACTGTATCTACCCGGATCTAACCAGAGAAGCTCTATCGGAGAAGGGGGGAGCTAAAGTAACTGAAAAGGGAGGGGAAAAGACGCGAAGTCAAAATAAGGTGGAGGTGTCTTGTACGTGTTTTTCTGTGTGGGCATGGCCTGGGGGACACTAGTGTGGGAAGTAAACGAGAGGGACTCACGCTCCTCGGGGCTACGTTCCACACCGAACGAGATAGGAGTCGGAGAAAACAAAAAGGGAAAAACCTTTCAATCCTCAGGTTCCTCTTTTCACCTGAAACCGTTGCCGGAAAAAAGAAGTGGTTAAAAAACGTAAATGAAGTTTGCCAAAGGGGAAAGTGATAGGAGCAAATCTGCACTGCAAAGAGAAGCGTTTCCCAACACATGAGGACTTCGCCGCATGCAGCCATTGCAGGGGGGGGGGTCGGAATCGCGCAAAAAGAAGAGGAAGGGGGGTCAGGGCAGACCTGAGTTTCTAAGTTGCTGGGTGATGCGTGTCCCTCCTAACTGACAGTGGAGGAAAGGGGAAAACGATCTAGCATGTCCATAAAAACAAGCATTCCTGGGCAGAATTCCCCTTCCCGCCGCGTTAAAAAAGAAAGGAAGCGTCAACTCGGCCAGCGGAAAAACGCTCGGGGAAAATCGGCAAACATGAAAGGAAGAAAACGACTTGGGGTCCTGAATCAAAAACGACGAAGATACGGAGTGGACACAAGGTTTCAGGGGAGGGGAAAACCGAATACGTTGAAAAAATCCTGTGGGCTTTCGGTAACTGCGCAGAAACGTTGGTGATACAACACAAAGAGAGATGATCGGGGGCCGAAACAGGAGAACTTGAAGTAGGGAGGGTGGAACTAAAAGAAAAAAGGACGCTAAAAAAGACATGGGGCGTCAGTGGAAAACAATTCCGAAACGCCGCAAAATAGAGCAGAAAACACGTCAAAATCGGAAGACACGGGGGGGGAGTAAATCCCGATTCTTTCTCTGGGGGAGGCAGGCGGTGACCATCGGAAGGAGGGTTGTGGGGGAAAAAAAAGCTGGAAGTAAAGACCGGAGCGACCCCCGGTCAATCTGCGGAGGAAACAGGAGTCACGATCGTTGGGAGACGAGCTAAAGGAGTGCGGATTTAAACACAGAAAACCGCCACTCTTCAATGGGTTAGAAGGACTCCCCGGAGGGGACCAGAGGTGGACATTGGTCGAAACGTTAAGGCGGATGGGGGGGAGGAGGGACGAGGAGCCTTGCTACTGCCATGGGAGTACTCAATGAGGGAAAGAGAATAGAGGGAAAGGGCAGTCGCGACGAATGTAAGTCGGCCGAAAGACCGCGACTCAGAGGCGAAAAACAGAAAAGAGGTTAAGAGAGGGAGGGGATTGGCTAAAGAAAAGAAAGGGAGGGTTTCGGGGAAAGGGGGACCGGACCGGAAAATTTATCCTCACTACTGAAAACGCTCTCGAAACCGATATGTATCCCGGCCCTGGGGAAATACTGCGGGAAGTCTCAGAGCAGTACTCCTATGTTCATCCTGTCAAGACGCCCAAAACGAGAAGAAAAGGGAGGCAAAAAAAAAGGGGGAGGGGAAACAAAATGGGGTTAGATCCGTGATGGTTGCTCGATGTTGCTGGGCGGTGAGGAGGAGTTGAGGAAAACGGGGAAATCCACTTCTTGCAATGACGGGGAGCGAGGAGAACTGGAAACGTCTGGATGGGGAGAAAAGACCTCAAAGAGGAGAGACTGCAAAAAAAAAGACGGAAAGGGGGAGTCTTTTGGGGAACCTTTCTCGGTATCTACCCACCAGTATTAAAGGATGAACCCCGTGTTCAAGGGGTCCCCCTCCATGGGAAAAAACACTCACCTTCCAGGTAGGGGTATGTCTCAAAAAACACTTAGGGGGAGAGTGAGCAATGGAACAGAAAAATAAAAGGTAAAAAGGGAGGAAAAAGTTATCGGAAAGAACTTCACACGGAAGGGAAGGGGGCAAGCAGGGACGAAGGAAACGGCGTGGTACTTGACTATCGATATTGGAGACTATCCAAGCAGAGGGGACGGGAAAAGACGAACAGGGGAACAATCAATGCAGCAAAGAGAGACAGTCGGTTTCCGGGGGGGGGGGGGGGGGGAAAGACATCCCGCATTCTGGAATGCTTAATTTCACAACACATGGCGTCAAGCGAAGTCGAAAAGACGGAATAGTGGTGGGGAAAACCGCGTCGGGAAGGCCAGAGGTTGACAGGGAGGGGAAACAGATTTCCCATGCTCTCCATACTTTTCAGAGAACCCATTCGTGCTGGAGAAACAGGTGGCAAGGGAAAAGGGAGAAATAAGAAAATTATGGACATTTAACCCGGTTTTCCTCAAAAGACTCCGGCTCGGTCGGGGGGGGGAAGGGGCAGAAAAATGCAAAGGAAAAACTACCAACCTCCTACCCCAAGAGGGGAAAAAGGCCGAATAATAAGACACTCGACCACCTTGGTCTACGCGGGAGGAACCAGAAAAAAGTAGCGACAAACCATGGGCGGAATTCGTCAACAAACGGGAAAGAGAGAGGATAGAAGGGACCAGTACGACTTTCTGGTTCCAGTGGGCTAAGGCCCACAAGTCGGGGAGGAGTGGCTTGGAATATTTTGGTTGGGGAAGCCTTTCCTAATTGTTTCGGAACGGGGGGGGGGCTAGGGAACGAATCAGTGAGAAAAAAAAGAGGCTACAAAAAAAAGACGAGTCTCTGATACACCCGGTCAATGTAAAAATCAGCTGGTCGGTATCGTACCTGAAAAGGTATTCCATGCCCGACTGTGGTGCGAATCAATATGGTAAGGGTGGAAAGGGCCAAAATGATAGGTCATGTCCCTAGACGCGGGAACTTCCTTCTGCGCGGGCGAGTGGCGCCATGTCGGTGGGTGGAAAAAAGGAAGAAAATAGGAAAGATGGGGAACGTCCGGGAAAGAACCTCCTGAGGTTGCACTGAATTTGCATAAAGATTGAAGGGAGAGGGGCCTAACGCCCGAATTAGCACTATCTATCTCCAGCAAAGCCCTTAATTTCCGCGGGGGAAGAAGGGGCCCAAGCCCGACGCTTGAGTAAATGGAAAGCTCGCCGCCGGGGCCGAGACCTTCTTCTCCTCATCGCAAAAGGGCAAAAGGGAGAAAAAACGGGGGAACTGAGCAACCAAAAAAGAAAGGGGGGAGAATTGAGGGAACCTGAAACGGGGTCATGCATTCCTCACCTTGGTATACTTTCGGTCGAAGGTGCAGGTATTCCGAGAAATGGATAAACACTCAAACAAGAGATGAATATCGTTGGCGGCGAAGAGGAATGGAAGGAGCCTTCACGGGGGGGGAGGGGCGGGAAAAGAAAAAAAGGCTTCCAAAACCAAGAGGGGGGAGAATTTTGGAAGAGAGGAAAAAATCGAAGAACTCCGCAAATAGCGCCAAAAGAAAAAATCGGGAGCATAGAAACAACGTGGGGGGGGGGGAGGCCCTCCCAGCCTTCAACTCTGGTTCTCGCTGTGCCCCCTCGGTACTGTTGGGGATTTTGGAAGGAAACATGAAGGAAGCTGCGTCTCGGAAAAAAGAGCCGAAACAGGGCACGACAATAACGCAGGGGAGATCGTTTGAGGAGACATAAGAAGAGGGAGGATTTTTAAAAATAGAAGAAAAACGAACGTCAGGAGGACCCCGAGGAATTTTGAAACGCTGGTGGCCATGGGGTTTCGCCGACTCGGCGCGGAAGTTTTGGGTTCGCAAAGGAGGGCGCCTTAAAACTACCAGGAGCTAGAGAAAAAAAAAGAGGGGGAGGGGGGAATACACATGAGCGCAACGCTTCGTATTCGGCGCGGAAAAAAAAGAAGCGACCGCTCGCAAGAATGAACAATGGACACATCAAAAGAAAGGGAGTCTTTGCCAGGGCCACCCAGTGAAAGATTGAGTCCGGGAGATGTGGGAAAGAATTGAAAAAAAGATCAGAAAAGAGAGCGACGCAAGGGAACCTCTCGAATCCTATTTGGCCCTTGTGCTCAAGAGCGGGACTCCGAGAGCAAATTCGGGGCGAGTTGCCTCGCTTCCAAATAATCAATGGTCACAGCTCGAACTCACAAGAAGAGCTGGGGAGGGAAAAAACAACGGGGGAAAAAAGAGGACTGGGAAAAGGGGGAAGGGAAGGAACTTTCTTCCTTTCCCCACCCAAAAACTTCTTGAAGTGCAAAGGAGAGGGCGCGGGGGGAGAAAGGGCAACTCATGGATGGAATAACAATCCTCCGTGAAGAACTGAAAGTAAGGCGCGGGAGCCCAGGATCATCGCCGTCTGTGAGGGGGAGAAAAGAAAAGAAAGGGGGAGGGCTAAAAAGGGGACTGCTGAAAACTTTCTGTGGAAACCTCCCACTACACTCCTTCCCATCGTTAAAAATCGGGGGGGGGGGAGAAGAGAAAAACTGAGAAATACGGGTGTTTCAAAATTTCTGACGAGGCGAAAAAGGGAAGAGCGGGTAGGCGGCGAGGGGAGGGGAAATGGAAGCAAATGAAGGGGGCAAAGGCGTCCTCCAGGGGTGATTGTGCTTAATGGAAAGGGGTAAGGAGGACCGGACTCCATTTTCAGGTAGTACTCCTACCCCCCGGGGTGGGAACAAGCAAAGTCGGCGGAAAGCGGAAGGGGACCAACAGGACGCCAATCACTCTTCTTGGGAATCATTTAACATAACACGCAGGCGCAAATCGCCGCGAAGAAGGCGAAGGGTGGTTGGGAAAGGGATAGGGGAAGGACGGCATTTTTCTTCGGTGGTTAAGCCATGGTTCCCATCGAAAAGAAATACTTGAGGGGAACAAGGGGATAAAAACTTTAGATATACTCCAAACGAGAGGATGGACAAGGGTGCAACCGGGGTGTTTGGCATCAATAATGATAAGACTCCTAGATGGGACGGTGTGGACGGTACGAGGGGGGGAAAAACCAAAGGTGTAGGCGTTCCCTTACTACCGTGTTCAGGACCAAACTCGAAAGACTAACCCACTCCCAAAAAATATTCCACGACACTATAAAACCCACCACAAAGAAAGATTTGGTTAACAATAGGCCATAATTCTTAGTAGAAGAAACAGGTCTTCTGGACCTCAAACAAAATAGGAGTAGTCGGATACCATTTTATCTACCATGAAAAAGATGGTTAAGATTGGAGACAAGAAAAAGGGGAGGGATTTCAGGAAATGGGGGGTTTGGGTCGCCTTTTCCGGGGTGTCGAACGGAGTGGTGGAGGGGCAGCACTCAATTTGGCTGAATATAGAACGTTAAACCCAAGGGGAGATCGTATCTTAAAAAAACAAACCGAAAGGCCCAGCCACGATGGAATAGGGGGTACAGAAGGGGGAAGTCAAGCACCTGTGGGGGGGGGCTTCACGTATTGGGGAGGGGGAATCATGGATACCACCATAAGCAAAATACGGGAGGCCGGAAAGGAATTTCCCACAACTATCCGTCTTTCTCGTCATTGGGCGCCATGGCGGGTGCAAGGAACAGCGCAGAGGAGGGGCAGGTCCGGGCAAAAGGGATACAAGAGTCTTACTTTGCTGGTCAAAGGGGTAAAAAAAAGTCACCGCTAAGACGAAAGGCAGGGATTAAAAGGACACGGCTCTCCGCCAGAAAACAAGCCGTATGGACAGCGGCAGAGGGGAAACAGTACAAAGAGGGAAAGAAAATGATAAGGGGAAGAAAAAAAAAAGGACCGTCCAGGAGAGCCTCGTCCGCAAAGTGGCGATTCCGACGGTGTCGGAAGGGGAAAAAGAAACGCCCCGACGAAGGGGAGGGGACACGTTACTGGGACCCTTAAACTGGTGGCATGCAGTCCGAACTGGGGGGAGACTTTCCGGTACAACCTGCGGAAGGACGAAAAGTTGGAAGAAAAAAAGCGGCGATGAGGGGGGAAGGCCCTGAAAGCAAGGAGGTGTTTACTATTACGCACGGGCAAGGGGGAGGTCCGAAAAAAAACTAGAAAAGGTTTGACCGGGTGGTCAAAAGAAGAACGCCGCAAAAGAGGAGAAAAACGTACAAAGTCGCGCAAGGGAGGGGGTCCACCTCCCAGCAGTAAAATCTGAGGGAAGAGGCCCCTCTTAAAGGAAGGGAACTTGTTCTGGGTTACACTATGCAATTCGTTCAAGATTTCGAAGCCGAGCAGATGAAGGTAGAATCGGAAAGTCGCGGGGAACCCGGCTCGCGCTTGGAGGTACATCACGCAAGGTCTTGCGGAGTGTTAAAAAAGACGAAACCGAAATATCAGGATGGAGGAAATCTATTCTTTGGAAACGCTGGTTTTCGCCTCTGAAAACGTCAGACGGATAGTGGGGGGAGGGGCACGGGAAGCGAAGGCGCGCCTTTCGACAGAAACTGGAGAG